>ERZ1066123.174-NODE-174-length-52239-cov-15.255385_pt1 | contig 52239 bp, 47 predicted proteins | sample MGYA00382770_ERZ1066123 | MGnify/ENA primary metagenome ERZ1066123 (study PRJEB33369, sample SAMEA5778353) | biofilm metagenome | biome: Industrial cooling water; feature: Water cooling tower basin; material: Biofilm | place: United Arab Emirates | collected...
CCCCATCCGGCGCAGGCGGCCCATGACGATCATCGGGCCCAGCGTGTGCTGCTCGCCCTCGGGCACCGCGAGCAGGATCGCCCCGCCGTCCCGCGTGCGGCCCGCGTCGGCGGACCACGACCCGCCGATGCCGCGCAGGAGGGCCTGAAGGCGCGTCGCCCCCATCGAGACGTCGGCGAAGGTCATCGTGTCGTCGACCCAGCGCTGGCCCATCTGCCGGGCGGCCTCGGGCACATAGGTGTCGGCGAGCGCCGCGACGGTGACGCGCTGGCGGCGGAACTCGGCAAGGCATTCGTCGAGCGCCTCGGCCGACCCCAGCACCACAGCGTCGATGAGCCGCTGCGCGAGGTCGGTCCGCAGCGCCTGCCCGTCGCCCGGCCCGCGCGAGGCGAGCAGCTCGACCACCCGCGAGGCGAACCGTTCGATCCCGTCGGCCCCCTGTGGCTGGGCCGCCAGCCAGCCGCCCTGATCCCGCATGGCACATCCCCCCGGAGCGGCGTGCAGTCCCGGCCCCCCGGGCATCGGCGCGGGCTGGCCTGCCTTCTGCGGAAACTGTCCTTCACGGCACGGCAAATGTCAAAGCAAATTGACAGCGCGCGGCCCGGGACGGCCCCGGTCCGTGCAAGCCCCCGCGAGAGCCTTGTTTCGTGAAGGGAATCCGCACCCGCAGGCGGTCCCGCTGTCAACCGTCGCAAGGCCAGTGCGGTGCGGTTCTGTAAGTTTCAATTGACACTTTCCCGCGCCGGCCACTAGGCTTCCTGCCATGGCGATCTGACGGGAACGCGACTCATGACTTCGACCGCCAGCCTCCTTCGGACCCGGTCCGGCCCCGCCGCGCGCCCGCGTCCGGCGCTCTATTCGCCGGCCGAGCGGGCGCGACGCGACGCGACGCGATGGACGCTTGTCCAGGGGGTCCTCGCGCCGCTTCAGTTCCTCGTGTTCGCGGTGTCGGTCGTGCTCGTGCTGCGGTATCTCGCGACCGGGGCCGGCTACGGTGCGGCCACGGGCTCGATCCTGCTGAAGACCGCGCTTCTCGGGACGATCATGGTCACCGGCGCCCTGTGGGAGAAGGCGGTGTTCGGCCGCTATCTCTTCGCCCCCGCCTTCCTCTGGGAGGACGTCGTCAGCATCGCTGTGATCGCGCTGCACGCGGCCTATGTCTGGGCGCTGCTGGCGGGGTCGCTCGATCCCCGCGCGCTGATGGGGCTCGCGCTCGTGGCCTACGCCGCCTACGCCGTCAACGCCGGCCAGTTCGTCCTCAAGCTGCGCCGCGCGCGGCTGGATGCGGCGGGGGCGGCATGACCGCCCTGCCCGCCGCCGGCTGCCGCGACGTGCCCGTCCTGCGGGAACGCGGCCAGCGCGAGGTCTTCTGCGGGCTGACGGGCATCATCTGGCTGCACCGCAAGATGCAGGACGCCTTCTTCCTCGTGGTCGGAAGCCGCACCTGCGCGCATCTGCTGCAGGCGGCCGCGGGCGTCATGATCTTCGCCGAGCCGCGCTTCGGCACCGCCATCCTCGAGGAGAAGGACCTTGCCGGCCTCGCGGACGCCAACGCCGAACTCGACCGCGAGGTCGCCCGCCTGCTCGCCCGCCGCCCCGACATCCGGCGCCTGTTCCTGGTGGGATCCTGCCCGTCCGAGGTGATCAAGCTCGACCTCGCGCGCGCGGCGGAACGGATCAACGCCGCCCATGCGGGCCGCGTGCGGTGCTGGAACTACTCCGGCTCGGGCATCGAGACGACCTTCACGCAGGGCGAGGACGCCTGCCTCGCCGCGCTGGTGCCCGGCCTGCCCGAGACCCGCGCGCGCGAGCTGCTGGTCGTCGGCGCCCTGCCGGACGTGGTGGAGGACCAGATGCGCGGCCTGCTGGACGCGCTGGGGATCGGCCCGGTCCGCGTCCTGCCCGAGACGCGCGCCGACGGGGGACTTTCGGTCGGCCCGAACACGGTCTTCGCGCTGACCCAGCCCTTCCTCGGCGACACGCATGCGGCGCTGGTCCGTCGCGGGGCCGCCCCCATCGCCGCGCCCTTCCCCTTCGGCGAGGAGGGGACGACGCTGTGGCTGCGCGCCGTGGCCGATGCCTTCGGCGTGGACGCGGCCCGATTCGACGCCGTGACCGCCGCGCCCCGCGCCCGCGCGCGGAAGGCCGTCGCCGCGGCGGCGGAGACGCTGTCGGGCCGGTCGGTCTTCCTGTTTCCCGACAGCCAGCTCGAGGTGCCGCTCGCCCGGTTCCTCACGCGCGAATGCGGCATGCGCGCGGTCGAGATCGGGACCCCCTTCCTGCACCGCGGCCTCGTCGGCCCCGACCTCGACCGGATCGCGGCGGGGCCGGTGATCGCCGAGGGGCAGGACGTCGACCGCCAGCTCGACCGCGCGCGCGCCGCGCGGGCCGACCTCACGGTCTGCGGCCTCGGCCTCGCGAACCCGCTGGAGGCGGAGGGGCTGACCACCAAGTGGGCCATCGAGCTGGTGTTCACGCCGGTCCATTTCTACGAGCAGGCGGGGGATCTGGCCGCCCTGTTCGCGCGGCCGCTCCGCCGCCGGGACATGCTGCGGCCCGCACGGCTGGAGGCGGCGGAATGATGGCTGACCGCATCGCCCCCCCACCCCGGCCCTCCCCCACCAGGGGGGAGGGAGGCGCCCCCCCTCCCCCTCGTGGGGAGGGGATTGGGGTGGGGGGCGCCCGGCCCCTTTCGGAGGGGCGGCCATGAAGCTGACGCTCTGGACCTACGAGGGGCCGACGCATGTGGGCGCGATGCGGGTCGCCACCGCGATGGAGGGGCTGCACTACGTCCTCCACGCGCCGCAGGGCGACACCTACGCGGACCTGCTGTTCACGATGATCGAGCGGCGGGGGAAGCGCCCGCCCGTGACCTACACGACGTTCCAGGCGCGCGATCTCGGCGGCGACACGGCGGGGCTATTCAAGACCGCCTGCCAGGAGGCATACGACCGCTTCCGTCCGCAGGCGATGATCGTCGGCGCCTCCTGCACCGCCGAACTGATCCAGGACAGCCCCGGGGGCCTTGCCGCCACCATGGGCCTGCCGGTTCCGGTGATCCCGCTCGACCTGCCGAGCTACCAGCGGAAGGAGACCTTCGGCGCCGACGAGACCTTCCTCCAGATCGTCCGCGCGCTGGCCGGGCCCGCGGCGCGCACCGCCGACGTGACGTGCAACCTGCTGGGCGCGACCGCGCTGGGGTTCCGGCACCGCGACGACGTGGCCGAGATCGCGGCGCTGCTCGACGACATGGGCGTGCGGATCAACGTCTGCGCGCCGCTCGGGGCCACGCCCGCCGACATCGCCCGGATGGGGGCCGCGCACTTCAACGTGCTCCTCTACCCCGAGACGGGGGAGTCGGCCGCGCGCTGGCTGGAGAAGACGCACGGCCAGCCCTGGACCCGGACCGTCCCGATCGGCGTCGGGGCCACGCGCGGCTTCGTGGCCGAGGTGGCGGCGCTGGCGGGCGTTCCGGCGCGCGCGGACGAGAGCCGCCTGCGCCAGCCGTGGTGGTCGGCGAGCGTGGACTCGACCTACCTCACGGGCAAGCGCGTGTTCCTCTTCGGGGACGCCACGCATGTCATGGCCGCCGCGCGCATCGCCCGCGACGAGATCGGGTTCGAGGTCTGCGGGCTGGGCTGCTTCAACCGCGAATACGCGCGGCCGGTGCGCGCGCTTGCCCGCGACCTGGGGCTGGAGGCGCTGATCACCGACGACTACCTCGAGGTGGAGGCCGCGATCGCGGCGCTGGCGCCCGAGCTGATCCTCGGCACGCAGATGGAGCGGCACATCGCGAAGCGCCTGGGGCTGCCCTGCGCCGTGATCTCGTCGCCCGTCCACGTGCAGGACTTCCCCGCGCGCTACAGCCCGCAGATGGGGTTCGAGGGCGCGAACGTCCTGTTCGACACCTGGGTGCACCCCCTCGTCATGGGGCTGGAGGAGCATCTGCTGACGATGTTCCGCGAGGACTTCGAGTTCCACGACGCGGCCGGGGCGAGCCACCACGGCGGCCAGGCGGCGGCGCGGGTCGCGGCGGCGGATGCCCCCCGCGCGGAGGTCCGCGAGCCGGGGGCGGCCGCGGCCGCGGCGGGGGCCGAGGTCGTCTGGCTCGCCGCCGCCGAGCGCGAACTGGGCAAGATCCCCTTCTTCGTGCGCGGCAAGGCGCGCCGGAACACCGAACGGTTCGCGGCCGAGCGCGGCGTCGCGGAGATCGGCGTGGACACGCTCTACGAGGCGAAGGCCCACTATGCGCGATGAGATCGCCCCGGCCCCGGCCTACCGCGTGGTGATCGTCACGCTCGACGCGCATGCGGCGGGGCCGGCGGCGCGGATGACGGCGCGGCTGGCGGCGGATTATCCGGGCCTGTCGGTCACCGTCCACGCCGCCGCCGAATGGGCCGAGGATCCCTGCGCCCTGTCCCGGGCCCGCGCGGCGGTCGACGGCGCGGACATCGTGATCGCGAACCTCCTGTTCATCGAGGAGCATCTGGCCGCGATCCTGCCGAACCTGCGCGCCGCGCGCGAGCGGGCCGACGCGGTGCTGGGCATGGTCGCCGACCCGCAGGTCGTGGCCTGCACGCGGATGGGCGACCTCGACATGGGCAAGCCCGCCTCGGGGGCGATGGCCCTGCTGCGCAAGCTGCGCGGGGGCAAGGCGCCCTCGGCCGGGTCGGGCGAGAAGCAGATGGCGATGCTGCGCCGCCTGCCGAAGATCCTGCGGTTCATCCCCGGCCGCGCGCAGGACCTGCGCGCCTGGTTCCTGTCGATGCAGTACTGGCTCGGCGGGTCGGACGACAACCTCGAACAGATGGTGCGCTTCCTGATCGGGCGCTATGCGCGCCGCGACTGGGGCGCGCGGCCGGCGGCGCGGCCCCCGGTCGACTATCCGCAGGTGGGCCTCTACCACCCCCGCCTGCCCGGGCGGATCGGCACCGACGCGGCGGCCCTGCCCCGGCCCGCGGGCGCGCGGGCGACCGTGGGCCTCGTGATGCTGCGGTCCTACGTGCTCGCCTCGGACACCGCGCATTACGACGCGGTGATCGCGGCCTTCGAGGCGGCGGGGATCGCGGTCGTCCCCGCCTTCGCCGGCGGCCTCGACGGCCGGCCCGCGCTCGAGGCCTACATGCGCGGCCGCGTCGACGCGCTGGTGTCGCTGACCGGGTTCAGCCTCGTGGGCGGGCCCGCCTACAACGACAGCCCGGCGGCCGTGGCGGCGCTGGCGGCGCTCGACGTGCCCTACGTCGCCGCGCATCCGCTGGAGTTCCAGACGCTCGGACAGTGGGCGGCGTCCGGTGGCGGGCTCGGCCCGGTCGAGACGACGATGCTCATCGCGCTGCCCGAGATCGACGGGGCGACCAATCCCACGGTCTTCGCGGGCCGCCACGGGCCGGGCGGCTGCAACGGCTGCGCGCGGGCCTGCCGCCCGGGGCCGGAGGCCAAGGCGATGTCGCCCTGCATCGAGCGGGTCGCGGCGCTGGTGGACAAGGTCGCCCGCCTCGCCGCGCTGCGCCGGTCGCCGGTGGCCGGTCGGAAGGTGGCCATCGTGCTCTACGGCTTCCCGCCCAACGCAGGGGCCGTGGGCACCGCCGCCTACCTGTCGGTCTTCGAGAGCCTTCACGCCATGCTGCACGCCATGGCGGCCGAGGGCTACGCGCTGACCCCTCCCGCGAGCGTGGAGGCGCTGCGCGCCGCGGTGCTGACGCCCGACCGGGGGCAGGCCGCCGCGGTGCTCGACCACCTGCCCGCCGACCGGCTGGTGGCCGAGACGCCCTGGCTTGCCGAGATCGAGGCGCAGTGGGGACCCGCGCCCGGCCGCCACCAGTCCGACGGGCGCGGCGTCTTCGTGCTGGGGGCGCGGTTCGGCAACGTGGCGGTCGGCGTCCAGCCCGTCTTCGGCTACGAGGGCGACCCGATGCGCCTGCTGTTCGAGCGGGGCTTCGCGCCGACCCACGCCTTCGCCGCCTTCTACCGCTGGCTGCGCGAGGATTTCGGCGCCGACGCGCTCCTGCACTTCGGGATGCACGGGGCGCTCGAGTTCATGCCCGGCAAGCAGGCGGGCGTCTCGGGCCGGTGCTGGCCCGACCGGCTGATCGGCAACCTGCCCAACGTCTATCTCTACGCCGCGAACAACCCCAGCGAGGCGACGCTGGCCAAGCGCCGGTCGAACGCGGTCACGGTCACGCACCTGACGCCGCCGCTTGCCAGCGCGGGGCTTTACCGCGGGCTTCTCGACCTGAAGGACAGCCTGACCCGCTGGCGTGCCCTGCCCCCCGACGCCGACCGCGCGGACCTCGCCGCCCTCATCGGCACGCAGGCGGCGGCGGTCGATCTGGACGGGTCGGCCCCCGACGCCCTGTGGGAGAAAGTGCTCGAGACCGAGGGCGCGCTGATCCCCGACGGGCTGCACGTGCTGGGCCGCCCCATGGCGGCGGAGCGGCGGACCGAGATGGTCGCCCTGATGGGCCTGACGGGCGAGGCGGCCGCGCGGGTCGACGCCCAGCTGGCCGAGGCGACCGAGATCCCCGCGCTGCTGCGCGCTCTGGCCGGGCGGTTCATGGCCCCCGTGCCCGGCGGCGACCTGCTGCGGTCGCCCGCGATCCTGCCCACGGGGCGCAACATCCACGCCTTCGACCCGTTCCGCATGCCCACGGCCTTCGCGCTCCGGGACGGCGCGGCGCAGGCCGACCGGCTGCTGGCCGCGCACCCGGTGCTGCCGCGGTCGGTCGCGCTGGTGCTCTGGGGGTCGGACAACATCAAGTCCGACGGCGGCCCCATCGCGCAGGCGCTGGCGCTGATGGGGGCGACCCCCCGGTTCGACCACTACGGGCGGCTCTCGGGCGCGGACCTCGTCCCGCTGGAGGCGCTGGGCCGGCCCCGGATCGACGTGGTGATGACGCTGTCGGGGATCTTCCGCGACCTGCTTCCGCTCCAGACCCGGATGCTGGCCGAGGCGGCCTGGAAGGCCGCGACCGCCGAGGAGCCCGAGACGTCGAACTTCGTCCGCGCCCACGCGCTTGCCTATGCCGCGCAGATGGGCTGCGACATGGAGACGGCCGCGCTGCGCGTCTTCTCGAACGCGGAGGGGGCCTACGGGTCGAACGTGAACCACCTCGTCGACGCCTCGGCCTTCGGGGCCGAGGACGAGCTTGCCGACGCCTACGAGGCGCGCAAGTCCTTCGCCTACGGTCGCTCGGGCCGGCCCGTGCAGAACGCGGCGCTGCTGCAGCGGACGCTGCGGAACGTCGATCTCGCCTACCAGAACCTCGAGTCGGTCGAGCTGGGGGTGACGAGCGTCGATCACTACTTCGACACGCTGGGCGGCATCGCCCGGGCGGTGAGGCGCGCGCACGGCGGCGCGGACACGCCCGTCTACATCGGCGACCAGACGCGCGGGGCGGGCAAGGTCCGCACGCTCCGCGACCAGATCGCGCTGGAAAGCCGGTCGCGCACGCTGAACCCGAAGTTCTACGAGGGGATGCTCAGGCACGGGGCCGAGGGCGTCCGCGCGATCGAGAGCCACGTGACCAACACGATGGGCTGGTCGGCCACGGCCGAGGCGGTCGACCCCTGGGTCTACCAGCGCCTGTCCGAGACCTTCGTGCTCGACGAGGCGATGCGCCGGCGGCTCGCGGAGCTGAACCCGCAGGCGAGCGCGCGGATGGCCGGGCGGCTGATCGAGGCCAGCGAGCGGAACTACTGGCAGCCGGACGCCGCGACGCTTGCCGCGCTGCAGGGGGCGGCGGACGAACTGGAAGACCGGCTGGAAGGGATCGCGGCGGAATGAGCGGTCAGGCCCCATCCGACCCGGCGAAGGCCGGGACCCCGACGCCGCAGGGCGCAACGCATCGAGGCCCCGGCACCCGCCGGGGCGAGGAGAGAGAGCCATGAGCCCGCGCGACGAGATACCCGACCTGCGGGGGCTGGACGGAGACGGCTCCGTCCAGGTCCACCAGGACCCGACGGCCCGGATCGAGGGCGCCAAGGTCTTCGCGGTCTATGGCAAGGGCGGGATCGGCAAGTCCACGACCTCGTCGAACCTGTCCGCGGCCTTCGCGACGCTGGGGCGGCGCGTGCTGCAGATCGGCTGCGACCCGAAGCACGACAGCACCTTCACGCTGACGGGCCGGCTTCAGCCGACCGTGATCGACATCCTGAAGGACGTCGACTTCCACGCCGAGGAACTGCGCCCCGAGGATTTCGTCGCCGAGGGCTGGGGCGGCGTGCAATGCGTCGAGGCGGGCGGACCGCCGGCGGGCACGGGCTGCGGCGGCTATGTCGTGGGCCAGACGGTGAAGCTTCTGAAGCAGCACCACCTTCTCGACGACACCGACGTGGTGATCTTCGACGTGCTGGGCGACGTCGTCTGCGGCGGCTTCGCGGCCCCCCTGCAGCATGCCGACCGCGCGCTGATCGTGACCGCGAACGACTTCGACTCGATCTACGCCATGAACCGGATCATCGCCGCGGTTCAGGCGAAGGCGTCGAACTACAAGGTCCGCCTCGCGGGCTGCGTCGCCAACCGCAGCCGCGACACCGACGAGGTCGACCGCTACTGCGACCGGGTGGGGTTCCGCCGGCTCGCGCACATGCCCGACATCGACGCGATCCGCCGCAGCCGCCTGAAGAAGAAGACGCTGTTCGAGATGCCCGACGAGGACGACATCGTCGCGGCCCGCGCGGGCTACGTCGGGCTGGCCGAGGCGCTGTGGCGGGGCACCGACCCCCTCGCCCCCGCCTCGCTGCCCGACCGCGAGATCTTCGAGCTTCTGGGGTTCGACTGATGTCCGCGCGCGCCGCACCCCGCACCGCCGGCTACGCCGCCACCCGGGACCGGGTCGAGGATTACTTCGACCGCACCGCCACCCAGGCCTGGGCGCGGCTCACCTCCGACGCCCCGGTCAGCCGCATCCGCCGGACGGTGCGGGCGGGCCGCGACCGGATGCGGGCGCTGATGCTGTCGCGGCTGCCGGCCGACCTGTCGGGGCGGCGCGTGCTCGACGCGGGCTGCGGCACGGGCACGATGACGGCCGAGCTTGCGGCGCGCGGGGCCGAGGTGGTGGCGGTGGACCTGTCGCCCGCGCTGGTCGGCATGGCCCGCGCGCGCCTTCCCGCCACCCTCGCCCCCCGCGTGACCTTCCGGGCGGGCGACATGACGGACCCCGCGCTGGGGCGGTTCGACCACGTCGTCGCGATGGACAGCCTGATCTACTACGCGGCCCCCGACCTCGCGCCGGTGCTCGACGGCCTTGCCGGACGGACGGGGACGAGCCTCGTGTTCACCGTCGCCCCGCGCACGCCGCTCCTCCTGGCGTTCTGGGGAATCGGGCGGCTCTTTCCGCGTGCCGACCGGTCGCCCGTGATGGTGCCGCAGACGCCGCGCGACATCGCCGCCCGGGTCGCGGGCCGGCTGACCCGCGCCGGGCGCGTGGCCAGCGGATTCTACATCGCCGAGTGCCTGGAGATCGCGCCATGATCCTCGGCCGCCGCCAGATCGCGCGCCTGTCGCTGTCGATGCTGCCCTTCGCGGACGCGGGGTCCGAGGGGCTCCCGCTCGGCCAGCTTCTGCGGCTGTCGCTGTTCCAGGTCTCGGTCGGGATGGCGATGGTGCTGCTTCTCGGCACGCTCAACCGGGTCATGATCGTGGAGCTGGGCGTGCCGGCGACGGTCGTCGCGGTCATGATCGCGCTGCCCGTGCTGGTGGCGCCGTTCCGCGCGCTGCTGGGCCACCGGTCCGACACCTACCGCAGCGCGATCGGCTGGAAGCGCGTGCCCTACCTGTGGTTCGGCAGCCTGTGGCAGATGGGGGGCCTCGCGATCATGCCCTTCGCGCTGATCGTGCTGTCGGGCGACCAGACGCTGGGGCCGGACTGGGCGGGCGAGGCGCTGGCGGCGGCCGCCTTCCTGATGACGGGCCTCGGCCTGCACATGACGCAGACCGCGGGGCTGGCGCTTGCCGCCGACCGCGCCGACGACGCGACGCGGCCGCGGGTCGTGGCGCTTCTCTACGTGATGTATCTGCTCGGCATGGCGGTGGCCTCGGTGGTCGTGGGCTGGCTTCTGCGCGACTTCTCGGACCTGCGCCTGATCCGCGTGGTGCAGGGCTGCGCGGTGGCGACGCTCGCGCTCAACCTCGTCGCGCTCTGGAAGCAGGAACGGATCCGTCCCGCCTCCGCCGCCGAGCGCGAGGCCCCGCGCCTGCGCTTCGCCGAGGCCTGGGCGGACTTCGCCGCGGGCGGGACCGCCGGGCGGCTGCTCACGGTCGTCGCGGTCGGCGCGCTGGGGTTCAACATGCAGGACGTGCTGCTCGAGCCCTACGGAGGCGAGATCCTCGGGCTTCCGGTCGCGGCCACGACGCTGCTGACCGCGACCTCGGCGGTCGGGGCGCTGCTCGGGTTCGGGTTCGCGGCGCGCTGGCTCGCGCGGGGGCTCGATCCCTACCGGATGACGGCGCGCGGCATCCTCGTCGGCATCGCCGCCTTCTCGGCGGTGATCTTCGCGGCCCCGCTGGCCTCCACTGCGCTGTTCTACGCCGGCGCCTTCGGGATCGGCCTGGGCGGCGGGCTGTTCTCGGTCGCCACCCTGACAGCGGCGATGACGCTGCCGGCGCAGGGCGCCGCCGGCCGGGGCCTCGCTCTGGGCGCCTGGGGGGCCGCGCAGGCGACGGCGGCGGGGATCGCGACCGCGACCGGCGGCGGGCTGCGCGACGCCGTCGGCCACTGGGCCGCGGCCGGCGGGGGGGGCGAGGCGCTCGCCACCCCGGCGGTCGGCTACACCTTCGTCTACCATGTCGAGATCGCGCTTCTGTTCGCGACGCTCGTCGTCCTCGGACCGCTGGTCAAGCTGGCGATCCTGTCCCCGGACCCCCAAGGCGGCACCGACCGGATCGGTCTGGCCGACTTCCCAACCTGAAGCGGAGGATCATCCCATGCTCGGCGTGACGTTCTTTGGCGACTTCGACCTGGCCAGTCTCGCGATCTGGAGCTTCTGGCTCTTCTTCGCGGTCCTGATCTACTACCTGCAGACCGAGAACATGCGCGAGGGCTACCCGCTCGAGACCGAGGACGGCGACGTCGCCCCCAACCAGGGCCCCTTCCCGCTTCCGAAGCCCAAGACCTTCAACCTGCCGCACGGGCGCGGCACGGTGACGGTGCCCAACCGCCAGGGCGAGGCGCGCGAGGTGGCGCTGGCCCGCTCGTCGCGGTCCGAGGGCTTTCCGCATCTGCCGACGGGCAACCCCATGGTCGACGGCGTCGGCCCCGCCGCCTGGGCCCCGCGCCGCGACGTGCCCGAACTGGACGGGCACGGCCACAACAAGCTTCTGCCGCTGCGCATGGCCGAAGGGCTCGTCGTCTCGTCGGGCCGCGACCCGCGCGGGCTGCCCGTCCAGGCCAATGACCTGCGGGTCGTGGGGCGCGTCTCGGACCTGTGGGTCGACGCGTCCGAGCAGCTGATGCGCTACCTCGAGGTCACGCTCGAGGACGGAACGACCCGTCTCATCCCCGGCGCAATGGTGCGGATCGACGCGAACCGGGTCTGGGTGAACAGCCTGTCGTCCGACCTGTTCGCAGGCGTGCCGCAGGCGAAGTCCCCGACCGAGGTGACCATGCTGGAGGAGGAGAAGATCATGGCCTGGTACGCGGGCGGCACGCTCTATTCCGCGCCGAAGCGGGCCTCGTGGCTGCGGACGCTGTTCGGCTTCCCGGCCCGGGCGGAGGCGGCGTCGTGAGCGGGCGCCACGACTTCACCTTCGAGCCGATCCCCGGCCTGCCCGCCCTGCCGCCGAAGGGCGAGATCATCCTCTGGCAGGGCCGGCCGGATACGGCGGCGCTGGCGATGCAGGCCTTCAAGATCCACTGGGTCGGGGGCTACTTCGTGCTGCTCATGGCGTGGCGGGGAACGGTCGGGGCCGGGCTCGACGGGCTGCGCGGCGCGCTGGCCTACGGGCTGCCCTACATCGGCTTCGGGCTTCTGGCCTGCGGGATCGTCTGGCTGCTCGCGCTCGCGCAGGCGCGGGCGACGGTCTACACGATCACGAGCGCGCGCGTGGCGATGCGGATCGGGGCCGCGCTGTCGGTCACGCTCAACCTTCCGTTCGCGCAGCTCGCCAGCGCCGGCCTCGCGCCCGGACCCAACGGGACGGGCACCATCGCACTGCGGATGGCGGGCGCGACACGGTTCTCCTACCTGGTGCTCTGGCCCAACGCCCGCCCCTGGGCCCTCGATCCGACCGAGCCCGCGCTGCGCTGCATCCCCGACGCGGCGCGCGTGGCGCAGATCCTCGCCGACGCGGCCGAGACGCGTCTGTCGCAACCCCTCGTCAGCCACGCCGCCGCGGCCGCCCCGCTGGCCCCCGCCGAATAGAGGAGAGGTCCCATGTCCTTCCGCGAAGCCCCCGCCCTGCGCCAGCGCGACCGCGAGATGATCCCGGTCGGGCTGACGCGCGCCATGCTCGCGCTGGCCTTGTCGGCGGTCGCGATCGCCGGCTATGCTTCGTGGACCGGCCGCGAGCCGGGGGGGCAGCCGGAGGCGTCGGTGCCCGTCGCGGAGCGGATGCTGATCCTCAGGGGCGGAGGGGCCAAGGCGGTGACGGTGCTCTCCGAGGATGGCGCCGTCCTTGCCGACCTGCCGAACGGCGGGTTCGTCACCGTCGTGCAGAACGCGCTCCAGACGCAGCGGGGGCGGGCCGGCATCGACCCGCTCCTGCCCGTGCGGCTGGTGTCCTACGCGAACGGGCGCCTCGCGCTCGAGGATCCGCAGAACGGCTGGTCCGTCGAGCTCTACGCCTTCGGATCGGACAACAAGGCTGCCTGGGTGCGGCTGCTGGCGCCCTGACGCGGCGCCTGAACGAAGGGAGAGGGAGGCCCGGCCATGGGACTGTTCACGAGAACCCGCGAGGAGGTGCCCTGCACCGTCGAGGTGAGCCATCGCTTCGAGGCGCTGCACGCGCATGTCCGGTTCAACAACGGCGCGGTCGTGCATCCGGGCGACGAGGTGCTCGTCCACGGCGCGCCGGTGGTCGCGGCCTACGGCGACCTCGTGGTCGAGGACCGGGTCGCCACGATCACCCGCGCCACGCCGATCGAGCGGCTCTGGACGCGGCTGACCGGCGACTTCGAGTTCATGGAGCTTTGCGAATTCAGCTTTTCCGACGAGGTGACGCCATGAAGGACACCCTGACCGACGACGTCGGCGCGGCCGAGGCCCCCGACACGACCGCGATGGCGACCGAGACGACGCTGCTCAACCCGCGGTTCTACACCACCGACTTCGACGAGATGGACCGGATCGACGTCTCCTCGGTGCGCCCCGAATGGGACCGGCTGATCGCGCAGATGAAGTCGGACCCGAACCGGGGCCACTTCAAGAAGAACGCCGACTGGGACCGGATCGACTGGGCCGGCATGGACCCCGCGCTGCGCGCCGAGTTCATCGACTTCCTGGTGTCGTCCTGCACGGCCGAGTTCTCGGGCTGCGTCCTCTACAAGGAGATGAAGCGGCGCGGCACGAACCCCGACGTCTGCGAGCTGTTCAGCTACATGAGCCGCGACGAGGCGCGCCACGCGGGCTTCATCAACGACGCGCTGCGCGAGGCGGGCGTGGCGGTGAACCTCGGCTTCCTGACGAAGGCCAAGAAGTACACCTACTTCCGGCCGAAGTTCATCTACTACGCCACCTACCTGTCGGAGAAGATCGGCTACGCGCGCTACATCACGATCTACCGTCATCTGGAGGCGAACCCCCAGCACCGGTTCCACCCGATCTTCAAGTGGTTCCGCGAATGGTGCAACGACGAGTTCAGCCACGGCGAGGCCTTCGCGCTGATCATGAAGGCCGATCCGAAGCTGACGACCACCCTCGTCAACCGGCTGTGGATCAAGTTCTTCCTCACCGCGGTCTACTCGACGATGTGGGTGCGCGACCACGCGCGGCCCGAGTTCCACAAGGCGCTCGGCGTCGACATCGGCTGGTACGACCAGGAGGTGTTCCGCAAGACGAGCACGATCGCTCGGCAGATCTTCCCGGTGGAGATCGACATCGACCACCCGCGCTGGATCCCGGCGCTTCAGGCGATGAACCGCGCCTTCCGCGCCATGGACGCGGCGCGCAAGCGCGGCGGCATGGGCGGCCGGGTGGCGCGGTGGGCCGCGGGCGCGCGCGCGGGCCTGGCCTTCGCGCGCCTCTACTCGATCCCGGCGATCCGGCGCGAGCTGCCCGCCACCGTGCGGCTGGAGCCTGCGTACTGATGCCCCGGGGCGCGGCATGACGCACGCGGTGGCCGCCTTCGCCGCGCTGTTCGTCTGGTGGCTGTCCACCGGGCTGATCCTGTGGCGCGTCCGCGCCGCCGACAACGGCGGGGGGGACCAGCACCTTCGGTCGGTGATCCTCGCGGCGCCGATGCTCGCCGTCGGGGTCTGGGGCGTGGGCGCCACGCTCGGCAATCCGTCCGAGCGCGGGGTCTATGCCGCCTTCCTGTCGGCGCTGGCGATCTGGGGCTGGATCGAGCTTGCGTTCCTGTCGGGCGTCGTCACCGGCCCGAACCGGTTCCCCTGCCCGCCGGGCGCGTCCGGGGCGGAGCGGTTCGTCCGCGCCTTCGGCACGATCGCCTACCACGAGATGCTGCTCGGGGGGGTGTCGGTCGCGCTGGCGCTGTGGTCGCGGGGGGCTGCGAACGACGTCGCCGCCTGGACCTTCGGGCTTCTGTTCGCCGCGCGGGTCAGCGCGAAGCTGAACCTCTTCTTCGGGGTGCCGCGGATCAACACCGAGTTCCTGCCGCGCCCGCTGTCGCACCTGCCGAGCCATTTCCGGCGCGGCCCGGTCACGGCGGCCTTTCCCGTCGCCGTCACGGCGCTGACGCTCGCCGTCGGGTTCTTCGCCGAGCGGCTGACCCAGGCGCGGACCCCGGGCGAGGTGGCGGGCGACGCGCTGCTGACCGCGCTCGCCGCGCTCGCGCTTCTGGAACACTGGTTCATGGTGCTGCCGCTTCCCGACCAGAAGCTGTGGCGCTGGATGCTGCCCGCCCGCAAGCCCGCGGGGCCCGACCGCCTGAAAGAGAGCGCCCATGGACTTTGACGCCGTCTTCACGTCGCAGCTGGAGGCGCTGCGCGCCGAGGGCAACTACCGCACCTTCGCGGACCTGGAGCGGCGGGTGGGCGAATACCCCAAGGCGCTCCACCATGGGGCGGAGGGGGTCCGCGACGTCACCGTCTGGTGCTCCAACGACTACCTCGGGATGGGGCACCACCCGGCCGTGGTGGAGGCGATGGTCGAGGCCGCGCGGGTGCACGGCACGGGTGCGGGCGGCACGCGCAACATCGGCGGCAACGCGCACCACCACGTTCTGCTGGAGCGCGAGCTCGCGGACCTGCACGGGAAGGACGCGGCGCTTCTCTTCACCAGCGGCTACGTCTCGAACTGGGCCGCGCTGGCGACGCTCGGCAGCCGGATTCCCGGCGCGGTGATCCTGTCGGACGCGATGAACCACGCCAGCATGATCGAGGGGATCCGCCACAGCCGCGCCGACAAGGTGATCTGGAGGCATAACGACTGGCGCGACCTCGACCGCAAGCTGGCCGCGGTGGGCGACCGGCCGAAGATCGTGGCCTTCGAGAGCGTCTACTCGATGGACGGCGACATCTGCCCCCTGCGCGAGATCGTCGAGGTGGCCGAGGCGCACGGGGCGATGACCTATCTCGACGAGGTCCATGCGGTCGGCATGTACGGCCCCCGCGGGGGCGGCGTCAGCGAGCGCGAGGGGCTCGCGGACCGCATCACGCTGATCGAGGGGACGCTGGGGAAGGCCTTCGGCGTGGTGGGGGGCTACGTCACGGGATCGGCCGCGCTGGTCGACTTCCTCCGCAGCTTTGCGAGCGGGTTCATCTTCACGACCGCCCTGCCCCCCGCCGTGGCGGCGGCGGCGGCGGCGAGCATCCGCCACCTCAAGCGATCCTCCGCCGAGCGCGCGGCGCAGCGGGCGAACGTGGCGCGCGTCCGCGCGGCGCTCGACCGGCACGGGATTCCGCACCTGGCCAACGACAGCCACATCATCCCCGTGATGATCGGCGACCCGGTGAAGTGCCGGATGATCTCCAACATCCTGATGGACGACTGGGGGATCTACGTCCAGCCCATCAACTACCCCACCGTGCCGAAGGGGACCGAGCGGCTGCGGATCACGCCGGGCCCGCTGCACACCGGCGCCGACATCGACCGGCTCGTCTCGGCGCTGTCGGCGCTGTGGCGCCGCTGCGCTCTGTCGCATGCCGTTGCCTGATCGGGGGCGCGCTATATGTTGCGGATCTCTGGGCCGGTGGACATGCGCCGGCCTGACACTGACAAGGAGCGAGTCATGAGACTGACGAGACGGGAACATCTGGTCCTGATGGGTGCGGGCGTCGCCGCCGGCCTGGTCGGGACCTCGGCCGGGGCTCAGGATGCGCCCGTGGTGCACGAGGTGCAGATGCTCAACGCAAATCCCGACGATCCCAAGCAGAAGATGGTCTTCGCCCCGGACATCGTTCGCGCGAAGGTCGGCGACACGGTCCGCTTCCTGCCCGTGGACAAGCAGCATTTCTCGCAGTCCTACGACGACGTGCTCCCCGCGGGCGCCGAGGGCTGGAAGGGCAAGATGAACCAGGAGATGGACCTCGTGCTCGCCGCCGACGGGGCCTATGCCTACAAGTGCACCCCGCACGAGGCCATGGGCATGGTCGGGCTGATCCTCGTGGGCGACGTCAGCGGCAACTACGACGCGGTCAAGGCCAAGAAGTTCCCGGGCAGGGTCAAGGACCGGTTCGAGGACATCTTCGCGCGGGCCGACGCCATGCTGGCCGAGGAGGGCACGGTCGCCGGCTGACCGCGACGGGGGCCGGACCCGCGGCCGCGGTCGGTTTGAACGAGTGATCCAGGCGATCCTTCCAGCAGCGAGGTGACGATCATGTTCAGACTCATCGCGACCGCCGCGGCGTTCGGCCTCGGCGCAGCACCGGCGCTGGCGCAGTCGGGCGATCCCGAGGCCGGCGCGCGGGTGTTCAACCAGTGCCAGACCTGCCACGTCGTCCGGAACGAGGCCGGCGAGACGCTGGCGGGCCGGAACGCGCGGACGGGGCCGAACCTGTACGGCATCGTCGGCGCGCCCGCCGCCAGCCAGGATTTCGACTACGGGGACGACCTGATCGCGGCGCGCGAGAGGGGTCTCGTCTGGGACGAAGCCGCGCTCAACAGCTATCTCGAGAACCCGGGGGAGTTCCTCCAGACCTTCCTCGAGGACAACGGCGCGCGCAGCCGGATGCAGTTCCAGCTGCGCCGCGAGGAGGACAGGCTCGACGTGATCGCGTTCCTCGCGACCTTCGGCCCCGCCCCCGCCGACGCGCCCGCCGCGGCGCCGGCGACCGAATAGGCCGCGCCCCCCGGATGCCCTTCGCGCCCGGGCCCGCGCGCGGCGGCTTTTCGGGGTGGACGCGGCGGCGGGGCTGCCTCTATCGTCGGGGGCCATGGTCCCCGGCCTTCTGATCTTCGACTGCGACGGCGTGGTGATCGACAGCGAGGTCATCAGCGCGCGGATGCTCATCGCCGAGCTGGAGGGGCACGGCGTCCGGATCGATCTCGACTTCGTGGCGCGTCACTTCCTCGGGCGGAGCTATCCCACCGTCCTGGCCGAGGTGCGGCGCACCTTCGGCATCGCCCTGCCCGACCGGTTCGAGGCCGATTACCGCGCGCGCCTCCTCGACGCCTTCGCCCGGGGACTGGCCGAGATGCCCGGGGTCCGCGCCGTGCTCGCGGCGCTGGACCGGCCCTATTGCCTCGCCACGTCCTCCAGCCCGGAACGGGTCGCGCGGTCGCTTTCGCTGACCGACCTCGGCCGCTTCTTCGAGGGGCGGGTCTTCACCGCGAGCCGGGTCGCGCGCGGCAAGCCCGCGCCCGACCTGTTCCTTCTGGCCGCCGCCGAGATGGGGGCCGATCCCGCGGACTGCCTCGTGATCGAGGACAGCCTGACCGGCGTCCGCGCGGGGCTGGCCGCGGGCATGGAGGTCTGGCGCTTCACCGGGGGAAGCCATCTGCGCGGACGGACGCCCGGCCCCGACGACAGCGGCGCGCACAGGGTCTTCGACGACTTCGCGGCCTTTCCGGCGCTTCTGGCGGGCCGGGCGGCGGCATGACCGGCCCGGCCGATCCCGACGCGACCCCGTTCGACGACGCGGCGCGGGCGGGGTGGCTCTACTACGTCGGCGGCCTGACGCAGGACCAGATCGCGCGCGAGCTTGGCGTGTCGCGCCAGCGCGCGCAGCGGCTGGTGAGCCGGTCGATGGCCGAACGCCTGGTCCGCGTGCGCCTCGAGCATCCGATCTCGGGCTGTCTCGACCTCGAGGCGGCGATGGCGCGCCGCTTCGGCCTGCGGCTGTGCCGCGTGGCCCCCTCGCTCGGGGCGGGGCGCGACCCGCTGCCCTCGCTCGCCCCGACGGCGGCGGCCGAGATCGAGCGCGTGCTGCGCCAGGCCGACCCGCTGGTGATCGCGCTGGGCACCGGCCGCACGCTGCGCGCCACGGTCGAGGAACTGACGGCGATGGAGTGCGTGCAGCACCGCATCGTCAGCCTGAACGGCAACATCGCGCCGGACGGGACGGCGACCTTCTACGACGTGATCACCCGGATGGCCGACCGCGTGCGCGCGCCCCACTACCCGATGCCGCTGCCGGTCGTCATGCAGTCGGCCGAGGAACGCGACCTGTTCCACGCGACCAAGCCCATCCGGCGGGTGATGCAGCTTGCGCGCGAGGCGGACGTGACCTTCGTGGGCCTCGGACAGATGGGCACCGACGCCCCCATGATGAAGGACGGCTTCATCACCGAGGCCCAGCGCGGGGCGTTCGAGGGGCTGGGCGCCGCCGGCGAGATCGCCGGCTGGATCTTCGACGCCGACGGCCGCTACATGGACGACCGCATCGACCTGCCGGTGGCCTCGGTCCGCGTCACGACCGGGGGACGGCGGTCGGTGGTGGCGATCGCCGGGGGGCCTTCGAAGCGCGCGCCGATCGTCGCCGGGCTGCGCGGGCGGCTGTTCAACGGGCTGGTGACCGACGAGGACACCGCGCGCGCCCTGTTGGCGGCACCCGCCGACTGACGCCCGGTCATGCGATCTCTTCGGACCGTCGTCGCGTTGCGAGACCGTTGACAGAATGCGCAGCGTGTTTGAGTATTTGCCCACGACAAGATCAATTGCTCAAATTCGAGCTGGGAGGATACCGATGACCTACAGGGTTCGCGCGCTTTACGGCGCGTGCGCCGTGATGGCGCTGTCGACCGCCGCCATGGCCCAGACGATCACCATCGCGACCGTGAACAACGGCGACATGATCCGCATGCAGGCGCTCATGCCGGAGTTCAACGCGGCCTATCCCGACATCACCGTCGAGTGGGTCACGCTGGAGGAGAACGTCCTTCGCCAGAACGTGACGACCGACATCGCGACGCAGGGCGGCCAGTACGACGTGGTGACCATCGGCACCTACGAGGTGCCGATCTGGGGCCGCCAGGGCTGGCTCGCGCCGCTGAACGACCTGCCGGCCGACTACGACGTGGACGACCTGATCCCGCCGATCCGCGCCGGGCTGTCGGTGGACGGCACGCTCTACGCCGTGCCCTTCTACGGCGAGTCGTCCTTCACGATGTACCGCACCGACCTTCTCGAGAAGGCGGGGCTGACCATGCCGCCGGAGCCGACGTGGGACTTCGTGGCGCAGGCGGCCGAGGCGATGAACGACCCCGAGGCTGGCGTCTACGGCATCTGCCTGCGCGGCAAGGCCGGCTGGGGCGAGAACATGGCGTTCCTCACCACGCTCGCCAACTCCTACGGGGCGCGGTGGTTCGACGAGAACTGGCAGCCGCAGTTCGACAGCCCCGAATGGAAGACCGCGATCGACTTCTACCTGAACCTGATGACGAACTACGGCCCCCCGGGCGCCTCGTCGAACGGGTTCAACGAGAACCTCACGCTGTTCCAGCAGGGCAAGTGCGGCATCTGGATCGACGCGACCTCGGCCGGGTCCTTCGTGCTGGCCCCCGACACCGCGATGGGCCCCGAGAACGTGGGCTTCGCGCTGGCGCCCGATGCGGGGCTCGGCAAGCGGGCGAACTGGCTCTGGGCCTGGGCGCTGGGAATCCCGACCACGACCGACTCGATGGAGGCGGCCAAGATCTTCGTGAACTGGGCCACCAACAAGCAGTACACCGAGCTCGTCGCCTCGCGCGAGGGCTGGGCCAACGTGCCCCCGGGCACCCGCACCTCGCTCTACGAGAACCCCGAGTACCAGACGGTGCCCTTCGCGCAGATGACCATCGACTCGATCAATGCGGCCGACCCGAACAACCCGACCGTGCAGCCCGTGCCCTACACCGGCGTGCAGTTCGTGGCGATCCCCGAGTTCCAGGGGATCGGCACCGCCGTCGGGCAGGAGTTCGCGGCCGCGCTCGCGGGCGACAAGACCGCCGACGAGGCGCTGGCCGCCGCCCAGGAGCTGACCCTGCAGGAGATGACCGACGCCGGCTACATCGAGTAGCCGCGGCCGACGACGCGGGCCGGCCTTCCCGGGCCGGCCCGCCCACCCTTCCCCGGAGCCCGAGCCATGTCGACCCAGGCCTCTCGCCGCGCCGCGCGGTGGATGCTGTCGCCCGCGGTGGTCCTGCTGCTGGTCTGGATGATCGTGCCGCTGGCGCTCACGCTGTGGTTCTCGTTCCAGCGCTACAACCTGCTCGCGCCCGAGCGCGCCGGGTTCGTCTGGTTCCGCAACTACACGACCTTCCTCGATTCGCCCGCGTTCTGGCTCGCCATCCTCAACACGCTGATCCTCGTGGTGGGGGTGCTCGCGATCACGGTGATCGGCGGGATCCTGATCGCGCTGCTGATCGACCAGCCCATCTGGGGCCAGGGCCCGGTGCGGATCCTCGTGATCGCGCCGTTCTTCGTGATGCCCCCGGTGGCCGCGCTGATCTGGAAGAACATGCTGATGAACCCGTCGAACGGGCTCTTCGCCAGCGCCTTCCGCGCGCTCGGGCTCCAGCCCTTCGATTTCCTCGGCGAGGCGCCGCTCTTCTCGATCATCCTGATCGTGGCGTGGCAGTGGCTGCCCTTCGCCACGCTCATCCTGCTCACCGCGCTGCAGTCGCTGTCGTCCGAACAGCTCGAGGCGGCCGAGATGGACGGCGCGCCGGCGCTGCGGCGGTTCTGGCACATCATGCTGCCGCATCTGGCGCGCGCGATCACGGTCGTCGTGCTCATCCAGACGATCTTCCTGCTGGGCATCCTGGTCGAGATCCTCGTCACCACGAACGGCGGGCCGGGGTCGCAGTCCACCACGCTGACCTTCCTCGTCTACAAGGAGGCGATCCTCGATTCCGACGTGGGCACCGCCGCGGCGGGGGGCGTTGTCGCGGTCATCCTCGCCAACATCGTCGCGGTCTTCCTGATGCGCGCGATCGGCAAGAACCTGGACGCCTGAGACATGGCCCGCGCCGTCAGCCCGCAACGCAAGGCCGCCATGACCGCCCTCGCCTGGGGCGTGGCGCTGCTGATCTTCTTCCCGATCCTCTGGATGGTCCTGACCAGCTTCAAGACCGAGGCCACGGCGGTCGCGCAGCCGCCGCAGTGGCTGTTCTTCGACTGGACCGTCGAGAACTACGTGACCGTGCAGGCGCAGCGCGACTACTTCGGCTTCTTCCTGAACTCGGTCATCATCGCCGTCGGCTCGACGGCGCTGGGCCTTCTGGTCGCGGTGCCCGCCGCCTGGTCGATGGCCTTCGTGCCGGGTGCCAGGACCCGCGACCTGCTGATGTGGATGCTGTCGACCAAGATGATGCCGGCGGTCGCGGTGCTCGTGCCCATCTATCTGATCTTCGTGCGGCTGGGGCTTCTGGACACGCGCATCGGCCTCGTCGTCGTGCTGATGCTGATCAACCTGCCGATCATCGTCTGGATGCTCTACACCTACTTCCGCGAGATCCCGGCCGAGATCCTCGAGGCGGCGCGGATGGACGGCGCCACGCTGCGGTCCGAGATCCTGTACGTGCTGACGCCGATGGCGGTCCCGGGCATCGCCTCGACGGTGCTGCTCAACATCATCCTCGCCTGGAACGAGGCCTTCTGGACGATCACGCTCACCACGGTGGATGCGGCCCCGCTGACGAAGTTCATCTCGTCGTTCTCCAGCCCGCAGGGGCTGTTCTATGCCAAGCTGTCGGCCGCATCGACCATGGCGATCGCGCCGATCCTGATCATGGGCTGGTTCAGCCAGAAGCAGCTCGTCCGCGGCCTGACCTTCGGCGCGGTGAAGTGAGGACCCGATGGGACGCATAACCCTGCGCAACGTGACCAAGGGCTTCGGCGAGGTGACGGTCATCCCGTCGCTCGACCTCGAGATCGACGACGGCGAGTTCGTCGTGTTCGTCGGGCCGTCCGGCTGCGGCAAGTCCACGCTCCTGCGGCTGATCGCGGGGCTCGAGGACGCGAGCGGCGGCCAGATCCTGATCGACGGGGCGGACGCGACCCGCGTGCCGCCCGCGCGGCGCCAGCTGGCGATGGTGTTCCAGAGCTACGCGCTCTACCCCCACATGACGGTGCGCAACAACATCGCCTTCCCGCTCAGGATGGCGGGCGTGGACCCCGCGACCGCCGCGCGGAAGGTGGAGGCCGCGGCCAGGGTGCTGAACCTGACGGCCTACCTCGACCGCAGGCCCGGCCAGCTTTCGGGCGGCCAGCGCCAGCGCGTCGCCATCGGCCGCGCGATCGTGCGCGAGCCGAAGGCCTTCCTCTTCGACGAGCCGCTGTCGAACCTCGACGCGGCGCTGCGCGGCGCGATGCGGCTCGAGATCACCGAGCTTCACCAGAGCCTGCGCACCACCATGGTCTACGTCACGCACGACCAGGTGGAGGCGATGACCATGGCCGACACGATCGTGGTGCTGAACGCAGGGAGGATCGAGCAGGTGGGCAGCCCGCTCGACCTCTACAACCGTCCCGCGAACGTCTTCGTCGCGGGCTTCATCGGCAGCCCGCGGATGAACCTGATCGGGGGGGCGGACGCGGCGGCCATGGGGGCCGCGACCATCGGCGTGCGCCCTGAGCACATCGACATCGCCGCGGACGGCCCGTGGCGGGGGCAGGTCACGGTAGCCGAGCGCCTCGGAGCCGACACGTTCCTGCACGTCGCGGTCGAGGGGATCGGGCCGATGACGGTACGGGCCGGGGGCGGGCATGGGGCGACGCACGGCGACACGATCGGGCTGACCCCGCAGGCCGGCAGGATCCACAGGTTCGGACAGGACGGAAGGGCACTCTGATGCGGCTTGACGGCAAGGCGGCGCTGATCACCGGGGCCGCGCGCGGCATCGGCCGCGCCTTCGCGGAGGCCTACGTGCGCGAAGGCGCGCAGGTGGTCATCGGCGACGTGAACCTGCCCGCGGCCGAGGCCGCCGCGGCCGCGATCGGGCCCGGGGCCCATGCGATCCATCTGGACGTGACCGACCAGGCCAGCATCGACGCGGGCGTGGCGGAATCCGTGCGGCGGACGGGCGGGATCGACATCCTGGTCAACAACGCCGCCGTCTTCGACATGGCCCCCCTCGCCGAGATCCCGCGCGCGAGCTACGACCGGCTCTACGCGATCAACGTCGCGGGGACGCTGTTCATGATGCAGGCGCTGGCGCGCCACATGATCGAGCGCGGCCGGGGCGGGCGCATCATCAACATGGCGAGCCAGGCGGGACGGCGCGGCGAGGCGATGGTCGCGGTCTACTGCTCCACCAAGGCCGCGGTCATCAGCCTGACGCAGAGCGCGGGGCTCGAACTCATCAGGCACCGCATCAACGTCAACGCGATCGCGCCGGGCGTGGTCGACGGCGAGCACTGGGCGGGCGTGGACGCCCTGTTCGCGAAGTACGAGGACCGCCCCCTGGGCGAGAAGAGGCGGCTGGTGGGCGACGCCGTCCCTTACGGCCGGATGGGCACCGCCGAGGATCTGGTCGGCATGGCGATCTTCCTCGCCGGGCCCGAATCGGAGTACGTCGTGGCGCAGACCTACAACGTCGACGGCGGAAACTGGATGAGCTGATGGACCTGGGACTGAAGGGGAAGGTCGCGGTCGTCACCGGCGGGTCGGCGGGCATCGGGCTGGGCACCGCCCGCGCCTTCGCGCGCGAGGGGGCCGACGTGGTGATCGCCGCGCGCGGCGGCGAACGCGCCGAGGCCGAGGCGCGGGGCATCGCGGCCGAGTTCGGCGTGAGGGCGCAGGCCGTCGCCGCCGACGTGTCGACGCCCGAAGGCTGCGAGAGGGTGGTCGGCGCCGTCCGCGACCTCGGCGGCTGCGACGTGCTGGTGAACAACGCGGGCACCGGCTCCAACGAGACGATCGCCGACGCGCCCGACGCCAAGTGGCTCGACTACTGGAACCTGCACGTCATGGCGGCGGTGCGGCTGAGCCGGGGCCTGGCCCCCCTGATGGCCGCGCGCGGTGGCGGCGCGATCCTGAACAACGCCTCGATCTGCGCGGTCCAGCCGCTGTGGTACGAGCCGATCTACAACGTGACCAAGGCCGCGCTGGTGATGCTGTCGAAGACCCTGTCGACCGAGCTGATCGGGCGGGGCATCAGGGTCAACGCGGTCAACCCCGGGCTGATCCTGACGCCCGACTGGATCAAGACCGCAAGGCAGCTCGCCGTCGACGGGGACTGGGAAGGCTACCTCCAGTCCGTCGCGGACGAGCACGCGCCCATCGGCCGCTTCGGCACGGTGGAGGAGGCGGCGGATTTCTTCGTATTCCTCTGCTCGCCCCGTGCCGGCTATTGCACCGGCAGCGCCTATCATGTCGATGGCGGCATGCTGCGCACGACCTGAGGTTCCCATGCCCCCTGTCCCGAGCCTTCCGGCCTACGACCGCGCCAGGCTGACGCCCGGCATCGTCCACATCGGCGTCGGCAACTTCCACCGCGCGCACATGGCGGTGTATCTCGACGACCTCTTCGCGCAGGGCGAGGGGCACGACTGGGCGATCCTCGGCGCGGGCGTGCGCGAGGGCGACGCGCGGATGCGCGCGGCGCTGGCGGCGCAGGACAACCTGTCGACCGTGATCGAGCTGGAGCCGGGCGCGCCGCGCGCGCGCCGCGTCGGCGCGATGGCGGGCTTCGTCCCCGTGGAGGCCGACAACGCGAGCCTGATCGCCGCCATGAGCGATCCCGCCATCCGCATCGTCTCGCTGACCGTGACCGAGGGCGGCTACTACATCGACGCGGCGGGGCGGTTCGACGCGGGCCATCCCGACATCGTCGCCGACGCGGCCGATCCGCGGCGGACGGCCTTCGGCGCGATCCTGGCGGCGCTGCGCGCGCGGCGCGCGGCCGGGCATCCGCCCTTCACGGTGATGTCCTGCGACAACCTGCCGGGCAACGGGCACGTCACCTGCACCACCGTCTGCGGGCTGGCGCGGATCGCCGACCCCGTCTTCGCCGCCTGGGTGGAGGCCAACGTCGCCTTCCCCAACGGCATGGTCGACCGCATCACCCCCGCCACCGGCCCGCGGGAGCGCGCGCTGGCCCGGCGGTTCGGCCTCGACGATCCGGTCCCCGTGACCTGCGAGCCCTTCCGGCAGTGGGTGCTGGAGGACAAGTTCCCGGCGGGCCGTCCGGCGCTGGAGCGGGTGGGCGTGACCTTCACCCCGCATGTCCATGCCTACGAGACCATGAAGATCCGCATCCTCAACGGGGGGCACGCGGTCATCGCCTATCCCTCGGCGCTGATGGACATCCCGCTCGTCCACGAGGCGATGGCGAATCCGCTGGTGCGCGCCTTCCTCGAGAAGGTGGAGCGGGACGAGATCCTGCCCCATGTCCCCCCCGTTCCCGACACGAGCCTTCCCGACTATCTGGCGCTCATCCTCGACCGCTTCTCGAACCCCGAGATCGCTGACACGACGCGCCGGCTCTGCCTCGACGGGTCGAACCGCCAGCCGAAGTTCATCGTGCCGTCGCTGCGCGACAACCTCGCCGCGGGCTGGCTGCCGCAGGGGCTGACGCTGCTGTCCGCGCTCTGGTGCCGCTACTGCGCGGGCACGACCGAAGGGGGCGCGGTGATCGAGCCGAACGATCCCGACTGGGACCTGCTTCGCGAACGCGCGCAGGCCGCACGCGCCGACCCGCGCGCCTGGCTGGCCATGGCGCATGTCTACGGCGACATCGGGTCGAACCCGGCGTTCGCGCGGGCCTTCGGCAGCTGGCTCGAGGCGATCTGGGCCGAGGGCACCGAGGCGGTGCTGCGGCGCTATCTGGCGGGCGCGTCCTGATCCCGCCCGCGATGTCGCCCTCGGGCGAGAGGCGCGGCGGCCCGCCGCCTATCACCGCCCCCGACCGAGGCCGGAGACCCGCATGACCGCCCTTCTCGACGCACGCGCCCGCCACTGGTCGGTCGCGATGACCGAACGCCCGAGCGTGACCGGGACGCCCGACGAGGCGGCCTTCGGCCCCTGGCTGGCCGAGGCGCTGCGGGCGGCGATGACCCTCGGCCCGCAGGCGCGGATCTGGACCTTTCCGGTCGCGCCCGGCGACGCGCGGCATTGCGTGGCGGTTCTCGTGCGCGGGGCGGGTCGCCGGACCGTCCTGCTGACCGGCCACTACGACACGGTGTCGGTCGCGGACTACGCCGAGCACGCGCCGCTGGCGACGCAGCCCGACCGGCTGCTGGGCGCGCTGCGCGAGCGGCTGGACGCCCGCGCCGAGACGCCGGCCGAGCGGCGCGCCCGCGCCGACCTCGCGACCGGCCGCTACCTGCCGGGACGCGGGCTTCTCGACATGAAGGCGGGTCTCGGCGCGGGCCTCGCGGTGATGGAGGCCTTCGCGGCCGACGCGGGCGCGCGCGGCAACCTGCTCTTCATCGCCGTCCCCGACGAGGAGAACGCCAGCGCGGGGGCACGGGCCGCCGCCGCGCGGCTCGAGGCGATCGCGGCCGAGGAGGGCATCGCGGTCGAGGCGGTCGTCAACCTCGACTCGATCGCGGACGACGGCGACGGGTCCGAGGGACGGATCGTGGCGCTGGGCACGGTGGGCAAGGTCCTGCCCACGGCGTTCGTGGTCGGCACCCCCGTCCACAGCGGCTTTCCGCTGCGCGGCCTGAACGCGGCCGTGCTCGCCGGGATCGTCGCGGCCCGCGTCGAATGGGCCGCCGAGTTGACCGACGGCCCGGCGGGCACGCCCCCGAGCCTTCTGTCGCTGACCGACGGCCGGACGGGCTACGACGTGACGACCCCGGCGACCGCCTGGGCCTACTGGAGCGTCCTGAACCGGCACCGCGACCCCGCCGCCGTCCTGGCGGCCTTCGAGGGGCTGTGCCGCACGGCGCTGCGCGAGGGCCTCGCGGCGCTTGCGGCCCGGGGCGGAATCGCGGCGCCCGAGGTGCCCGTGGTTCGCTTCGCCGACCTCTGGGCCGGGGCGCTCGCGGCGGGGGGCGGGACGGCGCTGCGGATGATGGCCGAGGATCTGGCCGGGATGGACCTGTCGATCCCCGACCAGTGCCGCCGGCTGACGGCCGCGACCTGGGCCGCCTCGGGGCGGGCGGGGCCGGCGGTCGTGGTCGGGTTCGGATCGGTCCCCTACCCCGCGACGCATCTGTCGGAGGGCCCCTTGCACGACGCGGTGCGGGCGCTGGTCGCCGAGGCGCCGGCGCGCCACGGGGTGACGATCGCCGCCGCGGACTTCTTCGCCGGAATCTCCGACATGAGCTTCTTCGGCGGTTCGGACCCGGAGGCCATGACGCCGGTCGCGGCCAACACGCCCGCCTGGGCCAGCGCCATCGCGCCCGGCGGTGACCGCGTCGCGGGCCTGCCGACGGTGAACCTCGGTCCCTGGGGGCGCGACTACCATACGCCGCTCGAGCGGCTGGAGACGGATTACGCCTTCCGCGTCCTGCCCCGGCTGTTGCAGGATCTGATCGGACGCGTCCTCGCGGACGCCTGACGGGGGAACGGCAATGCAGGGCTTCGGCATCCATTCGAGCATCTGGACGATGGCCTGGACGCCGCCTGCGGCCGAGGCCGCCGTGGCCGAGGCGGTGCGCCATGGCTTCGACTTCGTCGAGGTGGCGCTGCTCGATCCGCCGATGGTCGACGCCGCCCATTCGCGCGCGCTGTTCGACCGCCACGGCATCCGCGCCGTCTGCTCGCTGGGCCTGCCCGAGGCGGCCTGGCCCTCGCGCGATCCGCAGGCGGGGACCGACTTCCTCGCCATGGCGCTCGACAAGGCCGCGGCGATGGGGGCCGAGGCGCTGACGGGCGTGACCTTCGGCGGCATCGGCGAGCGGACCGGGCGTCCGCCGACGGAGGCGGAGCTGTCGAACGTCGCGCGCTGCCTCGACGCCGCCGCGGCGCAGGCGAGGCGCCTCGGCATCGCCTTCGGGATCGAGGCGGTCAACCGCTACGAGACGCACCTCATCAACACGACCGCGCAGGCGGTGGCGATGATCGAGCGGGTCGGGTCGGACCGCGTCTTCCTGCACCTCGACACCTATCACATGAACATCGAGGAGAAGGGGATCGCCAACGGCATCCTCGGGTCGAAGGGGCACCTGCGCTACGTCCACCTGTCGGAAAGCGACCGGGGCGTGCCGGGGGCCGGGACGGTGGCCTGGAACGAGGTCATGGCGGCGCTGGCCGCGATCGGCTTCGGCGGCGGGCTTGCGATGGAAAGCTTCGTCAACATGCCGCCCGAGCTTGCCCACGGCCTGTCGGTCTGGCGCCCCGTGGCCGAGGGGACCGACCAGGTCATCGCCGAGGGGCTGCCCTTCCTGCGCCAGAAGGCACGGCAGTACGGGCTGATCTAGCCGCCCGGCGCGCAGAGGACGGAGCGGGTGAGGAACCGCCGCTCACGCCCGTTGTCGAGGCTGAACATGCCGCCGCGGCCCTTCACCACGTCGATGATGAGGTCGGTGTGGCGCCAGGCCTCGTACTGCGGGCCGGAGATGTAGAAGGGCATCCCGCCGATCTCGCCCAGCTTCACGTCGCGGTCGCCGATCAGGAACTCGCCCGCCGGATAGCACATGGGCGAGGATCCGTCGCAGCAGCCGCCCGACTGGTGGAAGAGCACGGGGCCGTGCTCGGCCACGATCTCGGCCAGAAGGTCCAGCGCCGCGGGCGTGGCCGTCACCTTGTCCATCCGCATCCCCCCGTGACGGGCGGCGGGGTCGCCCCGCCGCCGGCTTCGCGCGACGGCCGCCGCCGCCTGCGGCTCAGAAGAACCCGAGCTTCTTCGGGCTGTAGCTGACCAGCATGTTCTTGGTCTGCTGGTAGTGGTCGAGCATCATGCGGTGGTTCTCGCGTCCCACGCCCGACTGCTTGTAGCCGCCGAAGGCCGCGTGGGCGGGATAGGCGTGGTAGCAGTTCGTCCAGACCCGCCCCGCCTCGATCGCGCGGCCGAAGCGGTAGCAGGTGTTGGCATCGCGGCTCCAGACGCCGGCGCCCAGGCCGTAGAGCGTGTCGTTGGCGATCGCCAGCGCCTCGTCGTCGTCCCTGAAGGTCGTGACCGACACGACGGGGCCGAAGATCTCCTCCTGGAAGACGCGCATCCGGTTGTGGCCCCGGAAGATCGTGGGCTTGACGTAGAACCCGCCCGCGAGGTCGCCCGGCAGCACGTTCCGCTCGCCCCCCGTCAGGACCTCGGCGCCCTCCTGGCGGCCGATGTCCATGTACGACAGGATCTTCTGCAACTGCTCCTCGGACGCCTGCGCGCCGACCATCGTCGCGGGGTCGAGCGGGTCGCCCTGCACGATGGCCCGGGTCCGCGCCACCGCCCTTTCCATGAAGCGGTCGTAGATCGATTCGTGGATCAGGGCGCGGCTGGGGCAGGTGCAGACCTCGCCCTGGTTCAGCGCGAACATCACGAAGCCCTCGATCGCCTTGTCGAGGTAGTCGTCGTCCTCGGCCATGACGTCCCGGAAGAAGATGTTGGGCGACTTGCCCCCCAGCTCCAGCGTGACGGGGATCAGGTTCTGGCTCGCGTACTGCATGATGAGCCGGCCGGTCGTCGTCTCGCCCGTGAAGGCGACCTTGGCGACGCGGTTCGAGGACGCGAGCGGCTTGCCCGCCTCCAGCCCGAAGCCGTTGACGATGTTGAGCACGCCCGGCGGCAGCAGGTCGCCGATCAGCTCGGCCCAGAGCATGATGCTGGCGGGCGTCTGCTCGGCGGGCTTGATCACCACGCAGTTGCCGGCCGCAAGCGCCGGCGCGAGCTTCCAGGTCGCCATCAGCAGCGGGAAGTTCCAGGGGATGATCTGGCCCACGACGCCCAGCGGCTCGTGGAAATGGTAGGCGACCGTGTCGTGGTCGATCTCGGAGATGCCGCCCTCCTGCGCGCGGATGCAGCCCGCGAAGTAGCGGAAGTGGTCGATGGCGAGCGGCAGGTCGGCGGCCGTCGTCTCGCGGATCGGCTTGCCGTTGTCCCAGGTCTCGGCCGTGGCGAGGAGGGCGAGGTTCTCCTCCATCCGGTCGGCGATGCGGTTCAGGATCACCGCGCGCTCGGCCACGCTGGTCCGGCCCCAGGCGACCTTGGCGGCGTGGGCGGCATCGAGCGCCGCCTCGATGTCGGCGGCGTCCGACCGCGCGATCTCGCACAGCACGCGGCCGTCGACGGGCGACGTGTTCTCGAACGTGCGGCCGGACCTGGCCGGCACCCACCGGCCCCCGATGAAGTTGTCGTAGCGCGCCTTGAACGGCGACTTCGCGGTGCGGAAGTGTTCGACCTTGTTCATGCGTTCCCCCTCCTGTGGATGCCGCCTCCTCGCGGCAATCGCGAGCCTTCTGCGCGATCGCGCAGCGGCGCCGACATGGGCAGGGTGCCGGGCCTCCACAACGTCGCGCAACCGAAATCGCGAGGGGACACGCGGAATTGCGCCGACGCGGCGATGGCACGGGAACCCGCGCGGCCGCCGATCGCGGGCGTTGCCGCAGGGGCGCGCGCGTCCTAGGGTGACGGGGGGACGGCTCCGGCGCGCCGATCCCCAGGGCTGGCAGAGGGGCGGGATCATGGACGTGACCCTATCGTCGCACAACATGCAGGTGAACGACTTCGGGCTGGAGCATGCGCACTGGCGGAACTGGGTCGGCAACCAGTCCTGCATCCGGGCCGAGCGGGGGGCGCCCCGCAGCGAGGACGAGCTCTGCGCGATGATCGCCGGGGCCACGGCCCGGGGCCTGAACGTGCGCGTCGCGGGATCGGGCCACAGCTTCACCCCGGTGGCCCTGACCAGCGGCCTGCACCTGACCCTGTCGGGCATGAAGGGCGTGCGCGCCATCGACCACGACCGGCGCCGCGTCACCGCCACGGCGGGGACGACGATCAACGAACTCGTCCGGGTCCTGAAGGCCGAGGGGCTGTCGCTCGTGAACCAGGGCGACATCGACAGCCAGGCCATCGCGGGCGCCTTCACGACCGGCACGCACGGCACGGGGGCAAGGCTGCCCGTGCTCGCGGACTGCATCGTCGGGATGCGGCTGGTCCAGCCCGACGGGTCGGTGCTGGTCGCGGACGAGTCGACGCCGGACCTGCTGCTCGCGGCGCGGGTCTCGCTCGGCACGCTCGGCGCGATCTCGGAGATGACCCTGCAGGCGACCGCCAGCTACCGGCTGAGGGAGCGCCTGTGGCGCGAGGACTTCGAGGCGGCGATGGAGATGCACGACGAGCTGGCCGCGACGCACCGCCACTTCAGCTTCTTCTGGTGCCCCTACGAGGAAAGCCGCCACTGCTACTGCCTGCCCGACACCTCGGCCACGTCGCGCACGGGGCGCACCACCGACGTCTGCGAGATGAAGGTGATGGACATCACCGAGGACGAGCCCTTCGAGGGGACGTTCGAGCGGGTCGCCTACAGCTCGGACGTCTATCCCATCGAATACGTGGCCAACTTCCACGAACTGGAATACGCCGTCCCCCGCCGCCACGGGAAGGACGCGGTCCGCGCGGTCCGCGCCGTCATGCTCGAGCGGTTCCCGGACGCGATCTTTCCGATCGAATACCGGTTCACCGCCGGGGACGAGGCCTGGATGAGCCCGTTCCACCGGCAGGACAGCGTCACCGTCTCGGTCTCGGGCGAGCCGGGACGGGACTACTGGGACTACCTCCGCGCGGTCGACCGGATCCTGCGCGACTACGGCGCGCGTCCGCACTGGGGCAAGATGCATTTCCTGACGGGCGCGGACGTCGACGCGATCTACCCGCGCGCGGGGGATTTCCGGGCGCTCCGCCGCAGGCTCGATCCGCAGGGGTTCTACCTCAACGACCACCTCCGGCCACTCTTCGGCTAGGATGGGTCCGGGCGGCCGGCCGCAGGCGGACGAGGGCGCGGGGGCGGCGCGGCCGCGGCCCGGCCTCTCCGCGCTGCGCCGGACGCGCCTCTCGGCGCCCGGGCTGCTGGTTGCGGCGGCCTTCTTCGCGCTGTCCATGACGCCGTCGATGGTGCCGCGCGCGCCGCTGCTTCAGGGGGTGCTCGGCGGCGTCGCCGCGGGGATCGGCTATCTCGTCTGGACCGGGCTCGCGGGGGCGCTGCGCTGGATGGGCGAACGGCCGCGCCGCGCCCCGTCCCCCCCCGTGCAGGCGGCGCTGGCGGCCGCGGCCGCGCTCCTCGCGGCGGCGGGCCTCGGGATGGGCGCGGGCTGGCAGGGGTCGATCCTGGCGGCATGGGGCCAGCCCCCGGCCGGGACCGGCGCCCCCCTGCGCGTCGCGCTGACGGCCGGAGCGGTGTTCGCCGGCCTTCTGGCGCTCGGCGGGGTCTTCCGCCGGCTGGCGGGCCTCTGGCAGCGGCGGGGCCGGCGCTTCCTTCCGCAGCGTCCGGCCCGGGTCCTCGGGGTCGTCGCGGCGGCGGCCGTCTTCGCCGCCGTCATCGACGGGGTGGCGATGCGCGCGCTTCTGCGGGCCGCGGACACCAGCGCGCGGCTGGCCGACCAGATGATCCCGCCCGACACCTCCCCCCCGGTCTCGCCGCTGGTCAGCGGCGGCCCCGGCTCGCCGCTCGACTGGCGGGAGATGGGCCGATGGGGCCGCAGCTTCGTCGCCTCGGGGCCGGACGCGGCGGCCATCGGCGGCTTCTGGGGCGCGCCCGCCCGGCAGCCGATCCGCGTCTACGTCGGACTGAACGCGGCCGACACGGCCGAGGCGCGGGCCCGGCTGGCCTTCGACGAGCTGGTCCGGCTCGGCGGGTTCGGCCGCTCGGTGCTGGTGATCGCCATGCCCACGGGATCGGGCTGGCTGGACCCCGGCGGGGTCGACACGCTCGACTACATGACCCGCGGCGACGTGGCGACGGTGTCCGTCCAGTATTCCTACCTCCCGAGCCCGGTGTCGGTCGTGGTCGATCCCGCGCAGGGCCGGGCCGAGGCGCAGGCGCTGTTCGACGTGGTCTACCGCCACTGGACCGCCCTGCCCCGCGATGCACGGCCGCGGCTTTATCTGTACGGGCTCAGCCTCGGGGCCTTTCTCTCGCAGGAGACGGTGCCGATGCTCGACCTCTATGCCGATCCGATCGACGGCGCGCTCTGGGTCGGGTCGCCGTACCTGGGCGAGTTCTGGCGGATGGTGCAGGACCGCCGCCGGCCCGACAGCCCGGTCTGGCGGCCGCGGTTCGGCAACGGCTCGCTGATCCGCACGACGAACCAGTCCGGCGGGCTCGAGCGGTTCGACGCCGACTGGGGACCGATGCGCTTCGTCTTCCTGCAGTACGGCAGCGACCCCATCGTCTTCTTCGACTGGTCGCTTGCCTGGTCGCGGCCCGCCTGGCTGACCGGCCCGCGCGCGCCCGACGTGTCGCCGCAGATGCGCTGGATCCCGGTGGTCACGCTGCTGCAGGTCGGGCTCGACATGGCCGTCGCACTGGGATCGCTGGGGTACGGGCACGATTACGCCGCGCGCGACTACATCCCCGCCTGGGCCGCAACGCTCGACCCGCCCGGCTGGACGCCCGAGGACGGCGCGCGGCTCGCCGCCCATCTGGCGAACCTCGTGCCGCGCTGACCGCGGGCGGCGGTCGCCGGCCGCGGCGCGGCCCGCAGGGTCAGAAGGTCAGGGTCGCGCCGATCAGGGGCCCGCCCATGGTCGCATCGAAGACGGTGCCGTCGTCGGAATAGTCGACCGACAGCTGCCGCCAGCCGACCGAGAGGAACAGACGGTCGCTGGCCCGGTAGTTCGCCGTCACCGCAAGCTGCCAGGTGAGGTCCGAGCCGATGCCGAAACCGCCGACGTCGACATAGCCCAGCAGGGACCAGCGTTCGGCGAGCGGCGCATTGACGCGAAGAGCCACGATCGGATCGACGAAGTCGGTCCCCGGGGCCACGCGGACCCCTGCCGCGGGCACCTCGACCCGGCCGTCGAGGCTGAAGGCGCGCAGGCCGCCCAGCGCGTCGACCGTGGTGCCGCCGCCCGCGTCGAAGCGCTGGCCCGCCGCGAGCGTCAGGGACCGCATCGCCACCTTGCCCGAGGCGGGCACGCCCGGCGGCAGCCGCCCCTCGCGCGACGAGGCCGCATAGGTGAGGTCGCCGAACAGCACGAGGTCGCCCCGCCGGGCGAGGCCGGTCGCGAAGAACGCGCCATCCAGATCGTCGAGCACCTCGGAGAGCGACCTGTCGAAGGACAGCGTCGGCGCGCCGGCAAAGGGCGTGACACCGCCCGACACCCCCGCGCCCCAGCCGTAGAGCGTGGCCTGCCCCGACCAGTCCTGCGCAGGCGCAGGCGCGACGCCCAGCACGACGCCCAGCGCGCCGAACAGCGCCGAGCGCGCTCCGGCAAGGGACCGACGGGTCATTGCAGCCTCTCCTTCAGAACGCGCCCGTCCTTGATCAGCAGGCGCAGGTTGGCGTCGGGATCGCCGAGGAACGCGAGATCGCGCTCCGGCTCGCCGTCCCAGACGAGGATGTCGGCCAGCGCGCCCTCGGCGATCACGCCGAGCCGGCCGGGATAGGGCGACCGTTCCCCCGACATCGCCAGCAGGTCGCCCGCAGCCCCGGTGGCCATGCGCAGCGCCTCGAGCGGGGGCATGAACCGGGTGAGCTTGCCCAGCTGCCGGCCCTGGCTGGCCGCACCGGCGGGGTTGAACAGGACGTCGGTGCCGAAGGCCATGCTGACGCCCTCGGCCCGGCCCATCTCGAAAGCCCGGACGGTCCCGTCCGCGACCTGCATCTGCTTGGCCCGGCTGCGCGGATCGGTCTTCGGGTTCGCGTCCTCGTCGGCGAGGAAGGGCTGGATGCTCCACCACACCCCCGCCTCGGCCATCGCGCGGATCGCGGGCTCGTCGGCGAGCTGGCCGTGCTCGATCGAGCGGACGCCGGCCTCGAGGCAACGCAGGATGCCCGTGGGCGTGTAGACATGCGCGCAGACGTAGGTGCCCCAGTCGGCCGCCGCCTCCACCGCCGCGCGCATCTCGTCGAGCGTGTATTGCGCGGTGTCGAGCGGATCATAGAGCGAGGACACGCCGCCGCCCGCCATGATCTTGATCTGGGTCGCGCCCTTCATCAGCTGCTCGCGCGCGCGGCGCAGCACCTCGTCGCGCCCGTCCGCGATGGCCGCGACGCCGACCGCCTCGGTATAGTCCGCCGGGGTGCCGGGCATCCGCGGCAGGGCGCTCAGCAGCCGGAAGTCGCCATGCCCCGAGGTCTGCGACAGCATCGCGCCCGAGGGGAAGATCCGCGGGCCCGCGACCGCGCCCTGGTCGATCGCCATCTTCAGCCCGAACACCGGCCCGCCGGTGTCGCGCACGGTCGTGAAGCCGCGCATGAGCGTCGCCCCGGCCTCGCGCCCGGCCATCAGGTGAACGAAGCCGATGTCCTGTGTCAGCGCCGCAAGCTGGCTGACCCCGACCAGCGTCGCGTGCCAGTGGCAGTCGATCAGCCCCGGCGTGACCGCGCGGCCGCCGCAGTCGATCACCTCGGCCTCCGAAGGCCCCGCGCCCGTCGCGGGCAGCCCGGTGACGCGGCCCCCCTCCACCACGATGTCGCGGCCGGTCCGAAGCGCGAGCGTCGTGCCGTCGAAGAGGCGCAGGTTGGTCAGCACGAGGGGGCGACCCGGGGCCTGCGCGCGGGCCTCGCGCGGCGCGAGGCCGAAGCCCGCGAAGAGCCCCAGCACGGCCGCGCCGCCGCCGAGGAACCGGCGGCGGTCGAGGTCGGCCTCGATCCGCCGCATCGCGGCCTGGGTCTCGACCGCGCCGCAGAGGCAGTGGTCGATGGTGGCGCCGGCCTCGATCGCCTCGCAACAGGAGATGCACATGCGGTTCTGCACCCTTCCAGGCTGGATGGACCGATGGTGGGGCCGAACTGCCGGCTTGGCAACAGATTTCGGACCCGCCGGCCGCACCCGCCCCGTTGCCGAAGATCGGGCCGGGGCACCGTTCCGCGCGACCGCTCCTCATGCCCCGGGGGAGGGCGCGGGATCCGTCCTGCCCGGCGATCCGGCCCCGGTCGGTGAGTCGCGGGCTGGCGAACCGGCAGGCGCGCGATCGCGGGGGCGGACCGCGGGACAGCGCGCGGCCGGTTGCCGCGCGTGACGGACGCGGCCGGATGGTCCTCCGCGGCAACGGGATGGGTCTGGCCTCGGACGCGGTCCTCGATCGGTGCGCCGGGGACAGGCGCGGGCGGCAAGCTGTCGTCGAGGTACCGCGATCCAGGGCCGAAAGCCGCCCCCCGAGGGCGCTCTTCGGCTGCTGGTCCGTTCCGGCGATCCGGGTGCGGCGACCGGCGTCGGTCTCGACGGGCCGACCCGGGCACCAGACCGATGGCCGGCTGCGCCCTTCCCCGTTGGCGCGCTTGCGAAGGACGGCGGCCGGGTCGCTCGGGCTGGATCTGCTGCTCAGGGCGCAGGGCGCGCTTCCGCTGAACCCCGACGGAATTGCCGGCCTGTCCCCCGACCTCGCCTTCAACACCGCCGTCAGCTTTGTCACCAACACCAACTGGCAGGCCTATTCGGGCGAGGCGCAACTGAGCTACCTCAGCCAGATGGCCGGGCTTACCGTGCCGAACGTCGTCAGCGCGGGCACCGGCATGGCGGTCGGCGTCGCGGTTATCCGGGGCTTTGTCGCGGCAAGTGGGGCCGGCCTTTGCACCTTCTGGATCGACCTGACCCGGTCGGTCCTGTGGATCCTGCTTCCCCTGTCGGTGGTGGTGACGCTTTTCCTCGCCTGGCAGGGCGTGGCGCAGACGCTGCAAGGCGCAGTGGTGGCCACCGGTGTCGAGGGAGGCGAGCAGGTCATCGCCCGCGGCCCCGCTGCCGCGCAGATCGCCATCAAGCAGCTCGGCACCAACGGCGGCGGGTTCTTCGGCGTGAACGCGGCCGATCCGTTCGAGAACCCGACGATCGCCTCGAACCTGGCGCAGAGCCTGTCGATCCTGCCGATCCCGGTCGCCTTCTGCGTCCTCTTCGGCCGCATCGCAGGCGACCGGCGGCAGGGATGGGCGACCTTCGCCGCGATGACGGTGAGTTCGTGGCGGGGCTGGCGGTGATCCATGCCTACGAGGTGGCGGGCAACCCCGCCCTCGGGCCGGGCGCAGACCTGGAGGGCAAGGAACAGCGGTTCGGCGCGATGCTCGCGGCGCTCTGGGCGGCCCAGACCACCGCCGCGTCGAACGGGCCGGTCAACGCGATGCTGGACAGGCTTCATGCCGCTTTCGGGCCTCGTGACGCTGGTCACCATGCAGATCGGCGAGGTGATCTTCGGCGGCTACGGTGCAGCGCTGCGCTGGCACGCGACCGCGCTCGGGATCGTCATGCTGCTGGGCCGCCATGCGATCATCATCCCGATGCTCGCCATCGCCGGGTCGGTGGTGCGCAAGCCGCAGTCCGCCGTCACCTCCGGCACCTTCCCGACCCATGGGCCGCCGTTCGTGACCCTGCTCGTCCTCGCCGTGCTGATCCCCGGCGCGCTGACCATCTTTCCCGCCCCTGCCTTGGGCCCGATCGCGGAAGAGGCTGCGCGGCTGGCCGGGCAGAGCTTCCGAGGCACCCGACGTCGAGACGAGCGAGAGCGGCCGATATGGCCGGCCTTCAACCCGCCGCGATCCGGGCGAGCCTCACGACGCTCGATCCCCGCACCCTGTGGCGCAACCCGGTGATGTTCGTGACAGCCATCGTTGAGGCGATGACCAGCCTGCTTGGCCTGCGCGACCTCGCCACTGGCGTCGATGGCGCGGGCACCAGCCTGCACATCGCTTTCCGGTCTTGGCTTTGCGTGATCTTCGCCAACGTCGCCGAGGCGCTGGCCGAGGGCCGTGGCAAGGCGCGGGCCGACACGCTGCGCGCGACCAAGTCGGAAACCCGGGTGCGGGTGCTGGTCGGGCCGGACGATGATCCGGCCAGAGGCACGGAAACCCCGTCCACCGCCCTGCGCGCGGGCCGGTTCATCCATGTGGCGGCAGGAGAGATCATTCCCGCCGATGGCAAGGCGGCGCGCGGTGGCGCGTCAGTCAACGAAAGCGCCATCACGGGCGAAAGCGCACCGGTGATCCGCGAGGCGGGGAGCGACCGATCGTCGGTCACCGGGGGCACAACCGTCGTCTCTGACTGGCTGGTGATCCGGGTCACGGCGGAACCGGGGAAAAGCCTCCTCGACCGCATGATCGCGCTCCTCGAAGGGGCGGAACGCCAGAGCGTCGGGGCGGAGGCCCCCTAACGGAGGCGCTCCGATGCTGACCCGTCGTCGCCCCGCCCTTGCCCTGACCCTGGGCTTCATCCTCCTCACGGCCCTTGCCTGTCCGCTGGCCCCGACCGGCGCCGCGCAGGTCCTATGCCGCCGATGGCAGCCAGGTCGCGCGGGACGGAGCCGTCGTCGGCTCGGCACTGATCGCCCAGCCATTCGACGGTGCGGGCTATCTGCACCCCCGCCCTTCGGCCAGCGGATGGAACGCGGCCGGGACCGGTGGCTCGAACCTGGGGCCGACCTCGGCGGCGTTGATCGCGACTGTCGCGGACCGCCGTGCGGCTTGGGAAGCGGCGAACCGGGCGGAAGCACCCATCGACGCCGTCACTGCCTCAGGCTCGGGCCTGGATCCGCACATCAGCCCGGACAACGCGCTGGCGCAGGCCGACCGGATCGCGGCCGCGCGTGGTCTGGAGGCCTCAGCGGTGCAGGCCCTGATCGAAGCCGCCGTCGAAACCCCGTTGCTCGGCCTTTACGGCGAACCGCGCGTGAACGTGCTGCTGACCAACATCGCCCTTGACGACGCCTTCCCGATGCCGCCCGCTGAGGCGGAAGGACAAGCCGGCGAATGACGCCCGATGCCGAAATCCGCCCCTCCCCACAGGCCCTTCTCACGCAGGCCGCGCGGGAGGGGCGGGGTCGGCTGAAGGTCTTTCTGGGGGCCGCGCCCGGCGTCGGCAAGACATGGGCGATGCTCGACGACGCGCACCGCGAGGCGGCGAAGGGCCGGGACGTGGTCGCCGCGCTGATCGAGACGCATGGCCGGGCCGAGACGCAGGCCAAGCTCTCGGGCCTGACGCAACTGCCGCGCAAGCCCGTCATCCACAATGGCCGCGCGCTGACCGAAATGGACATCGACGCTCTGCTGGCCCGCAAGCCCGACCTCGCCCTGATCGACGAACTCGCGCACACCAACGCCGACGGCAGCCGCCACGAGAAGCGCTGGCAGGATGTCGAGGAGGTTCTGGCCGCCGGGATTGACGTCTACACCACGCTGAACATCCAGCACATCGAGACGCTGAACGAGACCGTTGCCCGCATCACCGGCGTGCGCGTACGCGAAACCGTGCCGGATGGCGCGCTGGAAATGGCCGACGAGATCGAACTGATCGACCTGCCACCCGATGAACTGGTGGACAGGCTGAAGCAGGGCAAGGTCTATCCGGCCGACCAAGCGTCGCGGGCGCTGGGGTCCTTCTTCGTCAAGGGCAACCTGACTGCGCTGCGCGAACTGGCGATGCGCACGGCTGCGGACCGGGTGGACGCGCAACTGCTCGAACACATGGCCGCGAACGCGATTTCCGGTCCCTGGCCGACGCAGGAGCGGATCCTCGTCTGCGTCAACGAAAGCCCCGCCGCGCGCGAGGCGATCCGGGTGGGCAGGCGCAGCGCCGACCGGGCGCGCGCCGAATGGATCGCCCTGAACGTCGCGCAGGCGCGGATGGAGGCGCTGCCCGAGGCCGACAAGGATGGCCTCGCGGGCAGCCTGCGGCTGGCAGAGCGGCTGGGGGCAGAACTGGCAACGCTTGAAGCCGAGCATGACGTGGCCGAGGCGATCCTCGCCTATGCGCGGGACCGCAATGTGCGGCGTATCGTGATCGGCCGCTTTCGGCCGCGCCCGTTATGGGCGCGCTGGACATCCGACGATGTCGCTGCCGCCATCCTGCGGCGCTCTGGCCCGTTCGAGGTGACCCTGGCTTCGGAACCGGATGAGAAGCCAGCGGCCAGCCGTTTCCGCCTGCCGCGTCTGGCGTCAGAGCCAAAGGCCTGGGGCGAGGCGGTGCTGGCCGTCACCATCGCCTCGGCCTGTTCCTGGGGGGCTGAGCAGTTGTGCCCGGTGGCCAGCCTCAGCGTGATCTACATGACGGCCGTCGTCGTGGTGGCCAGCCGCCGCGGCCTTGGCCCGGCCATGGCCGCCGCTGTGCTGGGGTTCTTTGCCTACAACTTCCTTTTCACGGAACCGCGCTACACCTTCCGCGTCACCCGGCAAGGCGAGCTTCTGACCCTGGGGCTGTTCCTCGCGGCCTCTCTGGTGACCGGCAACCTCGCCGCCCGCCTGCGCGCCCGGGTGGATGCGCAAGCCGCCATCGCCGACAGGACGAACAAGCTTTTCGACTTCAGCCGCCGTGTCGCCGCCGCTGCCACGGCCGACGATGTCGTCTGGGCCTCGGTCAGCCATGTCGCGACAACGCTGCGCTGCGAGGCGGTGCTCCTGATGCCGCGCGGGGCGGAGTTGCGGGTGATGGGGGGCTTTCCCCCAGAGGATCGGCTGGACATTCGCGACCAGTCCGCCGCGCAATTTGCCTGGGAGAAGGGCGAGCCAGCGGGGCGCGGGTCAGATACGCTGCCCACCGCGCGCTGGTTCTTCCTGCCGCTGGTGGCGGGTGAACGGCGGCTGGGCGTCCTCGGCATCGCCTATGCCGATGACCGCCAGCTTCTGCGCACCGACCGGCGTCTTCTGGATGCACTGGTCGATCAGATCGCGCTGGCCCTTGAACGGCTGCGGCTGACCGAGGACCTCGCCGCAACGCAGCTTGCCACCGAGACCGAACGTCTGCGCACCGCCCTTCTAAACTCGGTCAGCCATGATCTGCGGACACCGCTTGTCACCATCATCGGCGCGGCCGGGCACCTTGCGGATGCCGACCTGCCCATGGACGCACGGCGCGATCTGGCCGAAAATATCCGCGAGGAAGGCGAGCGGCCGGACCGCTACGTTCAGAACCTGCTCGACATGACCCGTCTCGGCCTGCTGCGGGATCGCGGGACCGAGGCAGCGCCGTCCGTGCCGGCCATCGGGTGCTTGCGGATCGACGCGGCCGACCATTCCGCCATGATGGACGCCGTGCCCCTGCACCTCACGCGCCGGGAGTTCGACCTCCTGTGGATGCCGGCCAGCCACCGCGGGCGACTGGTTACCCAGGAGATGATCCTGCGCGCGATCTGGGGTCCCGCCCATGTCGAGGACAGTCAGTATCTGCGGGTCTACATCCGCCAGCTCCGACAGAAGCTGGGCGACGATGCCGCAAATCCGCGCTTCATCGCGACCGAGCCTGGGATCGGGTATCGGTTCCTCGACCCACCCGCGGGCTGACCGCGTCGGCTGAACCGTCCGTCGCGAGGTCGACCGAGCGGCTCCCCGATGTCCGGACGGTGACGGCCGCCTTGATCCGACGCCTGCGGGCCTCCGGAGGCGAGGAGATGAGGCCATGACGAATCCTGAGCCAACCTGACGATTGGCTGGAGATTCCCCGGGTTGTCCAGACACGTGCCCGGATCGGTTCCTGCTGACCTGCTTCAAGGTCGACGGGCGACAGCATGCCGCACGGCCGCGACAGTCGCCACCGGTCACGGCCTTCGGCGCCCGCCCGATCGCGGGGCGACCCTGCATGGTTTTCAGTCAGTTCGGCGGATCGATGACACCTCCTTGGTGCAATGCGCGCGAAGGGGATTGACCGCGACCCGGGCCAGCCTATCGTGGCGGTCAATCGAAAACGGCGAACCGGCACTCGGGCCTTGCGCGCAGACCTGCTTTGGTCTGCGCCAGGGCCGTCTCTGCTTTTGGGGATACTGTGACGCGGCAGATCGAACTGGGGCTCTTGTTCTCGCGCTCGGGCAGCTATGCGCTGATCTCCGAGGCCTGCCGGACGGGTGCCATGGCCGCCATCGCGCGCGTGAACGGCGACCCCAGGCTCGATGTGAGGTTCGTGCCGGTCGAACGCGATCCCGGTGGCAACGTCGACGCCTACGCACCCTTGTGCGAGGAAATCCTGCGCGGCACGGATGCCCGTCACGTTGTGGGCTGCATCACCTCGTGGAGCCGGAAGGAAGTGATCCCCACGGTGGAGAAGTTCGGCGGCACCCTCTGGTATGCCGTTCCCTACGAGGGGTTCGAGGCGTCCGACCATGTGGTCTATACCCATGCCTGCCCGAACCAGCACCTCCTGCCGCTGCTGGACTGGGTGATGCCGGCGCACGGGCGCCGCGCCTACCTGACGGGCTCGAACTACATCTGGGGCTGGGAGATGAACCGCCTGGCCCGCGAGCGGATCACCGCAGCGGGGGGCGAGGTCACCGGCGAACGCTACCTGCCCATCGGCTCGCGCGAGGTGGGGCGGATGATCGAGGAACTGCGCTTCGCGCGACCGGATTTCATCCTCAATTCGCTGATCGGGCCGTCGTCCTACGAGTTCATGGCGGCCTATCGCGCCCTGGGGCAGGAGGATGCGCAGTTCCGGCCGGACCGTTGCCCGGTCCTGTCGTGCAACGTGACGGAATGCGAATTGCCCGCGCTGGGTCCGGCGGCCGAGGGGCTGGTGGCGGCAGGGCCCTACTTCCGCGGTGTGCCGGGCTGGCCGGGGCCGGGGACCTTCGGATCCTCGCACGAGGCGGCGGCGTTTTCCGCGGTGATGGAGCTGGCGCGGCTGCTCGCCGCGCGCGCGGGAGCCGAGACCCTGCCCCTGTCGCAGCTGCTGGCAGGCGATCGCGGCACGGGCATCATCGACCCCGAGACCCACCACACGGTGCTGCCGGTGATCATCGCGCGGGTCGAGGGCGGAGCGTTCAGGACCATCAGGCGCCGGGATGCCGTCGCCGGTGATCCCTACCTCACGCGCAGCCGGTTGGTGGCCGCACCGGCGCTGAGGGTGGTCTCGTGAAGCGCCGGCCGATCCGCATCCCGAACCTCGGCGCGGCGCAGGCGATCATCCTGCACCGTCCGCACCCGACCGTCCAGGCACTGATGCGGCAGCTGACCGCCATCGGCCTGCGGGTCACCCAGACCTGGTCGGAGCCGGGACCGGAGGTGCTGGCCTCCGACTACGTCTTCTTCGATGCCGACATGGGCCATGACGGCATGTTCCCCTGGGAGCCCGGCCAGCCGCCGATCCCGATGATCGCCCTCATCGGCTCGGAGGCGCCGGGCCGGATCGAATGGTCGCTGAAGGCGGGCGCGCACGCCCAGCTGCTGAAGCCCGTTGGCGACAACGGGGCCTATTCGGCGCTGCTCATCGCGCGGGATGCCTTCGACGCGCAGAAGGCGCTGTCGGCGGAGATCGCCGACCTGCGGAGACGGCTGGACGACCGGCAGACCGTCGTCCGCGCGGTGACGCTCCTGGCCGCGCGCGGCAGGTCGGACACCGAGGCCTATGCGCAACTCCGGCAGATGGCGATGGCCTGGCGGATCAGTTTCGAGGACGCGGCGGCACGGATCGTCGCGGCACAGGGGGGGGCTGATGAACGATCTCAGCGCAGCTGATGCCCTGCCGCGCGGCACGCTTTCCCGGCTGATGCAGCGGAAGGCGGCGCTCTTCGGCCTCGTGATCATCGCCATGGTCGTGGCGGGTGCGCTCCTGGCGCCCTGGATCGCGCCCTACGATCCGAACGAGCAGATGTTCGACGGGTTGACGCTCGAAGGCGCGCCGATGCCGCCCGGGGGGCAGTTCCTGCTTGGCACCGACCTCCTGGGACGCGACCTCTTCAGCCGACTGCTGCATGGTGCCCGGACGTCCCTTGTCATCGGGATCGTCGCGAACGGGCTGGCCCTGCTGATCGGCACGCTCGTCGGGATCACGGCAGGGTTCTTCCGCGGCTGGATCGGCGCGGGGCTGATGCGCTTCACCGACCTCATGATGGCCTTCCCGGCGCTGCTGCTCGCGATCTGCCTTGCGGCGATCTTCGAGCCGTCGCTCTGGATCGTGGCCATGGTCATCGCTCTGGTGAACTGGGTCCAGACCGCACGGGTGATCTATACCGAGACCTCGTCCCTCGCGACGCGCGACTTCATCGCCGCGGAACGGACGCTTGGGGCCAGCACCTCGCGCATCCTTTTCCGCCATGTCCTGCCGCATCTTCTGCCGACGATCATCGTCTGGGGCACGCTGGGGATCTCCACCACCGTGCTGCTGGAGGCGACGCTGTCCTTCCTCGGCGTCGGCGTGCAGCCGCCGACGGCCAGCTGGGGCAACATCATCTTCGAGAACCAGACCTACTTCCAGTCCGCGCCCTGGCTGGTGTTCATCCCCGGCGCCGCGATCATCCTTCTGGCGCTGGCGTTCAACCTGGTGGGCGACGCGCTGCGTGACGTGCTGGACCCGACCCAGCGGGGGCGCGACTGAATGGCAGCCTATCTCCTCCGCCGCCTCGCGCAGTCCGCGCTGATCCTGCTGGGGGTCAGCTTCATCACCTTCTTCCTGCTCTACGTCCTGCCCGCCGACCCGGTGCGCCAGATCGCGGGCCGCTCAGCCACACCCGAAACGGTGGAAAACATCCGCCAGCAGCTCGGCCTCGACAGGCCCTTCGCGGTGCAGTACGCCCGCTACCTGGGTGCCCTGGCGCAGGGCGACATGGGACGGAGCTATCTGCAGAAGACCGAGGTGGCCGAACTGATCCTGTCGCGCCTTCCCGCGACGCTCTTGCTGATGGCCGGGGCGATCTTCTTCGAGTTGCTCCTGGGCCTGACGATGGGGATCGTCGCGGCGTTGCGGCGGGGCCGGGCGGTGGATCAGGTGCTGATGGTCACCTCGTTCGTCACCGTCTCCGCGCCGCAATTCGTGGTCAGCCTGCTGCTTCTCTACGTTTTCGCGGTGAAGCTGGGCTGGTTCCCGATCGGCGGCTACGGCACGTTCGCGCATCTGGTGCTGCCCGCGATCACCTTGGGCATCCTCGGCTCCGGCTGGTACGCCCGCATGATGCGGTCATCCATGATCGACGTGCTGCGCGCCGACTACATCCGCACGGCCCGGGCCAAGGGGCTGACGCGCGGCCGGATCGTCCTGCGCCACGCGCTGCCCAACGCCATCCTGCCGGTGATCGCGATGATCGGCATCGACATCGGCATCTTCATGGGCGGGATCGTCGTGGTGGAGTCGGTCTTCGGCTGGCCCGGCATCGGGCAGCTTGCCTGGCAGGCGATCCAGCGTGTCGACATCCCGATCATCATGGGCGTCACGCTGGTCTCGGCCGCGGCCATCGTGCTGGGCAACCTGATCGCCGACCTGATCGCGCCGTTCATCGACCCCCGAATCCGCCTTCGCTGACCAGCCTTCGCCAACCCGACAGGAGAGAACGAATGAAGAAGCTGCTCACCTCGACCGCCGTCATGCTGGCGCTGGCCCTTCCGGCCGCAGCGCAGGACTATGCCCCCGACCCGGCCGCGAGGCCCGGCGGGTCGATCACCATCACCTACAAGGACGACGTGGCCACGCTGGACCCGGCCATCGGGTACGACTGGCAGAACTGGTCGATGATCAAGTCGCTCTACGATGGGCTGATGGATTACATCCCCGGCACGACGACGCTGCGCCCGGGCCTCGCCGAAAGCTACGAGATTTCCGAGGACGGCCTGACCTACACCTTCAAGCTGCGCGCCGGGGTCAAGTTCCACAACGGGCGCGAGATGACGGCCGAGGATGTGAAGTACTCTCTGGACCGGGTGACGAACCCGGCCACCCAGTCGCCCGGCGCGGGCTTCTTCGGGGCCATCGCGGGCTTCGACATGGCGGGCGACGGCGGCCTTTCCGGCGTCGAGGTCGTCGATCCGCTGACCCTGAGGATCACGCTCAGCCGCCCCGATGCGACATTCCTGCATGTGATGGCGCTGAACTTCGCGTCCGTGGTGCCCAAGGAGGCGGTGGATGCGGCCGGGGCGGACTTCGGCAAGAAGCCCGTGGGCACCGGGGCCTACAAGCTGGCGGAATGGACGCTGGGCCAGCGGCTGGTGTTCGAGAAGAACGCCGACTACTGGCGGCCGGGCGTGCCGTTCCTTGACAGCATCGTCTTCGAGGTCGGGCAGGAACCGGTCGTGGCGCTGCTGCGCCTGCAGAACGGCGAGGTCGACCTCCCCGGCGACGGCATTCCGCCCGCCAAGTTCAACGAAGTGATGGCCGACCCCGCGCAGGCCGCGCGCGTGGTGCAGGGCGGTCAGCTGCAGACCGGCTACATCACGCTCAACGTCACCACCCCGCCCTTCGACAAGCTCGAGGTGCGCAAGGCGGTGAACATGGCGATCAACAAGGAGCGGATCACCCAGATCATCAACGGCCGCGCCATCCCGGCGACCCAGCCCCTGCCGCCCTCGATGCCGGGCTACACAGAGGGCTACGCAGGCTATCCCTTCGACCCGGAGGGGGCCAGGGCGCTGCTGGCCGAGGCAGGGCTGGCGGACGGCTTCGAGACCGAGCTTTACGTCATGAACACCGACCCGAACCCGCGGATCGCGCAAGCCATCCAGCAGGATCTGGCAGCCATCGGCATCACCGCGAACATCCAGAACCTCGCGCAGGCCAACGTGATCGAGGCCGGCGGTGCCGGCACCGCGCCGATGATCTGGTCGGGCGGCATGGCCTGGATCGCGGACTTCCCCGACCCGTCCAACTTCTACGGCCCGATCCTCGGCTGCGCCGGGGCGGCTCCGGGCGGCTGGAACTGGTCCAAGTTCTGCGACGAGGCGTTGGACGCGAAGGCCGTCGCGGCCGACAGCATGTTCGACCCGGCCATGGCGGCAGAGCGCCTGAAAGCCTGGTCCGACGTCTACATGGGCGTGATGGAGCAGGCGCCCTGGGTGCCGGTCTTCAACGAGGAACGCTACACGATGAAGTCGGAACGGATGGGCGGTGAAGACGCGCTCTACGTCGATCCGGTCTCGATCCCGGTTAACTACGACTACGTCTGGGTCAAAGAGTAATGTGCAAGGCCTGCGACTACACGATCCACGGCGCGCAGCACCATTTCGGCTGGGACAATTCCCTGCCCCCGGCGCTGCGCGTCGCGCCGGGATCGACCATCGAGGTCCACTGCCACGATTCCTCGGCGGGCCAGCTTGGCCCGTCGTCGACGCTGCAAAGCGTGGCCGAACTGGACTTCGGCAAGATCAACCCGGTGTCAGGGCCGATATATGTCGAGGGCGCGAAACCCGGCGACGTGCTGAAGGTGAAGCTGGAGGGGTTCCAGCCCAAGGTGTTCGATGGCAAGGGCTTTGGCTGGACGGCAAACATCCCGGGCTTCGGGCTCCTCGCCGACCAGTTCACCGACCCCGCGCTCTGCCTGTGGTCCTATGACCCCGCCAGCATGGAACCCGCGATGTGGGGCAAATCCGCCCGTGTGCCGTTGAAGCCGTTCAGCGGCACCATCGGCAACGCGCCTGCGGAGGCCGGGTTGCACTCGGTCGTGCCACCCCGGCGCGTCGGGGGGAACCTCGACATCCGGGATCTGACCTCGGGTGTCACGCTGTATCTTCCGGTCGAGGTGGAGGGCGCCCTCTTCAGCGTGGGCGACACCCATGCCGCGCAGGGCGACGGCGAGGTTTGCGGGACGGCGATCGAAAGCCCGATGAACGTGGTCCTGACGCTGGATCTGGTGAAGAACCAGCCGCTGAAGACCCCGCGCTTCACCACGCCCGGCCCGGTGACGCGCCACCTTGACGCCAAGGGCTACGAGGCGACGACCGGGATCGGGCCGGACCTGATGACGGCGGCACGGGACGCGGTGTCGGGGATGATTGACCTGCTGACGCGCCAGCAGGGCATCCCGGCGGTGGACGCCTACATGCTCTGCTCGGTCTGCGGCGATCTTCGCATCTCGGAAATCGTCGACATGCCGAACTGGGTCGTCAGCTTCTACTTCCCGAGGGTCGTCTTCGAATGACCCTGGCGGAAGCCTTGCCGACATCCGGGGCTATCGCGGCCCCGGAGCCTGTCCTGCGTGTGGAAAACCTCTGCGTCACGGTCCGCACCGAATCCGGTCTCAGGCCGCTGGTCGAGAACCTGTCCTTTACGCTGAACCGGGGCGAAACGCTCGCCGTCGCGGGCGAAAGCGGGTCGGGAAAATCCATCACCTCGCTGGCGATCATGGGCCTGCTGCCGCCCCCGGCCGTCCGCGTCACGGGGGGGCGCGTGCTGCTTGCAGGGCAGGATCTGACCGCCCTGCCGGAAGCCGGCCTTCGCGCCATCCGGGGCGACCGGATCGCGATGATCTTCCAGGAACCGATGACGTGCCTGAACCCGGTGATGACCGTCGGCGCGCAACTGACCGAGGCGATCCGCGCCCATGACCCGATCAGCCGCCCGGCCGCCGCAAGGCAGGCGGTCGAGGCGCTGAGGGCCGTTCGCCTGTCAGAGCCGGAACGGCGGATGCTCCAGTATCCGCACGAGCTTTCCGGCGGCATGCGGCAGCGCGTGATGATCGCCATGGCGCTGGCCCTGCGCCCCGAGGTGCTGATCGCCGACGAACCCACGACCGCCCTTGACGTCACCGTGCAGCGCGAGGTGCTGGACCTTCTGCGCGACCTGCAGCGCGACCTTGGCACAGCGATCATCCTCATCACGCACGATATGGGCGTGGTGGCCGAGATGGCCGACCGGGTCGTCGTCATGCGGCACGGCAGGCAGGTCGAGACCGCCCCGACCACCGATCTCTTCGCGCGTCCCGAAGCCGAGTATACCCGCGCCCTCCTCGCCGCAGTCCCGCGCCTTGGGCAGGGCGTGTCGCGCCCGCCGGTGGCCGGCGAGACCGTTGCCCGGCTGACGGACGTCGTCGTCCGCTACCCCTTGCGCGGCGGCCTTCTGGGCCGGGTGACCCGGAACATCCACGCCGTCGAGCATGTCAGCCTCGATATCCGCAAGGGCGAGACCTTCGCCCTCGTCGGGGAATCCGGCTGTGGAAAATCGACCATCGCCAAGGCCCTGGTCGGCCTTGCGCCGTACGCCGGCCGGATCGAGATCGCGGGCCAGCCGCTGGAAGGGGTGACCGCACAGGGCCTGAAGGACATGCGCCGAAGGGTGCAGATGGTGTTCCAGGACCCGATGGCGGCGCTGAACCCGCGCATCCGGGTGGGCTCCCTGATCGCCGAGCCCCTGGTGATCCACGGGATCGGCGACCCGGCCAGCCACCGCGAGAAGGCGGCCGACCTGATGGCCCGCGTGGGGCTGGAGCCCGGACATCTCGACCGCTACCCGCACGAGTTCTCGGGTGGCCAGCGCCAGCGCATCTGCATCGCCCGCGCGCTTGCGTTGCAACCGAATCTCATCATCGCCGACGAAAGCGTGAGCGCCCTCGACGTCTCGGTGCAGGCGCGGGTGCTGGACCTGCTCCGGACGCTCCAGACGGAGTTCGGGATGTCCTACCTGTTCATCAGCCACGACATGGCGGTGGTCGACAACATCTCGGATCGTGTGGCCGTGATGTATCTCGGGCAGATCGTCGAGATGGGCACCCGCTCGCAGATCTTCGGCAACCCGCAGCACCCTTACACGCGCCGCCTGATCAACGCGGTTCCGATCCCCGACCCAAGGCGCAGAAGGGCCGCACACCCGCGTCTGTCGGCCGAGGTGGCCAGTCCGCTCCATTCGCCGGGTCAGGAGCCAGGGCGCGTCATCCTTCGGGACATTGGGGAGGGGCACATGGTCGGCAGCCTGGCCTAGCCGGAAGCCCGTTCCCACGACCACCCCCGGCGGTGCCGCAAGCAGCGTTCCGGGACGGGCGTGGCGTGCGCATGATGCTCCGTCCTGCTCGGAAGTTGGAGCCTCCGGCAAACCTGACCTGCTCCCCTGAAACGTCCGCACTTTGAGGTTATTCTGTTCTCCTGAGTTGCTGCCGGTTTCGTGGACAGGGGGTTAAGCTAGCATAGCGCGGGCCTCGAGCTCCATGGGGCTAAGATAGTCCAGTTTCGAATGCCGTCTGCGCGGGTTGTCGAAGCGCTCGATGTAGTCGAAGACGTCGGCACGGGCTTCGTCGCGGGTGCGGTAGACTTTGCTGGCCGTCCGCTCGGTCTTCAGCGACGAGAAAAAGCTCTCGATCGCTGAGTTGTCCCACACGTTGCCTGCCCGGCTCATCGAGCAGGTGATCCCGTTCTCAGCCAGAAGCCGTTGAAACTGTTCGCTGGTGTATTGCGATCCCTGGTCCGGGTGATGAAGCAGCGCGTCAGCCTTGCCACGTCGCCACACGGCCATCATCAGCGCGTCCATGACCAGTGATGCATCCCGGTCGGCCTTCATAGACCATCCAACGACGCGCCGTGAAAAGAGGTCCAGCACGGCCGCACCATACAGCCAGCCCTCTGCGGTCCAGATGTAGGTGAAGTCGGCCAGCCATTTCTGGTTTGGCCGGTCGGCCTGGAAGTCCCGATCGAGAATGTTGTCGGCAATGACCGACCGTTCGCCATTGTCCTTCGGCTTGCCACGGCGTCTGGGCCGCGCCCTCAAGGCACTGATCCGCATAGTCGTTCGATCCGGTGAAGCCCGCAGGCCAGCCCCGCCTCGAGCACATCGCGCCAGACGCGGCGGGCGCCATAGGTCCGGTCACTTGCCCTGAAGCTCGTCTCGATCGCCGTGACAAGCTTGGCGTCATGGACCTCGCGGGTGCTGGTCGGGCGGCCGAGCCAGGCATGGAACCCCGAACGCGAGACCTCCAGGGCTTCGCACAGCCAGCTGACCGGCCAGATGTGGCGGTGTTTGGCAATGAAGACGAACCTCATATCACCTCGCGCGCGAAAAAAGCTGCCGCTTTCTTCAGGATGTCGCGCTCCGCCCGGAGCCGGGCGACCTCTTTCTTCAAGGCTGCAATCTCGGCCAGATCGGCTCGCATCTGCCCGTTCCCGGGAAAAGGCCGCAGCAGGGGTTGCGCTCAGCTCCCGCATCCAGCGGCGCAGCACGCTCTCTGCCAGATCAAGGTCACGCGCGGCCTGCGCTACCGCCACACCTCGATCCGTCACCAGTCTGACAGCCTCAATCTTGAACTCACGCGTAAACTTCCGTCTCGTCATATCCACTCTCCAGTTCCTTGGTCACGACCTCATCTTCGTGTCCACGAAACCGGCAGCAACTCAGTTCGATGACAGGCGCTGGAGTCGCTTCCGGTCTGCGGCGACGAACTGGCAGGAGAAGCAACTTCTCGATGCGTTCATCACCGAACTTGAAGCGCGGCTGGCATCCGAAGGGGATCAAGCCATCGGGGAGAAGACGACCACCGAGTCGCTTGACTGGGCGAAGAACCGCGCCGCGGAACTGGATCCTTTTGCCGAAGGGCTGGCCGGGCTGTTTCGCGATGTGCAGCGTCCGTGAGGGGCTGCTATGCTTCGGCGACGCGCTTTGGGGCGTGTTCGCCCTCGGCGTAGATCGCGTCCGTGATCCGCTTGAGCAGCGCGGCGTGGTCTGCGAGGGCCGTGACATGGCCCCAGTGCACGTCCTCTGGGCTGGCGAAGAAATGGTCGTCGCTTGCGGCGCGGATGCGGTCGAGGGCCGCATCAATCTCGGCCTTGCGCTCGACGAAGGCGGCGAGCGCGGCGTCGTTAGTCTTGGGCATGGGGTGGTCTCCCGTGGGGGTGTCGGGGACCATCAGGCTCGCGGGCGCGCCTCGATCAAGCGGAGAGTGGGGCGCGACTCGGCGCCATTCGTTGACACGCGGCGTCGGGGTTCTGTTGACACAGTGTTGACACGGGCGCGGAACGCAAAATGCCTCCCGTGTGGGAGGCTCTTAAGCGGCTGTATTATTTGGTGATTTTGGTTGCGGGGGCAGGATTTGAACCTGCGGCCTTCAGGTTATGAGCCTGACGA
>ERZ1066123.178-NODE-178-length-51059-cov-14.588542_pt1 | contig 51059 bp, 40 predicted proteins | sample MGYA00382770_ERZ1066123 | MGnify/ENA primary metagenome ERZ1066123 (study PRJEB33369, sample SAMEA5778353) | biofilm metagenome | biome: Industrial cooling water; feature: Water cooling tower basin; material: Biofilm | place: United Arab Emirates | collected...
CACCGATGATGAACCCCGGGCGCTTGCGCGTTCGCCGGATCGTCGCGGACGACTCGTTTGGAGAAACAAGAATGAAGATCGCAAGACTTGCCCTCCTTCCCGCAGCCCTGCTGTTTGCCCCCGTGGCGGCCAGCGCAGCACCGACGGTGGGCGCGACGGTCTATGGCCCGCAGGGCAACCAGGTGGGCACGATCGAACAGGTCGACGCCCAGACCGTCATCGTCAACACCGGCAAGCACAAGGTGCCGCTGGGCGTGGACGCGTTCGGTGAAGGCGAAACCGGGCCGACGATCACCGTCACCCGCGAACAGCTCGACGCGATGATGGACCAGCAGCTGGCCGAGGTCGCAGCGCAGCGCGACGCCATGCTGGTCGCCGGAACGACGGTCTTCTCGGCCGACAAGCAGCCGGTCGGCACGATCGAATCGATCACCGACGACAACATCGTCCTGGCAATGGACGACAAGAAGGTCGCCCTGATGCGCGAGCACTTCGCGCTCGCCGACGGCAGCCTGATGGCGCTGTTCACCAAGGCGCAGCTGGAAGAAGCCTGGAACAAGGCGCAGGCCGAAGCGGCAACCGGCGGCTGATCATCCGCCCTGAACGATCAGGAAGGGCCGGGGGCAAGAGTGCCGCCGGCCCTTTGCTGATTTGCGCGCCGGTCAGAACCGGTTGTCGCGCGGGAAGCCCTGCGGCGGCATCCGGCCGGCGGCGCCGCGCGCGACCTTCCATTGCCAGATCTCGCTTTCGGTGCGGGTGCGGTCGCCCTTGCCGCCCATCTGCCAGCTGAGCCCGTCCTCCAGCCGGAAGGTAATCGCATCGGCGAGGCCCCCGTCGCGATAGCGTTGCAGCGTGACCCCCTGCCCTCGCGCCATCACGGGGAGTTCCTCCAGGTTGAACACCACCAGCTTGCGGTTGTCGCCGACCACCGCGACGTGATCGTGCGCCTCGGCGATCTCGCGCACGACGCGCAGGCGCACCTTTTCCTTGAGGTTGACCACCTGCCGCCCCTTGCGCGTTTCGGCGAGGATTTCGTCGGTCACTGCGGCAAAACCCTTGCCGCTGGTCGCGGCGAGCAGCAGCTGCGTTTTCGGCCGGTGGACGAGAACGGCGACGATCTGCGCCTCGGCATCGATGTCGAGCATGGTCCGGATCGGCTCGCCGAACCCGCGCGCGCCGGGCAGCTTGTCGCAGCCGAGGGTGTAGAACCGCCCGTCGTCCGCCGCGATCAGCAGCTTGTCGGTGGTCTGGGCGTGGAGCGCGAAAGCCGGCCCATCGCCTTCCTTGAACTTGTACTCCCGGTCCAATGGCTCGTGCCCGCTCGCCCCCCGGATCCAGCCCTTGTGCGACAGGATCACCGTCACCGGCGCCTTCTCGATCATCGCATCCATGCTGAACTCGACCGTCGGGGCGGCTTCGGCGATGGTGGTGCGGCGGCGGCCGAGGGCGGTGTCCTCGCCATATTCCTTGCGCAGGGCGGTGAGGTCGCGCTTGAGCCGGGTGCGCTGGCGGGCCGGGCTGTCGAGCAGCTTGTGCAGCTCGTCCTGCTCGGCCAGCAGCGCGTCCTTCTCGCGCCGCAGCTCCATTTCCTCCAGCTTGCGTAAAGATCGCAGCCGCATGTTGAGGATCGCCTCGGTCTGGCGGTCGGTAATGCCGAGCTCGGCCATCATCACCGGCTTGGGCTCATCCTCGGTGCGGATGATTTCGATCACCCGGTCGAGGTTGAGGTAGGCGATGATGTAGCCTTCGACCAGTTCCAGCCGGGCGGCGATCCTGTCGAGCCGGTGGCGGGCGCGGCGCTGGAGGATGTCGATCTGGCTCGCCACCCAGTGGCCGAGCAGTTCCTTCAGCCCCATGACCATCGGCGTGCGGGTGGCGTCCAGCACGTTGAGGTTGAGCCCGAAGCGGGTTTCGAGGTCGGTCAGCTTGTAGAGCGATTCCTTGAGCAGTTCCGGATCGACGTTGCGGCTCCTGGGCACCAGCACGATACGGACTTCGGTGTCGCTCTCGTCGCGCACGTCCTCCAGGATGGGCAGCTTGCGGTCGGCGATCGCTTGCGCGATCTGTTCGATCAGCTTGCCCTTCTGCACCTGGTAGGGGATTTCGCTGATGACCAGCTGCCACTGCCCGCCGCCCAGCCGCTCGATCCCTGCGGCCCGGTCGGCCTCCTCCTTCGCCTCGGCGGCGTGGAACCGGCCGCGCACGCGGAAGCTGCCCCGCCCGGTCTCGTAGGCGGCGGAGATGGCGGCGGCGCTGTCGACGATCAGGCCGCCGGTCGGCAGGTCCGGCCCCTTGAACAGCTCCATCAGCCGCGCGTGCTCGACGTGCGGATTGTCAATCAGCTCCAGCGTGGCATCGACGATCTCGGCGACGTTGTGGCTGGGGATATTGGTCGCCATGCCGACCGCGATCCCGCTGGCACCGTTGGCCAGCAGGTTGGGGAACAGGCCCGGGAACAGCGCCGGCTCCTCTTCCTCGCCGTTGTAGGTGGGAACGAAGTCGACCGTGCCTTCATCCAGCCCCTCCATCAGGCGCATCGCGGTCCTGGTCAGGCGCGCCTCGGTGTAGCGGTAGGCGGCGGCGTTGTCGCCGTCGATATTGCCGAAGTTTCCCTGGCCTTCGACCAGCGGGTAACGCAGCGCGAAGTCCTGCGCCAGGCGGACCATCGCGTCGTAGGCGGCGGCATCGCCGTGCGGGTGGTACTTGCCGATCACTTCGCCGACCACGCGCGCGCTCTTCTTGAACGCGCTCGCCGGGTCGAGCTTGAGCTGGCGCATGGTCCACAGCAGGCGGCGGTGGACCGGCTTCAGCCCGTCGCGCAAGTCGGGCAGCGAGCGCGCGGTGATCGTCGACAGCGCATAGACCAGGTACCGTTCCGACAGCGCGCTGTCGAACGGGGCATCGACGATGGCGTCGAACGGGTCTTTATCGTCAGTCACGGTGTCGCTCATGCCCGCCGCCCTATCACCGCAACCGCCCGGCTAGAAGGGCGGAACGCGGCGCTTTCCCCACGCGTTGATGGCACGCACTCAAGAAGGAGATTTCCCCATGACCCGCGTCCTCATCATGGCCACCAACGGCTTCGAGCAATCCGAACTGACCGGCCCGCGCGAGCGGCTGGAACAGGCGGGGATCGAGACCCGCATCGCCAGTCCCGAAAAGGGCGAGATTCGCGGTTGGCAGGAAAAGGACTGGGGCGAGACGGTCGAGGTCGACCTGACGCTCGACCAGGTCGAGGTGGAGGACTACGACGCGCTGCTCCTGCCCGGCGGCCAGATCAACCCCGACATCCTGCGGATGGATGACCGCGCGATCGGCCTGGTCAACGACTTCGCCGAAGCAGACAAGCCGATCGCGGCCATCTGCCACGCACCCTGGCTGCTCGCCGAAGCCGGCCTGCTCGAGGGGCGGACCGTGACCGGCTGGCCCTCGATCCGCACCGATCTCGTCAATGCCGGGGCGGACGTGGTCGACCGGGAAGTGGCGCAGGACGGCAACCTCATCACCAGCCGCAATCCCGGCGACGTGCCCGCCTTCGCCGACGCGCTGATCGCGCGCCTGCGCGAAGGGGACGGCGCGCCGGGGTGACGGCGCGCTTCCGGCCGGCGGCGAGCGCCCTCGTCAGGCGAGGGTGATCGCCAGCGCCCCGTCGCCTTCGTCGATCCGCACGGTGCTGCCGTCGGGCACTTCGCCCGCCAGCAGCTTCTCGGCCAGCGGATCCTGCAAGTAGCGCTGCACCGCGCGCTTCAAGGGACGCGCGCCATAGACCGGATCGTAGCCGACCCGGCCGAGCCAGCGCAGCGCCGCATCGGTCAGGTCGAGCGTGATCTTGCGGTCGCGCAGCAGCTTCTGCACCCGGCCGACCTGGATCTCCACGATCGGGGCCATGTGTTCCATGCCCAGGCGGTGGAACAGGATGATCTCGTCCAGCCGGTTGAGGAACTCGGGGCGGAAATGCCCGCGCACCACGTCCATCACCTGCGGCTCGACCTCGGACACGTCGTGCCCGTCCTCGAGCGAGGCGAGGAACTGGCTGCCGAGGTTGCTGGTGAGGATGATCAGCGTGTTGGAGAAGTCCACCACCCGCCCCTGCCCGTCGGTCAGGCGGCCATCGTCGAGCACCTGGAGCAGCACATTGAACACGTCGTTGTGCGCCTTCTCGACCTCGTCGAACAGCACGACCTGGTAGGGCCGCCGCCGCACCGCCTCGGTCAGCACGCCGCCTTCCTCGTAGCCGACATAGCCCGGAGGCGCGCCGATCAGGCGGGCGACCGAGTGCTTCTCCATGAACTCGCTCATGTCGATCCGCACCATCGCGCTGTCATCGTCGAACAGGAACCCGGCGAGTGCCTTGGTCAGCTCGGTCTTGCCGACGCCGGTGGGGCCGAGGAACAGGAAACTGCCGAGCGGGCGGCCCGGGTCCTGCAGGCCGGCGCGCGCCCGGCGCACGGCCTTGCTGACCGCGGTGATCGCCTGGCTCTGGCCGATGACCCGCTTGCCCAGGATGTCCTCCATCGCCAGCAGCTTGTCGCGCTCGCCGGCCAGCATCTTGTCGATCGGGATGCCGGTCCAGCGGCTGACGACACCGGCGATGTCATCCTCCGTCACCTCTTCCTTCAGGAGCGCGTTCTCGGTGTGCCCCTGCGCGTCCGCGAGCTGCCTTTCCAGCTCGGGGATGCGCCCGTAGGACAGCTCGCCCGCCTTCGCGAGATCGCCCTCGCGCTGGGCCTGTTCGAGCTCGATCCGGGCGGCGTCGAGCTGCTCCTTGATCCGGCTTTCGGCATGGATCTTGTCGCGTTCGTTCTGCCACCGGGTGGTCAGCTCGCTCGACTGCTGCTCCAGTTCGGCGAGATCCTTGCGCAGCACCTCGAGCCGGTCCTTGCTCGCCTGGTCGCTCTCCTTCTGGAGCGCCTGCTCCTCGATCTTGAGCTGGATGATCCGCCGGTCGAGGGTCTCGATCTCCTCGGGCTTGCTTTCCACTTCCATGCGGATGCGGCTGGCGGCCTCGTCCATCAGGTCGATCGCCTTGTCGGGCAGGAAGCGGTTCTGGATGTAGCGGTTGCTGAGCTGCGCCGCGGCGACGATCGCGCCGTCGGTGATCCGCACGCCATGGTGCAGCTCGTACTTGTCCTTGATCCCGCGCAGGATGCTGATCGTGTCCTCGACCGTGGGCTCGTCGATGTAGACCGGCTGGAAGCGCCGCTGCAGCGCCGGGTCCTTCTCGACGTACTTCTGGTACTCGTCGAGCGTGGTCGCGCCGATGCAGTGCAGCTCGCCCCGGCTCAGCGCGGGCTTCAGCAGGTTGGAGGCGTCCATGCTGCCCTCGCTCGCGCCCGCGCCGATCAGGGTGTGCATCTCGTCGATGAACAGGATGATCTGGCCCTCTGCCCCCTTGACCTCGTCGAGCACGGCCTTGAGCCGCTCCTCGAACTCGCCGCGATACTTCGCGCCCGCGATCAGCGCGCCCATGTCGAGGCTCATCAGCGTGCGGCCCTTGAGGCTGTCGGGCACGTCGCCGTTGGCGATGCGCAGCGCGAGCCCTTCGGCAATCGCGGTCTTGCCGGTGCCGGGCTCGCCGATCAGCGCGGGGTTGTTCTTGGTCCGGCGAGCGAGGATCTGCACCGTGCGGCGGATTTCCTCGTCGCGGCCGATGACGGGATCGAGCTTGCCGTCGCGCGCCGCCTGGGTCAGGTCGCGGGCGTACTTCTTCATCGCGTCGTAGGCGTTTTCCGCCCCGGCGCTGTCGGCGGTGCGGCCCTTGCGCAGCTGCTCGATCGCGGCGTTGAGCGCCTGCGGATTGACCCCGCCCGCTGCCAGGGCCTGGCCGGCATCGGTCGTCCCGGCGAGCGCCAGGGCCAGCAGCAGCCGCTCGACGGTGACGAAGCTGTCGCCGGCCTTGGCCGCCACCTGTTCGGCGGAATCGAGCACCCGCACCGCGTCGTTGTCGAGCCCGGGCGTCGCCTGCGCCCCGCTGCCGGAGACCGCCGGGATCTTCGCCAGCGCGGCGTCGGTCGCGGCCGCCGCGCGCGCGGGATCGCCGCCTGCGCGCTGGATCAGCCCGGCGGCCATCCCCTGCTCGTCCTCGAGCAGCGCCTTGAGCAGGTGCGCGGGAGTGATCCGCTGGTGGTTCATGCGGATCGCGACGGTCTGCGCGCTCTGCAGGAAACCCTTGGCGCGGTCGGTGAACTTCTCGAGATTCATGGCACGTCCCTCACTGGATAGGCCCGGAATATAGTGTTGCCATTATGCCACACAAGAGGCGCGGGCACGACGGTCAGGTGTATTAGGGCAATATAGAACCGGGAAGTCCGGGAAACAGGGGAGAGTGGAAAAACATCGCCCCGCTGCGGGCTTCACCTGCGCCCGGCAAGCCGCTACGGCTGGCCGCGAGAGAGGACAGGACATGAGGACATGGATCGGACGCTGCGCATTCGCGCTGCTGGGGCTGGCGCTGCTGGCGGTGGTGGCGCTGGCCACCTGGGAACCGTTCTTCGCCAGCCGGGGCACCGCCCCGCAGACCGGGCGGACCTATTCGGCCGAGATCGTGCGCAGCGAGTACGGCGTGCCGCACATCTACGGCAGGACCGATGCCGACGTCGCCTACGGCGTGGCGATCGCCCAGTCGCAGGACGACTTCTTCACGCTTCAGGACGTCGTCGCCATGGCGCGCGGGCGCTACGGCGCGATCGCGGGCGAGGAAGGCGCGGCAGTCGACTATGTCTACCATCTTCTCGACGCGCGCGCCACGGCCGAGCGGCACTACGACGCCCTTCCCGCCGACACCCGCGCCCTGTTCGAGGCCTATGCCACCGGCCTCAACCAGTATGCGCGCGAACATCCCGACGAGCTCAAGCTCGCCAACCTGTTCCCGGTCGACGGCAAGGACATCGCCGCCGGCTTCGCGCTGCGCCAGCCGTTCTTCTTCGGCCTCAACGGCGTGATCGAGCCGCTGGTCAAGGGCGAGCCGCTGCGGCCCGAGTTCGGCCCGCCGATCCCCGGTGCAGCGCCCGGCACCGTGCCTGCCGGCGAACCGATCATGGACGAGGCCGCGCCTCCGGTCGCACGGCGCGCGCTGCCGCTGCACATGGGCGATGACGGCGCGCTCGCCGGGTCCAACGCCTTCGCCATCGCCCCGGCGAAGTCGGGCGACGGGGTCACGCGGCTGGTGTCCAACAGCCACCAGCCCCTGCGCGGCGGCGTCGCCTGGTACGAGATGGTGGTGGAGAGCGGCGAAGGCTGGCATTTCGCCGGGGCGAACTTCCCCGGCAGTCCGTTCCCGTTCCTCGGCCACAACCGCGACCTGGGCTGGACCAACACGGTCAACCGGCCGGACCTGGTCGACGTCTACCGGCTGACGCTCGACGACAGCGGCACCCGTTACCGCCTCGACGGGCAATGGCGCGATCTGGAGAGCCGCACGGTCACGCTTCCGGTCCGCATGGGCCCGCTGGTCCTGCCGGTGCGCCGCACGGTCCACCGCAGCGTGCACGGCCCGGTGATCGTCAACGACAAGGGTGCCTTCGCCATCCGCTACGGCGGGATGGATTCGATCGCCCAGCTCGATGCCTACTACCGGCTCAACAAGGCCCGCGACTTCGCCGAGTGGCGCAGCATCCTTGCCCGCATGGCGATCCCCAGCACCAACTTCATCTACGCCGACAAGGCGGGCAACATCGCCCTGTTCTACAACGCCGCGATCCCCGACCGGCCGAAGGGGCCTGACTGGCGCAATGTGCTGCCGGGCGACCGTTCCGCGGTGATCTGGCAGGATCTGGTGGCATTCGACGCGGTGCCCCAGCTGGTCAATCCGGCCAGCGGATGGATCTTCAACGCCAACAATACGCCCTTCTCCGCTGCCGGACCGGGCAGCGATCTCTCGCCCGGCGACTTCGCCCCCGAGCTCGGGATCGAGACCAAGAGCACCAACCGCGCCCGGCGGGCGGCCAAGCTGCTGGCGGCAACGCCGGTGATCGACCGTGCCAACCTGGAGCGGATCAAGTACGACACCGGGTACGAACGCAGCAATTACGTCGCGCGGGTGCTCGACGAAGTGGCCGCGCTCGATCTCGCGGGCGAGCCCCGGCTGGCCGAGGCGCAGGCCCTGCTCGCCACCTGGGATCTGACCGCCGACAGCAAGGGCGCGGCCGACGCGCTGGCGCTGCTGCTGCTGAAGGACTTCATGTCGGCCGAATACCAGAACAAGCCCTGGCCCGACGCGCGCGAGAAACTGGCCGAGGCGAGCGGGCACCTGATGACCCATTTCGGGCGGCTCGACCCGCCGATGGCCGACCTGCTGCGCCTGCGCCAGGGCGAGGTCGACCTGCCGCTGGACGGGGGATCGGACACCCTGCGCGCCTCGACCACGTGGGACGTGCACGAGGACGGGCCGCTGGCCCTGCGCCATGGCGACAGCTTCCTGATGTTCGTCGAATGGGCGCCGGGGCAGCCGGTCCGCTCGCAGTCGATCCAGCCTTACGGAGCGGCGATCACCCGGCCGGGCAGCCCGCACTTCGCGGATCAGACGCCGCTGTTCGTGCGGCACGAGCTGAAACCGGTCCATTTCTGGCGCGCCGATGCGCTCAGGAATGCCACTCGTCGAAAAGTGGTCTCCAGCCGCTGATCGCGGTCTAACGTCGCGCGCGCGCCATCAACCCGCCAGGAATCTTCTGCCCATGCGTCTCAAGTCCGTGTCCGCCAGCCTGATTGCACTCTCGCTCGCCGCCTGTGCCGGCTATCCGGCCGCCGATGTCTCCAGCACCGCCGCTCCCGTGACCGCAGCGGCCGAAGCTGCGCTGCCCGCGCCGGCCCCGGTTTCCGAACTGATCGAGCAGGTCTCCATCCCCTACGAACAGTTCCAGCTTCCCAACGGCCTCACCGTGCTGGTCCACACCGACCGCAAGGCCCCGGTCGTGGCCATCTCGATGTGGTACAACGTCGGCTCCAAGCACGAGCCCAGGGGCAAGACCGGCTTTGCCCACCTGTTCGAACACCTGATGTTCAACGGCAGCGAGAACGCGCCCGGCGACTTCTTCGAACCGCTCCAGCAGATCGGCGCAACCGACTACAACGGCACCACCTGGTTCGACCGGACCAACTACTTCCAGACCGTGCCGACCGGCGCGCTCGACGCCGGGCTGATGCTGGAAAGCGACCGGATGGGCCATCTCCTCGGCGCGGTCACGCAGGAGAAGCTCGATAACCAGATCGGCGTGGTCCAGAACGAGAAGCGCCAGGGCGACAACCAGCCGTTCGGGCTGGTCGAGTACGAGCAGCTCGAGAACCTCTACCCTTCCGGGCATCCCTACCGCCATTCGACCATCGGCTCGATGGACGACCTGTCCTCGGCCACGCTGGAGGACGTCAAGCAGTGGTTCCGCGACAATTACGGCCCGAACAACGCGGTGCTTGTGCTTGCCGGCGACATCGACACCGCGACCGCACGCGAGAAGGTGACGAAGTGGTTCGGCGCGATTCCCAGCGGGCCGGAAACCCGCAAGGTCGAAGCGCCCGTGCCCGATCTGCCCGCACCCAAGGCGAAGACGATCTACGACCGCATCGCCACCCCGCGCGTCTACCGGATGTGGGCCGTGCCGGGGCTCGACAACCGCGAGTACCTGCCGCTGTCGATGGGCGCGGCGGTGCTCGGCGGGCTGGCCAGTTCGCGGCTCGACAACGCGCTGGTGCGTGAACAGCAACTCGCCGTGCGGGTCGCCGCAGACGCGCAGATCTTCGCCCAGGCGGGGCAGTTCGTGGTCTTCGCCGATGCCGCCCCCGGAGTCGAGCAGGCCAGGCTCGAGGCGGCGCTCGACGCGGAAATCGCGAAGTTCCTGGCCGAAGGGCCAACCGATGACGAAATCCAGCGCGCCGCCACGGTGTTCGCCTCCTCGCAGATCCGCGGGCTCGAACGGGTCGGCGGCTTCACCGGCAAGGCCCCGACGCTGGCCGAAGGATACCTCTACCAGGGCGACCCGGCAGCCTACAGGAAGACGCTGGAGCAGGCCGCCGCGCTGACCGCCGAGGCGGTGCGCGAGGTGTCCGCCAAATGGCTCTCGCGGCCCGTGTTCGCGCTGACCGTGCAGCCGGGCGAACGGCAGGAAGGCGGCGAGAACCGCGGCGGCTTCCGCGCCGGCGGCATGGGCGAGGCGACCGGCGGACCGGCATTGTTCGCCGATCCCGTGCTGCTCCAGGGCGGGGCCGGCGCGGCGGGCGCTGTCGAGGCGGACCGCTCGCGCATTCCGCCCGTGGGCGAGCTGCAACCGCTCGACTTCCCGGCGATCGAGCGGGCCACGCTGTCGAACGGGATGAAGGTCCACTTCGCCCGCCGCAGCGCGGTTCCGACCGTGTCGGTGCGGCTCAGCTTCGATGCCGGCTATGCCGCCGATCCGGCGGGGCAGCAGGGCGCGACTTCGCTGCTGCTCCAGCTGATGGACGAAGGCACCCGTTCGCTCGATTCGCAGGGCCTGGCGATCGCCCGCGAACGGCTCGGGATCAATCTCGGCGCGACGGCCGATGCCGACAGCACCGCCTTCGCGCTCGACACGCCGGTGGCCAACCTCGCCCCTGCCCTGGCGCTGATGGCGGACTATGTCCGGCATCCCGGGCTGGACCCGCGCGCGCTGGAGCGCGTCCGCAAGCAGCAACTGACCCGGATCACCAACGAACTCAACAACCCCAGCCAGATCGCGCAGCGCACGCTGGCGAGCGTCCTGTTCGGCGCTGCCCATCCCTACGGGATGCCGCCCTCGGGGACCGGCGACCCGGCGGCGGTGAAGGCGCTGTCGGTGGAGGATCTGCGCGCCTTCCACCAGACATGGCTGCGCCCGGACCTGGCGCAGGTCTTCGTTGTCGGCGACACGACCCTGGCCGAGGTGACGCGCCAGCTCGAGGCGACGCTGGGCAGCTGGCAGGCGCCCGCGACCCCCGCGCCGCGCAAGAGCTATGACGCGCCGATCCCGGCGGCCTCGCCCCGGATCGTCCTGGTCGACCGGCCCAACTCGCCGCAGTCGGTGATCGTCGCCGGGCGGGTGCTGCCGCACAAGGGCAGCGACGACCTGCTGGTGCTCGATGCCGCAAACGAAGTGTTCGGCGGCAGCTTTCTCAGCCGGATCAACATGAACCTGCGCGAGACCAAGGGCTGGTCCTATGGCGTGCGCAGCCTGGTGCCGCAGCCGATCGACCGGGCCAGCTTCCAGATCTTCGCGCCCGTCCAGGCCGACCGGACCGGCGATTCGATCCTCGAGCTGCGCAAGGATCTGGCTGCCTATACCGATGGCTCGGGCGTGACCGCGGCCGAACTGGGGCGCCTCATCAACGGCAACGTGCGCGAACTGCCCGGCCGATTCGAAACCAGCGCCAGCGTGCTGGGCGGAATGGTCAACATCGTCACCTACGGCCGCCCGGACGACTACTACGAGCAGCTTGCCGGGCGCTATTCCGCACTGACGCCGGCCGCGCTTGACGCTGCGGCGCGGGCGGATCTGGCGGGCGGCGAGCTGGTCTTCGTCGTGGTCGGCGATGCCTCGGTGGTGCGCGCGCAGCTTGACGCGGTCGGTCTTCCGGTAGAGGAACGCAAGGCGGCCGCCGAATAGCAGGCCCCGCCCCGGTTCATTACAGGAGAGCAGACAATGTCCGTTGCAGGCACTTACGATTGCGTCACCAAGACCCCGATGGGCGATCAGAAGAGCACCTTCACCGTCATCGACAACGGCGACGGCACGTTCAGCGGCAAGAACGCCGGTGCCATGGGCAGCATGGACGTGGAAGACGGCAAGATCGACGGCAACCAGCTGACCTGGAAGATGCAGATGACCGTTCCCATGCCGATGACGCTCGACGGCTCGGCCACGGTCGAAGGCGACACGCTGACCGGCTCGGTCAACGCGGGCGCGTTCGGTGCGATGCCGATGAGCGGCACCCGCACCGCCTGATCCTGTCCGACAGGACGACGAACAGGGGCGCCGGAACCGCTTCCGGCGCCCCTTTTTCGTGTGCCCTCGCAGCCGGGTTCAGATGCCCCGGCTGATCACTTCCTTCATGATCTCGTTGGTGCCGCCGAAGATCCGCGTCACGCGCGCGTCGCGCCACAGGCGGGCGATGGCGTACTCGTTCATGTAGCCCGCCCCGCCATGGAGTTGCAGCGCGGTGTCGACCGCCTTCCATTGCAGGTCGGTGTGCCACAGCTTGGCCGCGCTCGCCTCCTCGGTGGTCAGTTCGCCCTTGAGGTGGCGCAGCAGCGCCCAGTCGAGGTGCGCCCAGCCCACCTGCAGGTCGGCGGCGAGATCGGCCAGGGTGAACTTGGTGTTCTGGAACTCGAACACCGTGCGCCCGAAGGCCTTGCGCTCCTTGGTGAACCTGACCGCCTCGTCGAACGCGCGCTGCGCCGCAGCCTGCCCGCCGACCGCGATGCCGAGCCGTTCCTGCGGCAGTTCCTCCATCAGGTGGATGAACCCGCGCCCGACCCCGCCGAGCACGTTCTCCTTCGGCACGCGCACGTCCTCGAAGAACAGCTCGCTGGTGTCGGCCGCGTGCTGGCCGATCTTGTCGAGGTTGCGGCCCTTGACGAAGCCGGGGGTGCCGTCCTCGACCAGGATCAGCGTGGTGCCCTTGGCCCCCATCGCGGGATCGGTCTTGGCGACCACGATCACCACGTCGGCGTTCTGGCCGTTGGTGATGTAGGTCTTGGATCCGTTGATGACGTAGTCGCCGCCGTCCTCGCGCGCGCTGGTGCGGATGCCCTGAAGGTCGGAGCCCGCGCCCGGTTCGGTCATGGCGATGGCGGTGATGATGTCGCCGCTGACCATGCCGGGGAGGTACCTCGCGCGCTGCTCGTCGGTGCCGAGCCGCTCGAAATAGTTGGCGGTGATGTCGCTCTGGAGGGTGAACCCGGCGGAGCTGCCGAGGTAGGCCATCTCCTCGCCCACCACCGCGCAATAGCCGAAGTCGAGCCCGAGCCCGCCGTTCTCCGGCTTGACCGTGGGGCACAGCAGCCCTGCCTCGCCCACCGCCTTCCACACCTCGCGCGGGACGATGCCGTTCCTCTCGTGCTCATCGAGGAAGGGTTCGAGGTGCTGCGCGAACACCTTGCGCACGGTGTCGCGGAACATGTGGTGTTCCTCGGTGTAGGCAAAGCGGCGGGAGAGATCGAGCATGGCGTGAGGTTCCTGTCAGGCAATCGTCCCTGCGGCGCGCAGGGACTGGCGTTCGTCATCGGACAGGCCGAGCGCGGCGAGCACCGCGTCGCTGTCGGCACCCGGCATCGGCGCGGGCGCGGGCACGGCGGTCTGCGTCGCCGAATAGCGCGGCGCGGGGGCCGGCTGGAGATCGCCCGCCACCTCGACGAAGGTGCCGCGCGCCACGTTGTGCGGATGCGCGGCAGCCTCGCTCATGGTCAGCACCGGAGCGTAGCACACGTCGGTGTGCTCCATGGCCTCGTCCCACTCGGCGCGGGTCCTGCTCTTGAACAGCGCGGCCAGCTTGTCCTTCAGCGCCGGCCACTGGCTGCGGTCGTGCTGGGCATCGAAGGCCCGGTCGTCCTCCAGCCCGGCGAGGCGGCGCAGCTCGGCGTAGAACTGCGGCTCGATGCTGCCGATCGAGATGAACTTGCCGTCCGCCGTCTCGTAGACGTCGTAGAAATGCGCGCCGGTGTCGAGCATGTTGGCACCCAGCTCCTCCGACCACAGCCCGATGTTTTTCATGCCGTGGACCATGGCCATCAGCACCGCCGTGCCGTCGGTCATGGCGCAGTCGATCACCTGACCCGCTCCGCCGCGCGCGACGTGGAGCAGCGCGTTGACCATGCCGAAGGCGAGCATCATCCCCCCGCCGCCGAAGTCGCCGACCATGTTGATCGGCGGCGTGGGCTTGCCCCCGACGCGGCCGAAGTGGGCCAGCGCGCCGGCAAGCGCGATGTAGTTGATGTCGTGCCCGGCATAGGGGGCATAAGGGCCGGTCTGCCCCCACCCCGTCATCCGGCCGTAGACCAGCTTCGGATTGTCCTTCAGCAGCTCCTCCGGGCCGAGCCCGAGCCGCTCCATCACCCCGGGGCGGAAGCCCTCGATCACCCCGTCCGCGCTGGCGGCGATGCGCCGGGCGAGCGCCACGCCGGCGGCGCTCTTGAGGTCGATCGCGATCGACTTGCGCCCGCGCGCGAGCACGTCCTTGTGCGTGACCGGCTGCGATCCGCCGCGCCCGCCGCTGGCGCGGTCGATCCGGATCACTTCCGCGCCATGGTCGGCCAGCATCATGCCGCAGAACGGGCCCGGACCGATCCCGGCGAACTCGACCACGCGGATGCCGGAGAGGGGGCCGGCCCCCGCCGCGCCCATCGTTACTTGCCCGTCCAGTTGGGCTTGCGCTTCTCGGCGAAAGCCGCGGCACCCTCGCGCGCGTCGGCGCTCATGAACACCTGCGGCAGCAGCTTGGCCTGCTCGGTCCACCGCTCCGCGCGCGACCAGCCGCGCGACTCCTCGATGATCTGCTTCGACACGCGCACCGCGAGCGGGCCATTGGCGGTGATCGAGGCGGCCAGTTCCAGCGCCGCATCGAGCGCGGCGCCATCGGTCACGCGGTTGACCAGGCCGAGCTGATAGGCACGGCCCGCGTCGATGAAGTCGCCGGTCAGCGCCAGTTCCATTGCCACCTTGTGCGGGATCAGGTCTGGCAGCAGCATCAGCCCGCCGGCGCCCGCCGCCAGGCCGCGCTTGGCTTCGGGAATGCCGAACTTCGCGCCGCTGGAGGCGACCACCATGTCGCAGGCGATCATCAGCTCCAGCCCGCCGGCCAGCGCGTAGCCTTCAACCGCAGCGATCAGCGGCTTCTTCGGCGGCGCTTCGACCAGGCCGCCGAACCCGCGCCCGGGAATGCTGGGCGATTCGCCGCGCAGGAAGCCCTTCAGGTCCATGCCCGAACAGAACGTGCCGCCCGCGCCGGTGAGGATCGCGACCCTCAGATCGTCTTCCGCGTCGAGCCGGTCGAGCGCGGCGGCAATGCCTTCCGCCGCCGCCTTGTTCATTGCGTTCTTCGCCTCGGGCCGGTTGATCGTGATGATCAGCACGCCTCCCGAATCCGTCGTCCGCACCTCGGTCAGCAGTTCCTCCGACATCGCCTCGCTCCCATTTTCGATTGCAACTGAGTTCTTGCCGTGTTGCTGGCCAAGCTTTACGGACACGTCAACCGGATTTCGACAGGCGAGAGGATTTGGACATGGCCGAGGCATACATCATCGACGCAGTGCGGACCCCGCGCGGGATCGGCAAGCAGGGCAAGGGCGCGCTCGCCGCACAGCACCCGCAGCATCTCGCCGCCACGGTGCTCAAGGCGATCAGGGACCGCAACGACCTCGACACCAAGACGGTCGACGACGTGATCTGGTCGGTCTCCACCCAGGACGGGCTGCAGGCGGGCGACCTGGGCCGGATGGCCGCGCTCGACGCCGGCTACGACATGACCAGTTCGGGCATGACGCTTGACCGGTTCTGCGGCGGCGGGATCACCTCGGTCAACCTCGCCGCGGCGCAGGTGATGAGCGGGATGGCCGACTGCGTGGTCGCCGGCGGCACCGAGATGATGAGCCTCACCGCGCAGATGGCCAAGGAGAAGATGCAGGCCGGGATGAAGCCGCCGATGATGGGCAGCTACAACGAGCGGCTGCAGAAGGTTCATCCGCAGAGCCACCAGGGCGTGTGCGGCGATGCCATCGCCAGCATGGAAGGCTTCACCCGCGAGGAACTGGACGAGGTCGGTTATCGCAGCCAGCAGCGCGCCGCCGAGGCGATCAAGGAAGGCCGCTTCGCCAGGTCGGTCGTGCCGGTGGTGGATGACGAGGGCAACGTGGTGCTCGACCGGGAAGAATACCCGCGCCCCGACACCACGCGCGAAGGGCTCGCCCAGCTCGAACCCGCCTTCGCCCGGATCGCCGACGTGCCGGTGGACGCGGCGGGCACCACTTTCCGCAAGCTGGTCAACCAGAAGTATCCCGATCTGGAGATCAGGCACTTCCACCATGCCGGCAACAGCTCGGGCGTGGTCGACGGCGCGGCTGCGGTGCTGGTCGCCAGTGCGGACTATGCCCGCAAGCACGGCCTGAAGCCGCGCGCGCGGATCGTTGCCACCGCCAACATGGGTGACGACCCCACACTGATGCTGAACGCCCCCGTGCCGGCGGCGAGGAAGGTGCTGGAGAAGGCCGGGCTGACGACGGACCAGATCGACCTCTACGAGATCAATGAGGCCTTTGCCGTGGTCGCGGCCAAGTTCGTGCGCGACCTCGGGCTCGACTGGGACAAGGTCAACGTCAACGGCGGGTCGATCGCGCTCGGCCACCCGATCGGTGCCACGGGCTCGATCCTGATCGGCACGATCGTCGACGAACTCGAACGGCGCGGCGGCCGCTACGGCCTCGTCACCATGTGCGCGGCGGGCGGCATGGCCCCCGCGATCATCGTGGAGCGGGTGGACGACTTCGTGGATTGATGGGCGCGCGCGGGCGCCTGGGAGGGGGTTGCTGTTCGCTCACTCCCCTCCTCCTGGAGCGGGGCTGCGCGTGGGCACAACCGCCGGCCCCCTTACCCCCGCGAGCGGCGCAGCCCGCTTCGATCGGCGAAACCGTTTTCCTACTCGGCAGCGATCGCGCATTCTGGCGCCATGCTCACGCTGGCCCCACGCCCTTACCCGCGCCCGGATTGCCCCGCGCCGGCCGGGCCGGATTTTTCCGTCCAGGACAGTGTAACAGGTGTAACAGGTTGCAGGGCTGGCCCCGGGCCGCTCCAACATCGGCGGTTTGGCGGCCGGGCGGGCGGATCGGGGCGAATCCGCCCCTGCCACGGCGGCAGCGGCAAGGCCCTTGCTTCTGCGAATGGTTCGCATATAGGGCAGGCCATCCGATCCGCAGATGCAGGAGTCTCCCGTTGCCGCGCCTTCCGCTCACTCTCGCCGCGCTCGCCTCGCTCGGGCTTGCCGCCTGTTCCGACAGCCCTCAGGACGCCGGCAGCGGCGACGGCGAGCAGGTCGTCAACCTCTACACCGCGCGCCACTACGACAGCGATCTGGCGCTCTACGAGCAGTTCACCCGCGACACCGGGATCAAGGTCAACTGGATCGACGGCAAGGCCGACGAGCTGGTCGCGCGGATGAAGGCCGAAGGCGAACAGAGCCCGGCCGACCTGTTCATCACCGCCGATGCCGGCGCGCTGTGGCGGGCGCAGCAGCAGGGCCTGTTCCAGCCGGTCGAGTCCGAGGCGCTGGCGCGGCAGGTGCCCGCCAACCTGCGCGAGCCCGACGGGAACTGGTACGGCTTCACCCGCCGCGCCCGGGTGGTCGCCTACGACCCGGCGAAGGTCCGGCCGGACGAGGTGGACGACTACGCCGATCTCGCCAGCCCGCGCTTCCGCGGCAAGATCTGCGTCCGTTCGTCGGACAGCGTCTACAACCTGTCGCTGGTCGGCGCGCTGATCGAGGCCTGGGGCAAGGAGCGCGCGACCGAGTGGGCACGCGGCGTGGTGGCCAACATGGCGCGCCCGCCCGAGGGCGGCGACCGTGACCAGATCAGGGCCGTGGCCGCCGGCGTGTGCGAGGTGGCGATCACCAACAGCTACTACTACATCCGCATGGCTCATGGCGACGACGCGGCCGACCGGGCGGTGACGGAGAAGGTCGCGCTCGCCTATCCGAGCCTCGACGGCCAGGGCGCGCACGTCAACATCTCCGGCGGCGGGGTGGCGCGCAACGCCCCCAACCGCGCCAACGCCATCCGCCTGCTCGAGTTCTTCGCCTCGGCCAAGGGCCAGACGCACATCTCGGCCAACAACAACGAGTACCCCGTCTCGCCCGACGTGCCGGCGCCCGAGCCGGTCGCCGCCTACGCCACCTTCAAGGCGCACCCGATGCCGGTCGCTGCCTTCGCCGCTCGCCAGCCCGAGGCCCAGGCGATCATGAGCGAGGTGGGCTGGCGCTGACCGCAGGCGTGCCGCGCCCCCTTGTCCTGCTCGCGGCGGCGGCCGGACTGGTCGTCCTGCTCCCGCTCGCAGGGGTCGTGGCGGCTGCGCTGGGCCAGGGCGCGGCGCAGTTTCCCGCCCGCGACCTGGTCCGCTACGCTGCGACCAGCGCCGGACTGGCGCTGGCGGTCGGGGCGCTGACGGCCGTGGCGGGCACCCTCGCCGCCTGGCTCGTGGCGATGCACCGCTTCCCCGGCCGCGCGCTGTTCGCCTGGGCGCTGGCGCTGCCGCTGGCCATGCCCGGCTTCGCCCTGGCCTACGCCTATGCCGACCTGTTCGACGTTGCGGGACCGCTGCGGACGGGACTGCGCGAGACGGCCGGCGTCGACCTGCCGATCGCGATGCGCTCCACCGCCGGAGCGGCCTTCGTCCTCTCGGCCGCGTTCTACCCCTACGTCTACCTGGCGATGCGGGCAGCCTTCCTGGTCCAGTCGGCAAGCGCGCTGGAGGCGGCGCGGATGCTGGGATGCGATGGCTGGCGCGCGCTGCTGCGGGTCGCCCTGCCGATGGCCCGCCCGGCGCTGGCGGCGGGGGTCGGGCTGGCGGTGATGGAGACGCTGGCGGACTATGGCGCGGTGCACTTCCTCAGCGTGCAGACGCTGACCACCGGAGTGGTCAGAGCCTGGTCGGTGTTCGGCTCGACCGCCAGCGCGGCGCAGCTGGCGCTGCCGCTGCTGGTGGCGGCAGCGCTGCTGCTGTGGCTCGAGCGGGCGAGCCGCCAGGGCCGCGCGCACGATTCCGCCAGGGCCCGCTGGCGGGGCCATGCACCGCAGCCGCTCGGGCCGATCGCGCGCTGGCTGGCGAGCGGGTTCTGCCTCGCGCTGCTCGCCGCCGGACTGCTGGTTCCCGCCGGCTGGCTGGGATGGAACCTCGCCAGCCACCCGCCGGACTGGGACCGGCTGCTGCGCGCCGCCGGCAACAGCCTTGCGCTGGCCCTCATCGCCGCACTGGTGACGGTCGTGCTCGCCACCATGCTGGCACTCGGCACCCGGCACGCTCCGTTGCTGGGGCGGATCGCCAGCCTGGGCTACGCGACACCGGGCGCGGTGATGGCGATCGGCCTGCTCGCGCCGGCGGGGCTGATCTGGTCGCTGGCCCCGGGATCGGGCACGGGGATCGCGCTGTTCCTGCTGGTGCTCGCCTATGCCGCGCGGCTCATGGCCGCGGCGCTGGAGCCGATCGACGCCGGGCTTGCCCGGGTCACTCCGGCCATGGCGCAGGCGGCGCGCACGCTCGGCCGGACCGAGGCGCGCGCGGCGCTGGTCGTGGACCTGCCGCTGGCGCGGGGCGCAATGCTGACCGCCGGGCTGGTGGTCCTGGTCGACGTGCTCAAGGAACTGCCGGCGACGCTGATCCTGCGCCCGTTCAACTTCGACACGCTCGCGGTCATCGCCAACAACTATGCCTCCGACGAGCGGCTCGGCCAGGCCGGCCTGCCTTCACTGATGATCCTGGCGCTGTCGCTGCCGGCAGTGATGTGGCTGACGCGGCACATTTCGCGCGCCGCGCCGGGCGCGTAAGGGCTGAAGCGTGGACGAACCGATTCTCGAGCTCGAAGACGTGTCGCGCCGCTACGGGGCGACGCTCGCGGTGGACAGCGCCGCGATGGCGCTGCGCGCGGGGCGGATTGCCTGCCTGCTAGGCCCCTCGGGGTGCGGCAAGAGCACTCTGCTGCGGATGATCGCCGGGCTGGAGCCGGTCGATGCCGGGCGGATCAGCATCGCCGGCGCGGTCGCTTCCGAAGTCGGCACGCTCGTCGCACCGGAGCGGCGCGGTGTCGGGCTGGTGTTCCAGGACAATGCCCTGTTTCCCCACCTCGACGTGCGCTCCAACGTGGGGTTCGGTCTTGCCGGGATGCCGCGCGCGGCGCGCGATGAGCGGGTCGAACGCCTGCTCGACCAGTTCCACATCGGCCACCTCGCTCCTCGCTGGCCGCATATGCTGTCCGGCGGGGAACAGCAGCGGGTGGCGATCGCCCGCGCACTGGCGCGCGAACCGGCGCTGCTCCTGCTCGACGAACCCTTTTCGGGCCTCGACGGCTCGCTGCGGCAAAGCGTGCGCGAGGCGCTGATCGCCGACCTGCGCGCTGCCGGGGCGACCGTGCTGATCGTCACTCACGATCCGCAGGAGGCGATGGCGCTCGCCGACGACCTCATGCTGATGGCAGGCGGGCGGCTGCTCCAGACCGGCACGCCGGAGGAGTGCTACCGCCGCCCGGTCAGCGCCACCGCCGCGCGGCTGCTGGGCGACGTCATCGCGCTCGAAGGCCAGGTGGCGGCGGGCGCGATCAGGACCGTGCTGGGCGATGCCCCCGCACCCGGGCTGGCCGAAGGAGCGGCCGTGCTGCTGCTGCGCCCCGAGCACGTGCGGATTGCCGCCGAAGGGGCCGAGGGCACGATCACGGCGGCGCGCTTCGCCGGGGACACGATGCGCGTGGAGATCGACCTTGCCGGAACGAAGGTCGCGCTCCGCCTGACGGGAGAGCCCCCGGCTGCGGGAACCCGCGTCCGGCTGGTGTTCGACCCGGCCGCGGCGCAGGTCCTCGCCTCAGGCGCGCGCGACCCGGGGGGCTGACGCTTCCGCCGGGCGCGGCGCGAGCGAACCGCGCCCGGGCCTCGCATCGTGCCGCGCGGCCAGTTCGGCCCGGAACCAGCGCAAGGTGTGGCGCAACCCCTCCTCGAGCCCGGTCTGCGGCTTCCATCCGAGCAGGCGCTGCGCCCGGCCGATGTCGGGCCGCCGCCGCACCGGATCGTCGACCGGAAGCGGACGGCGGATCACTTCCACCGGCCGGTCGAGCAGGCGCTCGATCTCGCCCACCAGCTCGGCGATGGTCAGCTCGTGGGGATTGCCGATGTTGACCGCCTGGCTGTCGGGCAGCCTCGCCTCCATCAGCAGCATGAGGCCGCGCACCGTGTCGCTGACATAGCAGAAGCTGCGGCTCTGCTCGCCGTCGCCATAGATCGTCAGCGGCTCGCCCCCGAGCGCCTGGCAGATGAAGTTGGAGACCACCCGGCCATCATCGCTCCGCATCTGCGGGCCGTAGGTGTTGAATATGCGCGCGACGCGCACGTCGGCGCGCCCGGTGCGGGCAAAGTCGAAAGTGAGCGCCTCGGCGGCGCGCTTGCCTTCGTCATAGCAGGCGCGCGGACCGGTGCAGTTGACGCTGCCCCGGTAGTCCTCGCGCTGGGGATGGGCCTCCGGATCGCCATAGACCTCGCTGGTCGAAGCCAGCAGGAAGCGCGCGCCGCTGCGCTCGGCCAGCCGCAGGAGCCGCTGCGCACCCACGACATTGGTCAGCATCGTGTGCTCCGGATCGGCCTGGTAGAGCGGCGGGGAGGCAGCGCAGGCGAGATTGTAGATCCGGGTGAACGCCCCCGCGTGGCGCGTGACCGCGCGCGGCAGTTCCTCGGTCACGTCAGCCTCGACGAACTCGAAGCCGGCAAAGTCCCGCAACGCGGCGATGTTCGAGCGGCGCGAGGTCTGGAGGTTGTCGAGGCACAGCACATGGTGCCCCTGTTCGAGCAGCGCACGGCACAGGTGCGATCCGATGAACCCGGCTCCGCCGGCGACCAGGGCCAATCCTTGTCCAGTTTTCATGTCTGCAATGCCTTTTCGTGTTCGCGGGGGAATGTCTTGCGCGCGGCAGCGGCGCGCAGGTCGTCTTCGAGCTGCCGCGCGCGGTGGCTGGCGGTGTGGCTGCCAAGCACGGCCGCGCGGGCTGCCTCGCCGATCCCGCGCGCGCTCTGCGACAGCGCGGCGAATACGGTGGCGGCACCATCGGCCAGAACGATCTCGCTGCCCGGCTCGAACAGCTCCTCGATGCCGTTCCAGCGGTCGGAGATGATCGCAGTGCCGCAGGCCGCCGCCTCGAACAGCCGCACCGAAGGGGACCACCCGGCCGCGATCATGTCCGCCCGGGTCACGTTGAGCGTGAAGCGCGAGGCCGAGTAGAACCGGGCGTGCTGCGCCGGGGGGAGGTGCTCGATGCGCTCGACATTGTCAGGCCAGGCGATCTCGGCCGGGTACTGCGGACCGGCCACCGCGAACCGGCGGTCCGGACACAGCCGGGCGACCTCGAGCAGCAGTTCCTCCAGCGCGGGCTGGCGATCGGGACTGTAGGTGCCGAGATAGGAAAGATCCCAGCGCTTTTGTTCGGGCAGCGGGCGATAGGCCGTCTCGTCGACCGAGCAGTAGAGCGGGCGGGCGCAGGGCGAGCCGAACGCGCGCTCGATCCGCTTCAGGGTCGGCCCGCCGGTGAAGGAGAAATAGATGTCGAATCCGGGGATCAGCTCGGGGTTCAGGTACTCGAAATCCCCGCGCTCGAGCTTGGCCAACGTCACCGGAGTATCGATGTCGTAGAAGCAGGTGACGCCGCGCGCCGCGCGCTGGACCATCCGGCCGACCTCGACTCCGTCGGCGACATAGGAGCCGACCATCACCGCATCCGCTTCGGCGATCTCGCGCTGCCACTGCGCCAGGTCGTCCGGCGCGCGGTACAGCTCCAGCCGGCAGAACTCCGGATCGGGCAGGTCGCGGTGGTCGGCGAACCACGGCCGGTCGCACTCGAGGAACAGGATCTCGTGCCCGCGCGCGGCGAAGGCGGAGAGCAGCGCCCGGAAGGTGGTTGCATGGCCATTGCCCCACGAGGAGGACAGGCTGAGGCCGATCACGACCAGCTTCATGCCGCGACCTCCATCTTGCGCGCGCGCTCCTGCCGGAGCAGCCGGTCGAGCCGGCCGGCGCGTTCATCATAGGTGTGCTCCGCCAGGACGCGGGCGAGTGCGGCCTTGCCGATCGCCTGCGCCCGCGCCTCATCGAGGCCGGCGAGAATCTCGGCGACGTCCTGCCCGTCGCGTGCGACCAGCACCTCGCTGCCCGGTTCGAGGAACAGCTCGATCCCCTCCCACGCGTCGGTAATCAGGCAGGCACCGGCACCGGCTGCCTCGAACACCCGCGTCGCGGGCGAGAAGCCGACCTGCGCCATCGAATCGCGCGCCACGTTGAGCACCGCGCGCGGCGTGCAGTTGAAGGCGTTGTGCGAGGCCGTGCCGACATGGCCGATCGCGCGCACGTTGGCGGGCATGGCCTTGTCGTGCCAGCCGCTGCCGCCGATGATGAAGGAACGCTGGCCGAGCAGCGCTGCGGCGCGGAGGAAGAACTCCTCCACCCGCGCTTCGCGGTCGGGCAGCCGATTGGCCAGGAACGCGAGATCGCAGGCGAACGCCGGGTCGGGGGCAACAGGGTGGTGGGTCGCCGGATCGAGCGCGTTGTAGATCGGCACGCACGCGCGCGCGCCCATCGCGCGATAGCTGTCGACCACCGGCGGTCCTCCGCCATAGGTCAGCACAAGGTCGAGCGCCGGCAGCGCCTGGCGCACCGGGTGCGCGGGATCGGGGCGGATCTCGTCGAGCGTGGCGGCGGCGTCGACGTCCCAGAACACGGTGGTCGCATCGCGCCGCGCATGGCGCACCACGCCCTCGATCAGTTCGCGGTCGAATACCCCCACACCGCTCGCCTTGACCACCACGTCGGCCTCGCCGGCTTGCGCAAGGACTGCGCGCAGCCCTTCTTCCGTCGCGGGGTACACGACCGAGCGCACCCAGTCGGGCGGGTCGATGTCGCGGTGCTGCTGGCGGTCGAAGGCGTCGGGCTCGTAGAAGGTCACGGCATGGCCGCGCTCCGCCAGCGCCTTGAGGATGCCGCGGTAATACGTTGCTGCGCCGTTCCAGTAGGCGGACAGGAGGCTGGAGCCGTAGAAGGCGATCTTCATGCGCTTCTCCGCAAGGTTGTGTCGCAGGACAGCTGCCCGAGGATCGCGAGCAGTTCGTCGGCGCGGTGCGAGCAGGTATGGCGGGCGCGGACTGTCTCCAGACCGGCACCGGCCAGCGCGCGGCGCAGCCCGGCGTCCTCGCGCAGGGCGCGCAGATGGGCGGTCATTTCCTCGCCGTCGCGGGCGACCAGATAGTCGGTGCCCGGCCTGAACAGGTTCTCGGCGTCATCCCATGGCGCGCTGGCGAGCGGAATGCCGCAGGCGAGCGCCTCGAACACCCGGATCGTCGGGATACCCGGCAGGAGAGTGGTGTAGTAGCGCCGGGGCACGTGAACCGTCGCCAGGTAGCGGGCGAACAGAGCCGGCACCTCGGCATTGGGCGCCCACCCGCGATAGCGGGCACCGCGCGCCTCCAGCAGGGCCAGGGCAGCCGCGGGATAACGGACCCCGTGAATGTCGAGCGGCAGGCCGGCCGCCTGCGCGGGGCCGAGCAGGTAGGCATCGATCTCCTCCGCCCGTTCGCCCTCGCCCCAGTTGCCGATCCACACCAGACCGGCACGATCGGCCGGCTCTTCGGGAGGCTTGAACCGGCGGACGTCGGCCGCTTCGTGCCAGGTCCACACCCGGCCGCCCCAGCCCCAGCCGCGATAGACTTCGCTCAGCGCCTCGCCGAAGGCCAGCACGCCGTCGAACCCCGACAGCTCGTAGGCGCGCATCTCCCCGGGCGCGCTGACCGCGCGGTGGTGGGTGTCGTGGAACAGCAGGTGGAACCGGCCGCCCCGCCGGCGCATCTCGCCCAGCCCGGCAACCAGTGCCGGATCGTTCCACTCGTGCACGATCACCGCGTCGGCGCCGTCCACCAGTTCGGCCAGATCCGCCTCCGGTCGGTAGGTCCGCGTGGCGAGGCGGGGGTAGAGGTGGCGGAAACCGGCCAGCCCTTCCTCGCCGTGGTCGGCGAGAAGGTTGGCCAGGCTCCACGCCCCCTCCGGCTCCAGCGCGACGACCTCGTGTCCGCGCCGGGCCATCTCGTCGAGCAACCCGCGCACGAAATGCGCATTGCCGTGGTTCCAGCACGAGGCGAGCGAATGAGTGAAATAGACCAGTTTCACGCCGCGATCTCCGCCTGCCGCAGGACCTCGCGATAGATCGCGGCCATCGCGGCTCCGGTCGCGGCGGGTGTGAAGCGGCGCGAGCGCTCCATCGCGGCTTCGCCCAGCAAGCGGTGCCGCGCGCGGTCAGACAGCACCGACCCGATCGCCTCGGCGAACGCGTCCGCGCTGCGGGGATCGACGAACAGCGCTGCCCCGTCCCACAGCTCGCGGAAGGTCGGGATGTCGGACAGGACCAGCGGGCACCCGGCGGCGGCGGCTTCCAGCACCGAGAGGCCGAACGGCTCGAACGTGGCGGCGGAGACGAAGACCGGATGAAGCGCGAGCAGCCCTGCAAGCTCGCCTGCGGGCAGTTCGCCCAGCGATTGCAGGTTGGCCGGCGCCAGATGCTCGCCATTCGGCCCGCGCAAGGCTCCTGCCGCCATGAACGGCACCGGGATCGCAGCCGCGACCTTGTCCAGCAGCGCTGCGTTCTTGACCGGATCCCACAGCCGCCCGACGGTCAGCGCCGCCGGCAGCGGTGCCGGGTTGTGGCCAGGCCGGGTCAGCAGCCGCCGCCCGTTGTGGACCACCCGCGGCGTGCGCGAGAGCGCGTAGTGGCGCGCCAAGGTTGCGGCATGGGCGGCAGAGGGTGCGACGACGGCATGGGCGCTCGCCAGACCCTTGCGGGTCAGATCGCGGTGCCAGACCATCGCCGGATCGAGCGGACCGACACGGGCCGCTTCCCACCAGGTGGCGACGCAGCCATGCGCCACCGCCACCAGCGGGACCGGCCAGTCGGCCGCACCTGCGAGCGAGGGCATATTGCAGTGGACGAGGTCGAAGCCGCCCTGCCCCGCCATCTCCGCCAGTGTCTCGGCGGCCCGGACGACCGGCTCCGGCCCCTCGCTCAGCCAATCGAGCGGCAGATCGGTCCAGACCAGCCGGATCGCCGGATCGCCCTCGATCTCGCGGCGCTGGGCCGCGCTCGGCTCCGGCCCCATGCCGGCGATCGTCACGGTATGACCCGCCCGCGCCAGTTCGCAGGCGAGATCGCAGGAGTACTGCCACACGCCGCCCACGGCGTCGGCGGTCATCAGGATCGCCAGACCCATGTCAGGCGCTCGCCCGGGCGGCGGGTGCCGGAGCGGAGACGAGGGCAAGCGCGTGCTGTTCCTGCAGCCAGCGAGCCAGGTCGCGCAGCCCCTCGCGCCACGGCTTGCGAGGGGGAAGCCCGAGCGCGCAATCGATCGACCGGGTATCGGCCACGAACCAGCGCTGGTCGCCTTCGCGCCAGGGAGCGAACGAGACCTGCGGCCGCTCGCCGGTGACGGCGGCCACCTCACCGATCAGCGTGTTCAGGCTGACTGCGTTGGCGGTGCCGCCGCCCCAGTTGAAGGCGCGGCCGGCGATGGCATCGATACCTGCCCAGGCGGCAAGGTAGGCGTCGACCGTGTCCGCCACGTCGCAGATGTCGCGCACCTGCCATCCGTCGCCATAGACCGTCAGCGTCTCGCCCCGCAGGGCGCGGATGAGGAAGTGGGCCACCCAGCCCTGGTCCTCGGTGCCCATCTGCCGCTGGCCGTAGATGCAGCTCATCCGCAGCACCGCCGCGCGCAGGCCGAAGCTGCGGGCGTAGTCGAGCACGTACTGGTCGGCCGCACCCTTGGAGCAGCCGTAGGGCGTGTGGAAATCGAGCGGCTGTGTTTCCGCCAGCCCGTGATCGACCAGCGGGCCCTCGGCCGGCACGTATCCGGCTACCGATTTGCGGGTGCCTAGCGCCTGAAGGTCGCCGTAGACCTTGTTGGTGGAGGCATAGAGCAGCGCCGCGTCGGGCGCGCGGGTGCGGACCGCCTCCAGCAACGCGAAGGTGCCCGCAGCGTTGACCGCGAAGTCGTCGGCCGGATCTGCCAGGCTGGTGGTCACCGCCACTTGCGCGGCGAAGTGGAACACCGCCTCTGCCCCCTCGACGGCGCGATTCAGGGCGGCCGTGTCGGCCAGCGGCGCGATCACCGGCTCGATCAGCCCGCCATGGCGCGACAGCAGCCACTCGAGGTTGAGTTCCACCCCCGGACGCGCGAGCGCATCGAACACGCGGACGGGGCGGCCCTGGGCGGCGAGCCGGTCGGCGACATTGCTGCCGATGAAGCCGGCCCCGCCAGTCACCAGCACGGGCGCGAGGCCGCTCATGCGACCAGTCCTCGCGCTTCGAGTTCGCGCCGGGCGGCGGCGACCGAGTCGGTGGCGGTCTGGCTAGAGACCCATTGCGCCAGCTCGGCGAGACGCTCGGCGAAGGGTTCGCGGGCGGTGAAGCCCAGCCGCTCACTCGCCAGCCCGGTGTCGCAGAAGCAGTGCCGGATGTCGCCCGCCCGCGCCTTGCCGACGATCTCGGGGACAATGTCCTCGCGCCCCATCGCTCCGGCGAGCGCGGCCGCCACTTCGCTCACCGACCGGTCGTTGCCCGATCCGATGTTGAACGTGCCGCCCGCCGCGTCCGGCAGCACCAGCGCCTCGGCAAAGGCGCGGGCGACATCGCGCACGTGGACGAAGTCGCGCCGCTGCCGGCCGTCCTCGAACACCAGCGGCGGCTGGCCGTTGAGCAGGCGCGAGGCGAAGATCGCCAGCACGCCGGTGTAGGGGTTGGACAGGGCCTGGCCCGGTCCATAGACGTTGAACAGGCGCAGGCACACGCTTTCCATGCCGTAGGGCGCGCCCATGATGTGGGTCATGCGCTCCTGCACGTACTTGTTGAGCGCATAGACCGAAGTGAGGTTCGGCTGCTTCCATTCGGGCGTGGCGACCGGGACAAGCGGCCGGCCCCGCCGGTCGACCGGATCCCAGGACTGCCCTTCACGGGCCGGGCCGCGCGCGACATCCTGCACCAGCTCGCCATCCGCATCGCGGTACAGCCCTTCGCCGTAGATGCTCATGGAGGAGGCGGTGACGACGCGCCGCACAGGCTGGGCAGTGAGCTGCTCGAACAGCACCGCGGTGCCGACATCGTTGGTCGAGGTATAGCGCTCGACCTCGTACATCGACTGGCCGACGCCGACTTCGGCCGCCAGATGGACAACCGCATCGACCCCGCGCAGCGCCCGCGCCACCGCTTCGCCATCGCGCACGTCGGCCTGCCGGAAGTCGATATCGGGATCGAGCGGGGGAGCTGCGCCCGAGCCGTGCACCTGCTCGATCAGGCTATCGAGGACGCGGACCCGCAGGCCTCGCCGCAGAAGCTCCTCCGACACCGTACGACCGATAAACCCCGCTCCGCCCGTCACCAGCACAAGTTCTGACATTCGCCGTCCCGTTCATAATCCATGTTAGCAACCTACATCTTGAACACAGGTTCTTGATGTAAGTTAGAGAGATGCACGTCGATCATTCGTATCGTGTTTCGCTGTTCAGGCGCTTCAATGCTTCATCTTCAACTCCGTTCCAGCGACCGAATGTGTTCTTTGGGAACTGGTTCACTGTTCGAGCTTTGTAGATGCTGTTAACCGCGCGAAAGCGCATACCTGGGGGATTCCTTATCGCCAGCGCCACCATCCTGATGGTCCGACACGCCGCGCATACCCAGCTCGGTCGGGTGCTCTCCGGGCGCGCGCCCGGTATCGAACTCTCGCCGGCCGGCCGCGAGCAGGCGCGCCGGCTGGGTGCGGCGCTCGCAGGTGAGCCCCTGGCGGCGGTGCACAGCAGCCCGGTGCTGCGGGCCCGCAGCACCGCTGCGGCGCTGGAGCGGGATGGTGTTGTAGTCGAACCGGTCGAGGCGCTGACCGAGATCGATTTCGGCAGCTGGACCGGGGTCGCGTTCGACCGGCTGGAGGGCGATCCCGCATGGCGGGAATGGAACGAGGCGCGCGCACGCGCAACGCCCCCCCGCGGCGAGGCCATGGCTGCGGCGCAGGCTCGGGTCATGGATCACTTGCGCGCCACTGCGGCGGTGTTCACCGGCCGGGTTGTGGCTATGGTCAGCCACTGCGACCTGATCCGTGCGGCGGTGGCCGGCGTGCTCGGTCTCTCGCTCGATCGAATCCTGCGGTTCGAGATCGACCCGGCTTCGGTCACGCGCATCGTCGCCGGCCCCTGGGGCGAGAAACTGCTGAGCCTGAACGAGAGGCCGGCATGAGCACGCTGTCGCGCCGGAAGCCTACTCCCGCCGTGGCCACGCGCGCCGCGCTCGCCGAAGCGGTCGAGGCGCTTGGGCCGTGGTTCCACAACATCGATCTGGGCGACGGGCTGCTGACCGCGCCCGACCATTTCCTGGGTGACTTCCCCGCTTTCAAGTTCGCCCGCTTCGCCCATGCTCTGCCGCGCGACCTCACCGGCAAGTCGGTGCTCGATATCGGCTGCAACGCCGGCTTCTACGCCATCGAGATGAAGCGCTGCGGCGCGGCCCGGGTGCTGGGGATCGACAGCGACGAGCGCTACCTCGCCCAGGCGCGTCTCGCCTCCGAGGCGCTCGGCTTCGATGACATCGAGTATCGCCGCGCCACCGTCTACGATGTCGGCGCGCTGGGGGAACGGTTTGACCTGGTTCTGTTCATGGGCGTGTTCTACCACCTGCGCCACCCGCTGCTGGCGCTCGACCTCGTGCGCGAGCACGCAGTCGGCGAGCTGATGGTGTTCCAGACCATGCAGCAGGGCTCCGCAGACGTCCTCCCGGTGCCCGAGGATCATCCGTTCCACAAACCGGGAACCTTCGATCCGCCGGACTACTTCGACGATCCCGGCTATCCCCGGCTGCACTTCATCGAGCGCGCGTTCGCCGGCGACTGGACCAACTGGTGGGCGCCCAATGCCGCCTGCACCCGCGCCATGCTGCGTTCCGCAGGGTTCACGATCGAGGCCCATCCCGAGGCGGAGGTCTATCTCTGCCGCCCGGCGCCCGTGCCCTATCAGGGCTGGGGCGATGCCAACGCGGTCTATCCCGCGCGCGGAGGCAAGGCATGATCGAGGCGGCGATGATCTGGAACGAGCCCAACAACAAGTCGCACTGGGACCCGCAGATCGACCCTGACTGGTCGCTGTTCGCCGAGCACGTGCAGCGCGCCGGCCGCGCGATCAGGTCGGTCAATCCAGCGCTGCCGCGGGTGCTCGGCGGGATGTCGCCGATCGATCCGGCCTGGCTGAAGCGGATCGAGAGCCACGGCGCACTTGACGAGATTGACGTGGTGGCGGTGCACGGCTTTCCGCTCGACTGGAACCTGTGGCCGCTCGCCGCCTGGCCGGACAAGATCGCCGAGATCCGGGCGGTCACCGACAAACCGGTGTGGGTGACAGAAGTCGGCGTGAGCAGCTTCGGCGCGGAGGAAGTCCAGGTCTTCGGACTGGAGCGGACCGTCGAACTGCTGCGCGGGCATACCGACAGGGTGTTCTGGTACTCGCTGTTCGACCTGCCGACGTCCTGGGGGGCCGAAACCCGCCACCGCGAGGCCGAGGGATCGTCGTACTATCGCCACTTCTACCTCGGGCTGATCCGCGAGGACGGCACCCCCAAGCCGGCGCTGGACGTCTATGCCGCCCACGCGGAGGAAGTCGGCCTGATGCAGTGGTTCCACTTCGAGGATCCCCGGCTCGACGAGGCTGTGGCGTGGATGAAGCGCCTCGGCACCCGGCGCATCCGCACCGGCCTCAGCTGGGCCGACAGCTTCCGCCCCGATGCGCTCGGCTGGTTCGATCGCCAGATGGAGGCGCTGGCCGAGTTCGAGGTGACGGTGACGTTCTGCTTCACCCCGCAGCACCTCGGCCTCGCGCCCCACCACACCAGTCCGGCGCGCGAACCGCAGGCCTTTGCCGACTTCTGCGCCTGGATGGTGGATCGCTACGCCGGGAGCGCGGCGCTCCCTGCGCCGGAGGCGGCCGCCCTGCCGGAAGCCGGTCAGTCGCCGCCCTCGCCAGTGGCCAATCTCGACCGCGACGAACGGCTGGCCAGCGAACGGAGGTTTGCCTGATGCTCTCGCCCGATCGACGCACCATCAGGACCGCCATCGTCGGAATCGGCAACTGCGCCAGCTCGCTGGTGCAGGGCGTGCAGCATTACGGCGACGGCGCCAACGAAACGACAGGCCTGCTCCATCCCGAGATCGGCGGCTTCCGCCCGGGCGATATCCAGGTGGTCGCAGCCTGGGACATCGACCGGCGCAAGGTCGGCAGGGATGTCGCCGAGGCGATCTTCGCCCCGCCCAACTGCACCGCGCGCTTCTGCGACCGTGTGGAGCACACCGGAACCAGGGTGCAGATGGGGCGGGTGCTCGACGGGCTGGCCGATCACATGGCCGATTTCCCGGAAGCGCGCAGCTTCCGACTGGCCGAGGAAGCGCAGCCCGACAAGGCGCAGGTGGTCGAAACCCTGCGCGAGAGCGGCGCCGAGGTGCTGATGAACTACCTTCCGGTCGGCTCGCAGGAAGCGACCGAGTTCTACGCTGAGTGCGCGCTCGAGGCGCGGGTGGCATTCGTCAACAACATCCCGGTCTTCATCGCCAGCGACAGCGTCTGGGCCGAGCGGTTCCGTGCGGCCGGCGTGCCGCTGATCGGCGACGACATCAAGGCCCAGCTGGGCGCGACGATCGTCCACCGGGTGCTGACCGACCTGTTCGCCAAGCGCGGGGTCCGGCTCGACCGCACCTATCAGCTGAACACCGGCGGCAACACCGACTTTCTCAACATGCTCGAACGCAGCCGGCTGAAGTCGAAGAAGGAATCGAAGACCGAAGCGGTCCAGTCGGTCGCGGCCGAGCGGCTGGTCGATGAGAGCATCCATGTCGGCCCGTCGGACTATGTCGCGTGGCAGAACGACAACAAGGTGTGCTTTCTGCGGATGGAGGGGCAGCTGTTCGGCGGAGTGCCGATGAACCTGGAACTGCGCCTGTCGGTGGAGGACAGCCCCAACTCGGCCGGCGTGGCGATCGACATGATCCGCTGTGCCCGGGTGGCGCGCGACCGGGGGCTGGCGGGGCCGGTGATTCCCGCCGCCGCGTTCTTCTGCAAGCATCCCCCGCGCCAGATGACCGATGATGCTGCCCACGCCGCGCTGGAGGCATTCCTCGCGGGTGTGAACGAATGACCGCCGCTCCGGCCCGGATGATGCGGGCTGCGGTGCTCGCCGCCCCCGGCACGATCCGCATCACCGACGTGCCCCGGCCCGAGCCGCAGGCGGGCGAGGTCCGCATCCGGCTGGAGGGCTGCGGCGTCTGCGCCTCCAACCTTGAGCCCTGGCAAGGGATGGAATGGTTCACCTATCCCGCTGAACCCGGCGAGCTGGGCCATGAAGGCTGGGGCCGGGTCGACGCGGTCGGCCCGGATGTCGACGGGCTGGCCTGCGGCGACCGGGTGGCGACGCTTTCCTGCCGCAGCTTTGCCGAATACGACCTCGCGCGGGCCGATCAGGTGGTCGCCCTGCCCGCCGTGCTCGATGAGCAGCCGGTGCCCGGCGAGCCACTCGGCTGCGCCTTCAACATCTTCCGCCGCAGCGACGTGCAACCGGCCCAGACGGTCGCCGTGATCGGAATCGGGTTCCTGGGGGCGGTGCTCACCTCGCTCGCCAGCCGGGCCGGAGCCCGGGTGATCGCGATCTCGCGGCGGGCGGAGTCGCTCGCGCTTGCCCGGCACTATGGCGCGGCCGAGACGATCGTGATGGACGACCACCACGCCATCATCGCGCGGGTCAGGGAACTGACCGGCGAGGGGCTGTGCGAGCGGGTGATCGAATGCGTCGGCAAGCAATGGCCGCTCGATCTTGCCGGCGAGCTGGTCGGCTATGGCGGCCGGCTGGTCATCGCCGGCTATCACCAGGACGGTTCGCGTCAGGTCGGGATGCAGATGTGGAACTGGAAGGGGATCGACGTCGTCAACGCGCACGAACGCGATCCGGCCGTGCAGCTGCGCGGCCTGCGCGAGGCAGTCGCGGCGATTGCCCGGGGTTCGTTCGACCCCGCGCCGCTCTATACGCACCGCTACCCGCTCGAACGACTCGGCGAAGCGCTTGACGCGACGCGAGACAAGCCGGAAGGCTTCGTCAAGGCGCTGGTACACCCGGCATGAGCGCGCCGTGCGTGGGTTTCCTCGGCACCGGCTGGATCGGGCGTCATCGCATGGCGGCGATGCAGAACAGCGGCGCAATCGAGGTTGCGGCGGTGGTCGATCCGTCCGACGAATGCGCGCGGCTGGCTCTGGAGATCGCCCCGGGAGCGCAGCGCCTGCCCGATCTTGACGCGCTGCTCGGCGCGGGGCTCGACGGTCTGGTCATCGCCACCCCCAGCGCGCTCCATGCCGAACAGGCGATTGCCGCGCTGGATCAGGGTCTGGCGGTGTTCTGCCAGAAACCGCTCGGGCGAACCGCGGCGGAAGCGCAGGCCGTGGTCGCCGCCGCCGAGCGGGCCGACCGGCTGCTGTCGGTCGATTTCTCCTACCGGTTCACCGCTGCCGCCCGCGCCATCCGGGGTCTGGTGGAGAGCGGCACCCTGGGCGATGTGTTCGCCATCGATCTGCGGTTCCACAACGCCTACGGGCCGGACAAGGGCTGGTTTCGCGACCGGGCGCTGTCCGGCGGAGGCTGCGTGATCGACCTGGGGGTCCACCTCATCGACCTGGCGCTGTGGCTGACCGGCTTCCCCGCTGTCACGTCCGTTGCCGCCCAACTCCACGCGCAGGGCATCCGCCTGGCGAGGCAACCCGACCGGGTCGAGGACCATGCGGCGGTCCAGATCACGCTGGAGTGCGGGGCCACGGTCACGCTCGCCTGCTCGTGGAACCTTCCCGCCGGACGCGACGCAGTGATCGCGCTCGACATCTACGGCACTCAAGGCGGGGCCTCGTTGCATAATCCGGGAGGCGGATTCTACGACTTCGAGGCCTGGCACCATCGCGGCACCGCGAGCGAGCGTGTCGCCGCGCCGCCCGACGACTGGGGCGGCCGGGCCGCAGCCGCGTGGGCCCGGCGGCTGCAAGTCGATGCGGGATGGGCAGGGGGCGGCGACGAGCTGATCCGCGTGGCGGAGACCATCGACCGGATCTACGGCCGATCCTTGCCCACCTGATCGGCGCTGCGCGCGCCGGCATTGGCATTGCCGCCGGGGCGGGTCTTGCGATCGCCGAGCTGGCCCGTGCCGTGGTAGCCCATGACCGAGGAGCCGCCATGGCCGAGGAAACCCTCGTAAGCCGCCTCGTCCTCCGCAGCCTTGCGCTCCCCGGGTGCAAGCTGCGCCTTCTTCTCCTCGATCGCCGCGCCCGGTCCGATCTCCCCCTGGGTGTTCACCCCGTCGGGCGCGCCCTTGCGGCCGTCACGCGGCATGGCCTGATGCGTCTTCCTGCGATCCTGTGGCATCGGCAAATCTCCTTTGCCCTGCAATGGTTCGCTGCGGCGGCTGTTCCCCGGCAGGGCGGAACCAACCCCCTGCCGTGCCATTGGTGTCATGACCCGCCGGCTTTCCCGGCCCACTATTGCAAAGGAGACGATCCATGGCCCGCACCATCATCTCGGCCGTTTTCAACACCCGCAATGAAGCCGAGCAGGCGATCGACAGCCTGCGCTCCTACGGCATCCGCGATAGCGCGATCTCCGTCATCAGCCGCAACGACAGCGACTTCGAGCAGGCCCACCGCCATGACCCGGACCATGCCGACACCAAGGCGAGCGGTGTCGGCAAGGGCCTTGCGGTCGGTGCCGGGGCCGGCGCGGTCGCCGGGCTCGCCGCCTTGCTCATCCCGGGCGTCGGCCCGTTCATCGCGGCCGGTGCCGTCGCCGAAGTGTTCGGTGCGGTCGGCAGCGCCGCCGTCACCAGCGCCGCAGTGGGCGGGGCAATCGGCGGCCTGACCGGCGCGCTGATCGACTACGGCGTCGTTGAGGAGGACGCCCGCTTCTTCGATGAACGGATCGGAGCGGGCGGATACTGGGTCGGGGTGGAGCCGGGCGACGACGCCGACCGCACGGAGATCTGGAACATCCTCCACCGGCATGACGGCCGCTCCGCCCGCTACCCTCACGGGTCCGCCAGCACCGCAGCGATGAACCAGCCCACCGCCATCTGACCCCCGGAGCGAGGGGGTGTCAGGGGCGTCCCGGCTGTTGTGCTGATGGCGCTAGAGGCGTCAGCCTGCGGTGATCGCCGCCTTGACCGCTGCAAGGGCATCGGCCGCCCGGGTCGCATCCGGGCCGCCGCCCTGTGCCATGTCGGTGCGGCCGCCACCACCCTTGCCGCCCAGCGCCTCGACCCCTGCCCGGACCAGCGCCACCGCGTCGAAGCGGGCGGTGAGATCGTCGGTCACGGCGACAGCGATAGCCGCGCGGCCCTCGTTCACCGCGACCGCCACGGCGACGCCGGAGCCCAGCCGCTGCTTGGCCTGGTCAAGCAGCCCGCGCAGTTCCTTCGCGTCGAGCCCGTCGTAGACCTGGCCTGAAAAGCGCACGCCGGCCACGGTCTCGTCGGCCGGTGCACCTGCCGATGAGCCGCCGCCGCTGCCCAGCGCCAGCGCCTTCCTCGCCTCCGCCAGTTCGCGCTCCAGCCGGCGGCGTTCCTCGATCAGGGCGACGATCCGCCCCTCGACCTCGTCCGGTGACGCCTTGATCGTCCCGGCGATAGTCTTCAAGGCCTCCTCGCGCCCGACCAGCCACTGCCGCGCCGCCTCGCCCGTCAGCGCCTCGATCCGGCGGACCCCGCTCGACACGGCGCTTTCCGAGACGATCCGGAACAGGCCGATGTCGCCGGTCGCGCGGACGTGGGTGCCGCCGCACAGCTCGACCGAATAGTTGCGCTCGCCCCCCTCGGCCCGGGCGCCCTTGCGGCCCATCGACAGCACGCGTACTTCATCGCCGTATTTCTCGCCGAACAGCGCCAGCGCGCCTGCCTCGACCGCGTCATCGGGGCTCATCAGCCGGGTGACGACCGGCTCGTTGGCGCGGATCTCCGCGTTCACCTCGGCCTCGATCGCGGCGATGTCGTCCGCCGAAAGCGGTCTGGGATGCGAGAAGTCGAACCGCAGGCGATCCTCCGCCACCAGCGAACCCTTCTGCGTCACATGGCTGCCCAGGCGGCCGCGCAGCGCCGCGTGGACCAGGTGGGTGGCGGAATGATTCGCCCGGATGCGGTCGCGCCGCTCCGCGTCGACCACCAGCCGGACGGTGTCGCCGACCGTTATCGAGCCGGCTTCCACCCGCGCGTGGTGGGCGTGGAGCCGGCCAAGCGGCTTGGAGGTGTCCCGCACGGCCGCGCGCAGGCCGGCGCTGTCGCCGATCGTCCCCGCATCGCCGCTCTGGCCGCCGCTTTCGCCATAGAAAGGGGTCTGATTGGTAACGACGATCACCTCCTCGCCGGTGCCGGCCTGCCGCACTTCGGCACCGTCGCGCACCAGCGCCACGACCCGGCCCTCGCCTTCGGTCGCGGCGTAGCCGGTGAACTCGGTCGCCCCCTCGCGTTCGGCCAGATCGAACCACACCTCGCTGTCCGCCGCCGCGCCGGAGCCCTTCCACGCGGCGCGCGCGGCCGCCTTCTGCCGCGCCATGGCAGCATCGAAGCCCGCCCGGTCGACCCCGATCCCGCGGACGCGCAAGGCATCCTCGGTCAGGTCATAGGGGAAGCCGTAGGTGTCGTAGAGCCGGAATGCGGTTTCACCGTCGAGCCGGTCGCCCTCGCCCATCGCCGCCGTCGCCTCATCGAGCAGGCCAAGGCCCTTTTCCAGCGTGCGGCGGAACTGGGTCTCCTCGCGCTCCAGCACTTCCTCGATCAGCGCCTGTCCGCGCAGCAGTTCGGGATAGGCCTGGCCCATCTCCGCCACCAGCGCCGGGACGAGGCGATGCATCAGCGGCTCGCGCGCGCCGAGCAGATGGGCGTGGCGCATGGCCCGGCGCATGATCCGGCGCAGCACGTAGCCGCGCCCTTCGTTCGAGGGCAGCACTCCGTCGGCCATGAGGAAGCTGGTCGAGCGCAGGTGATCGGCGATCACCCTGTGGCTGGCGCGCTGCTCGCCGGCGGCGGCAACCCCGGTCAGGCTCTCGCTGGCCGCGATCAGCGCACGGAAGGTGTCGATGTCGTAGTTGTCGTGCACACCCTGCATGACCGCGGCGATCCGCTCCAGCCCCATGCCGGTGTCGATCGAGGGCCGGGGCAGGTCGGTCCGGCTGCCATCCGCCGCCTGGTCGAACTGCATGAACACGAGGTTCCAGATCTCGATGAACCGGTCGCCATCCTCGTCCGGGCTGCCCGGCGGGCCGCCGGCGATATGGTCACCGTGGTCGTAGAATATCTCGCTGCACGGGCCGCACGGACCGGTGTCGCCCATAGACCAGAAATTGTCGCTGGTGGCGATGCGGATGATCCGCTCCTCGGGCAGGCCGGCGATCCTGCGCCACAGGCCGAACGCCTCGTCATCGGTGTGATAGACCGTGGCGGTCAGCCGTTCGGGGGGCAGGCCCCACTCCTTCGTCAGCAGGGTCCAGGCGTGATCGATCGCCTGCTCCTTGAAATAGTCGCCGAAGGAGAAGTTGCCGAGCATCTCGAAGAAGGTGTGGTGCCGAGCGGTATAGCCGACGTTGTCGAGATCGTTGTGCTTGCCGCCGGCGCGGACGCATTTCTGGCTGCTGGTGGCCGTCGGCGCGGGCGGCGTCTCGAGGCCGGTGAACATATTCTTGAACGGCACCATCCCGGCGTTGACGAACATCAGGGTGGGATCGTTGTAGGGCACCAGCGGCGCGCTCGGGCGCACGGCATGGCCGGCCCGTCCGAAGAAGTCGAGGAAACTGCGGCGAAGATCGTTGGTCGACGTCATGGCCGGCGAATTAGGCACAACCCGCGCGTGCGACAAGCGGATTAAACCGTTGGCCGGGACAGGGAGCGGCGATCACGCCGGCGCGGTAGCCGTGACGATCCACGCTCCCGCTCTCAGGGCGATCAATCCGTCATCGGCCTGGCTGGCGAGGAAGCGCCGCAACCGGCCGGTGAACACGACCCGCTCGTCCTCCGACAGCAGGCGCATCGCGCGCGCCGCCGGGCCGATCTCGGCCAGGTACGACAACGCGTCTTCCAGCGGATCTTCGCCTGCGCCGAGCACGAAGGCGTAATCAACCGGCTGCATATGGACGTCGCGCCAGCCGCTCTCGCGCAGGATGCCCTCGACCTGCGGCCGCTCCGCCAGGGAGAACGGGCCCGGTTGCAGCGGGTCGACCGGGACGACCGCAGCCGGGGGCAGGAGCGAGAGGATGCGGTCCGCCCAGGGATTGTCCGACAGGCTGCGGAAACAGGAGAACACCAGCCGGCCACCAGGGGCCGCGATGTCCCGCAGGTGCGCGAACGCGGCGACGGGGCGATCGAAGAACATGACGCCGTGGCGCGAGACCAGCAGGTCCGGGGCATACCCAGGCAGGTGCCAGGCAGCAGCGTCGGCCTGCTGGAAGAACACGTTGCCGAGGTAACCGCTGCGCTCTCGCGCGACCGCGATCAGATCCTCGCTGATGTCGAGGCCGACCACTTCGGCACCCGAGTGCCGCCGCGCCAGCGCCAGCGCGAGTTCGCCCGCGCCGCACCCGATATCGAGTGCCCGGCGGAAGGGGCGGTCAATTGCCTGGCCGAGCAGGACGTCGGTGAGGCCGGAAAAACTGCGGTCCGTCCGGCGCCAGTGGTCTGCCCAGGCGCGGCCGACCCTGCCCTGCCAATCGCCGATGCTGGTCACGTTTCCGCCCGCCAGAGTGTCCGTTTCATGACCATTCCGGTGCGAGACTTAGCGCAACGACGCAGCCGCGCAAGGACTTCGAACGCCAGGGCTGCGGCTGCATCCGCTTGACCGGGCGCACGAAAAACCGGCGCACCGGCCTTGCCCGCCCGTGCGCCGGTCTTCGGTTTTCCGGATGCCCCGGACCCGGATCATGTCCAGACCCGCAGGCATCCGCTTGAGGAGCGCTGGCTCAATCCTCCGCGTCAGGACCGGCCATCATCTCCTCGGCGACGGCATCGGTCCGGCCGCGGATCGCGGCTTCCAGCCTGTCGCAAACTTCGGGGTTGTCCTTCAGGTACTGCTTGGCGTTTTCGCGGCCCTGCCCGATGCGGATCGAATCGTAGCTGAACCAGCTGCCCGACTTCTCCACCACGCCCGCTTTCACGCCCAGGTCGAGGATCTCGCCGATCTTGGAAATGCCCTCGCCGTACATGATGTCGAACTCGACCTGCTTGAACGGCGGAGCGACCTTGTTCTTGACCACTTTCACGCGGGTGGTGTTGCCGATGATATCGTCCCGGTCCTTGATCTGGCCGGTGCGGCGGATGTCGAGCCGCACGCTGGCGTAGAACTTGAGCGCGTTGCCGCCGGTGGTGGTCTCCGGGTTGCCGTACATCACCCCGATCTTCATCCGCACCTGGTTGATGAAGATCACCATGCACCTCGACCGGCTGATCGAGCCGGTCAGCTTGCGCAGTGCCTGGCTCATCAGGCGGGCCTGGAGGCCGACGTGGCTGTCGCCCATCTCGCCCTCGATCTCCGCGCGGGGCACCAGCGCCGCGACCGAATCGACCACCAGCACGTCGATCGCGTTCGAGCGCACCAGGGTGTCGGTGATCTCCAGCGCCTGCTCGCCCGTATCCGGCTGCGACACGATCAGTTCGTCGATGTCGACGCCGAGCTTGCGGGCATAGACCGGATCGAGCGCGTGTTCGGCATCGACGAAGGCCGCCGTGCCGCCAGCCTTCTGCGCCTCGGCAATGGCGTGAAGCGCGAGCGTGGTCTTGCCCGAGCTCTCGGGGCCGTAAATCTCGATGATGCGACCCTTCGGCAGGCCCCCGACCCCGAGCGCGATGTCGAGACCCAGCGAGCCGGTCGAGATCGCCTCGATCTGCATCGCTTCCTTCTGGCCCAGCTTCATCGCCGAACCCTTGCCGAATGCGCGGTCGATCTGCGCCAGCGCTGCGTCGAGCGCCTTCTGACGGTCTGCGTTCACTTCCCTACCTTCTACCAGCTTGAGTTCCGCAGCCATTGCATGACCTTCCTCGCTTTGCCTAGGCCCTTGCCCGGGATTATCGACTGACGATCATGTATCGCATTTGTTCCACAGGAACAAGAGGCGAACGCGAACTTTTTTCACCATCTGTTCCAGCGTTCCACCGGCTCGGTTTCAGCCGGTTTCGCGCAGGTGGAAGTCGAAAGTGCGGGTGCTGTTGGCTGGCACCGTGACTTCGACCGTCACCCTGCCGTCCCTGACCTCGGTCTTGCGGCCCGGCCAGCGCGCTTCGACCGAACCGGACCGACCCAGAACCACGCGGACGCGCGCGTCATGGCCATTGGCGTTGCTGATTGCGGCCCGCATCCTGCGCCATTTCGCCGTCTCGCCCGGCGGATCGCCAGGACCGTTGAAGGCGCACTGGCCGAACACCTGCGTGCTTGCGCCGACTGCCAGTTCGATATCCTGATCGACCGCGTAGTCGCGCAGCGCCGGCGCGGCGACCAGGTGCGGCCCGCGCTCCCCCGGCTCGAACAGCCGCAAGGCCCCCTGGGGAAGCGCGACCCCGAGGCCGCTGGGCCTGTCGTTGCGGGTGACGAGCAGCATCTCCGCCTCCGCCATACCGTCAGGATCGGGTGCCGCCACGTCCCCGAGGGGCTGGAAACGCTCTCCCGGATCGCACCCGATCCGGTACAGATAGCGCGCTGCCACGCGGTCCTGGTTGAGGAAGGCAACCTGCTTCAGCCCCTTGGCCGCGACCGTCACCGGGAAGGGCACACGGTAGAGCTTGAGATCGCCGAGCTGCTCTTCCTGCGCGGTCCGGACCTTCTGCGCGGTCGCGTCGAGGCGCGATCCCGTGACCATGATCGCCTCGGCATTGGCCATCATTGCCGGAGCCGCCGGAGGCGGAGGCGGGGGAGGCGGCGGAGGATAGGGCCCGTAGAACGGCACCCTGGTTCCCGCAGCGGTGCTGCCGAACGGATAGCAGGTCAGCCGCAGCGGCTCCGCGACCGGCGGGTCGGACAGGTCGGCGAAATCGCTGACCACGCTGAGCGTGCCGGCGACCACCATCAGTTCGGCATCCTCGAACGACTGGCCGTTGTCGTTGAGCAGCGTCAGCCAGCTGAGCAGATGCATCGAGAACGTGCCGCTCCTGTCGCGGGCGGCACCCGGGTCGGACAGCGTGCCGACGTAGTTCGCCTGCCAGTCGAACCCCCAGGCGAGATAGGTCAGCGTGACGGTGTAGGTCCCGCCGGTCGCGTCGCGGGTGTCGATGCTGAACACCGGGCGGGCGGAAAGACCCCGCGGCACCCGGTCGAAGGTCAGCCTCTCGGGCAATCCGGCGCAGCGCACCGCCTCGAACCCATCCCCGGTTTGCAGCACCAGCCCGCCATCGGCCCGGGTGCGGACCACCGCCTGCTCGCTCACCTGGCGGCCGGTGGCGGGATTGGTGCGGGTGATCGTCACCCGGTTGCCGAGCGCGCCGTTGACCAGCGCGGCGGGCGAGAGCAGCTCGGCATTGCGGTTCTTCTCTATGGTCCCGCCCGGCAGGCCGGTGACGATCGCGCTGACGCCCACCATGCCTTCGGCCACGCCCTCGAACCGCACGGTCGATTCGCCAGCCGGCAGGGTGACGGTGCGGGTCTCGCTGATCATCGCGAAGCCGCGCGGCCAGTCACGGTTCATCGCCTCGTCCTTGTCGCGGTCCGGATCGCGATAGACCGTCACCGACAGCGCCTGCGGGGCGGAAGCGTCGACCACCTCGCGCGCCTGCACCGGCGGGGCCAGGGCCGCCATGGCCAACAAGACGATGATCAGGCGCATGGCCCGCGCCCCGTCAGTAGCGCGTTTCGTAGGTGACACGCACGGTGCGCTCGCCCTGCGCCGGGACGGAGACCACCCACTTGCGCCGGTCGAAGTTGAGCTGTTCGCCGGGGACGTCCTCGCTGACGATGCGGTAGTCGTTCCCCCACCAGTGCTGGCCGAGGCCGTACTGGACCAGATCGACCTCGACCGGGTTCGGCCGGGCGTTGGTGAACCTGTACCGCATGGTGGTGCGGTAGAAGGTCTTCGGCCGTTCCAGCTCGACCTGCTCCACCACCTCGCCATCGCGGATCACCCGGTAGCGGGCCGAGCGCTCCCATTCGGCGGCGGTGATTTCCTGGCGGCTTTCCACCTCGGCCTGCACGAACACGTCGAACGCGTCTCCCGTCCGCAGGCTCAGCTCGCTGCCCATCGGAGTGTGGCCGATGCTGTTCTCCCCGATGAACTGGGGCGATCCCTTGCGGTCGCGCTGGTAGAAGCGCACCGTGCCCGCCGGCAGCGCGTCACCCAGTCCCTGCTCGCGCGAGGTGGAAAAGGCGATCCCCGTGCTGGCCGGGACCGGCTGGGCATCGTTATTCATCCAGTACACGTCGCGGCGGTAGACCTTCCGCGCCGGCACGGCCTGCACGTCGAGGAAGCTGACCTGCTTCGTCTGGGCATTGGCGATCGTGGTCCGTCCGCTGATCGGATAGAGATAGAAGTCGCCCAGCTGCTCGCGTGCCGCGCTCTGCGTGCCGGGGCGGACCAGGCCGGGATTGCCGCGCCGCATCCCCTGTCCGCCGTCGGGACTGCCGGCGACCAGCAGCGTGTCGGCCTGGCGGAAGGTCGTGCCGGTGTTGTTGGTCAGCGTCACCCAGCCCTGCATGTCGATCGCGCCCCGCGCCTCGTCGTAGAGCGCGACGTAATCCGCACTCCAGCCGAGACCGGGCGTGAGGTAGCGGATCGAGGCGGGGCGGGTGCCCGAGCGCGTGCTTTCGAGGCTGACCGACAGCGTCGGGCGGGCGCGCAGGTTGGGCGGAACCCGGTCGAAGATCACCCGCACCGGCAAGCCATCGTCGCGCAGCACCTCGATCCGGTCGCCGATCCGCACCACCACGCCGCCGGCGGTCGACAGCACCGTGGCCCGCTCGCGGGTCTCGGCCCCGGTGGCCGGATTGGTCCGCAGCAGGGTGACGGTCTGGCCGATCGCCTTTTCCATCATCTTGGCCGGAGTCAGCAGATCGAAGTCGAAGTTCTGCTCGGCGATGGTGGTGTCATCGGCATGGAAGCTGAGCGTTTCCGGCTGGATCCTGGCCGAGACATCGGGGAACTCGATCCGGCTGCGGCCCTGCGCGATCGCCAGCTGGCGCACGTCCTGCACCAGCGCCAGGTCGTTGTTGTAGATGGTGACCGCGACATCGCCCTGCGCGCTCGCCTCGGGATCGGGTGCGGACTGGGCCTGCGCCTGCCCCGCGGCCAGCAGCAGCGCGAGCCCCGCGACACCGCGCGCCGCGCGGCCGTTGATGTGAAGTGCCCCCATCGCTCTACCCCTTGTTCTGTCGCCGGGCCGATCTGTCCGGTCCGATCGATGTATCGCCGCTGAATGCCGCTGCGCCCTTCCCTCAGCGCTGAGCCATGATCGCGGCCACTTTGTCCCCAATCTGCTGGACGCTGAATGGTTTCGCCAGGAAATGCACGTTGTCCATGTCGATCTCCTCGCGCAGTTGCGCCTCGGCATAGCCGGAGATGAACAGGAACGGCAGGTCCGGTCGGACGGTGCGGATCGAGCGCGCCATGGCCGGCCCGTCCATCCCGGGCATGACCACGTCGGACACCACCAGGTCGAACTCGCCCCCGTTCGCCACCCGCGCCAGGCCCTCCTCGCCGTCGGCAGCGGTGGTGACGGCGAAGCCGGCCCGCACCAGCGCACGTTCGGCGACAGCGCGGACCATGTCCTCGTCCTCGACCAGCAGCACACGCCCGCCGCGCGACCAGTCGGACGCCGGGGGCTCGGGCTCGGACCGCGCCGGCGCCGGCGCGGCACCACGGTGCACCGGCAGGTAGATGGTGAACCGGGCCCCTTCCGCCGCGCCGGCCGGGCCGGTCACATTGTCGGCGAAGATGAACCCGCCCGATTGCTTGACGATCCCGTAGACCGTCGAGAGCCCCAGCCCGGTGCCGCCCATCGAGCCGCCCTTGCCCTGTTCCTTGGTGGTGAAGAAGGGTTCGAAGATCTTGCCCATCGCCTCGGCCGGGATGCCGCCGCCGTTGTCCTGCACCACCAGCACGGTGTAGTCGTCGACCGGCATGATGCCGCTCGCCTGCTTGCGGATGTCGGCAGCAGTGACCCGGCGGGTGGACAGCGCCACGCGGCCCTTGCCGTCGCCGCGCGCCTGGATCGCGTCGCGGGCGTTGACCGCCAGGTTGACGATCACCTGCTCCAGCTGCTGGGGATCGGCGCGGACCGGGCCGAGATCGCGGTCGTGCCGCACCCGGAACTCGATCTTCTCGCCCAGCAGACGGCGCAGCATCTGGCTCACCTCGCTGACGACATCGGGCAGTTGCAGCACCTGCGGCCGCATCGTCTGCTGCCGGCTGAAGGCGAGCAGCTGCCGGGTGAGGCTGGCGGCGCGATTGGTGTTGGCGCGGATCTGCTGGATGTCGTCATAGTCGCTGTCGCCGGGCGTATGGCGCAGCAGCATGAGGTCGCAGTAGCCGAGGATCGCGGTCAGGACGTTGTTGAAATCGTGCGCCACCCCGCCGGCGAGCTGCCCGACCGCCTGCATCTTGGTCGCCTGCGCCACCTGCCGCTTGAGCCGGGTTTCCTCGCTCGAATCGACCAGGCTCAGCAGCACCGCAGGATCGCCCAGCCCGCGCACGCCGGCCAGGCCGAGCGAGACCGGCTCCTCGGGATTGGAGCGCAGGCGCACGGCGACGTCGCCGCTCGAGGCAGGCCCCTTGCCGAACCGGCGCACCGCGTCGGCGAGCGCGCTCTTGTCGGCGCGCACCACCAGGTCGCTGGGATAAGCAGGCAGACCGGCGTCCTCGGCCCCGGTGGCGCGCAGGAAGGCGGGGTTGGCGAACAGGAACCGGCCGTCGCGGTCGGTCATCGCCAGCCCCAGCGGGAGCGCGCCGAGCAGCGCCTCGAGCTGGGGTGCGGCGGCCTTGCCCGCACCATCCCAGCCGCCGATGCCAACCCCGCTGTCAACCAGCAGCATCAGCGAGGGTGCCGCGTCAGGGGAGGCCCCGCGCGCCTCGTCGGTGCGGTTGAGCGGAACCTGCAGCAAGGTCTGCGGAGCGCCCCGGCGACCTTCGCGGGCGAAGAAGATCCGGTCGCGGTCGTCGGTCCGCAGCTGGGCGACGAACTCCTGCCCCGCCAGCGTCGCCCGCGCGTCTCCGGCGGCCCGCTCGGCGAAGCCGGGCGTGACCGCGCGGATGGTGCCGTCCTGCGCCACCAGCGCGCCTTCCACCCCGGCGCGTGACAGCAGCAACCCGAGCACCCCGGTGATCCAGCCCGTCGCGGTGTCGAGCAGGTTGTCCTCTGCCAGCGGGACGAACCGCCACACGAGGTAATCGTCGCCCCTGCCGGCCCGCGTGGCCGTGACCTGCCAGCGCGCCTCGCCCGAGGAACCGGCCAGCCGGTCGATGCTGCCCGAACCCTCGCGCCACGCCTCGCGCGCGGTCCGCGCGAGCACTTCCAGCGCCTCGCGCTCCAGCGGCAGGTTGGGCGGTGCGTGGGCGGGGCCGAACCACGCGCGGTAGGTGCTGTTGGCGCAGACCAGCCGGTTGGCGCGGTCCGTCACTGCGACCGCCTGCCCCGCCTGCTCCAGCGCGGCGACCGTCACCGACCAGTCGGGCGGAGCCAGCTCGCCCGCCTCGCGCGCTGGCAGTAGGCGCACCAGCGCCAGGCCGAGCGCACCCAGCACCGCCACAGCCCCGGCGAAAGCCAGCGCCGGCACCGCACCGCCGCCCGCCGCCCACAGCGCGGCGGCCGTCGCCAGCAGCGCCGCGCCGGCGACCGCGATCGCTGCGGCCTGGCCCTGGTGGGGGCGGCTTTCGCCCGGGATCACTCGCTCCTGCTCCCGAGCCGCCGGTCGAGCGAGGCCTCCATCCGCCGCAACCTGCGGGTGCGCTTGCGCGCCACGATCAGACGCCAGACCATGCCCGACAGGAGATAGCCGAGCGCGGCCGAGACGACCGCCAGGATCAGGAAGCCGAAGGCTGTCACGCCCGCCACCTCGAAGGCCTCGAACACCATGCTCCAGCCGCCGTCGACCATGGTCTGGTTGAGGATCTCGAGGGTGGCGGCGTCCATCGCCAGCACGAACGCGCCGACCTGGTTGGCGATCACCAGCCAGAACGGCAGGGTGAAAGGATTGGTGATGAAGGTGCTGAGTGCGGAAAGCGGCACGTTCGCCCGCACCGGGAGCGCGAGGAAGGCGGCGAGGAAGATCTGCCCGACCGGCACGATGAACGCGGCGAACAGCCCGAGCGCAACCCCGCGCGGGACCGAGCGGCGGGTGAAGCGCCACAGTTCCGGGCTGAGGAAACGGTGCGCGATCGGCCGCAGATACCGGTTCTGCGCCATCTCCTCGCGCGAGGGCATATGCTTGCGGATCAGGTCCGCCAGCCAGGTCTTCGAGCGCGGACCCGCCATCAGCCCCGGTCCCGCATGATCCGGGCCTTGTCGCGCTTCCAGTCGCGGTCCTTGATGTAGTCGCGCTTGTCCTGCGCCTGGCGGCCCTTGGCCAGCGCCAGTTCGACCTTGGCCCGCCCGCGGCCGTTGAAGTAGATGCTGAGCGGGACCAGCGTCATCCCCTTGCGCTCCACCGCCCCGGTCAGCTTTGCGATCTCCCGCTCGTGCAGCAGCAGCTTGCGCGGGCGGCGCGGTTCGTGGTTGAAGCGGTTGCCGTGGCTGAACTCGGGGATGTTGGCGTTGACCAGCCACACTTCCCCGCCGCGCACTTCGGCATAGCTTTCCGCGATCGTCGCCTCGCCGGCCCGCAGCGCCTTGACCTCGGTTCCCTGGAGCATGAGCCCGGCCTCGAACTTGTCCTCGACGGCGTAGTCGAACCGCGCGCGCCGGTTCTCGGCGACGGTCTTCTGCTTGTCGAAGGTTGCGGGTTTGGGGCGGGCCATGGCAGCGCCATGTAGAGGCTTGGCCAGTGCAAGGGAAGGCCGCGCGCGCACGGCCATTGCGGCCCGCTTGCCGGCGGCGACGGGCTGCCGCAGGGACGCGGCGGGCCGCGCGCGCAGGTTCGCTCACGGCACCGGTTGCCCTGTCGGCCGGAGGCGTTATGACTGCCTCACCCCCAGAATATGCGAGAGGAATTGCCCCCCATGATCCGCCTTGCCGTGAAAACCTCGATCCTGCTTACAAGCGCCTCGATCGCCGCGACTGCCGCCGCCCGCCCGATGACGCCGGAGGATGTCGCGCGGCTGGAAGGCGTGGGCCAGGTCGCCGTTGCCCCCGACGGCAGCCGCATCGCCTTCACCACCAGCAGCCTGCCCGATGTCACCGCCGGCGAGGAGAACGGCTCGTTCAAAGCCGACCTCAAGGTCGCCTGGGCACCGGACAACGCGCGCCCGTTCCTGCCCCGCGACGTCAACCCGGGCAGCATCGCGTTCTCGCCCGACGGACGCATGATCAGCTTCCTGTGGAGCAAGGACGACGAGAAGCGCGCGGTCTGGGGCATTCCGGTCGACGGCGGCGCGCAGCGCAAGCTCGCCGGCGTGGAGGACGCGGCAGTGCGCCAGTACGCCTGGAGCCCGGACGGCACCACGCTCTACCTGCTCGCCGGGGCAGCAGAGGACAAGACCCGCGACAAGCAGCGCAAGGCCGGCTTCGACGCGGTGGTCTACGAGGAGGAGGCGGAGATGAACCGCCTGTTCGCTGCCAAAGTGGGCGATGAACCCGACTCCGAACCGCGCGCGATTGCACTGACCGGCTATGTCAGCGAGATCCAGATCCTGCCCGACGGCAAGCACGCGGTGGTGAAGTCCGCCCCGACGCCGAGCGTCGACGACAGCTTCACCTCGACCCGTGTCAACGTGATCGATCTCGCCACCGGCGCGGTCAGGACCGTGGTCGAGACTCCGGGAAAACTGGGCGACGTGGAAATCTCGCCCGACGGGCGGCAGCTGTCGATGATCGCGGCGGTCGACCGGCACGATCCGGCCGACACCACGCTGCACCTGGTCGACGTGGCCACGGGCGCCTTCCGCCCGCTCAACGCCGGTGCGGCCGAGGCCGCGGTCGATGCCGACTGGATGGACGACGGTCGGCTGGCGGCGGCGATCCATGTCGGCGCGCGCAGCGTGGTGCGGTTCTACAACCCTGACGGTTCGCTGGCGCAGGAAGTCGATCCGGGCGAACTGATCGTGACCGAAGTCCACAGCGGCGGCGACAAGCTGGCGGTGGAGGCGAACAGCCCGCGCCATCCGGGCGAGCTGTTCGTGCTGGACGGCGGCACGTTCCAGCGCTGGACCACGCACAACCCGTGGCTGTCCGAAATCACCTTCGGCAAGCAGAGCGCCATCACCTACACCGCCCGCGACGGACAGGTGATCGAAGGGGTGCTGATCGAGCCGGTCGGCGGTGCCCCCGCCGGCGGCGCACCGCTGATCATGAACGTCCACGGCGGGCCGGAGGCGCACGACAGCAACGGCTGGCAGACCGCCTACAGCAAGCCGGGCCAGGTCGCCGCCGGCCAGGGCTACGCCGTGTTCCTGCCCAACTACCGCGGCTCGACCGGCTACGGGGTCGATTTCGCCAAGCAGCACCAGGGCGACTACGCCGGCAAGGAGTTCGACGACATCGTCGACGCCAAGCGGCACCTGGTGGCGCAGGGGATTGCCGATCCCGACCGGGTCGGGATCACCGGCGGCTCCTACGGAGGTTTCGCCAGCGCCTGGGGCGCGACCTTCTACAGCGAGGAATATGCCGCCGCCGTGATGTTCGTGGGCATTTCGAACAATGTCAGCAAGTTCGGCACGACCGACATCCCCAACGAGATGTACCTCGTGCATGAACGCAAGTGGCCGTGGGAGGAGTGGGACCATCTGATGGAACGCAGCCCGATCACCCATGTCGGCAAGGCGGAGACCCCGATCCTGATCATGCACGGCGAGGAGGACACCCGGGTCGATCCCTCGCAGAGCTTCGAGCTCTACCGCCACATCAAGACGCGCAAGCCGGAAACGCCGGTTCGGCTGGTGCTCTATCCCGGCGAAGGCCACGGAAATCAGAAGGCGGCGAGCCGCTATGACTACCACCTGCGGATGATGCAGTGGTTCGACACCTACCTGAAGACCGGAAACCGCGACGCGCCGCTGCCTCCGCCGCGCCCGGTTCTGCCGGAAGGGACGACCGGAACGGAGGCGAAGAAGGACGACTGACGCGAACAGGGGCGGGCCACCCGGCCCGCTCCGCTCGCCCGTCAGAACGTGTAGCCGAGACCGAGCACCAGCAGCGCCTGGTCGGCATCGCCGCGGATCGCGGTGTAGGGCGTGCGCGCCGCATCGCCTTGCAGGCGCGAATAGCCCGCGATCGCCACCAGCCCCAGCCCGCCGTTGAGAGCGTTGCCATCGAGGTCGTAGCCGACCAGCAGATTCGCCCCGATCGAATTGAGCCCGCCGTCGGCCTCGAACTGCGGCAGCCCGCTCGCTGCCGCCTGCGCAGGGCTGACCGACTGGTAGTAGCGGGCGAAGTCATCGCTCACGAACTCCGCGCCCACACCGACCTGGACGAACATCGCGCGCGACACCGGGCTGCCCCAGCTGATCTGCGGCTGAACCGTCATCCCCGAATGCGCGCCCGCGACATCGTGGCGCACGTCGAGCGTGAACGACAGGGTGTCGAACCGCGACAGGAGGCCGGGCACGTTGATCCCGGCGCTGGCCCCCAGTTCGACCGCGCGGTCGAGCTCGCCGGCCAGCGCCACCACCGGGTCCTCGATATCGTCCGCCCGGTCGCTGCGCAGGCGCGCCACCGGGCCGAAGGAGAGCGAGGGCCGGTCACGCGTCTCGGGCAGGAGGTTGAGCGCCAGGCCCGCCGGGCGCGGCTCGATCCGCACGCCCGCCACTTTGCCCTGCACCACCGGGAGTACCGCGATCCGGTAATCGTCGGACCCGCTGTAGCTCGGCAGCAAGGCCCCGCCCACGCCCACCGTCACCCAGGTGTCGTCGAACACCGTCTGACCCGGTGGAGGTCCGGCGGGCGGCGCCTGGGGGGGCACATCCTGCGCCACGGCGGGCGCGGCAGCGAGAGCAAGCAGCAGGGGGGGCAGAAGGAGGGGCAGGCGCATATCGTCTCCAATGCTCGTCGCCGGCAAGCGATCCGTCACCCCGCCCCCTGCCATACACGAACGCTTTCCAAAGGCCAGACCAGCATCAGCACGTTGAGCGTGAGGTTGTCCCGCACGACCAGCGCGGTGACGATCTCCGCCGCCACCGCCAGCGCCACGGTAAGCCTGACAGGCAGGCGCATGGCGAGCCAGAATCCCAGGCTCATCCAGCCGATGTCGGCCATCGAGTTGATCACGCTGTCGCCCGAATAGCCCCAGTTCACCGTGACCGCGCGGTAGCGGTCGATCACGAACGGGGTGTTCTCGACGATCTCCCACGCCGCCTCCAGCAACACCGCCAGCGCGAAGCCCCAGCGCGCGCTGCCCGCGCTGCCGAGCTGCCACTTGACGAACAGCAGCCAGGCCAGAGCGTAGAACAGCATCCCGTGGATGACGTGGCTCGGGGTGTACCAGTCGGACAGGTGCTGGCTGTTCCCGGCCGAGTTGATGTTGCCGTACCACAGCTCGACCGTGCCGCAGGTGCAGATCGCCGGACGGCCCATGGCGAGGAGGATGCCGAGCGTTGCCAGCGAGATGACCAGGGCGGCGAGAAACGCCGGGCGATCGGGACGGAGCGACACAGTCATCACCCGCCTTCTTTGCTGCTTCCGGCAGGTGGTGCAAGCGCCATTGCTCCCCCCGTGCTGCTCGCCTAGGGCGGTGCCCGCATGAGCGACCCCGCCAACACGACGAGAACAGAGATCGCCATCGTCGGCGGAGGCCTGGCGGGCGGGCTGATCGCGCTCGCGCTGCGCCAGGCGCGGCCAGAGCTGTCGGTGCACCTGTACGAAGCCGGGCCGGAGCTGGGGGGAAACCACCGCTGGAGCTGGTTCGACAGCGACCTCGATCCGGCGGGCCGGTCGCTGCTGGCACCGTTCCGCAAGACCCGCTGGCAAGGCTACGAAGTGCGCTTCCCCGCCTACCGCCGGCAGCTCGGTGCGTGCTACAACTCGCTCTCCAGCAGGGACTTCGACCTCGCGCTGCGGCGCGAGCTGGGGCAGGACACGATCCGCGCCGGCAGCCCGGTCGCCTCGCTCGACTGCGGCGGCATCGTGCTGGCCGACGGCCGGCGGGTGTCCGCCCGCACGGTCATCGACTGCCGCGACATGGCGACCGGCGGCGATCTGGCCGGCGGGTGGCAGGTGT
>ERZ1066123.179-NODE-179-length-51058-cov-9.534733_pt1 | contig 51058 bp, 48 predicted proteins | sample MGYA00382770_ERZ1066123 | MGnify/ENA primary metagenome ERZ1066123 (study PRJEB33369, sample SAMEA5778353) | biofilm metagenome | biome: Industrial cooling water; feature: Water cooling tower basin; material: Biofilm | place: United Arab Emirates | collected...
CCCCGAAAGTTGCGATCGCCCCCCGTCTGCACACATTCTTGCAACGGATTCAGGTGCAAAATCAAAGCATCCGCTTCGAGGGCATCCACCACCCGGCGGCATTCCTCCAGGCCATATGCATAATTCAACTGCACCGCCCCCAGATTGGCAAACAGCAAAATATCCGGCGCGATCGCACGGACGGCAAAGGTTGCTTCTACCGCTGGCTGTTCCACCGCCACCCGCTGCGACCCCACCCCCATCGCCAACTGGTGCGCCTGCGCCGCCGCCGCCAACCGAAAGTTAATCTGCTTCGCGTGTTCTGTGCCCCCCGTCATCGACGAAATCAACAGCGGTGCCGACAACGACTTACCCAAAAACCGCGTCGCCAATTGCACATCCCCCCAATCCAACTCTGGCAAGCAACAATGGGTAAAGCGATATTGCTCAAACCCACTGGTGACACGGGCCTGCACATCTTCATCCAAACAAATTCGGAGATGATCCGCCTTGCGAACTTGGGTTTCTACCGATGAATCCATGACGGACTAACTTCCTGACCAATGACTTCCCACTTATTTTTACAGAGAAGCCGCCAGACCGCTCAAAACTGGAGCACTCAGGACTTAATCAATTCCACCGCATCCCGACCGTCTAACTCCGAGACATAGACTTTGACTGTTTCTTCGCGGGCTGTGGGCAACAGTTTCCCCGTAAAGTCTGGGTGGATGGGTAACTCGCGATGGCCGCGATCGACCAACACCGCCAGCCGAATCACCGCCGGACGACCATGATCCTTCACTGCTTCCAAGGCTGCACAAGCTGTACGGCCCTTAAAGATTACGTCATCAATGAGCACGACTGTTTTGCCCGATAGATCAAACGGAATATCGGTTTTGGCGGGAGTCCGAATGCCAATGGTATCCAGATCATCGCGATAAAACGTAATATCCAGGGAGCCAAGAGGAACCGTGATCTGTTCTAGCATTTCAATTTGCCGTGCCAGCATTGCGTCTTGCGGTACGCGCTGCGTATACACCCCTAGCAAGACCAGTTGCGACAAATCTCCCGATCGCTCAATCACCTCGGAGGCAAGGCGCGTCACTGTCCGACGCACATCTTCTGAGGACAAAATTTCAATCACTTCATTGGCCATAAACACAGCACTAACACAAAGCGGTTATGGAGTATCGTTCCTCCTTATCATCGCTGTTTCCCGGATAGATCGCCAGGGTCTTTCAGCTTGCCGATTTGATGGTGATCAATCACCTTGGCGCTCAGCGTAACCGCTCTTCCTGGATCAAGGTGCGCTGAAAAATCTGATTGTCTTTAAACCATTGCCAAGTCCGTGCCCGATAGTTATTGCAGGGACTAATCTGAATCATTTCGTACAGATAAAAGTTGGGTGTGGTTTTGTAGGTAAATTTGAGGATCAAGGTTGAGTCATCCACTTCCCAGGCGTGGCCAGCAATGCGATCGGTGTCAAACCAAATTTTCTTGTCGCAGTAATCCGCCGGAAATTGGTGTTCTTCCCGTCTACCATCGGCCCATTTGTAGCGATTAACTTGGTAATAGTCATGGGTGCCATCAGGCGGGATCTGGCAGGTGAGGTGAGAGGTGTGTTTGTCGAGGATACGGCCTTCCAAATCTACCAGGGTGTAGGTGCCCACCCAGTCGCCTAGATGGCGCGCCAACACGGGCATTTCGGTCTGAAGCAGCGGTTGAGACATGGGCGATCGCTCCTGGGTAGCAAGGACTCCTGGTATGCAACCCGATTTTAACCAGTCCCTCCTGGAAGCGCACGTTTCCCCCTTGCCCCGTTACCTTCAGGGTGTAAACCACCAGGGATCAGCCGTTGCCCCCGTATTAATCAAAAATGCTTGTTTCCGTAAAAACCGCTGGATCGAACTCGCCCCCATGCGGGAACCCCCTAAGCCAGAATCCTTAAACGATTGTTTTTCGCCTTCATAAATCAAAGCCGTCAAGGCAGCATCGTTAATGCTAACGGCCCCTGCTTGTAACCGTTGCCCAACGGCCAGAGCCTCCTCCGTAGTTCCAGCAAACACAGCAGCACTCAGCCCATAGGCCGAATCGTTCGCCAGGGCGATCGCGGCTTTGGGCGACTCCACCGCCAGCACGGGCATAATCGGGCCAAAGGTTTCTGCTGTCATCACCGCCATTGACTGCTGTACCTGAGTCAGCACCGTAGGCCGACACCACAAGCCCCCCGCCAGGGTTTCCACTTTGCCGCCACAGTGGGCGATCGCGCCGTGGGCATAGGCATCGTCTAACTGCGCCTGAATGATGTCCGCCTGCCGTACTGCAATGATTGGCCCCAACGGCCCACTCTCCACCTCTGGATAGGCCAGGGCCACGGTTTTTGCCTTTGCCACCAACTGCTCCACAAAGGGTTCCGCCACCGTCTCCGCCACATAAATCCGCTCAATCGACAAGCAAGACTGGCCCGAATTCACCGTCGCGCCCCACAAAATCGCCGAACTCGCCCGGTCTAAATCCGCTGACTCCAGCACGATCGCCGGATCTTTGCCCCCCAGTTCCAAAAATGCCGGAATCAACCGCTGGGCCGCTTGGGCTGCTACCCGTCGCCCCGTGGCCACGCTCCCCGTGAAACATACCGCATCCACCTGACCCACGATCGCCGCCCCCGTTTGGCCATCCCCCGCTACACAATGCAACACCTCCTGCAACAAAGGCACCTGAGCGATCGCGGCCATCAGCGGAGCAATAAAACGCGGTGTGATTTCGCTCGGTTTGACGATCGCGGCACAGCCCGCCAACAATGCCGGAATGAGATCAATCGTGGCCAAGAGTAGGGGAAAGTTCCAGGGGCTAATGATGCCCACCAGCGGGTAAGGAGCGGTGGACTGATGCAGTTGAATGAACGGAATGGCCGTGGTTTGCTCGGTCGGTTGCAGCAATGCCGGAGCCAACCGACACCACCGATCAATCATATTCAGCAATGAGTCAAATTCCAACTCCGAAACCGATTGCCGCCCAGTATCAACGATCAGTGCGCCCACCAGTTCAGACCGATAATCAGAGAGAACTTGCTTCCAGGTTTGTAAGGTTTCAATGCGTAATCCCAAACCCGATTGCTGCCATTCCACTTGGGCGCAGCGCAGGCGATCGCAAATTGCCTGTAATTGGGTAATATCAGGCGGCAAAATTTCGTAGTCAGTTTGCCCTGTGCGTGGATTTCGGATCGCGATCGGTTGATTCATAACTATTGAATAAAATGAGTCAATGCTGTTACTTCGCTTAGTGTTATTTTGATTCAATAATCTTTTGATCAATTAAACGCTGAATCGTTGCTCGCTGAGTGTCAACAAAGTGCGATCGCGCCACTTCAGCCTGGGGCATTGTATTCGCTGGATAGAGTTGGGTTTGAGTGTAATCCTGAGCATACAAATCTAACCGTTGTCGGGCTAACAAATTTCCTAATCCCGGTCGTTGTCGGTAGCGCCGGAGGGCAGCCAAATCAATCTCCGCAAAGGCGGCCATGCTCTCACCCGGCCCAGTTTCCGCCAGCACCAAGCCCCGATAATCGATAATTTTGGAGCCACCATCCACCGAACTTTGCAAGATTGGGCTGTTGGCAATGCCCGCCGTATTCGCTGACACCACATAAGCCAGATTTTCCACCGCCCGACTCACTTTGGCCGCTTCCTTGGGCGATCGGTCTTTGCCATAAGTTTCTGAGGTCGGATGCAACAACACTTCGGCACCACGCAGCGTCAGGCAACGGGCTAATTCAGGAAACAGAATTTCATCAGAGGCGATCGCCGCCAAATTCCCAATCTCAGTCCGTGCCACCGGAAACACCCCTTCCAGTCCATAGCAATCCAAATACCGATCCCAAACATCGTGGGGCGTGGGTGCAAACATGGAGTTGAGCCGCCGATAACGGAGCACCACCGCCCCCGCAGGCGACAACACAAAACAGGTTTGGAAATATAAATGGGGAAAGTTTGGATCAAGTTCGTAGGCATTCCCCGCCAAAAAAATCTGATATTTTTGCGCCAACTGTCCCAAGGCTTCATACTCTGGCCCCGCCATCTCAATGCACGCCTTGTTGGCCCACACGGCGATCGCCTCCCCCAGGGGAAACCCCGTCAAAAAATACTCTGGCAACACCACCAACCGACAATCCGCACCAATGAAGGCCAGACTCGCCCCAATCTGAGGCGTTAACCGCAGAATGGCCTGCCGCATTAAGCTCTGAGCCTCCGCGCGATCGCGGGCCTGGTTCACCGCATGACAGGTCACTTGCAACGCCAACGCCCGATAAGACTCAATTTCAGTCGCCATGCTCGCCCCAAGGTATCAGTCCGCCCTAGTAGTGTAAAAGGAATTGTCTGCAATGCGCTTCACGCTTCAACATATTCCCGAATCAGGTTACACCACTGTTGATAACCCGCGCCGTTCAGGTGCACACCGTCCTGGCTATATTGAGGGTCTAATTCCTGGTGCCTGGAGGAGCCATCCGCCCGCACAAAATGGGGATGCACGTTGAGAAAGGGATAGCCAAACTCTTGGGCCAAGGTAGCAATGTGTTGATTCGCGATCGCGATCGCCTGATTTTTGTTGGGATAATCCGGGCGATCGGCCACGGGCAAAATACTTTGCACGTAAATAACCGTATCTGGCAACGCCTTGCAGCACTGTTGCAAAATATTTTGATAGTTCTTTAATAACACCGATAACTCTAATCGTCGCTCAATATCATTCGTCCCAATCATCAAAAATAATTTTGGTGGATTGCAAGTGAGAATGACATCTAAACGCTGCAAAATGCCATAGGTTGTATCCCCAGAAAGACCCCGATTACTAACTGGAATCCCCAATAATTCGGCCCATTCCCCTTCCGCCGTTAAGCTATCGCCCAAAAACATAATATGGTTATTTTTAGGTAATAGGGCTAGCTGGCTTTTTCGATGAAAATAATAGGCAGAATAAAACGGCAATTGTTTCAACTCTGGCTTACCAGAATTCATGAGTCGCATTAACAATGCATTAACTTGATTTCGCGCTGTTAATAGCAAAGCCGCAAGGAGAACTAATCCGTTGATGACCCAAGCGACCCAGCCCCAATCCTGTTGCATTGCTCCATCCGTATCACCATTGTCTTACTGTATCATCCCAATTCAAAAGCTCCCACCCACACCGTATACGGTAGAGTAGGAGCCGGAAGAATTCAGTTTATACAGACTAATGAACACTGACCAGGGTTGGTCGCGATCGCTTAAGCCGCAGAGGTTGGTTGGGGGCTGTGCATCCCTTGTTCGATGGGGCGAAACTGCCATTTACCATCAGCACCTTTTTCAAATTGCTCGTTGTGCTCAATGGTTTGCCAAGCGACGGCCATTGCTGCATTGCGATCGCCGTTTTGGTCATAAATGCTGTTAAATGCAGTTACAAATAAAGGCAGTGCTTCTGGCGGCAACTGCGATTTAATCTCTTCTGATACGGTTTCAACGGTCATTGCTTCGCTGGTTACATTATCGCCAGCGTCGGCTTGATTATCTAGCTTTTCAGGGCTTTGCGGCCCACTAACTTCGGATAAATCCTGAGGGTTTTCACCTTGAAATTTCTTAGTTGCGTTAGCATCCATAATTAAAATCTCCAAAACTGCGTGCAATTCGTATCGATTGACCCTAATGTAAAAGATCAGCTCGAATAGTTAATCTCTCCTGTGAGAGAGATCAACCAACCGACTTGACAGTGCTAAAGATAGATTCGTAATTATTGGCGCGATCGCCCGCTTCCCTCACCAATACCAGCAGCAAAAGCAAAGGAAAGCCCTCGCGCCTTGCCAGGGCCTCCGATTTAGTATTGATGGAGCATCGTAATTGGGTTAGTGTACTCGAAAAATCATCTCGTGACACAATTTTTGTAGTTTTAGTTACTTTCGCGGGCGATCGCCCCCCGCCCTGACTAAAACTTGTCGGAACTGGTGATATCGTGTCGTCGCTGTTGCCGCACCTGACGGGCTTTGAGTTTGGCTCGCCATTCCCGAATTTCCAACGCTTGCCGCACCAGCGGTGGCACATAGCCCGACGAATCGAGCGGCCCCAGCTCCAACTCAGTTTTGCTAATGGGCCGAGACTTCACATCATTCAGACAATCTAGCAGTTGATCAAAATGGGGTTCCAGTCCCAAAAACTTCAGCGCCTGGTTCGCTGACTGAAACCGCTCTTTGGGCGAAGCTTTGAGCATTTTCGCCAACATACTTTCCATTGGCGAACTCACATTCACCTGGTCTTTCCAGCGAATTTCACCAGACACCAATTCATAGTCAAACTCCAACGGCGACTTCCCGGACAGTAAATAAAGACAGGTCATGCCCAAGGCATAGATGTCGCTGGAGTAGACCGGACGCGATGCCAACTGTTCGGGGGGAGCAAAGCCAACCGTGCCCACAAATTGGGTGGTGGCGTTGCGGGTGGTGGATTCCCCTGCCTGCACGATCCGCTCTTTGACGGCACCAAAGTCGATCAGCACCAAGCGATTGTCATCTTGACAGCGAATGATATTTGGGGGTTTGATGTCGCGGTGAATGACGTGGTGATTGTGGACATACTGAAGGAGAGGCAAGATTTCTTGTAAAAAGGCTTTGACTTTGGCTTCAGAGAAGGGGCCATTGCGCCGAACTTCCTTTGATAAGGTGGCTCCACGCACGAATTCTTGAATCAGGTAGAATTCGCCATCCAGTTCAAAGTAATCGAGCAGGAGGGGAATTTGGGCGTGGCTGCCAAGTTTGGCAAGGGTTTTGGCTTCTTGTTGAAAGCGTTGTCTGGCCCGTTGGAGGGCGGCGGGATCGCTGACTTTGGGACAGAGTTGTTTGATGACGCTGAGGGGTTGTCCGGGCAGGCCCAAATCCCGTGCGAGAAAGGTGACTCCGAAGCCGCCCCGACCCAAGATCCGGAGAATTTCGTAGCGATCGCGAAAGCGCTGGTCGGTGCCGCACAGTTGCCCTAACACCGTTTGCTTAAGGGTATTCTCGCGAATGTTGGTCAAATCTGCCACTGAGGAATCCATGAAGTTTGATGGTGCGATCGTAGGGGGTTTGGGGAGCAGTGGGGTATTTAATTGTCTTTCCAGTCTAGAAATTAACTTCCGTCTCTGTGTCAAATCTTTACAGAGATGTGACAGAAATTCGTTTTCGTGGCAGTTATAGGTTGCTTTTAGTAGAATTCAGCTATTATGGCGGCGATTGAGCTTCCGGCCTGTATGACACACCCTCCCCTCCAGTCAGATTCTACCCCGTCGCGATCGCCCCAGCCGTCGATTGCGGCCCCTGCCCCAGCGAAACCCTCAACCCTGGAACGATGGTTTCTACATTTGTTACAAACTCGGCCAATGGCCTTCTGGGGTGGGGTGTGGATGTCGGTCTTTTTGGTTGGCGTGGTGGCGTTGGGGAGTTTGCTGAGTCCCAATGCGGCGGAGCGGCGGAGCGTGTCTGCGGTGGCTGTTGGTTCCGACTCTGCCGTTGCCACCCAGCCCTTGGATACTAAAGGTAAAGTCCCGGTTTGGTTATTTGGGGCGATCGCCATTACGTGTACGGCTGGCTCAATTTTGGTTTCACGGCAGTTGAATCCGGCGGCGGTGGCATCCCGGCCCCTGTCACGCACCACACGGCGCAAACTGGCAAAATATCGCGCAGCCACCCAAGCGATCGCGATGCCACCGTTGGCCCTCGCCCCGGCCCCAACATCGCCCGCGATCGCCAATCCAATGCCTGCGGTGCCCCAGCCAGGGCCAGTTGCGCCCCAGCACCCACCCACGCCAACCACAGCCAGAGCGGCTAAGCCCAAAGCAGCCCACGCCAAGCCCCAAAAAGCCAAGCCCCAAAAAGCCAAAAAATCCCAGCCCAGCCCAGCCCAGGCTCCAGCAGCCAAAGTGCCCCAAAAACGCCGCCGCTGGGGCCAGCGATCGCGCCCCCAAGTCAAACGGCTACAGCCCTACGCACCGGGCGAGTTGTTTAGCGGTGGGCCAGGTCGCCCCGCTGCACTGCGCCCATCGACCCCCTGGGTGGACACAGTAGCCGCACCGACACCACCGCCGCCCGTGGGGCCAGAGCCAGGGCGATCAGGGCCGCAACCCGCCATGTCGTTTACCCTAAACGCAGCCAAAGGGCGATCGCCCCACCCTCAAGCCGTGCAGCTTGCCCAGCCCCACCCCCAACCGACCCAGCCCGTCACGGTGGTACCGCCAGAACAGGTTCACCCATTGGATTGGGAAGAAGGACGTTTGGCCGAGTTGATGGATGTTCGCAAAACGCGATCGCTGCAAGACTGGTAACAGCACCGGCCCGCCCCTGGTTGCTGGCTTCAGTTTTTCGCCCAAATCACGGTAGGATAGGGTCGTAACAAACTGTTGCAAAGTCGCCACCATGAGTTCCCCCTCAAGGTGAACGTGCCCTTTGCTGTCTGTCTATCTCTCAACGGCTTTTTGGTATGACAGTTCCTTCTCCTCCCCTTGCCACACCGACGCTCCTGGTCTACAGCATTGTGGCAGCCGCCGTCCTCGTTTATCTGCCGTTTATGTGGGTCGCCTTTGGCCGCATCCAGCTTGGGTTTCAGGCTCTTGCTACCCCCAGAGCCATGACCGATAAACTATCGCCCACTGCCCAACGCGCCACCTGGGCACACCAAAATGCTTTTGAAACCTTCTCGATTTTTGCGGCCGCTGCATTAATGGCCTACGGAACAGGCGTACAGTCGCCCACTGCCGGATGGGCCGCGATCGCCTTTGTGGTCGCCCGGACATTTTATCCCCTGTTTTATATCGCCAATTTTGTCCCAGGGCGATCGCTCATGTTTGGCCTTGGCTCCCTCAGCACTGCAATTCTCTTCGTCCTCAGTGTGCGGCAAGTGGGCTAAAGCGAACTCTATAGTTCCAATGATCAACTCACAAAATTAATTCCCCCGTCACTGTCATCGGCGTGGGGAATTTTGGCGATCGTGCCCTACGTCCTGGGTATGATCATCAATCCCTTTGTCTTGCCTCGCATTCAAGGCCCTGTTCGCAGTCAATGCGCCTCGACTGGCTCCACCGCAACCCCCTAGCCCAGCGAGGTCTAACTTTTGAATTGCGTGGTTTATCTCTCTGGAAGGAGGCTTACCGATCCGAAGGCGTTGATTCTAAAGAAAGAGACACGAAACCCTAAAACAAGCTGGTTACTAATGCTGTTCAGGCTATTTAGCGCTTGATACAGCGCCCATTGGGCAGGCCAGCTTTTCTGTCCTACCGGGTCTTGCGCCGCCTTTGAGCAGTCGGCTACCGCTTGCCATGTCGTGTATACTTTATTCTTTGCTCAACACAGGAGAGTCTATGTTCATTCCGTTATTCTCTGAGTTGCGATCGGTGACGCAGCTAGCGTGGCTAGCCCAAGTCCCTGTTGCACCAGAAACCGTTTCGCCCGATGTCATTCCGCCGGAACGCGCCTCGGTATTTTTCACAGGGCCACAATTTTTCATCGCCCTCGTCTCTGGTATTTTGCTGGCCTTTGCGATTCAGCTTTTATTGACCAACTTTTCAGTCGCAGCGGGCATGTCCTATCTGGGGCGATCGTCGGGGCCATCCGATGATTCTAGTTCCGGTGGCCTATCCATCCGCAAAATTGGCATGGGGTTTGGGCTGTGGACGTTAATCAGTGTCGCGCTGGCACTCTTTTTCGCCACTTATCTGGCCGTTAAGTTGAGCCTAGTCACCAATGACGGTTTGGGCGCAATTATTGGTTTGGTGATTTGGGCGGCTTATTTCTCGTTGCTGCTCTGGGTCAGTTCCAGCACCGTGGGATCGCTGATTGGCTCCATGATGAACACCGCCACCTCTGGCCTGCAAGCCATTTTGGGGGCAGCCACAGCGGCGATCGGTAGTCGTGCGGCCAAAAATCAAGTCGTTTCCACGGTGGAAGCTGCTGCTGCTGCCGTTCGCCAGGAGTTGGGTTCAGCCATCGATCCGGTGAGCCTGCGGGAATCGGTAGAAGAGTATGTGCAACGCTTGCAACTACCCCAGTTGGATTTGTCCAAAATCCGGCAAGACTTTGAAGGGATTTTGAATGATCCGCAGGTGGCCGAACTGGCTGATCAAGGACAACTGCGCCACATCGATCGCAAAACCTTTGTCGATTTAGTCAGTCAGCGCACCGATTTTTCGCGGGAAGAAGTTGCGCGATTGGCCCAGCTTTTGGAAGGGATCTGGCAGCAGGTTGTCGGTCGGCGATCGCAGCCCAAGGCTTACGATGAGTTGGTGAGTTATCTCCAATCGACTCAACCGGGTCAGATGCAAGTTGCCGAACTCAACGCGAAGTTAGACCGAGTATTGGCGGAGCGATCGCAATCTTCAGCGGATGCAGCCAAATCAACCAGCGGCATTCAGCAAACCATCCAATCCGGCATGAATACCCTAATTGGGTTATTAGCAGGTCGCACTGATCTCTCAGACTTTGATTTGAATGCTATTTTAACTCGTGTAAAAACTGCATCAGAACACGTTACAGAACAAGCCAAAGTTGCTACCGCTCAAATTCAAGGTCAACCCCCTGAACCTTATAGCCCCATCCGGCAAGATGTCGAAAATTATTTGCTCCAGACTTATCCCTGGCAGATGACTCCCGCCGCGATCGCAGGGGATTTTCGTGATGTTTTGTATGATCCCAAAGCCGATCCAGGGGTTGTGGCTCAGCAACTTCAGCAGTTTAACCGCGCTTACTTCGAGGAACGATTGGCAAGCCGGGGCGTATTCACCCAAGCTAAAATCCAGGCGATCGCCGACCAACTCGAAGCGATCCGCCGGGATGTTTTGGCCGGAGCACAGATCGCCAAGGAAGTCGAAACAGCAGCAGACTTAAACCAGCGCGTTGAGATTTACTTAAACTTTACGCCGAAATCGCTCCTGTTAACGCCTGAGGCAGAAGTGCCCGGATTCCGCTCACTGTTGGAAGATTCAGAAGCGGATTACGCTACATTAAATGAACGCTTTGCGACTTATAATCGCAGTTATTTACAGCAACGATTGAGTCGGCGCAACGATATTGCACCAGAAGAATACGAACCCATTTTAACGGCTCTTGAAACAACGCGCGATCGCGTTTTGTTTGAGTCGAAATCTATGGATGAGCAAATCCGCGATAAGTCAAAGCAAGCACAAATGCGGATTGCTGATTACCTCCGCAATACAGGCAAGCCAGAACTCAGCCCCGAAGGTATTCAGCGCGACTTTAAGTTGTTGCTCAATGAGCCAGAATTGGGTTTAGAAGCTTTCCGTAGTCGGTTGGGACGAGTTGATCGAGACACGCTGGTGCAACTCCTGAATCAACGCCAAGATCTCAGCGAAGCGGAAATTAATCAAATCCTGGATCAAATCGAATCGAATTGGCAAACCTTTGTCAGTACGCCGCAAATTGTGGCGGCGAAAGTGAAGGATCAATACAACCAGACCACGACGGCGATCGCTGATTATTTACGCAAAACTGATCGGGCTGAACTGAATCCTGAAGGGATTCGCCGCGATCTCAAAACGTTGTTGGATGACCCCAAAGTTGGGATTTCAGTCTTGCGGCAACGGTTGTCTCAAGTTGATCGGGAAACGTTGGTCAAGCTGCTGAGTCAGCGCGATGATTTGACCGAAGCACAAGTCAACCAGGTGATCGACGAAACCTTGGGCACCATCCAAGGCATTATCCGGGCACCCCGACGGTTGGCGCTACGCACTAAGCAAACGGTTCTAGACTTTGAGCAAAGCGTGGCTGATTACTTACGCAACACCGACAAAGCGGAACTGAACCCAGACGGGATTAAGCGGGATTTCAGCCTCTTGTTGGAGTCACCTAAGGCGGGTTTACAAAACCTGGGCGATCGCATCGCGCAAATGGATCGGTCAACCCTGGTGGCACTCTTAGCCCAGCGGGAAGATATGACCGAAGCGGAGGCCGAAGAAGTTGTAGCCAACATCGAAGCCGTTCGGAACCAAATGCTGGCCAAAGTTGATCAGGTAAAACAGCAAATTCAAGCGATTATTGATCGCATTTTTGGGCGCATTCGGGATTACTTAAATTCCTTGGAGCGGCCAGAGTTGAATTACGACGGCATTAAACGGGATTTACGCACGCTGTTCCACGATCCAGATGCCGGATTTGATGCCTTGCGATCGCGGCTCAGTCAATTTGATCGGGATACAGTCATTGCGATTCTGAGTTCGCGCTCCGATATTTCCGAAGCCGATGCTAACCGGATCGTGAGCCAAGTAGAATCCGCCCGTGACAGTGTTTTGCGACGGGCCGACCATATCCAGACCGAAACCCAGCGTCGCCTCGAAGCCATCAAAATCCAAGCGGAAAAGCAACTAGACGAAACCCGGCAAGCTGCCGCGATCGCGGCCTGGTGGTTGTTTAGCACCGCCCTCATTTCGGCAGGAGCCGCCGCTGGCGCAGGGGCACTCTCGGCTTCATAACTTCCAGTTCTCTAACTGGATGAGCAACACTCTCCTAAAGCGGTCAGGATCAAGAATCTTGGCCGCTTTCTCATGGGTCAGCCCAATCACCCAAGCTAGGCTGAAAGCACCTTCGACAAGGCTTGCAGGAGAGCCTCATTCTCCGCTTCAGTCCGCACCGCCACACGAAAGTAGCGATCGCCCAACTCTGGAAAACTCGCACAATCCCGAATCAAAATCTGATACTGCTGCAAAAGTTGCAATTGCAAAGACATCACCGAAGACTCAGATTTGACCAACAAAAAATTCGCGGCACCCGGTAATGGTTGCAAACCCGGTTGGTGCTGCAAGCCTGCGAACAACTGCGATCGCGCTGGGGGAAGCCATGCCCAGGTATGGGCTTGAAATGCTTGATCGCGCACCGCCGCAATCCCCGCCGCCACCGCCAAACTATTCACCGACCACGGATCACGCCACTGTTGCCACTGGGCAAGTCGTTCGGGCTGGGCGATCGCATAGCCCAACCGCAAACCCGGTAAACTATAAAACTTCGTCAGCGATCGCAACACCACCAAATTCGGCCACTCCGGCACCCACGCCAACACACTTTCCTGCTCGGTTGGGGGCAAAAAATCCATAAACGCTTCATCCACCACCACCAGCGCAAACCGCTCCAGCAAAGGCCGCAAGCTTGCCGCCGTTACCATTTGTCCGGTTGGATTGTGGGGATTATTGACCAAGACTCCAGCAGATTTCGCGGTTTCTGTTTGGGCGATCGCGGCGATCGTCTGCTCCAACGCGGCAGGGGTGAGATCTGCTGCCTCTGTAGTCACCCCAGACTGGAGTAACGAATGCTCCAGCGGACAACACCCAAACGCCCGGAGCGATCGCCCATAATCGCCAAATGCAGGCGTGCACAGATGCACAGAGTCCAGTGCGGCCAACTCCCGCCCCGCCCAGGTCAACAACTCCGCCGCACCATTCCCCGGCAAAATATACTCCGGTGCAATCTGGTGAAACTCGCTCAACGCCGCCCGCAACTGGGCATAGCTGGGGTCAGGATAAGCCACCAGATCGGCCAAACTCGCCTGAATCGCCGCGATCGCCGTTGGTGGTGGCCCCAAGGGGTTAATACTAGCCGAAAAATCCAATAAAGCAGCGGGGGAACAGTGAGCCATAGCAGCCGCCCAAACCCGATTTCCCCCGTGCTGTGGGCGTGCCTCAGACACACCCAATTGCTGCGATCGCCAAGAATTAAGCGTCAGGGGCCACTTTCTCCTTAAACAGTTTGCCAGCGGAAAAGGCAGGAACCTTGGTCGCAGGAATGTTCATCTTGGCTCCGGTTTTGGGGTTGCGGCCTTCACGCGCTTTGCGCTCCCGCGATTCAAACGAGCCAAACCCTACCAACGTCACTTTATCGCCACCACTGACTGCTTCCACAATCGCGTCCAATGCAGCAGACAGCACCGCATCAGCTTGCTTTTTAGTGACGCTGGCCTTCTCTGCAACCGCATCAACGAGTTCACCTTTATTCATAGAGTCTCCTTTTCTCCAAGACTATCTGAATGGGCATTCTTAAAACCAATCCACACGCCCAGCCAGTGTAAAACTGCTGGAACACTGAAGGTGTCTGGGTTTTCAATGCCCTATTCTAGAGGGTGGCACCAGAAACCGGATCGCTAGAACCTTTAAGATATTTGGATCTGAGCCGTTTTTGACCCAAATCGCAGGGATCGAGTCATAAGCCTGACCTATGAAAAAATGGCATTTTCAGCCGTTTCAACCTAGATGGCCCACTATCCTCCCGCGTCGCTTGATTGATAAACGGTTATGAATCCATACAACGATGGATCAATCATCCTCACACTCCATCGCCCCAAGCCCCTTCTCCAACTGGGTTTCACCGAATTGCGCTATAGTCTGACTGCCCGCAGCAACGCCCCAAACCCTTGAAAATTCGTTCTGCGTCGCTATTGGGGTCGATCGCGATCGCCGCTCCAGCGCCCTCATCCTATAAGCCCAGATTACCGATATTTTTTAACAAAAGTTAACGTTTTTTTGGCCTGGAAAGCCGCAAATCACGCCCTGAGCCACCTCGGCGATCGCCCCTAGGGGCGGTGGATTGTCCCAAATGGCAGCAAACCAGTGCCCGCCTTACAGAAATTGTTGTAGCCGTTGCACCAACTGTTCCGCTGATAAAACCCCTTCAATGCGATCAACGGGTTGTCCTTGTTTAAACAAGACCAACGTGGGTAGCGCATGAATTTGGTGTTTAGAAGCCAGTTCCGGGTACTTATCAGTGTCAATTTTCACGACTTGCAGTTTGGGTTTGAGTTGACTCTGCACCTGGGTCAAAATTCCGGCCATCATCTGGCACGGCCCGCACCACGTCGCATAAAAGTCTACCAAGACAGGTAATTCCGCCTCGGCCAACATCGTCTCAAAGCTAGCAAATTGTTTTTTCGTGGTCATCGCGCACCTTCTTTCGCTTTACGGAGGGATCGGCCTGAACTGCCGCGCCTTGGGAGAACTGGAGCCAAACCCAGCGCCACTCCAGTGGTCGCCAGAGTTGGCGCGATCGCGGCTTGGGGGTTTCCCTTTTCCTCTATGATGATCTAGCAGTCGCTCAGACGGCCACTACACATCCAGGGAGAGTTGAGAGGAAAGCAGATGGAGGCATTACCCCAAGAGTTACAGCGGTTACAGGGTCAAGTGGCGATCGTCACGGGGGCATCGCGGGGGATCGGCAAGGCAACGGCGATCGCTCTGGCGGCCGAAGGAGCCAAAGTGGTGGTGAACTACGCCAGTTCTAAAGAAGCCGCCGATCAAGTTGTGGCCGCCATTACTGCTCTGGGGAGTGAGGCGATCGCCCTGCCCGCCGATGTCGCCCAAGCCGAACAAGTCGAGGGCTTATTTGCCGCCGTCATGGAAAAATTTGGCCAGATCGATATCCTGGTCAACAACGCTGGCATTACCCGCGACACCCTGTTATTGCGGATGAAACCCGAAGAATGGCAAGCGGTGATTGACTTGAACTTGACTGGCGTATTTTTGTGTACCCGTGCCGCCAGCAAAATTATGCTGAAACAGCGTCGGGGCCGCATTGTCAATATCACCTCCGTCGCCGGACAAATGGGCAATCCCGGCCAAGCCAACTACAGCGCCGCCAAAGCTGGGGTCATCGGCTTTACCAAAACCGTCGCCAAAGAACTCGCCACGCGGGGCATTACCGTCAACGCTGTCGCCCCTGGTTTCATTGCAACGGACATGACCGCCGACCTGAAATCAGACGAAATTCTGAAATTCATTCCCCTGGGTCGCTATGGCCAGCCTGAAGAAGTGGCGGGGATGATTCGCTTTTTGGCTGCTGATCCTGCCGCTGCCTACATTACTGGCCAGGTCATGAACGTGGATGGGGGCATGGTCATGGCTTAGGGCCGCTGCCGCTACGCCACGCGATCGCGTTTCGCAACGGCGAAGTTGCCAATCAACAATTGCAACAAACCATCGCGAAGTTTTGCAGTTTGTTGGCTTTCCTCGGCCTTCCCTCGACAATAGAAACCATGAGTCGGGAAATGGACGATCGCCCCAGCCTCAGCCATTTTGGCGATCGCCCCCCGGCTTCTGCTCTTCAGCTTGGGAGTTTCCATTTATGCGATCGCCAAAAACGGATGCCTACACCGCCCTTCATGAAATTCCGGCAGGCTACCTCAACCTGATGGGTTATGTCGATGAGTCCGAAGTCAACGGGCCGGGATGTCGGGCGGTGGTTTGGGTGCAGGGCTGTATGCGGGAGTGTCCTGGTTGTTTTAACCCGGCTTCCTGGTCATTTGAAATCAATGAACTCACGGAAATCAGCACCCTAGTCGATCGCATTCTCAGCAACGACAACAACGAAGGAGTCACCTTTTCCGGCGGCGAACCCTTTTGGCAAGCCCCGGCCCTGGCCGAGGTCGCTCGCCGGGTCAAAGCAGCAGGGTTGACTGTGATGTCGTTTACTGGCTTTACGCTGGAACAACTCCAGGGTGAATATGCCCCCGCCGGTGCCCAGGATTTGCTGGCACAGTTGGATATTTTGGTCGATGGAGCCTATATCGCAGCGTTGGCCGTCAATGCGGCCGATTCCCTGGTGTCCTCCAGCAATCAACGGGTGCATGTGTTCAATCCGGCCTTGGGCGATCGCCTGGATTGGGCCAGCGACCAAATGGAAATCCACGTCCTAAAAAATGGCGATCGCATCATCACCGGCTTCCGGGGCCACCTCACCGCCGACCTCGCCGCCGAATTTACCGCCGATTAAACCAGGCTCTGCGCCGACCCACCGCGTCAAGGACTTTATCATGGGGAAAATACAGTCCTACACCCAACTCTGATTCAATAACCCTTGATGCTGAGCGAAATCAAAGACCTGACCGCAAAACTGGCCCCCCGCCTGATCGAAATTCGTCGTCATCTCCACAGCCACCCCGAACTCAGCGGCGAAGAATACCAAACAGCAGCCTATGTCGCTGGGGTGTTGTCTTCCTGCGGCCTCCAAGTGCGAGAAGGCGTAGGCAAAGTGGGGGTCGTGGGCGAATTAGCCGGGATCGGTAACGATGTCCGCACCCTGGCCATTCGGGCTGATATGGATGCCTTGCCCATTCATGAACAAACCGGATTCGAGTTTGCCTCGCGCTGTGCCGGAGTGATGCACGCCTGCGGGCACGATGTCCATACCACCGTGGGTCTGGGGACGGCAATGGTGTTGTCCCAACTCAGCGAAACCTTACCGGGGAATGTGCGCTTTTTGTTTCAGGCCGCCGAGGAAATTGCTCAGGGGGCCACCTGGATGGTACAAGACGGCGCAATGGAGGGAATTGCGGGGGTGCTCTCGCTCCATGTCTTCCCATCAATCCCCGCCGGGGTGATCGGGATTCGCTATGGGGCGCTGACGGCGGCGGCAGATGACCTGGAAATTGTGATTATGGGGGAGTCGGGTCATGGCGCGCGGCCCCACGAAGCGGTAGATGCTATTTGGATTGCGGCCCAGGTGATCACGACTTTGCAGCAAGCGATTAGCCGCACCCACAACCCGCTGCGGCCTGTTGTCCTGACGATTGGCCAAATTCAAGGGGGGCGTGCGCCCAATGTGATTGCGGATCAGGTTCGGCTCTTGGGGACGGTGCGATCGCTCCATCCCGAAACCAGCGACAGTTTGCCCCAATGGATCGAAACAATTGTCGCCAGCGTGTGTCAGCCCTTTCGTGCGCGCTATCAGGTGAACTATCGGCGGGGGGTACCGTCGGTTCAAAATGATGTCACCTTAACCCAGTTGCTAGAAGCATCGGCAGAGGCCGCCTGGGGTCGGGAAGGCATCCAGATGATTCAAGAGCCATCTTTGGGTGCAGAGGATTTTTCGGTGTATCTGCAAGGAGCACCGGGGAGTATGATGCGGTTGGGGGTGGGCTTTCGGAATCAGCTCAACTATCCGTTGCACCATCCGTTGTTTGCAGTGGATGAAACGGCGATCGTGCACGGGGTCGTCACCTTGGCCTATGCTGCTTACCAATACTGGCATCAGGGGCAACCCTTACTCACCGCTGGGCCATGATTGCTAGGCCATGATTGCTGGACACGATCGCGGCCAGAAGCATGAACCCAAGCAATAAATATTGTACGCGAAATATTGCCCAAAAAACACGACACAATTAGGCGAACTGAGCCAAAGGGAGATCGGTTACGATACAAGGTCTATGCCGCGATCGCGTTGCCTTTTCAGTGATCCCGGTCATTGCTGTAAACCCAATGCTGCTTCTCAATACATAAAGAGGATTGCATCCTCTACCCGGCGGCGATCGCCAGTTCCAGCCTCCAGTTTTATGTTGCCTCTCTGCCCTCTTAGCCTGCCCCAGCCCCCTTGGAACTGGCGTAGTCCGCCCTAGCATCGATCGCCCAAACCTCAGCCAACGCAGAACACCAACAGCACCCACAATGCAAACCAACCAGAACGACCGTAGACGGGATGGACAGGCGGCACAATCAATGACGAGGGCAGAGCAAGTTGGGGCTGAAGCACAATTGCAGGACAGCGATCGCCGCTTCCAATCGTTGATCGAAAACGCAACCGATATTATCGTCATTCTGGATGAAAATGGGATTTTTCGGTATTGCAGTCCTTCCGCTGAGCGGGTTTTGGGGTATCGGCTAGAAAATGTGGAAGGCCGCTCTGCGGCTGAGTTTGTGCATCCCGAAGATGTAGACACGATCCTGCACGTCTTGCACACAGCCATCCAAAATCCAGGGCTGAGTCAACCCGTGGTAGAGTACCGCGTGCGGCATTACGACAATTCCTGGCGATCGTTTGAAGCCGTCGCCACCAGTCTCCTGAGTGATCCGGCCATTTGCGGGGTTGTCATCAACTGTCACGACATTACCGATCGCAAACGGGTAGAAGCCGCCCTCCGCAGCGCCAACCGCCAGATTGCCAACATTCTCGAAAGCATTACCGATGCCTTCATTTCCCTCGATCGCCACTGGTGTTTTACCTATTTGAACCAACGAGCAGTTCGTTTGCTCCAGCGATCGCCCAAATCCGTCTTGCAGCAAAACTTTTGGGAACTCTTTCCCGAATTTTTGGGCACCAACCTGGAACGCGAATGCCGCACCGCCTACGACACTTACGCCCCCTCCACCTTCGACGAATTCTATCCCAGCCTCAAAACCTGGTTTGAAATCCGGATCTTTCCCACCACCAACGGCCTGTCGATCTTTCTCGTCGATATCACCCAGCGCCAACAAGCCCAAGCCGAACTGCTGGAAATGAGCACCGCCCTGGGCAACGCCGTGGAAGGGATCGCCCGCCTCAACCCCGAAGGCCGCTACATTGCCCTCAACCGGGCCTATGCCGAGGCGTTGGGCTATGAGCAAACCGACATGATCGGCATGACCTGGCAAGCAACGGTATATCCCGATGACCAGCCGCTAGTCGCCGCCGCCTACAACCAGATGCAACAAGAGGGTAAAGCCGAAGTCGAAGTGCGCGCAGTGCGGCAAGATCAGTCCCTTTTCTACACAGAAATCGTGATGGTCGCAGCCTATGACTGGTACGACCAATACATTGGCTATCACTGCTTTACGCGGGATATTTCGGAGCGGAAGGCGGCAGAAGTCGCGCTGCGGCAACAGGCAGAACGGGAACGGTTGATGGCGGGCTTGGCGCAACTATCCGCTGGGATCGCTCACCGCATTCGGCAATCGTTAGATTTAGAAGTCATTCTAAATACCACGGTGTCGGAGGTGCGGCAGTTTTTGCGGGCCGATCGCGTGGTGATCTATCGGTGTGGTTCGCCCTGCGATCGCCACGTTGTCGCCGAAGCCGTGCTGCCCAATTTTCCCTCCATTCTAGGAGTCAGGGTACAAGATGCGGGCTTTGGTTTCCGGTATCAAAGCTATCGGCAAGGAGAAAACCTGGTGATTGACGACTTAGACCAGGTCGAGTTACCCATCGCCACGGATAACCTGACCCGCCAAAGCCAGGTGCGGGCCTTTTTGGCGGTACCCATTTTGCACGACAACGAGCTATGGGGCATTCTGGTCGCGCACCAATGTTTGGCCCCCCGCCACTGGAAAAGCTACGAAATTGGCTTGCTGGAGCAATTGGCAATCCAAGTCGCGATCGCCATTCAACAATCGGAACTGTTTCACCAAGTCCGCCAACTGAACACCACCCTAGAGCAACAAGTCCAGGAACGCACCAATCAACTGGAACAAGCCCTGCACTACGAAGCCACCCTCAAACGGATTACCGACTCCGTGCGCGATAGCTTGGACGAAGACAAAATTTTGCAAACTGCCGTAGAAGCCCTCGCGATCGGGCTACAACTCAACGGGTGCGATGCCGCCATTTACGACCTCGAACACCAGACGGCCACCATTCGGTATGAATATCTCCGCAGCGAAATGACATCGGCACGGGGCGTTTTAGTGTCCATGCAAGACTTTGCCCATCTCTATCTCCAACTGCTTCAGGGGCAACTCTTCCAGTTTTGTCGGCTGGTGCCCACCCCCCTGCGCCCCAACGTCCGGGAACATACGGCGATGGTTTGCCCCATTGTGGATAACCAAAAGGTCTTGGGCGATCTGTGGCTGTTTAAATCCTGCGCGGATGTTTTCAATGAACTAGAAATTCGGCTGGTGCAGCAAGTCGCCAACCAGTGCGCGATCGCCATCCGCCAAGCCCGCCTCTACCAAGCCACCCAGGCCCAGGTCATCGCCCTGGAAAACCTGAACCAACTGAAAGACGATTTTCTCAGCACCGTTTCCCACGAACTCCGGACTCCCATGTCCAACATGAAAATGGCCATTCACCTGTTGCGAAAAGTCACCACCCCCGATCGCCAAGCCCAATATCTCGACATTTTGCAGGCAGAATGTGGGCGCGAAATTGAACTGATCAACGACTTGTTAGACTTGCAACGCCTGGAAGCCGATGCCTACTCCCTCCAGCCCTCCACCTTTGATTTGGCAGAATGTTTGGCGGACTTAGTGGAATCCTTTCGCTCCCGCACCCAGGAACGGCACCAACAATTGCACCTCACGATCGCCCCCGCGATCGCCACCATCACCATTGATCGCGCCACCCTGGAGCGCATCCTGGCCGAACTCCTCAACAACGCCTGCAAATACACCTCGCCTCAGGGCGAAATTCGCCTCCAAGCCTCCCTCACCACAGCAATCCAGGGGCATACGGCCCTGCTGACGTTTCAAGTGGCAAACCAGGCGGAAATTCCCCCCGACCAACTCGACCAAATTTTTAACAAGTTCTACCGGGTGCCCAATGGCGATCGCTGGAAACAGGGCGGCACCGGGTTAGGGTTGGCCCTGGTGCAACAACTCGTCCACGAACTGCAAGGCACCATCCAGGTCAGCAGTACCCAAGGCTGGACGGTCTTTACCGTTGCCATTCCCCAGGCGAAGGCCACCGCCCCGCCAACCTGTCCCTACCCAGCCCTCAAAACGCCACAACTCTGAACTGTTTAACCGATTGTCAACTTTTTTGTCAATGGGGTCAAACCCCGCGATCGCCCTCCGCCCGATGCTTCCAGCAGCACCTTAACGGCTACCCGCCACTGCATTCGCCCAAATCCGCGCGATCGCCCTCCGCAGATCCACCTAGACTTTTCATCCATTTCGCGGAAAAATCCTAAAAATCACCGTAGGGCACAAACAAGCAATCCGATTAAATCAGAATACGGTTCGCAGAGGGCAAGCTCATGTTCCCCGAATTCACTCATGAAGATTTGTTAATGCTTGAGAAGCAACGCTTAGGTCGCTTTCAAGCCTGTTTCGCCGACACCCTCCCCTTCTGCTTTCTTCACCTGGACGGGGCCAACACCCTCGCGATTCACTGCTCCGATGCATGGCTGGTCGATCAACTCCTGCATGAAATGGACGACCTGCGCGAGGCGGCCTGGATCATCGTGGGAGCCTTTCAGATCACCATTTATTTCGTTCAAGAAGAAATCTTTACTACCACCACCCAGCCCCCCAGTGCGGCCTGTTGTCCGGTCAACCCAGCGGCCATTTCCTGGTAAACATGATCCCGCCTTGGGGCGATCGCCTGGGTCGTTGTTCTTTGCTCTAGCACGGTGTTCCTCCAGTTTGACAGTCCATCCACGTCGCCCTATTGCATGAGGCCCGTGGATTTTTTTGAGTAATGACTATCCGTAATCAATCCGCCGCAAAATCATAAAAATATTCATTGGTTCAGTAGCGAAGGGGAAGGTGAACGCTACAATTTAGCCAATCTAAATTCTGCTGCGCCGTAGTTCATTTCAACTATCGGCGATCAATCATGCCTCACTCACCGTTGCTGATTCGGGTCAGCTAGATCTCTGTCTAACTGAAGACAACAAAGGGGTTTTACCCGTTTTACGATTCAGTACGATGCAGCTCTAGCGATCGCGATCTAGCAATATTTAGTAATATTTTGCATAGTTTCCCATCGTTGGCGTAAGCTGTTGCCAAGCTAGCATCCCTAGACGAGTTGTTACTCCCAGGTTGTGAATATGAACTCCGAATTGAAAGACACTGAAAACAAAGCCCCTGAGTTTGCTGAGCCGGAATTAGACAGCAAAACCACAACTCTGGCCTTGCCCTCTGCCGAGCAATCCGGTGAGCAATTTAAGCAGATTAGCGAAAAAATTTCTGCCTTTTTGGCCGGTCTACCTGAGTATCTCTCCGACTTTTTTGGCGAATATCGTCGCCCCTTGATCACCCTGGGGTTAATCTTTGGCGGTATCGTCACTGTAAAAATGACCCTGGCCCTGTTGGATGCAGTAGACGACATCCCCCTGCTGGCTCCGTTGTTTGAAATGGTTGGCTTTGGCTACACGATTTGGTTTGTCTATCGGTATTTGTTGAAAGCGGAAAGCCGCCAAGAGCTGGGCAAAGAAGTCGAAAATATCAAAGGCCAAATTGTGGGTAAACTGCCCAAGTAAGCGCCCAAGTCAGCGCCCAAGTCGGCGTTATGCGGTCTGGTTTTTGTCTGCATCTTAGTCAGAGCGATTGAGCTGAACAATGCCGCTAGGGCAGACAACCAATTTGCATCTCCCACGGTAAAAGCCAGGTTGACGATCGCCCGCTGGGGTCGTTCCTGGCTTTTTGCGTTGACCTTAAGCGGGGGGCAGATCGGGATCAACAGCAGTCACCGTCACTTGGAGCGATCGCAACTCCATTGGGCCGAACTGAGTCGCCAGGGCCACATCCGCCGCATCCCGACCGTAGGCGATCGCGATCCGATTGCCACGGGGTTCTGCCTGGGTCGCATCAAAGGTATACCAGCGTCCGGAGGCTTGGGGAGAGTCGCGATCGCCCACAAACGCCTCAAACCAGGCATGGAGATCCATCGGGTCTAACTCATACAGATAGCCCACCACCATCCGGGCGGGAATATTCAAACTGCGGCAGAGGGCGATCCCCAGGTGGGCAAAATCTCGGCAAACCCCCGTGCGCTGTTGGGCGGTTTCTACGGCTGAAGTCGAGGCGCTGCTGGTGCCGTATTGATACTCGATCTGGGTATGAATCCACTGGGTAATGGCGGCCACCTGGTCATAGCCAGGGCTGGCCTCGCCCACAATTTCCAGGGCCAAATCCCCCAACACATCTGCCTGACAATAGCGACTGGGCAACAAAAATTGGATTACGTCTGCGGGCAATTGCTCCACCAGCACAAAGGGACTCCCCGGAGCCACGGCGATCGCGGCGGCAGTTTCCACCCAGGCACGGGTCTCAACGCGAAATTCTCCCGCAGGCACCACCAACCGCTGACACAAATTGCCATAGACATCGGTGTATTCCACCACGGGCACCAGCGGCTCCAGGCGATAATCTTCCCGGACGATCCACTGCCCCGCCCCGCTCCGAGGCCGCAGCATCAAGATCACCGGAGTTGGCGCACTGGCAGCAAACTCAATGTGGCATTCGGCCTTTAGTCGCATCGCTGTCCTCCCTGGTGATGGCCCCGATTTTATCCCGATCTTGATTGATTAAACCCTAGTCTGGGGGCTGGTTTTGTCGCGATCGCGGCGATCGGTGCTTCCCGGCTGGGCGTAGGATTGGGGCACAAACAACTTGCCATTCACCAACCGCACCACCGGATAGGCAAAATGGCGCAGCAGGGCTTCATCGTGGGTGGTCACAATCACCGTGATCCCAATACCGTTGAGCTTTTGCAAAATTTTGATCACTTGCAAGGAATTGTTGCCATCTAAATTCCCGGTGGGTTCATCGGCCAGCAAAATCGGCGGCGTACCGACGATCGCCCGCGCAATGCTGACCCGCTGCTGTTCGCCACCGGATAACTCATCGGGAAAACTGTTGGCTTTGTGGGGTAAGCCCACCATTTTCAACGCTGGCCCCAAGCGTCGTTGAATTTCGGCCCGGCGCAACCCCTGCGCCCACAAGGAAAAGGCGACATTTTCTGCCACGGTGCGCCGAGGAATGAGTTTGTAATCCTGAAACACGATGCCAATGCGCCGCCGCAATTCTGCAAGGCGATCGCCCCGCAATTCTCCCACGGCATACCCATCGACGGTAATGGTGCCCGCATTGGCCCGTTCTTCGCCGTAGAGCAATTTGAGCAAGGTGGATTTCCCCGAACCCGATGGCCCGGTGATGAAAATAAAGTCGCCCCGCCCGACGGATAAATCGACCCCATCCAGGGCCAACGACCCACCCGGATAGGCTTTGGTGACTTGGTGCAAGCCAATGATGGCCTCGCGGGGCGGGGCTTTGGCGGCGGGATCGGCTACCGCACGAGCAGCATTAACGGGGGGCGATCGCCGTTGGGTGTCGCCGGAAACTGGGGAAACGGAGGGAGACGAGTGCGACATAGACTCAACGACCAGAAACTCGCTGTCCATTACAACACACTTTCCTCAGTCTGACGCACCCAGGCGATCGCAACCCTAGAACGGCGATCGCCCATTCCGCATCTAACGCATCATGCCGCACTCAAAAGTGTCACTAGATCACCCTTTTTCGCCCCTTTAGGAACTGCGAGTTCCCGTTTTTTCGCCATTGCTTTTAGTTCCGTTGCAGTAAACGTCTCTAACAGTGCAGGCTCTGTGATCACATCAGGATAAGGTTCTGGAGCCAGATAAAAAACTTGCTTCAGCGCATCCAGCTTTTTACCCACAGTAATCCCACACTTCAGCTTTGTGATAGGAGTAAGCGTTTTCCAATATTTACGACACGGATCTTCTTCAATCCGGTTGATCGCAACTGCCAGTTTGATCCCCTTCAGCGGGCTACCTGGTTGATCCAATAAATATTTCAATGCCGCTTCAATTTCATCCCTCGTCGCCGCTGATAGGTTTACTTTAGGCATATCAGGATACTTTTCTGGAGCTAGATAGAAAACCTGCTTCAGTGCATCCAGCTTTTTACCCGCAGTAATCCCACAGCTTAACTTTATAATTGGAGTAAAAGATTTCCAATATTTACGACACGGATCATCTTCAATCCGATTAATCGCAACTGCAAGTTTGATCCCCTTCAGCGGGCTACCTGGCTGATCAATTAAAAATTTCAATGCTGCTGCAATTTCATCTCTCGTTGCAGACGATAGATTGACTTGAGGAATGATTTCTCTTGAAAGTGCCTTCGTCACTTCAAGCGCAGAATCTGTTGTTTCGGCAATAATGCACCAAACACGCTCTAATTCAGCCGCTTTAGCAACTGCATAGACAAAGGCATTTCCAATCACTTCATACTGATCTTTACCTGTCTCTTTAACAATAATTGGAATCCAATTACGTTCTTCCTTCTGATTCAATAACTTTGCGGTAGCATTGATCAAAAACTCTGGGGCATCCGTTCCTTCACCCGGCTCAATTTCATCTATGTACAAATACATTAGATTACCAACATCAGTCAAAGTGCTCATTGCAAAAAATACTCCTTTGCCAAAGCTAGATATTGCTGACAAACCAACTTATTTTGAAATGCTGCCGGAGTCCTAGAGAAAATTGCATTCGCTATCACAGCATGACTAGAAACTGAAAAAATAGATTTATCGTTTTTACCATCTTTATTCTTAGGATAGAAATATGGTTTTAAGTCAAACTTAATATCCGACTTAGCCTGATAAATTAGGTTATCTATTTCTTGCTCAATTTGTCTATTTTGTGACTCTGTTACTTTTGATCCATTCTGAAAAATAGGGAGCGCAATTGGACAACCATCTTCCCTTAAAGCTTGTATTTTGGGAATGTGTTCACTAATTGTTTTTACAGTATTCGGCAAGGAGAAATAATCATTAGGCAAAATAGGTAGTAAAATCACATCTGCCGAATAAAGAGCACGCTGACTAAAAAAATTCCAATTAGGCGATGAATCAATCACAATATAATCATAATCTGAACTTAAAGAGTCTAGTTTAGATTTTAAATCTTTAATTCTAAGCTGCTGATTTAGATTAGCTTCTTTGGGATTCAATGCATTATCATTTGCCAACATTTTGTCGGCAGGTAAAACGTCAAAAGAAAAATCTTTTTTAACTTTTTTATTATAATAAGAATAAGTTTTCAAAACGGCTCTAATATCAGCTTTTCTATCAACTAAATTTTGAATTACATCTCCATTACTTAACTGCAAACCCAAGAATTTAGTGAGATCTTGTTGACTAGGATCGAAATCTACGACTAAAACTCTCTTTTCAAACATTGCAAAGACAGCGGCCAAATTAGCTGTAGTTGTTGTTTTACCTACTCCACCTCTCAGATTGTATACAACAATAGTCAAGGCTTTTTTAGGGGAATCAATAGTTTGCTTGATATTAGAAACTATTTCATCAATATTTTCTACAGTTAACTCAAGACATTTAGTTGCTGGATAAACAGTTTTTCCATGTTTCCGAAAAAGCTGAATATGATTCGCATTAGTAATTATGCCCCATTTACAGCTTCTACATCTTTTATCTAATAAATATTTTTTTAACTGCTCAACAGCACTAATATATCCAGGTGAATTATAGGATAAGTTTGTCTGGCGATTTTTTACTTCAACCAAGAGATAAGGATTTTCCTGAGTACATACAAAAATATTATCGGGTGTATTTTTACGCGCTGCGTAATCAGCTACTTTTGAATCTCCTGTAGGATACTTAGGATACACTTCTCCTTTTTCAAACCCTAAAGCCTCCATCAAATACTGTTCAACGAAAAGAGATTCTACGACAGACTCTTTTGCATCAACAGGTAGGTTTTGCAAAGCGGCTTGGAGCTTCGTTGGAGTCATGTTCATGAGGAGTTATAGATATATTTGCAGCGGTCGGGTTAGATTCCTTTGTTCAGAGTGCCCCACCAACTTACCGATCTAACGCTCACATCAGTTTTTTCTAGGAACTTCCTCAGGGATTCAGCGGATTTTTAACCTTTCCTAGCAAAATCGCGATCGCGGCTCCGATGGACAGCAACCAAACCGAGGCATGGGGCATGGGGCGATCGCGCTGCTTACTCAGTGCAGAGGGCGATCGTGTAAATTTATGGATCTCTACCAGCACTTCAGCCCAAAACCGACGCGACTAAGTTCGTCAGATTACTCCAGGCAGACCAGAGGATTGCGAAGTTTACCTTAAGCAGCCTATTACTGTTTTTTATTTTTTAAATACTCAGCGATCGCTCCAGCAACATCGTCATCAGGCTGATACACTCTTGACTTCGGCTGCTCCCTATGCAGTTTATCTAGATAAGCTTGTAACGCTTCATCATCCTCCCGGTGGGCCAAAACATAAGCACGAAGCTCAAGCGCAGTCATAGCAACAAAATCTGGGTTTACGCTCATACAAACCTCCATACTCCGCTTGGCTCAATTGCAATATTGATGTCTTCTCTCGCCAAAATGATCACGTTCCCAGTTCGTTTGTCCAAAGTCACCAGATCGATCGAGCAATACTTCGTAGTTAGATCGCAACAAAGCTGAAAACATTTTAACGCCTGTGCCGTAGTATGCATTCCACCTCATTCCAGTACACCAATAGAAGAAGTCCATCGTGACTAGGGCAAAGCATACCTGATGCGGCCTGAATTGGTAAGGGACAACAGCCGCCTGATCATTCCAAGGCAATCCAACGCAATGGATAGTCCCTTGCCAAGTTCAACCTGAGCAATTGCTCTGCCTTCAGGGCGTTAAACGGGTGGCGTGAGTAAGGCGAGAAGTTCCGGTTCAGAAAGTTGAGGAATGCCGAGATCCTGGGCTTTTTTCAGCTTGGAACCTGCGTCTTCACCGACGACGAGATAATCAGTTTTTTTGCTGACGGATTCAGTGACTTTGCCCCCCGCTTGACGGATCAGCGCTTTGGCTTCGTCACGGCTCAGGGTAGGCAGAGTGCCCGTAACCACCACGGTTTTGCCGCTGAGGGGCGTGGTTTTGGGCGTGGCTTCCGGCGCAAGCTCAGCCTGAAATTGCAATCCGGCAGTTTGCAACCGCTCAATGAGGTCGTGATTCGCGGGATTCCGAAACCAATGATGCAGGGATTGGGCAATGATCGTGCCAATACCATACACCGCAGCAATGTCCTCTACCGTAGCCGTGGCCAGGGTTGCCACCGACGGAAACGCAGTCGTCAACACTTGGGCATTCACGCTACCCACATGACGAATACCCAGCCCATACAGCACCCGCTCCCAGGGTTGTTGCTTCGAGGCGGCGATCGCCTGCACCAGCTTTTCTGCCGACTTTTGGCCCATCCGTTCCAGCGTCACCAACTGCGCCACCGTCAGGCCATACAGATCCGCCACCGATCGCACCAGGCCCGCTTCCACCAATTGCAACACCAGCTTTTCGCCCAGACCATTGATATCCAGGGCATCCCGCGAGGCCCAATGTTCCAGCGCCCCCCGCACAATCGCCGGACAAGACGCATTAATACAGCGTGTCACCGCTTCATCTTCTGGCTTCACCAGGGGTTGGCTGCATTCGGGGCATTCCGTCGGCATTTGAAACGGCTGGGTCTGCTCTGGGCGCAACTCATACAACACCCGCACCACTTCGGGAATGATTTCGCCCGCCTTGCGGATAATCACCGTATCCCCCACCCGAATATCCAGTTCCGCCACGCGATCGCGATTGTGCAACGTCGCCCGCGCCACCGTCGTTCCGGCCAACTGCACCGGGCGCATTTCCGCCAACGGAGTCACCGCCCCCGTCCGCCCCACATTCACACTGATCGCCTCCACAATTGTCGGGGCTTCCTCTGCCGGATACTTCAGCGCGATCGCCCACCGGGGAAACTTTTGGGTAAAGCCCAACTCCTCTTGCAAGGCAAAGGCATTCAGCTTCACCACCACCCCATCGGTTAAATAGGGCAACTGCGCCCGCTCCGTAGACCAGCGATCGCAATAGGCCATCACCGCCGCCAACGACTCACACAACGCCCCCTCTGGATTCACCCGAAAGCCCCACTGTTTCAGCCGTTGCAACACCTCCCACTGACTTTTGGGCGATCGCGCTGGGGCACCGGGCACATGCAACGTATAGGCAAAAAAATCTAGCTTCCGCTTGGCCACCACCCGCGCATCCAACTGGCGCAAGGTTCCCGCCGCCGCATTCCGTGGGTTCGCAAACAACGCCTCCCCCGCCTGCGATCGCTCCTGGTTAATCTGCTCAAAAGAAGCCAACGGCAAAAACGCCTCCCCCCGCACTTCCACCACCGGCGGCGGATCGTCTACATGCAACCGCAACGGAATCGACCGAATCGTCCGCACATTAGGGGTAATCTCTTCCCCCGCCACGCCATCGCCCCGCGTCGCCCCCCGCACCAACACCCCATTTTCATAGGTCAGCGCCAGGGAAGAACCGTCGATCTTTAACTCACACACATAGGCCGCGTTCACATCCCCCGCAATCCGCCGCCAGCGTTCCTCCCACTTGGCCAAATCCCCCTCCCCAAAGGCATTCTCCAGACTGTAAAGCGGAATGGCATGGCGCACCGACTGAAACTGACTGGCGGGCCGTTCCCCCACGCGCTGGGTCGGGCTATCGGGCACAATCAGTTCTGGATATTGGGTTTCGAGTTCGACCAGTTCCCGGTAAAGCTGGTCATACACGGCATCCGGCATGGTGGGCGCATCTAGCACGTAATACTCATAGCTGGCCTGCTGCAACAACCGCCGCAATTCCTGAGTCCGCTGGGCGATCGCGGTGGGAATTTGGCCCTGTTCCAAAAGAGAAAGCTGATTGCTCGGTTCCATGCCACGGGTTCTGCAATGATTCCAATTTGATTCCCATTTAGTTTAACTGGCCTGGGTTCTGGTCGGGGCGATCGCCCGGATTCTCGCCCGTCCCATCCCACCAGACTTCACAAACTCTTGATACAAAAAATACGGCATCAGGGTCATTAAATTCAGAAAAATCGATGACAATATAAAATCATGCAGGGAATTGCAAGTTGTTTTTAGGCACAGTGCTAGAGCGGGTTAAGTGCCCAATCTATTTTTTTTAGGCTGGGTGAAACAGTGTAAAAACCAACCCTAGCCTCAATTTTGTTGGGTAACGCTAACCCTAACTCAACCAACACAAGCATCAAGGTTTCAGGAGATGGGTCGGTCAAGCAGGTGCTAGAGCTAACCCGTGATTCACTCCACAGCCCAAATCGGGAGCGTGTCACTTTTGTAGCCCTCACCCTAAATCCCTCTCCCAGGGGTAGAGGGACTTCTAATCCGGCTCCCCTTCTCCCTAGGGAGAAGAGGCTGGGGGATGAGGGAAATTGGCAAAGGTGATCATTCTTCCCCCAAATCCACCTTCTAGCCCGGTTTTAGCAACACAACACCATCAAATTGATCGAGTTTCAGTGCATTTTTACCAGAGGAACGTATGCATCAACCCAGTGCAAATTGCTTTGAACTGATTAAGTCCTCAGAAGGGCTACATCGGAAGCGGGGCGACGGCACCATTGAAGCCTATTTAGACCCCGTTAAAATCCCCACCATTGGATATGGTTTTACAGTGCATCTTGACCAACAACGACCCATTACTCTTGATGATGTGATCACGCGGCAAGAGTGCGATCGCTGGCTGCAATTAGAAGTCAAAAAAGTAGCCCAAACTATTCATGAATTATGCACCGTTGACCTGACTCAAAGTATGGTCGATGCCCTGGTTTCCTTTGCCTATAACGTGGGGACGGGACGGGGCGGATTTGCCACCTCCACCCTGTTAAAAAAGTTGAACGATGGTGATTATGAAGGGGCCGCGCAAGAATTCAAACGCTGGGTGCATGGCGATGGCAAAGTGTTGCCGGGGCTGGTGATTCGGCGCGATCGCGAAGCGGCCCTGTTCCGGCAAGATGGCTTTTTCTCACCCGACGAGGAAGCCTCGACTTCAGCCGCCGCTTTTCCCCTGAGCGATTGGGCACCGCCGCCCTTACCTTTGGCCATTCACCGCACCTTACTGGAAGGGGCGATCGGACTGGATTGCTTTTTGCTGAACTGTGGCTTGGCCGAGTTGGGCTACCTCAAACCCGACCCCCAACCGGGCGAATTTACCTCGGTGACAACAGGCGCAGTGTCCTGGTTTCAGGGCGATCGCGACCTGGAAGTCGATGGCAAATTTGGCCCCCAATCCAAAGCCGCCCTGGCGATCGCCCTCACCAACGCCCGCCAACGAGTCCCCGCCCCCAAAGTCGATAACGTCTACTGCCGCCTCAGCCGCACCGGTCGCCAAGCCTACAACCAGTTAGAACAGTTGAACCTGGAATTTGTTAGCCCCAAAGGCCAAACCCTTGCGACTTTACCCGTTATCTCTGGCGCACCAGGCCACCAATTTTTCCGCATCCCCGAAGACCCCGCCAGCTATGCCGGAAACCTGGAACCCTTACCCCAAGGACATTACACCATTGGCGATATTCAGTGGGCCGGGGGCAAAAACAACTACACCGCCGTTCATGCCCACAGCAGCAACGGCTTGGGGCCAATTTTTGTGCCGCTAATCAAAAATTTTGTAGACAATCGCGATGCCTTTGGCTTTCACATGGATTGGAATCGAGACCATGCTCCGGGCAGTGCGGGCTGCGTGTGTCCCGGCACCCTGGAGGATTTGCAAACCCTGGTAAAGCTGTTGCGGCGCTACGATCCGCGCGATCTCTTTGTGGATTGGGGCATTCGCTAAAGAACAAAAATCAAGTCACTTCACCAACGGCAACCCTCACCCCACCTGCGGCACCCCTCTCTCTGGGGAGAGGGGAAGGGGGAAAGGGCGACCCGCAAAATCAAATTTTATTTACTCCACGATCCTGAGGGAACATCTCCCCAGAGCCAAACATCGTTTTTTACACTCAACTAGACTCACTCATGATGGAATTCTGGGCGATCGCGATTGTCTCAGAACCGTAACGAGTGAGTTTTTTCATGAGTATTGTTTGAGTCAAATTCTATTTCTTAAGGATTCATCAATAGCACTCAGCCCCCACTGCATTCGGTATCAATTAGTAGTATTTTAAGATTTAGTGACACTACCATCAAAGTTCCGTTGGCACCCATGTACCAAAACCGCTAAAATCGGCTATCCTGCGAAGGTGTGATGCAGGCTGAGTGAGGTTGCCCCATGAAGATATGGATGACAAGTTTTTTACTGATTTTTGGTCTAGCAGAATTCTACCAATGGGCCAAAGAAATCACCTTGCCCATGCCCATTTTTGTTCTGGGTGGGGCACTCTTGGCGATCGCCTCTAATTACGACAAACTCACTAACTTTCCGTTGCCTCTCAACCATCAAGCACCAGAAACACCCCCTCCCAATTTAAACGCCAGCCAAGCCCCGGTTGTGTCACCCGCGATCGCCCAACCCCAACCCCCAGCCGTTTCCTTTGAAATCCGGAAACCCTTTCAACCCGGAGATTGAGTTCAGCACGCCCCTTGGCCTATCGCCCAGCATTCCAGGCCAGCCAGCCAAAGCAAGTACCGTTCAAAAAAATCGTTAGCAACGCCCCAATCACCAGTCCTTTGAGGACTTCGCGATCGCCCCGACGATATAGCCACCAACTGAATGGTAACAAATAAATGAACTGGGCCAGACCAGGAAAAAACAGCGGCACATACCAGTTATAGCCCAACTGAAGTACAGGACGAAGCCATTCGATCTGACTTCCCAAAAAAGCTAAAAAGGGCACCAAAATAAACAAATACAGAAGTCCCATCAGACCATGTAATGAAAAGGTCAAAAAGACTCCCCAAGCAATCGCTGAGGTACGTGCAGATGGAGGGCGGCGCATACTCTACACTCCTACGGGCATTGGCAAGCCAGATACTAAGTGATGACCCTGGCTACCAGGACGATAAAACATATTGTAGGTATCAAAGGGAATGATCCGGCCATCAGGATGGGCGATGTGAATACACGATCGCTTGACTGATCGCACATCGAAGTTAAATGGATCAAGAAACTGCATAATTAACACTCGAAAGACATTTTCATAAGTTAATCCACTGGGTACTTCAATCAACGGCAAACAACATAAAAGTTGCTTTAAGGTCGTCGCGGAAGACTCTGGAGAATGGCTCGTTGAAAATAGTTCAAATAACAGGGTTTTGAGTTGCTGATTTTGCTCGTATAACACTGAATTGGGCATGATTTTGACAAACGTTTCAGGATCGAGCAACCCAGTCAGGGGAATCACCTGACCCTTAATTTTCAAAGCGTAGGCCATTGCCAAACAATCGGGATGGCAGGGTACAGGCAGCAAATCTTCGGGTTTGAAATAGGGAGTTTGCTCCAGAATGGCACGGCGTACCGCTGTTAACGTATAGCGATCGCGACTGGGGTCAAATCCTTCGAGGCGACCAGCGGCTTGTACCGGCTGAAATGTAACCCCCCGCACACAGGGTTGCTGTAAGCCATACTCAATAATTGCGCCAATTTCGTGGTCATTCAGTCCTTTTTTAACTGTCGCAACTAGAGTCGTCGAAATATTAAATTCATTCAAATTTGCGATCGCGTGTTCCCGTACCGATCGCAAATCAGTCCCCCGGAGTTCCTGCAATGCCTCGGCAGTAAAACTGTCAAATTGTAAGTAAATCTCAATTCCTGGTTTAAACTCACTTAACCGCTCACAAAAAGCGCGATCGCGGGCAATGCGGATTCCATTCGTATTAATCATCAAGTGTTTAATCGGCTTTTGCTTTGCCAGCGCCAACACCGCAAAAAAGTCTGGATGAATCGTCGGTTCTCCCCCACTCAACTGCACAATATCCGGTTCACCTTCATTCGCAACCACCGCATCTAACAACTTTTCGATTTCGGCCAGCGATCGATGCACACGAGCCGGATGACCATTGGGCGATCGCGCTGGCCCTGAGTCGGCATAGCAAATTGGACAGGTCAAATTACACTGATCGGTGAGTTCAACTAAAGTCAAACAACTGTGCTGTTCATGGTCAGGACAAAGACCACAATCATAGGGACAACCGTGACGAATTGGAGTATTAAACTTGAGCGGCATATCCCCCGGCTTGATAAACTCCTGACAGAGTTTGTAATAAGCAATATCATCGGCAATCAAGACCTCTTCCCGACCATGCTGGGGGCAGTGCTTCACTAAGTACACCTGTTCATCCCGAAAGATGATTTTGGCTTCTACTTTGGTGAGGCAAGTAGAACACACACTATTCGTCAATCCGTAAAATAAATAAGGTCGCGTTGGCATAAGTTCGGCTAGATTCGTCAAGCTGGCAAAGGATGGGCTGATCTTAGGCGATCGCTCCCCACCGAACCCAATTTCTTACTAAGAGAATTCAGAATCCCGCGCAATCTTCCTGGGTTACTGAAAAACCCTCAGATGCACCAAATTGACAATTGTTTATTGATTGCGCCAGCTAAAATTGCGATCGCAGGATAAAACCCGGATAAAGTGGACATGAGGGTTGTAGGGTAGGGAGCGAACCCATGTTTGACAAAATTTTGGTTGCTGTAGACGATAATGAAGTCAGTCAACGCGCTTTTCAAGCAGCCATCACGTTGGGCAAGTTAATGTCGGCCCGCTTGTTATTGGTGCATGTGCAATCGCCCGTGGAAATGAGTTTTCCAAACCGGGGTTTTCCCTACGAAAGCACCTATCCAGGGGCCACAGCGGAGGCATTTGGGATGCAGCTTGAACAGTGGGAAGAAACGGAAGAACGGGGCCGCCAGTTGTTGCGATCGCTGGCCGACGCAGCCACCGCCAGTGGCGTTCATGCCGATGTGTCTCAACCGCTGGGGAATCCCGGCCAAACCTTGTGCGAGTTAGCCCGCACCTGGGGCGCAAGTCTCATTGTGGTGGGGCGACGGGGGCATACGGGGTTGGAGGAAGCCCTGGCAGGGAGCGTCAGCAACTACGTGATGCACCATGCTCATTGTCCCGTGCTAACGGTGCAAGGTAAAACCCCCGCTTGACTGCTTACTATTCCTAACGCCTGCGGTGACTGAAGCGGCTGACCTGCATTTCCTGGCCCGCGATCGCTACATTAGTCCCATCCCCTCGCTTGCCCCTTGGCAAACCGCCAATTAAAAGGATAAAGTATACTGTATACAAAGACAATTGAAGGGCTTGCTGAAGCCTGCGGTTTACTGAGTCGAATCGGTTTATCTAATCGACTTGGCCCGACGGGCGATCGCCCCCTTGGCTCTGCGATCGTCGTTTAGCCTTGCCCCCGCATCACCGCCTTACCTACCACTTGCCTGGACAACCGGGCGATCGAGGATTACTGTTCGCTTGCAAAAGCATCGGAGGCTCATTTTGCCCCTTCCTTCCCGGCCCCTCAAACGTGCCCAATCCCTTCATGAACAAACCTACCAAACCTTACGCCATGCCATTTTGGCGGGTGAGCTTATGGCTGGGACACGGTTGGTGGAAACTCAACTCGCCGAGCAACTCCAGGTCAGCCGTACCCCCATCCGGGAGGCGATCCGGCAACTCCAGCGAGAAAACCTGGTGACAACCGATGTCCACGGCGCTTTACGGGTGGCCCAGTTAGCCACGACAGATGCCGTGCAACTCTACGACTGCCGCATTGCCCTGGAACAATTAGCTGTGTCGGAAGCCTGTCGCAACGCCACCCCCGCCCAACTGGCCCAACTGGAAACTGCCATCCAGCACGCCGAAAAAGCCATCAGTCAGCAAACCCACCCCTTGACCCACTATCAACTGTTGCATTTGGATTACGAGTTTCATCGATCGCTGGCAGAAAGTTCGGGCAATGTCTGGCTGGTGCAAATTTTGGATCAGGTATTCGACAAAATGGCGCTGTTGCGGCTACGAACCATGCAACACAATCCGGGCGTGCTAGAAATTCGGAGTGAACACCGACGGATCTATGAAGCCGTGCGCGATCGCGACCCCGTCGCCGCCACCCAAGCCATCCAGTTTCATCTCATTGCCAGCAAAGAGCGCGTCGTGCAAGAGATCCGGGAGTTAGAGCACCACTCCGAACAAGACGTTTCCCCCTGAGGATCAAGACCGCCCCGTAATTCCACGTTTTCCTTTACCGTTCACAGTAAAACCATGACAACGCCGAACACCACTGCAACCAAACGCATCTTCATCTGTGGTTCTGCCCTCCGTGGCCAGCCCGATCACCAAAACCTGCAATCGGCCCAGTTCATCAAGGCCGCCGCCACCGCCCCTCGCTACCGCCTCCATGCCGCTGCCGATGGCTGGCACCCAGCAATTTATGAAGTCGCCACAAACGGCATTGCGATTCCGGGCGAAATCTACGACATTACCCTGCCAGAGTTTGAGCATCTCGCCGCCACCGAACCGCCCCACATGTATCCCAGCGATGTGGTGTTGGCCGATGGCGAAGTAGTGACCGCCTTCCTCTACCCGCAAGCGTTGGTGGAACAGTATCAATGGCCGGACATTTCCCATCTCGGTGGATGGGCCGCCTATAAAGCCAGCCTGCAAACGGCCACGGTCTAATTGAACGGTCAGGCGATCGCCGCCGTCCCCCGTCGTCAATCCGGCGATCGCGCCGACCGTAGCCCCATCGGAATATTGTCCTGTTTCAGCCCCCGCAGCCATGCCCTATTCCCTTGCTGACCTTAACCAAATGGATCAAGCGGCGTTCGTTGCAGCCTTGGGAGCCGTCTTCGAGCATACCCCCGCGATCGCCCACCAAACCTGGTACCAACGGCCTTTTACCAGCGTCACCGCCCTCCACCAAGCCATGATCCAGGTGATGCACAGCCTCAGTTCTGCCGAGCAACTCGCCCTCATCCTGGCCCACCCCGACCTGGGCAGCAAAGCCAAAATGGCCCCCGCCTCAGTACAAGAGCAAGCCGGAGCGGGCCTCGATCGCCTGTCGCCGGAAGAATACGATCGCTTCCACCACCTCAACCAAACCTATCGCGAAACCTTTGGGTTTCCCTTTATCATCGCTGTCAAACAACACACCAAAACCAGCATTCTGGCCGCCTTCGAGCAACGCCTGCACAACAGCGCCGCCACCGAACAAGCCCAAGCCCTCGCCGAAATTGCTGAAATTGCCCACTTCCGGCTCCTGGATCTCATCCCCCAGCCCGCCTGAAGTATGCCGCGATACAGCAAGGGAAGAATTCCTACCGTGTAATAGAAATAAATTGCCAGGTTTATGTATACAGCATACAGAACTCCGGCAAAGTGTTTTGAGGAGTGTTCACCGTCCATGTCTCTATTGCACTACTTCGGCAAAGCCCTACCCGTTCTGGGGATTATCGCTGGGCTTGCCGCCGTCTTACCCGCTGTTGCTCAAGCCAGCGATCGCCCAACCACAGCCGTTAGCCCTGAACTAGCACTAGGAGCACCTTTAGCCCCCAGCGGCATGGAACAGGTCAACGGGGTTGCCACCCTGGATACCGTTGCGCCCGCCCCCCCTCCTGCGCTAGAGCAAGTCACCTCCGTTTCTCAGTTTAGCGATGTCAAGCCCACAGATTGGGCCTTTCAAGCGTTGCAATCCCTGGTCGAGCGGTATGGTTGCATTGTGGGCTATCCCAACAAAACCTATCGAGGCAATCGGGCTTTGAGCCGTTACGAATTTGCCGCCGGACTCAATGCTTGTCTCGACAAAATTCAGGAACTCATTGCTGCCGCCACCGCCGATTTTGTCAAGAAAGAAGACCTGGAAGTGGTCAAAAAGCTGCAAGAAGAATTTGCCGCCGAACTCGCTGCCCTGCGGGGTCGGGTTGATGCCCTGGAAACCCGCACGGCCACTTTAGAAAAGCAACAATTTTCAACGACCACTAAATTGTCGGGCGATGTCTGGTTTAACCTCACCGGGGCCACGGGTGGGGATGATATTTTGGCGGAGCGATCGCTCCGCGCACCAAACAGTGCTTTTGCCCCACCCCAACGCGATCGCAACAACCGCCCCACCCGCGTCACCCGCGAAGATCCCGAAATCACCTTCAGCTATTACACCTTCCTCACCTTCAACACCTCCTTCACCGGCAAAGACTTATTAGTCACCCAACTCGTCGCCGGAAACGGCAACTCCCCCGCCAATCAACTGGTTTCCGCTGGCTTTTTCAACTCCTGGGGCACCCCCTTCCTTGACCAGACTGGCACCCCCACCCCCACCAACGTCGCCATCCGGGAATTGTTCTACCAGTTTCCCGTCGCCAAAAACCTGCAAGTCGCCTTTGGCCCCCGCATCAACTTCTATCGCTATTTTGATGGCAACCGTTTCACCTTCTTCAAAACTGGGGCAACCAGCTATCAGTCGAATGGCAGCACCCTCTTGAGCGCCGTAGACCGGGGTTCCGGGGCCGTCATCAATTGGGATATCAGCCGCCAATTCAAGTTCACCGCCGCCTACCTGGCCGAAAACACCGAATTCCTCAACTCGGCAGTCTTCAACACCTCCAGCAACCCCAACGACGGCTTGTTCAACAGTTCCAACGCCATCACCGCCCAGTTGCAATTTGCCCCCAGTCGCAACTTTGGCCTGCGCCTCATTTACAGCCGCTCCAGCCTCAAAGCCTATAACGGTTTCATTGGCGGGGCGGTTGGTGAACCGGTGCCCTATGGGTATGCCGATGATGGCTTTGGCGGGCAAGTGCGGGATTCGGGGGCCGATACCTTTGTCGCCAATTTCGACTGGTTGATCACCAAAAACTTTGGCATCTTCGGTCGTTATTCCTACGGCGTGACGGATATCAACCCCAAAAATCCGCTGCGGGATGGCGGCAAAATTCGGGTGCAGTCGTTCCAGGCGGGGCTGGGCTTTCCCGATGTGGGCAAAAAGGGAGCCTTGGGGGTGATCTCCTTCCTGGTGCCCTACGACTATTTGGAAGGCCGCCGCTTTTTGCTATCCGGTGGGGGCGATGGGGGGACGCAGTATGAGCTAGAAGCGTCTTATTATTACCCGATTAATGACAATTTGGCATTGGTGCCAGCGTTCTACGCGATCTTTAATGCCAATAACTTTGAGAGCAATCCGACGGTGTTTGTCGGCAATTTACGCGCTCAATTTTCGTTCTAGCAGAGGCGCTGCCATTGTCCCAACGGCTAGGCTAGGGTTATGGGTATCTTCTGCTGGAGTAGCGGATGGCTGGAAATCGCAGGCGACGGAGTCTGCGATCGCAAGTTCAACACAAGTAGGAGGTGCAAATGACTGTTGCAATGATGCCGTTGGTGGTCAATGGCGATCGCCTGAATCGCAGTATTATTCAACTCGCGGAGGTTGGCCAGTTGCCCAATGGGGGCGTGCGGCGGATTGCGTTTGGCACCGAAGACCAACTCGCGCGGCAACTGGTACATACCTGGATGGCAGAAGCCGGAATGACCGTGCAGATTGATGCAGCGGGGAACATCATTGGGCGCTATGAAGGAAAAACGAAGGCTCCGGCCCTGGCGACTGGCTCCCACATTGATACGGTGCCCGTGGCCGGTCGCTATGATGGCTGTCTGGGGGTGTTGGCTGGCATTGAGGTGGTGCGGACACTTCAGGAACATAATCTCCGGCTGAATCATCCGGTGGAGGTGATTGTCTTTAGCGATGAAGAGCGATCGGTGATTGGCTCCAAGGCGATGGCCGGACAGATTAAGGAAGACGCGGCGCACTATTGTCGGTTAGATGGTTCTTCGATTGAACCCTGCTTGCAAGCAGTGGGGGGAAACTGGGCCGACATTCATGCCGCTCGCCGCGATCGCCAGGATATTTGCGCCTTTGTAGAATTGCATGTTGAACAGGGCGGGGTGCTGGAGCATCACCAGAAGGCGATCGGGGTGGTCACAGGGGTTGTCGGGCAATATCGCTTTGCCGTTACCGTAAAAGGGCGGGCCAACCACGCAGGCACCACACCGATGGGAATGCGGCAAGATGCCCTCGTCGCTGCCGCTCAATTGGTTTTAGCCGTCAACGCGATCGCCACGGAAACACCAGGGGATCAAGTCGCCACCGTGGGCTTTATGGAAGTGTCCCCCAATGCCACCAACACCGTGCCCGGTCAGGTGGATTTACGCATCGACTTGCGGGATTTGTCCCAACCCCATCTCGAACACCTGATTGCACGCTTCAAAACTGAATTTGCCGCGATCGCCCAGGCCACAGGCACCGCCATCTCGCTACGGGAAACCCTGCACATCGAACCCACCCTGGCCGCCGACTTCATCATGGAGGCGATCGAGCACGTCTGCCAGGAGATGCACCTGAGTTATCTACACTTACCCAGTCGCGCTGGCCACGATGCCCAGGAAATTGGCCGCATCACCGACATGGGCATGATCTTTGTGCCCAGCCAGGACGGCATCAGCCACTCCCAAGACGAATACACCAGCCCCGCCCAATGTGAGCAAGGAGCCAACGTATTACTCAAAACCTTGATCAAACTGGATCAGCACTATCCCACGCCATCCCCCCAGGCTAACTAACCCTCCACCCCGCTCCCCCTGGGAGGCAAGCCCCACTCAAAATCACGCCAAACAACAATCCCCCCAGATTTAGTCGTCTAAGGGGATTGTTTGCATTCAGCCAGCAGTGGGCGATCGCAACCAGGCAGACACTACATCATGCCCATGCCACCCATACCACCCATGCCGCCCATGCCGCCCATACCACCCATGCCGCCCATGCCACCATCGGGAGCCGCAGGAGCCGGGGGTTCAGGCTTTTCGACAATCAACGCTTCAGTCGTCAAGACCATGCCCGCAATGGAACCAGCATCTTGCAACGCCGATCGCACCACCTTGGCCGGATCAATAATCCCCGCCGCAATCATGTCTTCAAAGGTGTTCGTCAGGGCGTTGTAACCCATTGTGAAGTCCATGCTGCGGACTTTCTCCACAATCACAGCGCCCTCTGCCCCCGCATTATCGGCAATTTGCCGCAGCGGTGCTTCCAGAGCCTTGATCACAATGTCGGCCCCAATCTGCTCTTCCACCGTGAGCGACGATTTGATGTCTTGCACTTTCGCGGCCAGGTGAATCAACGTCACCCCGCCACCGGGCACAATCCCTTCTTCAACGGCGGCTTTAGTCGCATTCAGCGCATCTTCAATCCGCAGTTTGCGATCCTTCAGTTCGGTTTCTGTCGCCGCCCCAACCTTAATGACAGCTACCCCGCCAGAGAGTTTGGCGATCCGCTCTTGCAGTTTTTCCTGGTCATAGCTGGAGTCCGATCGCTCCAGTTCTTGCCGCAGTTGAGTCACGCGCTTTTCCACGTCTGCCGCATTACCCGCACCAGAAACAATAGTCGTGCTGTCTTTGGTAATGGTGACTTTGCGGGCCGTACCCAACATTTCCAGCGTCACCCCATCCAGGCTGAGGCCAATGTCTTCCGAGATGACCTGACCGCCCGTGAGCACAGCAATGTCTTGCAGCATCGACTTGCGGCGTTCGCCAAATCCAGGCGCTTTGACCGCCACCACCGCCAATACCCCGCGCAAACGGTTCACGACCAGAGTGGCCAGGGCTTCTCCTTCAATGTCTTCCGCCATCACCAATAGCGGCTGACCGGCCCGCGCCACTTTTTCCAGCACAGGCACCAGGTCTTGAATGGAACCAATTTTTTTATCCGTCAACAAGAGCACCATGTTTTCGTATTCGGCAATCATGCGCTCAGTGTCGGTGACAAAGTAGGGAGAAATATAACCGCGATCGATCTGCATCCCTTCCACAACTTCCATTTCCGTCGCCAGGGATTTCGATTCTTCGACCGTGATCACCCCATCGCGCCCGACCTTATTCATGGCTTCTTCGAGCATCTGGCCGACTTCTTCATCATTGCCGGAAGACACCGTTGCCACCTGGGCGATCGCGTTTCCTTCAATGGGTTTGGCGACGGCCTGAATCTCTTCCACCAGTTTGGCCACCGCTTTTTCGATGCCTCGCCGGAGCGCCACCGGATTAGAACCCGCCGCCACATTCTTCAACCCTTCGTGGATCATGGCCTGGGCCAGTACCGTTGCGGTGGTCGTCCCATCGCCAGCCAGATCCTTCGTTTTTGAGGCGACTTCTTGAATCAGCTTGGCCCCGGTATTTTCCAGGGGATCTTCGAGTTCAATTTCCTTGGCGATCGTGATGCCATCGTTCACGATTTGAGGCGCACCAAATTTTTTCTCTAGCAAAACGTTGCGACCGCGAGGGCCAAGCGTCACCCGTACTGCATCGGCCAACGCATTGACACCCCGTTCTAGGGCCTTCCGCGATTCTTCATCGAAGACTACAATCTTAGCCATATCCGATCTGCTGTATAGTTTGCACTGTTGTCCAAAACTGACTTTAGCACTCTAGATTGCCGAGTGCTAACCATTGATGTGTTTTTTTCGGATTTCCACACCCAACCGCACCCGTGGTCATCCCACCCCAAAATCTGATTAACTGAATGCAGTCGTACCGTATGCAGGCGGACAGTGGAACGCATGGACACTTTGTTGCCACCGGGAAAGTTTGGGTTGCCAGTTTGGGGCGAAACGGGGGCTTTTATCGCTGATCCCGACTTTGTGCAACAACGCTACGAGCAGTATGGGCCGATTTTCAAAAGCCGGATCCTGGGCCGCAAAGCCGTGTTTATGGTAGGGCCAGAGGCGACGGAATTTGTCCTCTCCAGTGGGATGCAACACCTGTCCTGGCGGGAAGGCTGGCCGCTGACCTTTAAGCAACTCCTGGGGCGATCGCTCTTTCTGCAAGAAGGCACAGAACATCGGCGCAATCGGCGGTTAATGATGCCTGCGTTTCATGGCCCTGCCCTCGCTCGGTACATCGCGATCATGGAAGCCATCATCCAAACCTACCTGGCTAAGTGGGTCGAGTTGGGGGAATTTGTGTGGTACGACGAACTGAAACAACTCACCTTTGATATTGCCAGTCAGATTTTTTTGGGCACGCCACCGGGGCCAGGGAGCGATCGCCTCAGCCGCTTGTTTACCACCCTGACGAATGGCCTGTTTGGAGCCAACTATCTCCAAGCCCTGAATGCCCGTCGGCAACTGTTGCGCCACCTGGATCAAGTCATCGCCGATCGCCAACAACACCCCGCCGACGATGCCCTGAGTCTGCTGATTCAAGCGGTGGATGAAAACGGCGATCGCCTATCGGTCAAAGAAATTCGCGACCAGGCCATGCTGCTGTTGTTTGCTGGCCACGAAACCACTACTGCCATGCTGACCTGGCTGGGCCTGGAATTGGGGCAGCATCCCGCCATTTTGCACCGTGCCCGTGAGGAACAAGCCCAACTCGCCGCCCAATCCCCTGAATTGGCGATCGCCACCCTGGGCCAAATGCCCTACCTAGAGCAAATCCTCTACGAAGTCGAACGGCTCCATCCTCCTGTTCCTGGCGGCTTTCGGGGCGTAATCCAACCCTTCACCTTCAACGGCTACACCATCCCCAAAGGCTGGTTGTTGCAATACTCCATCCTCGTCACCCATCGCCTACCCCACGTTTACCGCAACCCCAACCAGTTTGACCCCGATCGCTTCGGCCCAGAGCGCCAAGAAACCAAACCTCAACCCTTTCACCTGATTGGCTTTGGCGGGGGGCCGCGCGTCTGCATTGGCATGGCCTTTGCCAAACTGGAAATGAAACTGCTCCTGGCCCACCTATTGCGGGGCTATCGCTGGGAAATTTTGCCCCACCAAAACCTGGAGGCCGTCCTGATTCCAACCCACCGCCCCAAAGATGGCTTGCGTGTCCGTTTTGGCCCCCTGACCTAGCCGCGTCCAACCTTTTCCTCCCGCCCAATTTATCTCCGCTTCAAAGAAACTGGCAACCATTAGCGACAATGTAAAGATTCCGACCAGACTCGACAACAGCCTCGGAACTTTCACGGAAAACTTGGCAGGATAGAGGCATCAGGACGTGCCTTTGGTCTACCTATCCCTCGGCAAAACCCCGTAGACCGATGAATTCGTTGTCGCTTCACTGATTTATGAAAACTCGTGTGTTTGTTCCTGGCGATCGCGGCCTTATCCAGCCTCCATCGTCCTGTGTCGTGGGTTGTACCCCCGTTGGTTGTCGTAGCAAATGGCTTTCCGCTGAACTGAATCAACTCGATCGCCGTTGGTATTTTTACCATGATGAACCCAGCACCGCTTGGGAACGCTGGCTGCGATCGCGACGACTCACCACCCTGCGTACCAGTTGGCAGGCGATCGCCACCGTCAAACGGCAACACGCCGACCTCCTCATCACCGGACGGCCCAGCTTAACCTTTTGGTGTGCCTTTTTTGCCCTAATTCAACGGGTCAAAGTGACTCACTTTGCCGTCTCCTTTCACCTGCGCTACCTGCCTAGAGGAGTCAATTTTTTTTGGGCACAGTGGGCCTACAACAACGTCCAAAAGCTGATTGTGCCTTCCCGCGCCGAAAAGCAACTGTATAGCGAGTATTTCGGGATTCCGCCAGCCCGCTTCGAGATGCAACACGCCGCAGGTGACATCCCCGCCTATGCCCCCGACTATCCCCTGGAACCCCAAGATTATGTTTGCGCGATCGCCCGCAGCCCCCAAGATATCCCGACTCTCCTCACTGCGATCGCCCAACTCCCCCACATTCCCCTGGTCATCGCCACGCCCCAATACCACTGGTTTGGGCCACCCCTGCCCCCCAACGTCACCCTCTACACCCGCTGTTCCACCGCCAAAATGATGAATATCCTCAAATTTTCGCGGTTTTTGGTCATGCCTCTGTATGCCCACCAAGACTTGTGTGACTCTGGGTTGCTGGTGACGGCCATGCACTTTGGCAAAGCGATCGTCACCACCCATGCCCCCACCGTGAGCGACTACGTATTTCATCACTCCAACGCCGTTTTGTACCCCGCCCAAACCCCCAAGGCTCTGGCCCAGAGCCTTGCCGATCTGTGGGGCAATATCTTAAAAGCAGAAGTGTTGGGCAAAAACGGTCAGGAGTATGCTAATGCCTTTTGTTCCCAAGCCTCCACTCGGAAATACTACCAACGCCTGCTGTTGCGCCACGGCATTTAGACCGCGATCGCCAGGGATAACTCCTGATGTTTGCACCAAACTCTCTGGGAACAGCCAAGGTGCATAGCAGCCTTCACTGGCTGTATCTCACTGACTGTAGTGGCCCCAGCGCAGAAACGTCGTCAAAATATAAATGACAATCATGGAGCCAACAATCGCCGGAATAATCGGCACACTTTGGATACTCCAATGCAACAGGGGCCAATCTAACCCGTATTGGCGCTTGAGCAATTGATAGCCCCATTCGCCCAACCACACTCCCGCAAACCCGACCACAATCAAACCCGCAAACTTACCTGGAATGCGCCGAGGAATTAACATGTTGCCAATCAAACCGCAGGCGATCGCGATGAACAACTGCACAACTAAATGGGACAAGTCCATAACCAAAACCTCCAGGGTTGGAAATCAAGTGGGAATACAAACATCAATTCACGCTAACGGTGCTAGCGCGATCCCTTAAGTGGCTGTGTCAAATGCGATGGGATTGAAAAAGGCGAATGAAAATAATGCTTGAGGCTGGCTTGGCGGCGGGGGGCAATCGCTGGTCATCCTCAGACCAACAACACAAGCGACAAACCCTTCAGTTCACTCTGCTTCTAATTTAGCCTTGATTTTTGGCATTGCTCCGGACAAACCGCCCATTTCAGCCCCCTTAGCAACAAAAATTTAGTCAGCACCGTCATTCAGCGGCATCAGCGGCGGTTGCCGCCCCCGGACTGGCTCCATAGTGGGCTAAGGTTTGATCGATAAACTGTTGCCAGGTGGGATTCGGTTGCCAAATTTGGTGGAGACTGGTGGCGGCGATCGCCGGATCAACGTCCAAGGCCAAAACACGATACAAATACATAAACGCCGAAACCCGCATATTGGCCGCGCAATGCACATAAACCTGTTGCTGGGCATGGGCTTGCAGTGCCGCCCAAAATTGCTCAAAGTCTCTCAGTTGGGGGGCTTCCCACTCGACAGGAATCGCGATATAGGTCAACCCCAAGCCCGTCACGATCGCGGCTTCGTTGGCGATCGCCCCGGTCGAAGTAGGCAAAGCCAGGTTCATCACCACGGCATAGCCCGCCTGTTGAATAGCCATGAATTGCGGGGCCGTAGGTTGGCCACTGGTGGCGATCGTCGGACTAATCGGCAAATAGTTATAAATCGCTGTCAGTTCTGACATGGGCTTCTGATGTAGGCTATTGACCAAGTTCCCGCGATCGCTGATAGGCCGCCCGCACCGCCTCGATCAACGCTGCCCGCACCCCTGCCTGTTCCATCTGGGCAATCCCGGCGATGGTGGTTCCCCCCGGACTGGTCACTTGATCTTTGAGTACCGCCGGATGGAGTTCTTTTTCCTGGATTAATTGCGCCGCCCCTTTCACTGTCTGCACCGCCAACTTGGCCGCGATCGCCCGTGGTAAGCCCACCGCCACGCCGCCATCAGTCAAAGCTTCGATCATCACCGCCACATACCCCGGCCCCGACCCCGACAACCCCGTCACCGCATCCATCAGGCTTTCGGGCACCGACACCACTTCCCCCACCGCCGCAAAAATCTGTTCAGCCTGGGCCAACTGCGCCGCCTGACAATGCTGCCCCGGCGCGATCGCCGTCATCCCCGCCCCCACCGTTGCTGGCGTATTGGGCATGGCCCGCACCACCGCCCGTCCCGGAAATGCCGCTTCCAGCTTTGCGATCGGAATTCCCGCCAAAATCGAAATCACCAAACCAGGAGTTGCAGCGTCCGATAATCCCGCTGTCAAACCAGCCATTACAGCGTCAAACACCTGGGGTTTAATGGCCAACATTAAAACGTCTGCGATCGCGGCCTGGGCATTATCGTCAGTCACTTGCACCCCATACCGTTCCGCCAACACCTGCCGCCGTGCCGCCAACGGTTCACTGACCACCATGTCTTGCGGTGCATAGACCCCGCGATCGACAAGGCGGGACATGAGAGCTTCTCCCATCATCCCGCCACCAATCATGCCAAATTTAGCCATATCGAATAATCATCAGCATCTCGCTATCAGATTACTCGGAAAACACCGTATTTCACCTTAAAAGAACAAGCTAATTTCCGGCGTTTTTCCAATTGCTACCTTTTAACCTGAACAAAGCCCAACTTCAAGGTTAATGGCATCAGCAATCGATCGGCTTACTGCGCCATCCGCATGGGTTCGTTGGCCCACACCTGAGCGGCTGCACTGCTCCGAGAAACATGCACCTGAGGCTGAGGCACTTCGCGTACTACGTTGTTTTGGGTGCTGACTTGCACACAGCTCGGCGTGAACAGGAAGATGCTTTCGCCAATCCGCTCTTGGTGCCCGTCAATGGCATAGGTGCCACCAGCTACAAAATCCACGGCCCGCTGCGCCTGGTCTGGATCCATGACGGTGAGGTTCAGGACGACAGATTTCCGTTCCCGCAAGGCTTGGATGACCTGGGGCATTTCTTCAAAGGTGCGCGGTTCAATCACGACAACTTCCGAGATCCCGTTGCTGGCCCCAGGCATTCCAATCACATTATTCATTGAAGTTGCGGTCATAGCGGGTGTCCCCATGGATGGTTCAGCAGACATTGGTGTGCGATCGCGCAAACGACTCCGGCGACTCCGGACATCTTCCATCGGAGCAGCAGTCATTGGTTGAGCATGTTCCTGTTGGTAGAGGTTTTGATACTCCTCACCATCCATTTCGTCATACTCATACTCGTATTCTGCCGAACCGTCAAAACCAACGAAATCACGAATTTTGTTGAAAATATTACTCACTGCTTACGCTCCATCACGATCAATTTTCGATACGACTCATCCAGTGACTCAGAAATGCACACTGACGGCAACGATTCACGGTCAGCTTCACTCTAATGTCCCATTACCACTCACAGACGATTCTTTATCTCACTGTCACTGGACTCAATCTCAAAGATAGGCTTTCAAACTAACAACCTATCTGTTTTCGCTGAATTGAGACACCAGTATACAGCGACTTTTTGAAAGTAGATCCTTTATTAAGGTTTTTTCTGGTTATCTCCTTTAAAAGATGGGAATACGGGCTGAAGTCCTTGATTTCTCGTGCAGTTTTGGTTGAGATTTAGTCATGCTTGTTTACACACTAGCGCGACGCTAAACGTTAGCACAAAGTTTAGAAATGGATTTAATTTTTTCTCAAGATTCTGTTTGGGTTGAGCAGGCTACTCTATAGAACGCTGCCTGTAAGCGATGGGATTTGTGCTCAAGGCCAAAGCCGAGGGAGTTATTCGGTGGGCCTCATTCAAGAGCGTTTAAATCAGGAACGATGAATAAAATTACAGGTTATTGGCTGCCTACTCTTAGCGGGTGGTTGACCGATCGCGATCGCCCAAATTGACTTAACTGAGTGACAGCGTTATTCCCGGTGAAGACGGTGCAGTGGCTTCTCGTCGTCGTTGCATCAGCGCGATTTCTACTGACAGCCAGGGATAAAATGCAGGGTAGTTTAGGTTGAGGTTTTAGGCGGTGCGTTCACCGAACAAAATGCGACCCAAGCGGATCATTGTTGCGCCGGATTCAATCGCGATCGCATAATCACCCGACATCCCCATTGATAATTCAGTCAGACAAATTCTTTGCCAAGCTTGAGTTTGAATTTCGCGTTTCAGCGTATTAGCTGCCTGAAAAAAAGTCGCCAATTCCTGTTCAGTTAAACCCAAGGGCGGAATCGCCATTAAACCACGAATTCGCAAATTTTCATACGCATCCAGCAGCGGCAAATCCTGGTGCAACGCTGGCACTTCCCAACCCCCTTTATTGGGATCGGGTAACAGTTTAACCTGCAAACAAATTTGGGGTTTTGCAGCCAAGGATGCGGCCAATTGATTCAGGCGATCGGCAATTTTCAGACGATCAACCGAGTGAATCCATTGAAACAGTTGCAAGGCTTTTGCAGCTTTATTCGTTTGTAAATGCCCTAACAAATGCCAGGTGACATCTGCCAAATCCTGAAGTTCTGCTTGCTTCCACTCGGCTTCCTGAATTCGACTTTCGCCAAAATCACGGATACCAGCAGCATAGGCAATACGCATCGCGGCGGGGGCCACTTGCTTGGTTACTGCAATCAGCCGCACAGATTCTGGCATAGATTGCCGGATCTGGTCAATACGTTGGGTAATTATGTCAGCGTTCAACACCGTCATTTAGATAAAACAACACGCGATCGCAGCAAGCACTTTGTCCGCCATCCGTCCAGCCATTACTGGAAGGTTTGTTTATACATGGCCAGCAGCCGTTCGTATTCTGCCTGTGGCCCCATCCGTCGTAACGACCGGACTCGGTTTTCAATCAATACACGGGCATCGCTGCGGGTAATCGCTTCAAATTCCAGTCCGGCATCCGATTGGGTGACGATGAAAAAGAGGCGTTGGGCGTACAGCGTGGTAAACAGTTCCCGCTTGTCATCCACCAGGCAGACCCGGAATAGCAGGCCAAAAGTTGTGTGATTTAGGTAGTTCTCGGCGCTCATTCCAACTCGCTCAACTCAAAGGGGTGGGCGATCGCAAGTTTGCCGGCCAAAGCCAATGGATGCATAGGTGATACCTCATTTCGGCAAAAATTGAACATTTTTTTATGCAGTTGATCAGCAACGGCCATTTGTCAGGGTTTCCCCATAAACATAGCAGGTGCCTTGTCCCAAACTGAGGGCCAAGCAGCGGCTCAAGGGTTAGCCCCAATCGCCACACGCTTCACTGTTCAGCGCCCCAGTATAATCTGGCACACCACAGCAGCCCCAATACCAGCAGGGCAACCCAATCGATTATCCTAAACCGAAATCGGTGCCATTGAACCTGATGCTGGTTAGGCGTTGTAAAACCTCGGACTTGCATGGCGCTGGCAATTTGCTCGGCGCGGAGCAAAAGATTTTCCAGTAAGCGTTCAGAAACCATCAGCCACACTTCGATGCTGCGGCGCATCCCCAGCTTTTTCCAGTTGATGGCGCGGGTGCTGACGGAACGAATCAGGTTTTGGATTTCTTCGAGGACGAGGGGAATAAACCGGAGGGACAGCGTGAGCGTCAAGATAATTTCGGTGACGGGCACTTTGAAGCGGCGCAGCGGGTGCATCCAGTTTTCTAGGGCAGCGGTCATTTCTTCGGGGGCAGTGGTGAGGAGATACAAATTGGTGCTGTAGACCAGGGTGAAAATGAGGGTGCTGACGCGAATGCCCAGGTCGAGCGATCGCTGGGTAATTTTGAGCAACCCGACGGAGTAGACCACATAGCGATAATCCGTCGGCTGGGGTAAATTGGGCGGTTTTTGGCCTTGTGCCAGGGGATTGTCTACGTTGGGCAAGCTCCAGCCAAAGGGATCGTACCAGGGGGGGCGGGGCAGGGGCGGGGGCAGGGTGCGGGGCTGACGCAACAGGGCGAATTCATCCGCCGGGAGACGTGGCTGGTGGGGGGTATTAAGGCCATCGGGCAAAACCCAGGTCAGGCCCAAAATCAAGCAACACAGAAACAGCAGCCACCCCATTTGCTGTCGCCAGACGCGGAGGGGAATCAGGGCGGTCAGGGTGATCCCAATCAGCAGGACGACTAAGGCAATGCGCCAGAGCGGGCTGGCCAGAAGCGGGGTGAGCAAAAACGACAGTAACCAGGCCAGTTTGACGCGCGGATCGAGCCGATGGAGCCAGGTGATGGGTTGTTCGAGGTATAGCCCCAGAGGGAGCGATCGCAGTAAAT
>ERZ1066123.181-NODE-181-length-50938-cov-15.100014_pt1 | contig 50938 bp, 59 predicted proteins | sample MGYA00382770_ERZ1066123 | MGnify/ENA primary metagenome ERZ1066123 (study PRJEB33369, sample SAMEA5778353) | biofilm metagenome | biome: Industrial cooling water; feature: Water cooling tower basin; material: Biofilm | place: United Arab Emirates | collected...
TGCCCGGGCTGCGCGTGGGCGTCGATGGGCAGCCCGCGCGCTACCCGCCCGCCGAGGCGGTCGCGCGGATTGCCGCCGCGCGGTCGGGCGCGCCGCAGCCCCGCCCCGCCCCGGTCTACCTGCGCGCCGCCGACGCGGCGCTGCCGGCCGACCCCCCGCCGCGCATCCTGCACGACCCGCCGTGACGCCCGCCGACCTCGCCGCCCTGCACCGCGCCTGCATCGCCGTGCCGCCGCCCTGGCCCGAGGCCGCGTTCCGGGGGCTCTCGGCCGACCCGCTGTGCTTCCTGCTGACCGAGCCCGGGGGATTCCTCGTCGGCCGCGCCGTCGCGGGCGAGGCGGAGCTGCTGACGCTGGCGGTCGCCCCCGGGGCGCGGCGCCGCGGGATCGGCGCGCGGCTCGTGCAGCGGTTCCTCGACCAGGCACGACGGCGGGGTGCGGCACGGGCCTTCCTCGAAGTCGCGGCCGACAACGCGCCCGCGACGGCGCTCTACGTCCGCGCGGGCTTCGCCTTGACGGGCCTGCGGCGGGCCTACTACCGCACCCCCGACGGCCGGCCCGTCGATGCCCTGGCGATGGCCCGCGACCTTGGCCCGTGAGGCCGCGAATTACGCGGCGGCCCAACCGAATGTGTCTTGACCGGCTTCGCCCTTGCGCCCCAAGTTTGCGCCACGATCCAGCGCCGCGCCGCGCCGCGCGGTGCGTGGCCACAAGCAACAACCCGACCGGGAGACCCTGATGACCTTCACGAGACCGCTGCTGGCCGCCGCCTCCGGCCTGGCCCTGATGGCCGGTGCCGCCGCCGCCGAGCCCGCGATCATCTTCGATCTCGGCGGCAAGTTCGACAAGTCCTTCAACGAGGCCGCCTTCAACGGCGCGACCAAGTGGGCCGAGGAGACCGGCGGCACCTTCAAGGAGCTGGAGATGACCTCCGAGGCCCAGCGCGAGCAGGCGCTGCGCCGGCTGGCGGAATCCGGCGCGAACCCGGTGGTGATGACGGGCTTTGCCTTCGGCGACGTGCTGAACGAGGTGGCGCCCGACTTCCCCGACACGCGCTTTGCGATCATCGACGCGGTGGTGGAGCAGCCCAACGTCAAGTCGATCGTCTTCACCGAGCAGGAGGGCAGCTTCCTCGTCGGCATGATGGCGGGGCTCGCCTCGAAGACCGGCACGGTGGGCTTCGTGGGCGGGATGGACATCCCCCTGATCCGCCGCTTCGGCTGCGGCTACGCGCAGGGCGTGAAGGCCGCGAATCCCGAGGCGACGGTCCTGCTGTCGATGACCGGCACGACCCCGGCCGCGTGGAACGATCCGGTGCGCGGCGGCGAGCTTGCGCGCGCGCAGAAGGAGCAGGGGGCCGACGTGATCTTCGCCGCCGCGGGGGCCACGGGCATGGGCGTGCTGCAGGCCGCGGCCGACGAGGGGATCCTGTCGATCGGCGTCGATTCGAACCAGAACTACCTGCATCCGGGGTCGGTCCTGACCTCGATGCTCAAGCGGGTGGACGTCGCGGTCTACAACGCCTTCAAGGAAGGCACCGCGATGGAGCCGGGGGTGACGGTGCTCGACCTTGCCGCCGACGGCGTGGGCTATGCCATGGACGAGTACAACGCGAGCCTCGTGACGCCCGAGATGCAGGCCGCCGTCGACGACGCGGCCGCGCGGATCAAGTCGGGCGAGCTCGTGGTCCACGACTACATGAGCGACGATTCCTGCCCCGCCGCCCAGTTCTGATGGCGCGGACCGCGATCAGGGGGCGCGGCCGGTGACGGCCGCCCCCGCCGCGGATGCCCCGCCCGCGATCGAGCTGCGGGGCATTTCGAAGGCGTTCGGCCCCGTGCAGGCCAACCGCGACATCGACATCGCGGTGGCGCGCGGCACGATCCACGGGATCATCGGCGAGAACGGCGCGGGCAAGTCGACGCTGATGTCGATCCTCTACGGCTTCTACCGCGCGGACGCGGGCGAGATCCTGATCGGCGGCGTCCCCACCCCGATCCCCGACAGCCAGTCGGCGATCCGCGCAGGCATCGGGATGGTCTTCCAGCACTTCAAGCTGGTCCAGAACTTCACCGTGCTCGAGAACATCATCCTCGGCGCGGAGGAGGGGGCGATGCTCGCCGGCTCCATGGCCCGGGCGCGGCGCGTCCTCGCCGACCTGAGCCGCGACTACGAGCTCGACGTCGACCCCGACGCGCTGATCGAGGACCTGTCTGTCGGCCACCAGCAGCGGGTGGAGATCCTGAAGGCGCTCTACCGGCAGGCCGAGATCCTGATCCTCGACGAGCCGACCGGCGTGCTGACGCCCGCCGAGGCGGACCACCTGTTCCGCATCCTGCGGGGGCTGCGCGACCAGGGGAAGACGATCGTCCTCATCACCCACAAGCTGCGCGAGATCATGGAGACCACCGATGCCGTGTCGGTGATGCGGCGCGGCACGATGGTGGCGACGGTGCGCACGGCCGAGACCAGCCCGGAGCAGCTCGCCGAGCTGATGGTCGGCCGCAAGGTGCTCCTCGAGGTGGAGAAGGGGCCCGCGCGCCCGGGCCGCGTGGTGCTGGAGGTGAAGGGGCTGCGCGTCCGCGACGCGCAGGGGGTGGAACGGCTGCGCGGCATCGACCTGCACGTCCGCGCGGGCGAGATCCTCGGCATCGCGGGCGTCGCCGGGAACGGGCAGTCGGAGCTTCTGCAGGTTCTGGGCGGCATCGCCCGGGGCACGGGCGAGGCATGGCTGAACGGCGAGCCGCTCGACCTGACGGGCCGCCGGTCCGACGGCCGCTCGCGCCGCGCGCAGGGGATCGCGCATGTCCCCGAGGACCGCCAGCACCTCGGCCTCATCATGGACTTCGCCGCGTGGGAGAACGTGGCCTTCGGCTACCACCACGACGCGGCCTATCAGGCGAACGCGCTCCTCATGGACAACGACGCGCTGCGGCGCGAGGCGCAGGGCAAGATGGAGCGCTTCGACGTGCGCCCCCCCGACTGCCGGCTGCCCGCCAAGGCCTTCTCGGGCGGCAACCAGCAGAAGATCGTGCTGGCGCGCGAGATCGAGCGGAACCCCGACCTGCTGCTGATCGGGCAGCCCACGCGCGGGGTCGACATCGGCGCGATCGAGTTCATCCACAAGCAGATCGTCGCCCTGCGGGACGCGGGCAAGGCGATCCTTCTGGTCAGCGTGGAGCTCGACGAGATCGTTGCGCTGTCCGACCGCATCCTCGTCATGTTCGACGGCCGCATCATGGGCGAGGCCGACCCCGGGGCCGCCGACGAGCGCGCGCTGGGCCTGATGATGGCGGGGGTGGCTGCCGGTGCCCCGCAGGGGGCCGCCTGATGGAGCGGATGCCGGGCTGGGCCGACGTGGTGCTGGTGCCGCTGATCAGCCTGATCATCGCCTTCGCGATCTCGGGCGCGGTCATCTGGGCCATCGGCGAAAGCCCGGTCGAGGCGCTGACGGTCATGATCGAGGGCTCGGTGGGGTCGACCTACGGCTGGGGCTACACGCTCTACTACGCCACCAACTTCATCTTCACGGGCCTCGCCGTGTCGGTCGCCTTCCACGCGGGGCTCTTCAACATCGGTGGCGAGGGGCAGGCGACGCTGGGGGGTCTCGGGGTCGCGCTTGCCAGCCTCTTCGTGCCCTGGCCGCACTGGTCGCTGGCGCTGCTCGGGGCCGCCACGGCGGCGGCGCTGTTCGGGGCGGCCTGGGCGGCGATGCCCGCCTGGCTTCAGGCCCGGCGCGGCAGCCACATCGTCATCACGACGATCATGTTCAACTTCATCGCGGCGAGCCTGCTGAACTACCTGCTCGTCAATGTCCTGCGCCCGCCGGGGTCGATGGACCCGGCCTCGGCGCGCTTCCCCGAGACGACGAACCTGCCGGGTCTCGACGCGGTGCTGGGCCTCGTCGGCATCCCGTTCTCGGACGCGACGCCCGCCAACGTCAGCCTTCTCATCGCGCTCGCGGCCTGCGCGCTCGTCTGGGCGCTGATCTGGCGGACGCGGCTCGGCTACCAGATCCGCGCCTTCGGCAAGTCCGAGAGGGCCGCGGTCTACGCCGGCATAAGCCCGGTGCGGATCACGATGTGGGCCATGGTCATCTCGGGCGCGCTCGCGGGGCTGATGGCGGTCAACACCGTGCAGGGCGAGGCGAACCGGCTGCTGCTGAACAGCGTCGAGGGCGCGGGCTTCATCGGCATCGCGGTGGCGCTGATGGGCCGCAGCCACCCTTTCGGCGTCCTGCTGGCGGCGATCCTGTTCGGGTTCCTCTACCAGGGGGGCGCGGAGCTCGCGCTCTGGACCTCGATCCCGCGCGAGCTGATCGTGGTGATCCAGGCGCTGGTGATCCTGTTCACCGGCGCGCTCGACAACATGGTGCGGCAGCCGGTGGAGCAGGCGTTCCTCCTCCTCCGCAGGAAGGGGCCGTGATGGATTTCGGAACCCTGATCCAGATCCTCGATTCCACGATCCGGCTGGCGACGCCCCTGCTGCTCGCCTGCATGGCCGGGCTCTACTCGGAGCGCGCGGGGATCTTCGACATCGGGCTTGAGGGGAAGATGCTCGCCGCCGCCTTCCTGTCGGCGGCGACGGCCTTCGTCACGGGCAACGTGTGGCTGGGTCTCGTGGCGGGGATCGCGGCCTCGCTGGCGCTCTCGGCGATCCACGGACTCGCGTCGATCACCTTCCGGGGAAACCAGCTCATCTCGGGGGTGGCGATCAACTTCCTCGCCTCGGGCCTCACGGTGCTCCTCGCGCAGAACTGGTTCGGGCTGGGCGGGCGGACCCCGTCGCTGGAGGGCGACGCCCGGTTCGCGGAGATCCGGCTGCCCTTCGCCGACGCGCTGTCGGGCGTGCCGGTGCTCGGGCCGGTCTACGCCGACCTGATCTCGGGGCATTCGGTGCTCGTCTACGTGGCCTTCCTCGTCGTGCCCGCCTCGGCCTGGCTGCTCTACCGCACGCGGTTCGGCCTCAGGCTGCGCGCGGTGGGCGAGAACCCGGCGGCCGTCGACACGGCCGGCGTCAGCGTGCGGGGCATCCGCTACGCGGCGGTGATGATCTGCGGCGTCCTCTGCGGACTGGCGGGGACCTACCTCGCCACCGCTCTGGCGGCGGGCTTCGGGCGCGAGATGACCGCCGGCAAGGGCTACATCGCGCTGGCGGCCCTCATCTTCGCGAAGTGGCGGCCATGGTACGCGCTGGGGGCCTGCCTGCTGTTCGGCCTGCTCGAGGCGCTGGCGATCCGCTACCAGTCGATCGACCTCGGCGTCGTCGCTCTGCCCGTCCAGTTCATGCAGGCGTTGCCTTACGTGCTGACGGTGGTGATCCTGGCGGGCTTCGTCGGCAAGGCGATCCCGCCCCGCGCCGGGGGGGAGCCCTATGTCAAGGAACGCTGAGCGGCACGGCCGAAGGCGAAGCGGCCGGGGGTGACGCCGGCGGGCGCGGTGCGCGGCACCGGCCCGACCGGCGGTCCCGTCCCGTCCGGTGTCGCACCTCCCGTCCCGCCAGCCCCCGGCCCCCATGCAGCTTTACCTTCCCATCGCCGAGGTCTCGGTCAACGCCTTCCTGCTGCTGGGCATGGGCGGGATCGTGGGCTTCATGTCGGGGCTGTTCGGCGTGGGGGGCGGGTTCCTGATCACGCCGCTGCTGTTCTTCCTCGGCGTGCCGCCGGCGGTGGCGGTGGCGACCGGGGCCAACCAGGTGGTCGCCTCGTCGGTGTCCGGGGTGCTGGCGCAGGTGCGGCGCAAGGCCGTCGACTTCCGCATGGGGGGGGTGCTGCTCGCCGGGGGCCTGGCCGGGTCGGGCTTCGGCATCTGGGTCTTCCGGCTGCTGACGGCGGCGGGGCAGGTCGACCTGTTCGTGCAGCTCGCCTACGTGCTGTTCCTCGGCATCGTCGGCGCGATCATGCTGCAGGAGGGGCTGCGATCCTGGTGGCGCAGCGCGGAGGGCACCCCGGTGCGGCGGGCGCATACCCACAACTGGATCCACGGCCTGCCCTTCAAGATGAAGTTCCGCGCCTCGGGCCTCTACATCAGCGTGCTGCCGCCGCTGGCGGTGGGCGCCTTCGTCGGCTTCCTCGCCGCGGTGATGGGGGTGGGCGGCGGCTTCATCATGGTGCCCGCGATGATCTACCTTCTGGGAATGCCCACGAAGGTCGTCATCGGCACGTCGCTGTTCCAGATCATCTTCGTCGCGGCCTTCACCACGCTGCTGCACGCCGTGACCAGCCAGACGGTCGACATGCTGCTCGCGCTCGTGCTGATCCTCGGCGGCGTGGTCGGGGCGCAGTTCGGCGCGCAGGTGGGCCTCCGGCTGCGCGCCGACCAGCTCCGCATCCTGCTCGCGCTGCTGGTGCTGCTCGTGGCGGGGCGGATCGCGCTCGACCTCCTGCTCACCCCGGCCGAGCCCTACTCGCTGACCTCGACGCGGCTGCCATGATCCGCGCGCCGGTCCTTGTCCTCGCGCTCCTCCTCGCCCCCGCGCCCGCCGCGCCGGCCGCCGCGCAGGTGCCCGAGCGCATTGTCGCGGGCCTGAGCCAGACGCAGGTGGCGATCACCACCAACTTCGCCGGGTCCGAGATCCTCGTCTACGGGGCGGTTCGGCGCGACGCCCCGCCGCCGGGGGGCGGAGCGCTCCAGGTGATCGTAACCGTCGCCGGCCCCCCGGTGGAGACGGTCGTGCGCCGCCGCGACCGGGTCGCGGGCATCTGGGTCAACAACGCGGCCGTCACCATCGACCGCGCGCCCAGCTTCTATGCCATCGCCACGACACGCCCGCTGGACCGGATCCTTCGCGCGACCGACGACCTGCGCCACCGCATCAGCATCCCGCGCACGATCCGCGCCGTGGGCATCGCCGCCGAGGCCGAAGGCTCGCCCGACTTCCTCGAGGCGCTGATCCGGCTCCAGACCAGGCGGGGCAACTACGTCGTCGACGAGGGCTCGGTGACGCTGACGGACGAGACGCTGTTCCGCGCCGACGTGGCGCTTCCCGCCAACCTCGTCGAGGGCACCTATGCCGTGCGCATCTTCCTGCTGCGCGGCGGCCGCGTGATCGACGCGGTGGAGCGCCCGATCGCGGTGCGCAAGACCGGGCTCGAGCGCATCTTCACCCAGATGGCCCGGAACGACCCGCTCGCCTACGGCGTGCTGTCGCTCGTGCTGGCGGTGGCGGCAGGCTGGGGCGCATCCGCCGCGTTCCGCCTCGTGCGGCCCTGAGGTCAGGATCCCGGCTCGGCGGCCAGGAAATGCCCGGTCGCCTGCGCCATGGGCCGCGCGCGGCTGTCCTGCCAGGCCTCCACATGGACCGACGCATAGCGCCGGCCCGAGCGGTTCACCCGCGCCCGCGCGTAGGCGTCGCGCGGCAGGCCCGCGCGCAGGTAGTCCACGGTGAAGTCGATCGTCTTGGGCAGGTGGCGCGGCGCCGCAGGGTCCGCAGCCTCCATCGCCGGCCAGATCGCGGACCAGCCGAGCTCCACGATCGCCGTGATCTCGAGGAAGGCGGCGATCGCCCCCCCGTGAAGCGCGGGCCCGCGCGGGTTTCCCACGAGGTGCGGCGCGAAGGGCAGGACCGCGGTCAGCTCGTCCCCCCGCCGGTCGAAGACGGCACCGAGAAAGGCCGCGTAGGGCAGGTCGCCGACCAGCCGCCGCAGCGCCGCGTCCCGGCGAGCCTCGACGGCCTGCGGGGATTCGGGGAGGGGGCGCGTCATTCCGGCCGTTCCATCGTGAAGGCCCCGGTGGCGGTCGCAACCGGCCCCTCGGCGTCGTCGTGGGCCGTCGCGCGCACGAAGGCCACCGTGCGGGTGACGTGGTGGCAGCGGGCGCGGGCTACGATCCGCTGACCCGGGGTCGCCGCGCGCATGTAGTCGATCCTCAGGTCGAGCGTCGCGGTCCCCGCGGGGGCCGAGGGATGCGCCATGACCGCCGCCCCGCTCGCCGTGTCCATCAGCGCCGAGACGGCGCCGCCATGGATCACGCCGGTCGCGGCGTCGCCCACGAGTCGCGCGTCCCAGGCCATCGACAGGGTGGCCGTGCCCGGCCCCGTCGCGTCGATCCGCATGCCGAGCGCCATGCAGTGCGGCATCGAGGCGAGGAACCGCCGCGCCAGGTCCAGGGGATCGTCCATGCCCACCTCCGTCCGCCGCATCCTCGCGGTCGCCTGACCGGAGCGCAAGGCTGCCATGCGTTGCTGCGAATTGCGAAACAGGGGCCGCGCCCCCATGTGACGCTGCGAAAGGAGGCGTCCCATGCCTGACCTCCGTCTTTCCCTTCGCGAGATGTGCGAACGCTTCGGGGTCACCCCCCGGACGCTGCGCTATTACGAGTACATCGAACTTCTGGCCCCGGCCCGTGTCGGGCGGTCCCGGTTCTACGGCCCGCGCGAGGCGGCGCGGATGACGCTGATCCTGCGCGGCCGCCGCTTCGGCTTCTCGCTCGAGGAGATCCGCCAGTGGCTGAAGCTCTACGACGACGAGGGCCTCGGGCCGCAACTCGCGGTTTTTGTGCAATATGCGAATCGGCAGCTTGCCAATTTGCGAGATCAGCGCGATGAACTGACGGCGACGATCACCGACCTCGTCCGCCTGCGCGACGAGGCGGCCCGTTCCCTGCGGGAATCGGAGGCGGACAACCGGCCGGTGCAAGCCCGGGCCGGCTGACAATCGATTTTGGCATTTGATAGCGCTTTCAAATGCTTGTTTGACGCCACGTTATGCCGCCGGGGCGCGTCATTCGGCTGGCCACGACCCGGTTTCGATCACAAACATCCGCCCTGTTCCCTGCAGACCTCACGGGCCAATGATGACGACTGCCTTGATGACGATCCGCCAGATGTGCGACGCCTATGGCGTGACGCCGCGGACCCTGCGCTTCTACGAGGCGAAGGAGCTGCTGTTTCCGGTCCGTCAGGGCACGCGGCGGCTGTTCACGGCCCGCGACCGCGCGCGGCTGACGCTGATCCTGCGGGGCAAGCGCTACGGGTTCTCGCTCGAGGACATCCGCCAGCTCCTCGACATGTACGATCAGGACGGCAACGACGAGCGGCAGGTGCGCGAGGCGCAGGCGCTGGCCGCCGAACGCCTGAGCGCGATGGAGATGGAGCGCGCCGACCTCGATGCCCGCATCGCGGAGTTGCGGGCGGTGATCGCCGACAGCACCCGCTGGCGCGACACGAGCCTCGCCTCCTGACGGATCCTGCCCTAGTATCGGCGCAAAGGTCTGCGCATCGGGGCGTGCGGGGGCCTTCGCGTCCCGCAAGGATGGACAGGACCGCCGATGCCCAAGCGCTTCCGACTGACCCGCCGGTTTCCCGTGGCGATGACCGAGGACGGCTACCGCGCGCTGCGCCGCTTCGCGGCCGAGGCGGGGCTTGACGAGGGCGAGGCGCTGTCGTTCCTGTTCGAGCACTGGTCGAGCGTGATCGACCACGACAACCTGACCCACCGGCTCCGCCTGTTCAATTCCGAGCTGGAGAGCCGTCGCTAGGGGGGAGCCGTGCCGAAGATCGACCTCGCCGCCGTTCCTGTGAAATCCGGCTCGTCCTACCCCGCCCCCTACGCCGCCATGGTGGCGGGCCGCTCCTCCCTGCGGCTGGGAGAGGCGGGCGGGCTGACGCAGTTCGGCGCGAACGTGACGATCCTCGCCCCTGGAAGCCTGTCGTCGATGCGCCACTGGCACGCGCGGGAGGACGAGTTCGTGATGATGCTGACGGGCACCTGCGTGCTGGTCGAGGACGGGGGCGAGACGGTCATGCGTCCCGGCGACTGCGCGGCCTTCCCGGCGGGCGTCGCGGACGGCCACCACTTCCGCAACGACGGGGCGGAGGAGGCGCGGTTCCTCGTGGTCGGCTCCCGGTCGCCGGTGGAGGACGTGACCTACTCCGACGTCGACATGCGCTTCACGAAGACGCCCGGGGGCACCGCCTACACGCGCCGCGACGGCAGCCCCTTCCCCGCCGACGCGCCGTCCTCGAAGCCGTAACCGAAGCGCGCGACGTCCTCGGCGCAGAGCCGGGCCACAAGCTCCGCGTCGGCGTCGGTGTAGACCCCCCGCCAGCCCGCCGGACGGTCGCCCGCATTGGCGTGCGGCAGGGGCGTCAGGCGGAAGCCCAGATGCGCCTCGAAGGGGGCGAGGTCGCCCGGTTCCTCGAGCCGCGCGCAGAGGGTCGCGCGGTCGGTGCCGCCCGCGTCGCGCGTGTAGGACGACGCAGGCGCGGCGGCGATCATCGCCTGCGTCCGCGGGTGGTTCAGCCAGCCCGAAAAGCCGTGCGCCCGCGCCAGCCCCACGGCGGGATGCGCAAAGCCGCGCGTCCGCAGCCAGTGGTACAGGCTCACCATCCGGTCCCAGGGGTTGCGCACCAGCGTGACGACGAAGAACGACCCCAGGTCGCCGGGCGCGAGCAGGCCGTCGATGTCGGCCAGCGTCGAATGCTTCCATAGCCGCCCGCGCGTCGTCAGCCCGGCCAGCCGCCCCTGCCGCGCGCGGGCCTTCGGCGTGTCGCCGACCAGGATGTCGTCGGCCGCCGCGCGCGCCTCGAGCGCGAGCGACAGCGCGGTGCCGCCCGTCTTCGGGATGTGGACGAAGACGAAGCGCCGCGCGCGCGAGACGATCATGGGGCCAGCTTCAGACGCGGTTCGGCGGTTCGCGCCCCTCGAAGAAGGCGGCGAGGTTCTCCAGCGCCATCATCCCCATCGCGGTCCGCACCTCCAGCGCGGCGGTGCCGAGGTGTGGCAGAAGGGTCACGTTCTCCATGGCGCGCAGCGCCTCGGGCACCTCGGGCTCAAACTCGTAGACGTCGAGGCCCGCGCCGGCGATTCGGCCCTGCTTCAGCGCCCGGACCAGCGCCGCCTCGTCCACCACGTCGCCGCGGGCGATGTTCACGAAGATCGCATGCGGCTTCATCCGGCCGAGGGCCTCCGCGTCGATCAGGTGATGCGTCTCGCGCCCGCCCGGCACCGCCACCACCACCACGTCCGCCCCCAGCGCCGTCGCCAGGTCGACCTGGCGCGCCGGCACGCCCGCATCGGCCAGGGACGACCGGTTGAAGAACACGACCTCCATCCCGAACCCCAGGTGCGCGCGGCGGGCGATGGCGCGCCCGATCCGCCCCATGCCGATCACGCCGAGCGTCCGGCCGCCCAGATGCATCCCCAGCATCTGCACCGGGTGCCAGCCCTCCCAGCGGCCGGCGCGGACCAGGCGCTCCCCCTCGCCCGCGCGGCGCGCGGTCATCAGGATCAGCGTCAGCGCGATGTCGGCGGTGGCCTCGGTGACGGCGCCGGGGGTGTTCGTCACGACGATCCCGGCGGCGCGGGCGGCGGCCACGTCGATATGGTTGTAGCCCACCCCGAAGTTCGCGAGGATCCTCGCGCGCGGCGCGAAGACCGCGGCGAAGACGGCCGGCTGGAAGCGGTCGCCCAGCGTCGGCAGCACCGCGTCGTGGTCGCGCAGCGCCGCGCGGAGCTCGTCGTCGGACAGGGGCTGCCCGCTCTCGCGCGCGGTCACGTCGAAGCGGTCGCGCGCGGCCTCCATCACGGCGGCGGGCAGCGGGCGGGTGATGAGCAGGGATGGCTTCAAAACAGGCGCCCCCCGAGCGGCACGTCGTGGCCGGGGCCGACCAGCACGACCTCGCCCGCCGCGTCCGGGACGCCGAGGACGAGCACCTCGGACAGGACCGGGCCGATCTGGCGGGGCGGGAAGTTCACGACCGCGAGCACCTGCCGCCCCACCAGCGCCTCGGGCGCGTAGTGCGCGGTGACCTGCGCCGACGACCGCTTCACGCCGATCTCCGCCCCGAAGTCGACCCAGAGCCTCAGCGCGGGCTTGCGCGCCTCGGGGAAAGGCTCGGCGCGGGTGATGCGGCCCACGCGGATGTCGACCTTCGCGAAATCGTCCCAGATGATCGTCATGCGCCGAGCTCCCGTCCCCGGTCGCGCGCGGCCAGCACCGCGCGGGCCATCAGCGGCCCGAGGCCCGTCGCGGGGTCCATGAGCACGCGCAGCCCCGCCTCGGTGGTGCCGCCGGGCGAGGTCACGCCCCGGCGCAGCGCGGCCGCCGTCTCGGGCGAGCGGTGTGCCAGTTCGCCGGCCCCCGCGACCGTCCCGCGTGCGAGCGTCATCGCCATCGGCCCGGGCAGCCCGGCCGCGACCCCGGCCGCAGCCAGGGCCTCGATGACGTGGAAGACATAGCCCGGGCCGGAGCCGGACAGCGCGGTGACCGCGTCCATCTGGTGCTCCCCCTCCAGCCGCACGACCTGCCCCACGGCCGACAGCAGCCGCTCGGCCAGGTCCAGGTCGGCGGGGGTCGCGGCGCCGTTCCCGCAGATCGCCGTGACCCCCCGCCCGACCGAGGCCGGCAGGTTGGGCATGGCCCGCACAATCCGCGTGCCCGCGCCCAGCGCCGCCTCGTAGGCGGCGAGCCGCGTGCCCGCCGCCACCGTCAGCACCAGCGTGTCGCCCCCGCCAAAGGCGCGCAGCGCCGGCAGCGCGTCGGCCATCGCCTGCGGCTTGACCGCGATCACCGCGATCGCGGGGGCGGGCGGCATCCCCTCGTTCAGGCGCACCCCCGTCGCGCGCAGCCAGTCCGACGGGCGCGGCTCGGCCACCCAGACCGAGCCCGGCGGCAGCCCGCCCGCCAGCCAGCCCGCCAGCAGCGCGGACCCCATGTGGCCGCAGCCGAGCAGGGCCAGCCCGTCCCGCGAAAGGATGTCGTCGTTCATGCGGCGCCCCCGGTCCCGCGGCAGGTTAGGCGCGGCCGCCCACCTCCGCAATGGCGACCTGCAGCGCCTGCGCGGGCGTCCGGTCGGCCCAGACGACCAGCTGGAAGGCGGGGTAGAACCGCTCGGCCATCGTGACGGCGCTGCCCACCAGACGCTCGATCTGCTCGGGCGCGGGGGACTGGCCGCCGCCCAGCAGAAGGCCGTAGCGCCAGACCATGAGCTTCTCGTCGGGCCACCACGAGAAGGCCCCGGTCCAGACCCGGTCGTTGCAGGCGTTGAGCATCTCGTAGAGCGCGCCGATCCGTCCCGCGGGCGGCTCCATCTCGAAGCTGCACACGAGGCGCAGCATCTCGTCGGCGGCCGACCAGGCCATCGTCAGCGCATAGGTGCGCCACTGCCCCTCGACCGACATCGCGATCTGGTCGTCGGTCAGCCGGTCGAAGGCCCAGTCGTGATGCGCGGCCAGCGTCTCCACCAGGTCGATCGGGTGGGGGTCGGCGTTCAGGTCGGCGAGTCGGGAAAGCGGCACGGTCCAGCCCCATCATCAAGCCCGAACAGGGCGGCGCTCCACCACAAGCGGTGCATACGGCCAAGGGCGGCGTCACCGAACACGTTCATTACTAGATATGGTGATCGGGATGCGGAAGGCTGTAAAGCACGATCCGCCGCACTCTCCTGTGGACAAGTGGGGCGCGGACGGGCCGCTTCCCCCCGCCGAGACTCGCGCGATTACGGCGCGCGATCAAGCGCGGCACGGCGCGGGTGACGTCGGATCCGCTCTCAGGCGGCGGGCTGGCCCGGGTCGCGCGCCGCCTCGAGCGCCGCGACGCGGGCGGCAAGGGCCTCGTTCTCCTCGCGGGCCTTCTGGGCCATGGCGCGCACCGCGTCGAACTCCTCGCGGGTGACGAAGTCGCGGTCGGCCATCCAGCGGTCGACCAGCCCCTTCATCGCCGTCTCGGCCTCGGCCTTGGCGCCCTGGGCCACGCCCATCGCGTTGGTCATGAGCTGCGACATGTCGTCGAGGAACTTGTTGCGTGACTGCATCCGGTCGGTCCTTTCCTGCCCTGCCGCAATATGTCCCACCCGGCGGGCCCGGCAAGGCCGGACGGCTCGTTGACATTCGCCGCCGCGCGCGGGACAAGGCTGGGCAATCCGCGCAGGCCCACATGACCCCCCTCCCGTTCCCCGACATCTCGCCCGAGATCGTGTCCTTCACGGTCTTCGGCGTCACGCTGGCGCTTCGCTGGTACGCGCTGGCCTACATCGTGGGCCTCCTGATCGGCTGGCGGATGGTCACGACCCTCGTCCGCCGCCCGGCGCTGTGGGGCGGGGCCGCGCCGATGACCGCCGAACAGGTGGAACGGCTGCTCACCTGGGTGATCCTCGGGGTCATCATCGGCGGGCGGCTGGGGTCGGTGCTGTTCTACAACCCCGGCAAGTACCTGGCGAACCCGCTGGAGATCCTGATGGTCTGGGAGGGGGGCATGTCCTTCCACGGCGGCCTCCTCGGCGTGATGGTCGCCGCGTGGATCTTCTTCTCGCGCGAGGGCATCCCGCTCCTGCCGGGCGCGGACGCGCTGGCCTACGCGACGCCGCCGGGACTGTTCCTCGGGCGGATCGCCAACTTCATCAACGCCGAGCTCTGGGGCCGGCCCACGGACCTGCCCTGGGCCGTGGCCTTCCCGGGCGAGGCGGCCCAGACCTGCCCCGGCGTGGTCGGCCTCTGCGGCCGGCACCCCAGCCAGCTCTACGAGGCGGTGCTGGAAGGGCTGGTGCTGGGCGCGGTCCTGCTCTGGCTCGTCTGGCGGCGCGGCTGGCTGACCACGCCGGGCCGGGTCGCGGGGGTCTTCATCGGCGGCTACGGCCTCGCGCGGTTCGCGGTGGAGTTCGTCCGCCAGCCCGACGCGCAGTTCGTGTCCGAGGGCAACCCCCTCGGCCTCGCGGTCCACTGGGGGGGCTGGGGCCTGACGATGGGGCAGCTCCTGTCGCTGCCGATGATCGCCGCGGGGCTGTGGCTGGTGCTGCGGGTCCGCCGCCCGGTGCATGACCCCGCTTGAGCGGCGGCTCGTCGCGCGCATCGCCGCGAGCGGCCCGATGCCCCTGCCCGACTGGATGGCCGCCTGCCTGATGGATCCGGAGCATGGCTACTACGCCACGCGCGATCCCTTCGGCGCGGCGGGCGACTTCACGACCGCGCCCGAGATCAGCCAGATGTTCGGCGAGCTTCTGGGTCTGTGCCTCGCGCAGGCCTGGCTGGACCAGGGGGCGCCCGCGCCCTTCACGCTGGCCGAGATGGGGCCTGGCCGCGGCACGCTGATGGCCGACGTGCTTCGCGCGACGCAGGGCGTTCCGGGGTTTCACGCCGGGGCGGCCGTCGTGCTGGTCGAGGCCTCGCCCGCGCTGCGCCGGCTCCAGGCCGACCGGCTGGGCACGGGGCCGGCGGGGGGGATCCGCTGGGCCGACGGGGTCGACGGCCTGCCCGACGACCGCCCGCTGTTCCTGATCGCCAACGAGTTCCTCGACGCCCTGCCGATCGAGCGCTACCGGCGCGAGGGCTTCGGCTGGACCCGGCGCTGGGTCGGGGTCGAGGGGGGCGTCCCCGTCTTCGTCGACCGGCCCGACGCGGCGGGCCCCGGCGCGCGCTTCGCCGCCGACGCGCCCGGGCAGGTGGTCGAGGTCTGCCCCGCCCTCGCACCCGTCGCCGCGCGGTTGTCCGCAACCCTGCGCGCGCGGGGCGGGGCCGCGCTGGTCGTCGACTACGGCGGCTGGCGGTCGTCGGGCGACACGCTTCAGGCGCTGCGGGGCCACGCCTTCGCGCCGCCGCTTTCGACGCCGGGCGAGGCAGACCTGACCGCGCACGTCGACTTCGAGGCGCTGGCGCTGGCGGCGGGGCCGGATCTCTGCACCGGGATGACCGCGCAGGGCGCGCTGCTGGAGCGGCTGGGAATCGCGGCGCGCGCCGACCGCCTGGCGGAGCGGCTCTCGGGCAACGCGCTGGCCGCGCACCGGGCCGCGCAGCGCCGGCTGACCCACCCGCAGGCGATGGGGGCGCTGTTCAAGGCCATGGCGCTGCACCCGCCGGGAACCCCCCCGCCGCCGGGGTTCGACCCCGCCCCACACTGGGGAGCCGTCCCGTGATCGAGGCGCTGACCGCCGGCCACCTGCCCGCGCGGCACGGCTTCTTCACGCGCGGAGGCGGCGTCTCCGTCGGCCTCTTCGGCACGCTGAACTGCGGGCCGGGCTCGTCGGACATCCCCTCGGCCGTGGCGGCGAACCGCGCGCGGGTCGCTGCGGCGATGGGGGTGGAGGCGGACAGGCTGCTGACGCTGCACCAGGTCCATTCGGCCGAGGTCGTGACCGCGACCGGCCCCTTCGCGGCCGGACGGCCGCGCGCCGACGCGCTGGTCACCGACCGGCCCGGCCTCGCGCTGGGGGTGCTGTCCGCCGACTGCCAGCCCGTCCTGCTTGCCGATGCGGAGGCGGGCGTGATCGGGGCCGCGCACGCCGGCTGGCGCGGCGCAAAGGCCGGCGTGCTCGAGGCCGTGCTCGACGCGATGGAGCGTCTGGGCGCGCAACGGGGCCGCACCCGCGCGGCGATCGGCCCGACGATCGGCCCCGACGCCTACGAGGTGGGACCGGAGTTCCGCGCGGCCTTCGCCGCCGACGACCCGGATGCCGAGCGGTTCTTCCGTCCCGGCCGGGGCGACCGCCACCTGTTCGACCTGCCGGGCTACAGCCTCGGGCGGCTTCGCGCCGCCGGGATCGCCGAGGCGCGCTGGATGGGGCACTGCACCGTTTCCGATCCGGCGCGCTTCTTCTCGTACCGGCGCGCGACTCAGGCGGGCGAGGCGGATTACGGGCGTCTGGTCTCGGTCATCCGTCTTTAGCCCGCGTGGCCGAGTCGGGGCGCAAGTCGCCGCCAAATTGCCGCAAATCGCGCCGGGTGGCGCGGGTCCGCTTGGCAAGTCCCTGAGAATGGGCGGGTTTCCGCACCCTTTCGTGACCGGCGCGCCTCGGCCTGCCGATCGTCATGCCCGTGAAGGTTGTCAAACCTCGGCCGCAATGGTCTGTCAGTGTCAAGACCCGAGGCCGGTTCGTCCGGCCAAGCGACGCAGAACGCGAGGGGGACAGACGATGAAGACCAATCGCCGCTGGCTGGCCGCCGTCATCGCCACGAGCGCGAAGGCCGCGCCGGGCCTTCCCTGGCAGAGCTCGGTCCGCAACTGCGTCCCGGCGGACAGGCCCGCCGCGCCGCCGGCCCCGGTGCCGGTCCCGCGCCAGCCGGCCGCCGCCGCGCGCTGATCCCCGGCCCGGTCCGGCCCGGCCCCGTCAGGCTCGGCCGGCCTCCGCCGCGGCCGACCGCGCCTCCAGCACCTCGAAGGGCACCGCCGGCTCGTCCTTGGCGCAACGGATCACGAGGCTCGTCTTCACGCTGGCCACGTTGGCCGCCGAGGTCAGCCGTTCGGTGAGGAAGCTCTGGAACGAGGACAGGTCGGGGGCCACGCACTTCAGGATGAAGTCGATCTCGCCGTTGAGCATGTGGCACTCGCGCACCAGCGGCCAGCCCCGCGCCAGCGCCTCGAAGGCGGCGAGGTCCGCCTCGGCCTGGCTCTGCAGGCGGACCATGGCGAAGACCTGAACCTCGAACCCCAGCTCGCGCGGGTCGACGTCGGCGTGGAACCCGCGGATGTAGCCCGCGTCCTGCAGCGCCCGCACGCGGCGGAGGCAGGGCGGGGCGGAAATGCCCACGCGGCGGGCCAGCTCCACGTTGGTCATGCGGCCGTCGGCCTGAAGCTCCGCGAGGATCCGGCGGTCGATCGGGTCGAGCTTCGTTCCGCGCATGCGTCCCCCTCGGGCCTGCCCGGCCGAAGCATAGGGTCCGACGCCGAAGCCGGCAATAATGTTTCGCGCCCGCGCAACGCCGTGCCGGTGGCGCCCGGCCGGTCGGGGCTTTCGGCCGGCGGCGCGAGACCCTATATCTGGCGGCCGAAACCGAACGCCGGGGCATCATCTTGACCGACACGCGCCATACCCGCCTTCTCATCATCGGCTCGGGACCCGCCGGCTACACCGCCGCGGTCTATGCCGCGCGGGCGATGCTGCACCCGGTGCTGATCCAGGGCATCCAGCCCGGCGGCCAGCTCACCATCACGACCGAGGTGGAGAACTGGCCCGGCGACACGCAGGTGCAGGGCCCCGACCTCATGGTGCGGATGGAGGCGCACGCGAAAGCCATGGGGGCGGAGGTCGTCACCGACCACATCGCGCGGCTCGATCTCGCGCGGCGCCCCTTCGCGGCCCATGCCGACAGCGGGCACACCTACACCGCCGACGCGGTGATCCTCGCGACGGGCGCGCAGGCGAAGTGGCTGGGCCTGCCGTCCGAGGAGCGGCTGAAGGGCTTCGGCGTCTCGGCCTGCGCCACCTGCGACGGATTCTTCTACCGGGGCCGCGAGGTGGTGGTCGCGGGCGGCGGCAACACCGCGGTCGAGGAGGCGCTGTTCCTCACGAACTTCGCGAGCAAGGTGACGCTGGTCCACCGCCGCGACGCACTGCGGGCCGAGCGGATCCTGCAGGACCGGCTGTTCAGGCACCCGAAGATCGAGGTCCTGTGGAACCATGCCGTGACCGAGGTGCTGGGCGACGACGCCCCGCCGGGCGTGACCGGCGTGCGCGTGCAGGACGTCCGTACCGGCGCCCTGACCGACATCCCCTGCGCGGGCTTCTTCGTGGCGATCGGTCACTCGCCCGCGTCCGAGCTGGTGAAGGACCAGCTCGCGCTGCACGACGGCGGCTACGTCGCGGTGGAGCCGGGCAGCACGCGCACCTCGATCCCCGGGGTCTTCGCGGCGGGCGACCTGACCGATCACGTCTACCGTCAGGCGATCACCAGCGCCGGGATGGGCTGCATGGCCGCGCTCGACGCCGAGAAGTTCCTCGCCGCTGATTCGGCAACGCAAGGTTGAAGCCGCCGCGAGCCGCCTAAACCGCAGCGGACAAGCGGTTCGGCCTGCTGAACAATGCCGTCCCGGGATGGCGATTCTGTCGCGCCCGCGTCTGCAAAATGGCGAAAATTGGAAGGTTCCCCGACGGTCCCGTATCCTCCCCCGAGGTTCAAGCACGAGGGACGACCATGCTGAGGATGACGATTGCCGCCGGGGCGCTGGCCCTGTCCGCGCTGGGGGCGAACGCCGCGACCGTCGCCGTCGACGGGACGAGGGTCGGGGGCAACTTCACGATCGCGCCGGGCGGGTCGGGCAACGGCGTCGTCGTCGCGGTCAGCGACCCGGCGAACCAGTGGAACCTCGCGCCCACCACGCCCTTCTCGGAATGGATCTGGGACGAGGCGCTGGTGAACTCGATCGGCGGGAACACCTTCGGCGGTCCGGTCACGTTCCTCTACACGTTCAGCCTCGCGGGCTACAAGGCGGCCACCGCGTCGCTGTCGGGCCTGCTCAGCATCGACGACAACGTGATCGTGACGCTCAACGGCACCACGATCCTGTCCGACCTCGACGGCCAGTCCGCGAACTGGAACGGGGTGCAGACCTACGGCACGGCGAACGGCGGCCTCTTCCGTGCCGCTCTCAATACCCTGTCCTTCACGGTCAGCAACGACGGCCGCTATCCCGCCGGCCTGCGCGCCACCGTGGAGATCGAGGCGAGCCCCATCCCGGTGCCGGCGGCGCTGCCGCTGCTGGGCACGGCGCTCGCGGCCTTCGGGGCGCTGGCCGCCCGCCGTCGCCTCCGCGCCGCCTGAGCCATTTGTCATGACGCCCGGCCGGTCCGTTCGCGGGCCGGCCCTTTTCGTTGCGTCCCGCCGTCGCGCGCGGCCGTGGGACGCCATCCTGCCGCGCGCGCGGGCCTGCGGTATTTCTGCCCTTCTTGCGCGGCGAACGGCCCCGTCGCCTTGCCCGCGCCCCCCCGCGCAGGCTATGGGCCGCCTGCCGCGCCGGGCCCGCCCCGGCCCCAAGGAACCCCGAGGCCCGAATGTCCCTGTCGAACCATGCGCCGATCCCCGAACTCTACGTCCCCGCCGGGGAGGCCGGCGCGCTGAAGCATGCGGCGGCGGCCCTGCCCTCGTGGGACCTCACCGCGCGGCAGGTCTGCGATCTCGAACTGCTGATGAACGGGGCCTTCCACCCGCTGCGGGGCTTCCAGACCCGGGCCGACTACGACGGCGTGGTGGCCGGGATGCGCACCGCCGACGGGACGCTCTGGCCCATCCCCGTCACGCTCGACGTGACCCGGGCCTTCGCCGAGGGGATCGCCGAGGGCCAGGACATCGCCCTGCGCGATGCCGAGGGCGTGATCCTCGCGGTGATGACCGTCACCGACCGCTGGACCCCCGACAAGGCGCGCGAGGCGGCGCTGGTCTTCGGCGCGGACGACACGGCGCACCCGGCGGTGAACTACCTGCACAACGTCGCGGGGCCGGTCTACCTCGGCGGTCCGGTGCGGGGTCTCCAGGCGCCCGTCCACTACGACTTCCGCGCCCGCCGCGACACGCCGAACGAGCTGCGCGCCTATTTCCGGAAGCTGGGCTGGGGCCGCGTCGTCGCCTTCCAGACGAGGAACCCCCTGCACCGCGCCCATCAGGAGCTGACCTTCCGCGCCGCGCGCGAGGCCCAGGCCAACCTGCTGATCCACCCGGTCGTCGGCATGACGAAGCCGGGCGATGTCGACCACTTCACCCGCGTGCGCTGCTACGAGGCGGTTCTGGACCAGTACCCCTCGGCCACCACGCACCTGAGCCTGCTGAACCTCGCTATGCGCATGGCGGGCCCGCGCGAGGCGCTCTGGCACGCGATCATCCGCAAGAACCACGGGCTCACGCATTTCATCGTGGGGCGCGACCACGCGGGTCCGGGCAAGACCAGCGAGGGGCGCGACTTCTACGACCCCTACGCCGCGCAGGATCTGGTGCGCCGGCACCAGGCCGAGGTCGGGATCGAGATGGTCGACTTCAAGCAGATGGTCTACGTGCAGGAACGCGCGCAGTACTTCCCGGTCGACGAGGTGCCCGAGGGGTCGACCGTCCTCGACATCTCGGGCACCGAGCTGCGGCGGCGGCTGCGCGAGGGGCTGGAGATCCCCGAGTGGTTCTCGTTCCCCGAGGTGGTGCGCCAGCTGCGCCGCACGAGCCCCGCGCGCGACAAGCAGGGCTTCACGGTCTTCTTCACGGGCCTGTCGGGCAGCGGCAAGTCCACCATCGCCAACGCGCTGATGGTCAAGCTGATGGAGATGGGCGGGCGCCCGGTGACGCTGCTGGACGGCGACGTGGTCCGCAAGCACCTGTCGTCGGAGCTCGGCTTCTCGAAGGAGCATCGCGACATCAACATCCGCCGCATCGGCTATGTCGCGTCCGAGATCACCAAGAACGGCGGCATCGCCATCTGCGCCCCGATCGCGCCCTACGCCGCCACGCGCCGCGCCGTGCGCGAGATGATCGAGGCCTTCGGCGCCTTCATCGAGGTCCACGTGGCGACCAGCCTCGAGGAATGCGAGCGCCGCGACCGCAAGGGCCTCTACCGTCTGGCGCGCGAGGGCAGGATCAAGGAGTTCACCGGGATCAGCGACCCCTACGAGGTTCCCTCGGCCCCAGAGCTCCGGGTGGAGACCGAGAACGCCGAGGTCGACGCCTGCGCCCAGCAGGTCATCCTCAAGCTGGAGTCGATGGGGCTGATCCGGGCCTGACGGCCGGGGGCCAGGCCGCGCCGGCCCCCGGACGGTCAGTGGACGTTGACCGGGGCGAGGTCGTTCTGCCGGGCCAGCGCGAAGGCGAGCTCGCGGTTGGCGACGAGCGCCAGCTGCTCGCCATCCGCCCGGTGGACGGCATAGATCACCTCCAGCCCCTCGGCCTGCTCGCGCAGGGCATCGGGCAGGTCGGCCACCGGGACGGGCCGGACGTAGACGATCCGGGTGCCGTCCTCGGGAAGGCGGGGATAGGTCGTGTTCATCGCGGCGTCCTCACTTCTGTCCGATGCGGATGGTCTGCACCACGGTCTCGGGGGCCGACCGGCGCAGGTCGATGTTCAGAAGGCCGTGGTCCATCACGGCCCCGGCCACCTCAACGCCGTCGGCCAGCACAAAGCTCCGCTGAAAGGCGCGCGCCGCGATGCCGCGGTGCAGGAAGACGCGGCTTCCCTCGTCGTCGGCCTGCCGGCCACGGACGATGAGCTGCCGGTCCTCCACCGTGATGGAGAGGTCGTCCTCGCGGAACCCCGCGACCGCCAGCGTGATGCGGTAGGCGTTCTCGGCCACCGCCTCGATGTTGTAGGGGGGGTATCCGTCGGAGCCGGTCTTGGCCGACCGCTCGACCAGCCGTTCGAGCTGCTCGAAGCCCAGCAGGTAGGGATGGGCCGACAAAGTCAGTTTCGTCATCGGACATGTCCTTGCATCAAGCGACCGTTCGCGGTGCGGGCCCGCCTCCGGCACCCGCGCGGCGAATATGGGCGCGCGCGAAACGGCGCGCAAGGGGCCGGCCCGCCTCGCGCACCCCCTTGACGGGCCGGGCGGCCTTCCCAGATTTCTTCCCGTTGCCCCCGAAAACCGCTATGTTTCCGAGGACTGCCATGTTTGACTCCATCCAGAGACCGCCTGCCGCAAGGGCCGAACCACCGATGAACGCCTCGATGGAACTCGACTTCGAAGAGATGCTGCGCATCCGGCTCGAGGTGCTGCGGCGCGAGCATCGCGATCTCGACGAGGCGATCCACGCGCTGGAGCAGTCGGGCCGCCCCGACGTCCTGACCCTGCGCCGGCTGAAGAAGCAGAAGCTGGCGCTGAAGGACCAGATCGTGAAGATCGAGGACCGCCTGATCCCCGACATCATCGCCTGACCACGCCTTGCCCCCGTCCCGGCGGCCGGTATAGTCCGGGGCGCGGCAACGGGGGGCGGCATGGCCGACGTCGGCATCATCATGGGCAGCCAGTCCGACTGGCCCACGCTGCGCGCGGCGGCCGAGGTGCTGGACGAACTGGGCGTCGCGTGGGAGTCGCGGATCGTCAGCGCCCACCGCACCCCCGACCGCCTGTGGGACTACGGCCGCGGGGCGGTCGCGCGGGGCCTGCGGGTGATCGTCGCGGGCGCGGGCGGGGCCGCGCACCTGCCGGGGATGATGGCGTCGAAGACGCGGCTGCCGGTGATCGGCGTGCCGGTGGAGACGCGGGCGCTGGGCGGGCTCGACAGCCTCTATTCGATCGTCCAGATGCCGCGCGGCTACCCGGTGGCGACCATGGCGATCGGCGGGGGGGCCAACGCGGGGCTGATGGCGGCGGCGATCCTCGCGCTGTCGGACGAGGGGCTGGCCTGGCGGCTCGACGCCTGGCGCGCGGCGCTCGCGGCCTCCATCCCCGAGACGCCGCAGGATGGCTGAGGCGCTGCGGCCCGGCGCGGCGATCGGCATCCTCGGCGGCGGACAGCTCGGCCGGATGCTCGCGGTCGCCGCCTCGCGGCTGGGGTTCGTCGGCCACGTCTACGATCCGATGCCCCACCCTCCGGCCGGGCAGGTCACGCCGCGCGTGACGACCGCCCCCTGGGACGACGCGGCGGCGCTCGCGGCCTTCGCCGAAGGCGTGGATGTCGTGACCTACGAATTCGAGAACGTCCCCACCGCGGTACTCGACGCGCTGGAGGCGCTGCGCCCGATCCGCCCCGGCCGCCGGGCCTTGGCCGTGAGCCAGGACCGGCTGGCGGAGAAGGCGTTCCTCGCGGGGCTGGGCCTGACGGTCGCCCCCCACGCGCCGGTGTCGTCGCCGGGCGACCTGACGGCGGCGCTTGCCGCGATCGGAACCCCCGCGATCCTGAAGACCACGCGGCTGGGCTATGACGGCAAGGGGCAGGTTCGGATCGCGGACCCGGCCGGGGCCCCCGCCGCCTGGGCCGCGATGGCCGGCGCGCCCGCGGTGCTGGAGGGGGTCGTGGCCTTCGAGCGCGAGGTTTCGGTCATCGCCGCGCGCGGGCTTGACGGAAGGGTCGCGGCCTACGACCCCGGCGAGAACGTCCACGAGGGCGGCATCCTGCGGACGACGACGGTGCCCGCGCGCCTGAGTTCCGGCCAGCGCAGCGATGCGGTGCTGATCGCGGCGCGGATTCTCAACGCGCTCGACTACGTAGGTGTCCTCGGCGTGGAGCTGTTCGTGAATCCGGGGGGCCTCGTCGTCAACGAGATCGCGCCCCGCGTCCACAACTCGGGCCACTGGACGCAGAACGGCTGCGCGGTCGACCAGTTCGAGCAGCACATCCGCGCCATCGCGGGCTGGCCGCTGGGCGACGGGTCGCGTCACTGCGACGTGACGATGGAGAACCTGATCGGCGACGACCTGGACCGCGTGCCGGCGCTCGCGGCCGAGCGCGGCGTGGCGATCCACCTCTACGGCAAGCCCGAGGCCCGGCCGGGCCGCAAGATGGGGCACGTCAACCGGATCGGGCGCGCCTAGACGTCGGGGCTTCCGGTGTCGGCGTGCCCCTCGCGCAGCCGCCGGCGCGCCTCTGCGGCCAGCGCCGCATAGCGCCGGTGGAAGGCCAGAAGCTGCCGGTCGTCCAGTTCCTCGAGATCGAGGAGCGCGTTGTGCGCGCCGGCCGTCGCACGGATCAGCTCGTCGAGCTTGACCTGCATCGCCTGCGTGTCCCGGTTCTGCGTGTTCTGGATCAGGAACACCATGAGGAAGGTCACGATCGTCGTGCCCGTGTTGATCACGAGCTGCCAGGTGTCGCTGTAGCCGAACAGCGGCCCCGTCGCCCCCCAGACGACGATGATCGCGAGGGCGAGCGCGAAGGTGCCCGACCGTCCGGTGACGCGCGCGATCCCCTTCGACAGGCGCGCGTAGGCGCTCGTCCGGTCCAGGTCCGTGTCGGTGTCCACGCCCGCCTCCCCTTCTGCGTCGTCAGCGTTGCTGCGGTGCCCGGCCCGTGGCAAGCGCCATGGCGGTGCGCAGGGTCATCCGGTCGGCGAAGCGCCCCCTCGACAGGAAGGTCAGCGTCTGCGCGATGACGATCGGGTTGACGGCCATCCAGGTGTGGCTGACGGGCAGCGTCAGGTGGTCGGCCATCCCCTCGGCCCGCGTGCTCTCGACCGAGACCTTGCCGTCGTTGGGGCGCGGCAGCCGCGCGGCGGTCACCGGGTTGAGCGCGACCGTGCCGGCGATCACGCCGAGGTCGAAGTCGACCGGCGGCAGCGCCCTCGGGACCGAGGCATGCCCCTTGCCGAGTTGCATCCCCGCCGGCCCGCCGACCCAGGAGAGCGCCGCGAGACCGTCGAAGAGGTCGATCAGCTCCGACCCGCGGTTGGGGGGGGCCAGCATCACCACGCGCCCCAGCCGCGCGGGCCGCTGCCGGGCGAGCCAGTGCCGCAGCAGGATGCCCCCCATCGAATGCGTGACGAAATGGACGGGGCCGGGGGCAGTCGCCTCGGCCTCGGCGACGGCGGGGCCGACGTGGGCGTCGGCCAGTTCGGGGATCGTGCCCGCGCGGCTGGGGTAGCTGCGGTTCACGACCGCATAGCCGTTCGCGAGCAGTGCCGCCTGCATCCCCGAGAGCGAGGCCTCGGTCCGCGCAAGGCCGTGCAGCAGCACGACCGTCTCGCGGCGCGGCGACGCGGGCGGGACCAGCCGGGCGATGAGGGGCGAGACGCGGGCCATCGCCCGCAGTCTATCAGGCCCGCGGGTGGGGACCACGACGATGTCGCGGCTTTGGCGTGGACAATCCGCCGCTCCGTCCCGATGGTGCGGGCATGGCCCCCCGCTCCCCGCGCCTCGCCGTCCGCGCGCTCGTCCTGCACGAGGGCCGGCTGCTGATCGTCAACGCCTGGCCCGGCGGCCGGTCCGACCTGTGGTGCGCGCCGGGGGGCGGGGTCGAGGCAGGGGCCTCGCTGCCCGCCAACCTGGCCCGCGAGGTCCGCGAGGAATGCGGCCTGGCGGTGACGGTGGGGGACCCCGCGCTGGTCAACGAGTTCCACGACCCCGCCACCGGCTTCCACCAGGTCGAGGTCTTCTTCCGCTGCACGATCCCGCAGGGTGCCGCGATCCCCGAGGGCTGGGTCGACCCGGAACGGGTGGTCGACCGCCGGCGTTTCGTGACGCGCGGCGAACTGGCGGGCCTGCGCCACAAGCCCGGCAGCCTCGGCGCCGCCGCCTGGGGAACAGGGCTGCTCTACGACCCGCTGGAGGTGATCGCACCATGAGCCGCGCCTTCGTCAAGGAAGGGGACGGAAGCCTCGACCCTCTGCCCGACCTGCCCGTCAGCCCGCACCCGAACCCCGTCACGCCGCGCGGGCTGGCCCAGTTGCAGGCGCGTCTGGCCGAGGCGCAGGGGCGGCTCGCAGGCCTGAAGGCGCGCCCCGACCGCCTCGACAAGCTGCCCGAGGCCGCGGCCGAGCGCGACATCCGCTATTTGGAGGCGCGGCTGCGGTCGGCGATCGTGGTCGATCCGGCGGCGCAGGACGGATCGACAGTAGCGTTCGGCCTGCGCGTGACGGTGCGTGACGAGGCGGGCGAGGTGCATAGCTACGAGATCGTGGGCGAGGACGAGGCGGACGCAAGCGCAGGCCGCATCGCGCCGCAGTCCCCGCTGGCGCGGGCGCTGCTGGGGGCGGAGGTGGGGGATGAGGTGGTTTGGAGGAGGCCAGCGGGGGCGGTGCGGTTGGAGGTGTTGGGGATCGGGGGGCCTGCCTCAGAAGCCTGAACTGCGCGGAGGACGGCGCTTGCTGATCGCGACCAGCCCCAGCGCGATCAGCGCCATGCCCGCGCCGTGCGCCCAATCCAGCCGCTCGTGCAGCACGACCGCCCCCATCAGGATCGCCGACACGGGGATCAGGAACGTCACGAGCGCGAGGCTCGTCGCACCCGCGCGTTGCAGGATGCGGAAGTAGAGGATGTAGGCCAGCGCCGTCGACAACAACGCCAGCGCCACGATCGCGACGACCGCCGCCCCCGAGGGCATCGGCAGCGTCCACGGCCGGTCGACCAGCAGCGCCGCCGGCACCAGCATCGCGGCCGAGGCCGTGACCTGCCCCGCCGCCGTCAGCACCGGATCGACGCCCCACCGTGCGAAGCGCCGCCCGAAGACCGTGGCGCACGCGTAGGACAGCGCGGCACCCAGGATCGCCGCCTGCGCCAGCGCATTCGACGCGAGGCCCGACAGCACCTCGACCCCCATCATCAGCACGACGCCCGAGAAACCGACCACCACGCCTGCGACCTTGCGCCCCGTGATCCGTTCGTCGCCAAGCGCCACCCCCGCGACCAGCACCGTGAACAGCGGCGTCGTTGCGTTCAGGATCGAGGCGAGCCCCGCCTCGACCGTGCCCTGCGCCCAGACGATCAGGCTGAACGGCACGACGTTGTTGAGGAAGCCCATCCCGAGGAACGCGGTCCAGACCCGCGCGTAGCGGGGCACGGGACGGCCCGTCGCCAGTGCATAGGCCCAGAGCGCGAGCGCCGCCAGACCCACGCGAAGCGCCACGATGGTGAACGTGGGCAATTCCGGTACGGCGATGGCGACGAAAAGGAACGATCCGCCCCACAGGACCGAAAGAACCAGCAGCATGGTCCATTCGGACAGGCCCATCGACAGGCGGGGGCGGAGGGTGATGGCGTCGGTCATGTCGGGAAGAGTCCTTCTGGCTGAGCCGTCGGCGGCATCGTCAGCCTGACAGTCGCATGAAGGCTCGCAAACCCGGATCGTGCTGGATCGCCCGTGCATCAACGGAAAAGGGCGCGCCACCCGGCGCGCCCCTCCCCTTCCGTCCGGCCTCAGACGCGGATGATCACATCATCCCGTCCATGCCGCCCATGCCGCCCATGCCGCCGCCGGCACTGGCACCGGACTTCTCAGCCGGGCGGTCGGCGATCATCGCCTCGGTGGTGATGAGCAGCGAGGCGACCGAGGCCGCATCCTCGAGCGCGGTGCGCACGACCTTCGCGGGGTCGATCACGCCGAACTTGAACATGTCGCCGTATTCCTCGGTCTGGGCATTGAAGCCGAAGGTGCGGTCGGTCGACTCGCGCACCTTGCCCGCGACGACCGAGCCGTCGACGCCCGCGTTCTGGGCGATCTGGCGCAGCGGGGACTCGAGCGCGCGCCGCACGATGGCGATGCCCGCGTTCTGGTCGCTGTTCTCGCCCGTCAGGCCGTCGAGCGCCTTGCCGGCCTGGATCAGCGCCACGCCGCCGCCCACCACGATGCCTTCCTGCACGGCCGCGCGGGTCGCGTTCAGCGCGTCGTCGACGCGGTCCTTGCGCTCCTTCACCTCGACCTCGGTCATGCCGCCCACGCGGATGACGGCGACGCCGCCCGCCAGCTTCGCGACACGCTCCTGCAGCTTCTCCTTGTCGTAGTCCGAGGTGGTCTCCTCGATCTGCGCGCGGATCTGGGCGACGCGGGCCTGGATCTCGGACTTGTCACCCGCGCCGTCGACGATGGTGGTGTTGTCCTTGGTGATCGAGACCTTCTTCGCCCGGCCGAGCATGTCGATCGTGACGTTCTCGAGCTTCATGCCGAGATCGTCGGAGATGACCTGCCCGCCGGTCAGGATCGCGATGTCCTGCAGCATGGCCTTCCGGCGGTCGCCGAAGCCCGGGGCCTTGACGGCCGCGATCTTGAGGCCGCCGCGCAGCTTGTTCACGACCAGCGTGGCCAGCGCCTCGCCCTCGACGTCCTCGGACACGATCACCAGCGGCTTCTGCGACTGGATCACCGCCTCGAGCAGCGGGACCATGGGCTGCAGCGACGAGAGCTTCTTCTCGTGCAGCAGGATCAGCGCGTCCTCCAGCTCGGCGACCATCTTGTCGGCGTTGGTCACGAAGTAGGGCGAGAGATAGCCGCGGTCGAACTGCATCCCCTCGACCACCTCGGTCTCGGTCTCGAGGCCCTTGTTCTCCTCGACGGTGATGACGCCCTCGTTGCCGACCTTCTGCATCGCGTCGGCGATCTGGCGGCCGATCTCGGCCTCGCCGTTCGCCGAGATGGTGCCGACCTGCGCGATCTCGGCGGTGTCGTTCACCGGGCGCGCCGCGGCCTTGATCGCGGCCACGACCTTCGAGGTCGCAAGGTCGATCCCGCGCTTGAGATCCATCGGGTTCATGCCGGCGGCGACCGCCTTCATGCCTTCCTTGATGATCGCCTGGGCGAGCACGGTCGCGGTGGTGGTGCCGTCACCCGCCTCGTCGTTGGTGCGGGAGGCGACCTCCTTCACCATCTGCGCGCCCATGTTCTCGAACTTGTCGTTCAGCTCGATCTCCTTGGCGACGGTGACGCCGTCCTTGGTGATGCGCGGGGCGCCGAACGACTTGTCGATGACCACATTGCGGCCCTTGGGGCCCAGCGTCACCTTCACCGCATCGGCGAGGATGTTGACGCCGCGCAGCATGCGGTCGCGGGCGTCCGATTCGAATTTCACGTCCTTGGCGGCCATGAGAGTCTCCTATGGTTCAGGGTTGGGGGAACGGACGTCGACGGGGAATCAGCTGATGATCCCCAGGATGTCGCTTTCCTTCATGATCAGCAGTTCCTCGCCGTTCAGCGTCACCTCGGTGCCGGACCACTTCCCGAACAGGATGCGGTCGCCCGCCTTGACGCCCGGCGCGATCAGCTCGCCCGAATCCTTCCGCGCGCCTTCGCCGACCGAGACGATCTCGCCTTCCGCCGGCTTCTCCTTCGCGGTATCGGGGATGATCAGGCCGCCCTTGGTCTTGTCCTCGCCCTGGATGCGGCGGACCAGCACGCGGTCATGCAGCGGTTTGAAGGCCATCTGAAAACACTCCCTCGGTTTCAGGTTGAATGGGATTGGCACTCAGGTCGCCCGAGTGCCAACAGCGGAGCACATAGGAAAAACCGGCCGCGCTGTCAACGCCCGCCTGCGGCCGGCCGCGCCCCCGGGCGGCTTGGCGCGCGGCCCTTCGCGTGCGAGGCTGGTCCGCGGCCACAGCGACGGAGGACGGGCATGCGCGGATGGACGAGGGCGCGGACCGGCGTGGCGGTGGCGGCCCTCTGCGCGGTCCTGGCGGGCGAGGCCGCGGCGCAGTGCGTCGGGCGCAACCTGGTCGACGCCCTGCCTCCCGGACCGCGCGCCGAACTCGACCGCGCGACGGCGGCGCAGCCCTATGCCCGCGGCAACCTCTGGACGGCGCGGCGCGGCGACCGCACGATGACGGTCGTCGGCACCGACCACCTCTCGGATCCGCGCCACGCGGCGACCGTGGCGGCCGTCGGACCGCTGGTCGACGGCGCCCGCGCGCTGCTCGTCGAGGCCGGCCCCGAGGAGGAGGCGGCGATCCGGCGGGCGTTCGGCGAGAACCCCGGGCTCCTGACGCTGACCGAAGGCCCCTCGCTGCTCGAGCTTCTGCCCGAGCCGGAGTGGGCCCGCCTCTCGGCCGCGATGGCGGCGCGCGGGATCCCGCCGTTCATGGCCGCGAAGTTCCGGCCCTGGTACGTCTCGGTGATGCTGTCGGTCCCGCCCTGCGCGATGGGGGCCATGACGGATCCGAAGGGGCTCGACCGGCTGCTGATCGACCGGGCCGCCGCGGGCGGCGTCCCGATCCGGGCGCTGGAGCCCTACGACACGCTCTTCGCGATCTTCGACGCCGTGACGATGGAGGAGCAGCTCGCGATGATCCGCAGCGCGCTCCGGCAGGAGGATCGGGTCGCCGACATGTCGGTCACGCTGACCGACCTCTACGTCCGGGGCGAGAGCCGCGCCACGTGGGAGTTCATGCGCCTGCAGTCCGGCGGCCTGCCCGGCCTGACGCCCGAGCGGGTCGGGGCCGACTTCGCGCGGATGGAGGATCTGCTGATGATCCGACGCAACCGCGCCTGGATCCCGGTGATCGAGGCGGCCTCGGCCGAGAGCCCGATCGTCGTGGCCTTCGGCGCGCTGCACCTGTCGGGCGAGGCGGGCGTCCTGAACCTGCTCGGGGAGGCGGGCTGGACGCTGGAGCCGCTGGGCCCCGAATGACGGCGGGCGACAGGGCCGCGCCGCGCGGGACTCTGGCCGGCCACCGCCTCTTGCGGGTGACCATCCTCGATCTCGGCCTGTTCCGCGTCCATCCCGCGGGCGGCCGGCCGGGGCGCGACATCGGCATTCCCGGCTTCCTGCTGGAAACCGACCGGGGCGCGCGGATCCTCGTCGACGCGGGCTTCCCGCCGGACTACGCGGCCGACCCGGCGGCGGCCGTGGCCCGCGACGGGATGGCAGCCTTCGGCATGCCCCTGAGGCTGGGGGCCGGGAACCTCGTGACGGGCCAGCTGGGGCTTCTGGGGCTGACGCCGGACGACATCGACCTCGTGATCCTGACGCACAGCCACATCGACCACATCGGGGGGCTGGCGGCCCTGGCCCGGCCCACGGTGGTAATGACGGCGGCCGAACGGGCCGCGCCCCGCCCGCTGTGGTTCGGCGATGCCGCCGCCCCGGACTGGCCCGGCAACCCGTGCCGCACGATCGACGGCGAGACCGACCTCTGCCGGGGCCTCCGACTCGTTCCGACCCCGGGGCATACGGCCGGCCACCTGTCGCTGCTGCTGACGCGGCCCGACGGCGGCCGGGTCATCCTCGCGGGGGACGCGCTCAACCGCGCCTCCGAGCCGGCCGAGGGCTATCCGGGCGCCTGGGACGCGCGCGCCGCGGCCGAGAGCGGGGCGAGGCTGCTGGCCCTCGCCCGGGACACCGGGGCCGTCCTCGTCTACGGCCACGACCCCGACCAGTGGCCGACCCTGCCCAAGGCCCCGCACGCCTTCCCCTGACCCCGTGACAACCCGCGGGCGCCCGGCTATACGCCGCCGCGATCCGTTTTTCGCGCGAAGGCAGCCCCCATGATCAAGGTTTTCGGCCACACGTCCCCCGACACCGACGCCACGCTGTCGGCCATCGCCTGGGCCTGGTACCTGACCGAGGTGCGGGGCACGCCCGCCACGCCCTTCGTCCTCGGCACGCCGAACACCGAGGCCGCGTTCCTGCTGGGCCACTGGGGGCTCGACGCGCCCGCGCTGCTCGGTGAGATCGCGGCGGGCGACCGCGTCGTCATCGTCGACACCAACAACCCGGCCGAGCTGCCCGCGTCGATCGACGCGGCCGAGATCATGGAGATCGTCGACCACCACCGGCTGGTGGGCGGGCTGAAGACCGCCGCGCCGATCACCGTCACGATCCGCCCGCTCGCCTGCACCGCCACCATCCTGCACGACCGGATGGGGACCGACCTCGCCCGCGCGCCGCGCGCGATCCGGGGGGCGATGCTGTCGGCGATCCTGTCGGACACGCTGGCGTTCCGCAGCCCCACGACCACGCCCCACGACCGCGCCGTGGCCGAGGCGCTCGCGGCGGACCTCGGCGTCGCGATTCCGGACCTGGCCGACGCGATGTTCGCCGCGAAGTCGGACGTCTCGGCCTTCTCGGACGCGGCCCTCCTCAGGATGGACAGCAAGGAACACGAGGTGGCGGGCAGGCGGCTGCGCGTCTCGGTCCTCGAGACGACCGCGCCGCGCGTGCTTCTGGACCGCAAGGCGGGCCTGATGGCCGCGATGCCGGGCGTCGCGGCCGAGGACGGGGCGGACGAGGTCCTGCTGTTCATCGTCGACATCCTGAACGAGGAGGCGACGCTGCTGGTGCCGAACGGCGTGGTGAAGGCGATCGCCGAGGCGTCCTTCCCCTGCACCGTCGCCGGCGACACCGTGGTCCTGCCTGGCGTGATGAGCCGGAAGAAGCAGATCATCCCCGCGCTGACGCTGTGACGCGGCGGATCGGCAGCCTCGCCGAGGTCGCGGGCGGCTACCGCGCGGTCTTCTGCGACCTCTGGGGGTGCCTGCACGACGGGCGGCGCGCCTTCCCGGAAGCGGTGGCGGCGCTGCGGGCGTTCCGGGCGCGGGGCGGGATCGTCCTTCTGCTCACGAACTCGCCGCGTCCCAGGCCGGGCGTCATCGAGCAGGTCGCGCGGCTGGGCGTGCCGGACGATGCCTGGGACGAGGTGGCCACCTCGGGCGACGCCGCGCGGCACGCGCTGCTGACCGGCGCGGTGGGCCGCCGCGTCCACCACATCGGGCCCGGGAAGGACCTGCCCTTCTTCACCGATCCCATGCCCGACCTTGCGCACGAGGCGCCCGTCGTCCGCGTCCCGCTGGAGGCGGCCGAGGGGCTGGCGGTGACGGGCCTCCTCGACGACCTGACCGAGACGCCCGAGGACTACCGCGCGACGCTGCTGGCCGCGAAGGCGAGGGGGCTGCCGCTTCTGTGCGCCAATCCCGACGTCGAGGTCGACTACGGCGACCGGCGCATCTTCTGCGCGGGCGCCCTCGCGCAGCTTTACGAGACGCTGGGCGGCACCAGCCTCTACTTCGGCAAGCCCCACCCGCCGATCTACAACCTCGCGCGGCGGCGGCTCGCGGCGCTGGACCCGGGAATCGCGGACGACGGGATCCTCTGCATCGGCGACGGCATCGCGACCGACATCCGGGGCGGCCTGGCCGAGGGGCTCGACACGCTGTTCGTCACGGCAGGCCTTGCCGGGGCGCAGTTCGGACCGGACACGGACCGACCCGACCCCGCGCTGCTCGCGGCCTGGCTCGCCGAGCGGCAGGCAGAGCCGACCTTCGCCATCGGCCGCCTGCGCTGACCGCGGGCTTGAAACCGCCGCCCCGCTGCGCGATACGCTGAACCAGCGGCACGGGCCAGTCCCGCGGAAATCGACGGGCGGCGGCGACGCCGCCTTCGGGGGGCGATGCAGATCCACCGGCAGTATCTGGGCCTTCCACCCGAGGCGCGCGGCGCCTCGGTCGCGATGGGCAACTTCGACGGGGTGCACCTCGGTCACCGTTCGGTGATCGACCTCGCGCGCGGCCGGGGGCCGCTCGGCGTCGTCACCTTCGAGCCGCATCCCCGCGAATGGTTCGCCCCCGACGCCCCGCCCTTCCGCCTGATGAACGCCGAGTCCCGCGCGAACCGGCTGGCGCGGCTGGGGGTGCGCCATCTCTACGAGCTGCCGTTCGATGCGGGCCTCGCGGGCCTGACGCCGCGCGACTTCGCCGCGCGCGTCCTGGCCGAGGGTCTCGGCGTGCGGCACGTCGTCGTCGGCGCGGACTTCCGCTTCGGCAAGGGGCGAGCGGGCACGACCCGGGACCTTGCCGCGCTGGGCGAGGCCCTCGGCTTCGGCGTGACGGTGGCCCCGCTGATCCGGCATGACGGGGCCGAGGTCTCGTCCACCGCGATCCGCCGCGCGCTGACCGAGGGGCGGCCCCGCGAGGCCGCGCGGATGCTCGGCCACTGGCACCGGATCGAGGGCCCGGTGGTCCACGGCGACAAGCGGGGGCGCACGCTGGGCTACCCCACCGCGAACATGGACCTGGGCCGCCTGCATCCGCCGCGCCACGGCGTCTACGCGGTGCAGGTCGACGTGCTGACCGGCCGCCACCGGGGTCGCCACGGCGGGGCGGCGAGCCTCGGCGTGCGGCCGACGTTCGGGGTGAACCGGCCCAATCTGGAAACCTTCCTGTTCGACTTCGCGGGCGATCTCTACGACGAGCACCTGTCGGTCGCCTTCGTGGAGTTCCTGCGGCCCGAGATGCGCTTCGACGGCCTGCCCGCGCTGGTCGCGCAGATGGACGCGGACTGCGCCCGCGCGCGCGACATCCTCGCGGCCGTGCCATGAGCCGCGCGACCCCCCTTCGCCCGCGGTTCTGGGAGACGGTGCCCCTGGCCGAGATGACGAGGCCCGAGTGGGAGGCGCTCTGCGACGGCTGCGGGAAGTGCTGCCTCAACAAGATCGAGTTCGAGGACACGGGCGAGGTCGCCTTCACGCGGCTGGCGTGCCGGCTGCTCGACGGCGACACCTGCCGCTGCACGCAGTACCCGATCCGCCACCGGTTCGTGCCCGACTGCGTGACCCTGACGCCCGCGACCCTGCCGGACGTGGCCTACTGGATCCCGCGCACCTGCGCCTACCGCCTGCTCCACGAGGGCAGGCCGCTTCACGACTGGCACCCGCTGGTCTCGGGCGATCCGCAGTCGGTGCACCGCGCCGGGGTCTCGGTCCGGGGCTGGACGGTGCCCGAGAACGAGGTCCACGAGGACGACTGGGAAGACCACATCATCGACGAGAGGCCCTGAATGACCGAGATGCCGCGCCTGTCCGACCCGCTCGAGTTCGCCTCGGACAACACGAGCCCTGCGCATCCGGCGGTGATCGAGGCGCTGGCGCGCGCCAACGCGGGGCCCGCCGCGTCCTATGGCGCCGATGCGATCATGGAGGGCCTGCGCGACCGCGTCCGCGCGATCTTCGAGGCGCCCGAGGCCGCCGTCTACCTCGTCGCCACCGGGACGGCGGCGAATGCGCTGGCGCTGGCGACCCATTGCCCGCCCTGGGGCGCCGTCTACTGCCACCGCAACGCCCATGTGGAGGAGGACGAGTGCGGCGCGCCCGAGTTCTTCACCGGCGGCTCGAAGCTCGTCCTCATCGACGGCGACCACGCCCGCATGACGCCCGGGGGGCTCGACCGCGCGCTGCGCTTCACCGCGCGGGCGGGCGTCCACAACGTGCAGCGGGGGATGCTGACCCTGACCAACGCGACCGAGAACGGCACGGTCTACTCCCCCGCCGAGGTGGCCGCGCTGACCGCCCTCGCCGGCGCCCGCGGGCTGCCCTGCCACATGGACGGCGCGCGCTTCGCCAACGCGCTGGTCTCCGCCGGCTGCACGCCCGCCGAGATGACCTGGAAGGCGGGGATCGACGTCCTCTCCTTCGGCGGCACGAAGAACGGGCTGCTCGGCGTCGAGGCGGTGATGCTGTTCGACCCCGCGCGGGCCTGGGAGTTCGAGCTGCGCCGGAAGCGCGCGGGGCACCTCGTCTCCAAGCACCGGTACCTGTCCGCGCAGATGGCGGCCTATCTGGAGGGCGACCTGTGGCTCGCGAACGCGGCCGCCGCCAACCGCGCCGCGGCGCGGCTGTCGCGGGGGATCGCGGCGGTTCCCGGCGCGCGGCTCGACCATCCGACGCAGGCCAACGCGGTCTTCGCGGCCTTCCCCCGCGCCGCGCACCGGCGGGCGACCGAGGCCGGCGCGCACTACTACTTCTGGCCCGCCGACCAGCCGGCCGAGGGGCCGGACGACGAACCCCTGTCCTGCCGGCTGGTGTGCTCGTGGAACACCACCGACGCGGCGGTCGACCGGATGATCCGCCTGATCGCGGGGTGACCTTCGGCGTTGCCCGAAAGCAAGGCCGCCCGGGCAATCGGCGCGTGACGCAGGGGCGCGCGGTTCCAACGGCCGGTCCCCGATGCTAAGCGGGGCGCGAAGCCCGCCGGAGGATCAGCCCATGCCCGCCATCACCGAACCGAAGCTGATCTCGGGCAACGCGAACCTTTCGCTCGCGAAGTCGATCGCGCGGCGGATGTCGATGCACCGCGGGGTCAGCGTCAACCTCGTCGACGCGCGGGTCGAACGCTTCAACGACCAGGAGATCTTCGTCGAGGTCTACGAGAACGTGCGCGGCGAGGACATGTACATCGTCCAGCCCACCTCGAACCCCGCCAACGACAACCTGATGGAACTGCTGATCATCGCCGACGCGCTGCGCCGGTCCTCGGCCACGCGGATCAGCGCGGTGATCCCCTACTTCGGCTACGCCCGGCAGGACCGCCGCGCCAAGGCCCGCACCCCGATCAGCGCGAAGCTGGTCGCGAACCTGATCACGCAGGCGGGCATCGACCGCGTGCTGACGCTCGACCTGCACGCCGCGCAGATCCAGGGGTTCTTCGACATTCCCGTGGACAACCTCTATGCCTCGCCGCTCTTCGCGCTCGACATCGAGCATCACTTCAACGGGAAGGCCGCCGACGTGATGGTGGTATCCCCGGACGTGGGCGGCGTGGCCCGCGCGCGCGACATCGCCAAGCGGATCAACGCGCCCCTGGCCATCGTCGACAAGCGCCGCGACAAGGCGGGCGAGGTCAGCGACATGACCGTGATCGGCAACGTCGCGGGCAAGGCCTGCATCCTCGTGGACGACATCTGCGACACCGCCGGCACGCTCTGCAAGGCCGCGGACCTGCTGATGGAGAACGGGGCGACCGAGGTCCACGCCTACATCACCCACGGCGTCCTCTCCGGCCCGGCGGTGGAGCGGATCCAGGGTTCCGCCATCAAGACCCTCGTCATCACCGACAGCATCGAGCCGACGGACGCCGTGCGCGCCGCGCGGAACATCCGCATCGTGCCGACGGCGCCCATCTTCGCGCAGGCGATCCTGAACATCTGGAATGGCACCAGCGTCAGCAGCCTGTTCGAGACCGACACGCTCGTCCCGATCTACGAGGGGATGTACCAGCGGGCCTGAACGCGAAAGGCCCCGCATGGGCGGGGCCTTCGGATCGGCTTGCCGGAGGGTCAGCGCCCGGTCGCGGCGCGCAGGGCCTGGTAGTCGCTGACCGTCTTCTCGGCCTCGTCGCGCCGGTCGGCCGGGGCGTTCGCGGCGGCGGCGCGGGCCTCGGCGATCATCGCGTCCATCATCGCGGCCGTCACCTCCTCCACCGGGATCGCTTGTTCCGCGAGGACCGAGACGGCGGATGCAGTGATCTCGGCGAAGCCGCCCGTCACGACGTAGGCCTTGGCCCCGTCCGGCCCCGCCACACGAAGCACGCCCGGCCGCAGCGTGGTGATGGTGGGTGCGTGCCCCTCCATCGCCGTCAGGTCCCCGTCCGCCCCGGGGATCTGCACCTCGACGGCCTTCACCGACGCGAGTCGCCGTTCCGGCGACACGAGGTCGAACTGGAGCGTGCCCGCCATGTCAGGCCGCCGCCGCAGCCAGGCGCTGCGCCTTGGCCTTCACCTCGTCGATGTCGCCGACCATGTAGAAGGCGGCCTCGGGCAGGTGGTCGTACTCGCCGGCCACCACCGCCTTGAAGCTGGCGATGGTCTTCTCCAGCGGCACCTGCACGCCGGGCGAGCCGGTGAAGACCTGCGCCACGTCGAAGGGCTGCGACAGGAAGCGCTGGATCTTGCGCGCCCGCGCCACGGTCAGCTTGTCCTCCTCGGACAGCTCGTCCATCCCGAGGATGGCGATGATGTCCTGAAGCGACTTGTAGCGCTGGAGCATCCCCTGCACCGACCGCGCCACCTCGTAGTGCTCCTGCCCCACCACCTGCGGGTCGAGGATCCGGCTGGTCGAATCCAGCGGGTCCACCGCCGGGTAGATCCCGAGTTCGGAGATCGCGCGGGACAGGACCGTCGTCGCGTCGAGGTGCGCGAAGGAGGTGGCCGGCGCGGGGTCGGTGAGGTCGTCGGCCGGCACGTAGATCGCCTGCACGGACGTGATCGACCCGGCCTTGGTCGAGGTGATGCGCTCCTGCAGGGCGCCCATGTCGGTGGCCAGCGTCGGCTGGTAGCCCACGGCCGAGGGGATGCGGCCCAGCAGCGCCGACACCTCGGACCCCGCCTGGGTGAAGCGGAAGATGTTGTCCACGAAGAACAGCACGTCCGTCCCCGACTGGTCACGGAACTGCTCGGCGATGGTCAGGCCCGTCAGCGCCACGCGCGCGCGCGCCCCGGGCGGCTCGTTCATCTGCCCGTAGACGAGGGCCACCTTCGACTTCTCGAGCTCGTCGATGTTGATGACGCCCGATTCGATGAACTCGTGGTAGAGGTCGTTGCCCTCGCGCGTCCGCTCGCCCACGCCGGCGAAGACCGAATAGCCCGAGTGGACCTTGGCGATGTTGTTGATGAGCTCCTGGATCAGCACCGTCTTGCCCACGCCCGCGCCGCCGAAGAGCCCGATCTTCCCGCCCTTGGAATAGGGGGCCAGAAGGTCGATGACCTTGATCCCGGTGACGAGGATCTGGCTTTCGGTCGCCTGCTCGGCGAAGGCGGGGGCGGGCTGGTGGATCGCCCGCTTCTCGGCGGCCGCCACGGGGCCCTTCTCGTCGATGGGGTCGCCCACGACGTTGAGGATCCGCCCCAGCGTGCCGTCGCCCACGGGGACCGAGATCGGCAGGCCCGTGTCGGAGACGGGCGCGCCGCGCACCAGCCCCTCGGTCGCGTCCATCGCGATGGTGCGCACCGTGTTCTCGCCGAGGTGCTGCGCCACCTCCAGCACCAGCCGCTTGCCGTTGTTGTCGGTCTCCAGCGCGTTCAGGATCGCGGGAAGCGACCCCTGGAACTGCACGTCGACCACCGCGCCGATGACCTGCGTCACCTTGCCCCGAGCCGTCGCCTCTGCCATCTCGTCTCTCCGTTCACATGCGGGCCGAGGCCCTCGTCCATCCGCCGCCCGCCGGAGGGGGCGGCCCCGGGACCCCTCAGAGCGCCTCGGCGCCCGAGATGATCTCGATCAGTTCCTTGGTGATCGCGGCCTGGCGGCTGCGGTTGTACTGGATCGTCAGGCGGTTGATCATGTCGCCCGCGTTGCGCGTGGCGTTGTCCATCGCGGTCATCCGCGCCCCCTGCTCGGACGCGCCGTTCTCGAGCAGCGCGGCGAAGACCTGCGTGGCCACCCCCCGCGGCAGGAGGTCGGCGAGGATCCCCTCCTCCCCCGGCTCGTAGTCGTAGAGCGCGGAGACCCCCGCCTCCTCGAAGACCGCGGGGATCACCTGCTGCGCGGTGGGCACCTGGGCGATCACCGACTGGAAGCGGTTGTAGAACAGCGTCGCCACGTCGAACTCGCCCGCCTGGAAGCGGGCGAGGATGTCCTGCGCGATGCCCTGCGCGTTGGAATAGCCCAGCCGCTTCACCTCGCCCATGTCGACGTGGCCCACGAACCGGTCGCCCAGGTCGCGGCGAAGCTGCTCGCGCCCCTTCTTGCCCACGGTCAGGATCTTGACCGTCTTGCCCCGCGACAGCAGCTCCTGCGCGTGCTGGCGGGCGAGGCGCACGATGGTGGAGTTGAACCCGCCGCAGAGGCCGCGCTCGGAGGTCATCACCACCAGCAGGTGCACCTGGTCTGACCCCGTGCCCGCAAGCAGGCGCGGCGCGCCCTCGGACCGGCCGACCCCGGCCGCGAGGCCCCCCATCACGGCGTTCATCCGCTCGGCGTAGGGGCGCGCCTGCTCGGCCGCGTCCTGCGCGCGGCGCAGCTTCGCGGCGGCGACCATCTGCATGGCCTTCGTGATCTTCCGCGTGTTCCTGACGCTTCCGATCCGGTTCTTGAGGTCCTTCAGGCTCGGCATCGAACCCTCAGGCGAAGTCGCGGGCGAAGGCGTCGAGCTCGGCGCGGATCGCCTTCTCCAGGTCGCCCGCGACCTTGCGGTCGTTCCTCGTGATGTCGTCGAGCAGCGCCCGCCCCGGCCCGCGCAGGTGCTTGAGAAGCCCCGCCTCGAACCGGCCCACGTCCCTCACGGCCACCTTGTCCAGATAGCCGTTGGTGCCCGCGAAGATGATGCAGACGATCTCGGCGTTGGTCAGCGGCGAGTACTGCGGCTGCTTCATCAGCTCGGTCAGCCGCGCGCCGCGGTTCAGAAGCTGCTGCGTCGCGGCGTCGAGGTCCGACCCGAACTGCGCGAAGGCCGCCATCTCGCGGTACTGCGCCAGCTCGAGCTTCACCTTCCCTGCCACCGACTTCATCGCGTTGGTCTGCGCCGAGGATCCCACGCGGCTCACCGAAAGGCCGGTGTTCACCGCCGGACGGACGCCCTGGTAGAAGAGCTCCGTCTCGAGGAAGATCTGCCCGTCGGTGATCGAGATCACGTTCGTGGGGATGAAGGCCGACACGTCCCCGCCCTGCGTCTCGATGATCGGCAGCGCGGTGAGGCTGCCCGAGCCGAAGTCGGCGTTGAGCTTGGCCGACCGCTCCAGCAGGCGCGAGTGGAGGTAGAACACGTCGCCCGGATAGGCCTCGCGCCCCGGCGGGCGGCGCAGCAGCAGCGACATCTGGCGGTAGGCCACCGCCTGCTTCGAGAGGTCGTCGTAGATGATCAGCGCGTGGCGGCCGTTGTCGCGGAAGTATTCCGCCATCGCGGTCGCGGCATAGGGGGCGAGGAACTGCATCGGCGCGGGGTCCGAGGCGGTGGCCGCGACGACGATCGTGTAGTCGATCGCGCCCGACTCCTCCAGCTTCTTCACGAGCTGCGCGACGGTCGACCGCTTCTGCCCGATCGCGACGTAGATGCAATAAAGCTTCTTGGACTCGTCGGTGCCGGCCGCGTCGTTGTAGGTCTTCTGGTTCAGGATCGTGTCGAGCGCGATCGCGGTCTTGCCGGTCTGGCGGTCGCCGATGATCAGCTCGCGCTGGCCGCGGCCCACGGGGATCATGGCGTCGACCGACTTCAGGCCCGTGGCCATCGGCTCGTGCACGCCGCGCCGCGGGATGATGCCCGGCGCCTTCACGTCGGCCACGCGGCGCTCGGTGGCAGCGATGGCGCCCTTGCCGTCGATCGGGTTGCCGAGGCCGTCGACCACGCGGCCCAGCAGCGCCTCGCCCGCCGGCACGTCGACGATCGCGTTGGTGCGCTTGACCGTGTCGCCTTCCTTGATCGCGCGGTCGTCGCCGAAGATCACGATGCCGACGTTGTCGACCTCGAGGTTCAACGCCATGCCGCGGATGCCGCCCGGAAATTCGACCATCTCGCCGGCCTGAACGTTGTCGAGCCCGTGGACCCGGGCGATCCCGTCGCCGACCGACAGGACCAGGCCCACCTCCGCGACGCTCGCCTCCTGGCCGAAGTTCCTGATCTGCGCCTTGAGGATCGCCGAGATCTCGGCCGCCTGGATTCCCATCACCCAACCTCTTTCATTGCATTCTTGAGGGCCGCGAGCTTCGCCCTGACCGAGGTGTCGATCATCGTCGAGCCGAGCCGGACGACCATGCCGCCGATCAGGCTTTCGTCCACGGCCGTCTTCAGCTTCACGTCGCGCCCGGCCCGCGCCTTCAGCAGGGCCGACAGGCGCGCCGCCTGCTCGGGCGTGAGCGGGGCCGCCGACACCACCTCGGCGGTGGTCTCGCCCTTCTCGGCCGCGATGCGGTCGCGGATGTCGCGCAGCAGCTGCGGCAGCACGAACAGCCGGCGGTGCGCGGCCATCAGCCCCAGTGTCGAGGCGGTCGTCGGCGCAAGGCCCATGGCGGCCGACAGCGCGCGCAGCGCCGCCCCCTGCTCGTCCCGCGTGTAGACCGGCGAGGCGATCAGCCGGCGCAGGTCCGCGCTCTCGGCCAGCGCCGCCTCCAGCGCGCCCGCGTCGCGCTCCAGCGCGTCGAGCGAGCGGTCGTCCCGGGCCAGCTCGAACACCGCCTGCGCATAGCGCTGGGCGATCCCGGTCGAGATCGAGGCAGTTTCCGACACGTCCATCCTTTCCATGCGACGACCCCGTCCAAGGCGGCGAGCCGCACTGTCGGCAAGGTCGGAAGACTGCGCGGACCGCAGGGTCCGCGCCGCAAAGTCGAGGCGTCTGTAGCAGAGCGACCCTGACCCCGCAACTGGCAAGCTGAGCAGCCGGAAGCCGCCCTCCGGGGCGCCCCGGCCGGGCCGCCGGGCCTCGGTTTCAGCGCAGGGGCGCCGCCCGTCCCGACCCCGGCGCGGGCACCGGCTGGCCCACCCCCTCGAGCACCTTGAGCGGCGCGCGAAGCGTCGCGCCGAGCCCGCCGCGCGCCGGCGTCTGGACGTGCTTGGCCGCCTCCACCATCAGGACGCCGCCCGCCATCCAGGGGGCGAAGCGGCGGCCGGAGCCCTCCCAGAACGCCGCCGTCCGCAGCCAGAAGCGCCGCTCCGACGGCAGGCCGTAGAGCGCGCCCATGTGGCGCTCGGGCGTGAAGCCCTGCCCGCGCAGCTGCGCCTCGAGCTGGCGGAGCGAATAGGGCCGTCCGTAGCCGAAGGGCGTCCGGTCCGTCCGCACCCAGAGGCCCGTGCGGTTGGGCACGATGACCAGCGCCCGGCCCCCCGGCCCCAGCACGCGGTGGCATTCGGCCAGCACCGCCGCGGGGTTGTCCGAGGTCTCCAGCCCGTGCATCAGCACCAGGCGGTCGACCATTCCGGTCGCCAGCGGCCAGTGCGTCTCCTCGGCGAGGACGCTCACGTTGTCCTGGCCCGCGGGCCAGGGCATCACCCCCTGCGGGGCCGGCATCAGCCCGATCACCCGGCGCGACCGCGCGAGGAACGGGCGCAGCAGAGGCACCGCGAAGCCGTAGCCCACCACCGTCTGCCCCGAGGTGTCGGGCCAGGTCTGCGTCACCCTGTCGCGGATTGCCCTCTGCGCCACCCGGCCGAGCGGCGTCCGGTAGTAGAAGGTGCGCAGGTCGTGAACGTCGAGATGCATCGCGCCGGCCGGTCCCCTGGGGCGCGCGTTGCGCCCGCTGGCCGCATCGGCGACAGTCCTCCGCGACCCCCGCCACCATACCGCGAAGCACGAAGGCGCGCCATGCATCCCGATCTCGTCACGATCCCCTGCCTTGAGGACAACTACGCCTTCCTCGTCGGCGATGCGGCGACGGGCGACGCGGCACTGGTCGACGCGCCCGAGGCGGGCCCGGTCCTGCGGGCGCTGGCCCTGCGGGGGTGGCGGCTGACCGACATCCTCCTCACCCACCACCACGGCGACCATGTGGCGGGCGTGCCGGAACTGGTCGCGGCGACGGGCGCGCGGGTGACGGGGGCGGCGGCCGACTCGCACCGCCTGCCGCCACTCGACCGACGGCTGGCGGGGGGAGACCGCGTCGAGGCCGCGGGCCGGGCGGTCGAGGTGATCGGGGTGCCGGGCCACACCACGGGGCACATTGCCTTCCACATGCCTGCGGCGGGCCTCGCCTTCACCGGCGACAGCCTGATGGCCATGGGTTGCGGCCGGCTGTTCGAGGGCACCGCCGCGCAGATGTGGGACAGCCTCGGCCGCCTCGCGCAGCTGCCCGCCGCGACGCTGGTCTGCTCGGGGCACGAATACACGCAGGCAAACATGCGCTTCGCGCTGGCCCTTGACCCCGCGGATCCGGTGCTTAGGTCCCGGTCCGGCGCGATCGACGAGGCCCGCGCCGGCGGCGCCCCCACGGTTCCGTCCCCGCTTTCGCTCGAGCGAGCGACCAACCCCTTCCTGCGCTGCGCCGACCCCGCCTTCCGTGCCGCCGCCGGCCTCGCGGAGCTTGACGCGCCATCGGCCTTCGCGGTCCTGCGGGCCCGGAAGGACGCGTTCCGCGGGTGACCGGCCCGCCGCCGCGCCGCCGCGATCACGATTTGTGTAGTCCCTGCGACAAAGCCCGAAAAAGCCGAAAAAGAACTTGAAGGCGGGCCGAGAAAACCGAACTTTAAGCCTGTCGAGCAAAGGGTCGGCGCCGGGCGACCCGCCCGCCGACGGCCTCCAGGACAAGGAGCACCCAACGTGCCTTCGTTTTCCAACACCCTAGAACAGGCCATCCACGGCGCGCTCGCCCTGGCCAACGCGCGCCGGCACGAGCTCGCCACGCTGGAGCATCTGCTGCTCGCCCTGATCGAGGAGCCCGACGCCGCCCGCGTGATGAAGGCCTGCAGCGTCAACCTCGACGAGCTGAAGAAGACGCTGGTCGACTTCATCGACGACGACCTGTCCACGCTCGTCACCGACGTCGAGGGGTCCGAGGCGGTGCCGACCGCGGCCTTCCAGCGCGTGATCCAGCGCGCGGCGATCCACGTCCAGTCCTCGGGCCGGACGGAGGTGACGGGGGCCAACGTGCTCGTCGCGATCTTCGCGGAGCGGGAGTCGAACGCGGCCTACTTCCTGCAGGAGCAGGACATGACCCGCTACGACGCGGTGAACTTCATCGCGCACGGCGTGGCGAAGGATCCCGCCTTCGGCGAGCCGCGCCCCGTCACCGGCGCCGACGAGGCGCAGGAGACGCCGAAGGCCGAAGCCGGGGAGGCCAAGGAATCGGCGCTGTCGAAGTACTGCGTCGACCTCAACGTCAAGGCCCGCAAGGGCGAGGTCGATCCCCTGATCGGCCGCGAGTCCGAGGTGGAGCGCTGCATCCAGGTGCTGTGCCGCCGCCGGAAGAACAACCCGCTGCTGGTGGGCGACCCCGGCGTGGGCAAGACCGCGATCGCCGAGGGCCTCGCCTGGAAGATCGTCAAGGGCGAGACGCCCGACATCCTGTCGGGGGCCACGATCTACAGCCTCGACATGGGGGCGCTTCTGGCCGGCACCCGCTACCGGGGCGACTTCGAGGAGCGGCTGAAGGCCGTCGTCAAGGAGATGGAGGACCATCCCGACGCGATCCTCTTCATCGACGAGATCCACACCGTGATCGGCGCGGGCGCCACCTCGGGCGGGGCGATGGACGCTTCGAACCTCCTGAAGCCCGCGCTGCAGGGCGGCAAGCTGCGCTGCATGGGGAGCACGACCTACAAGGAGTTCCGCCAGCACTTCGAGAAGGACCGCGCGCTCAGCCGCCGGTTCCAGAAGATCGACGTGAACGAGCCGTCGGTCGAGGATTCGGTCAAGATCCTCATGGGCCTCAAGCCCTACTTCGAGGAGCATCACGACCTGCGCTACACCGGGGACGCGATCCGCACCGCGGTGGAGCTGTCGGCGCGCTACATCCACGACCGCAAGCTGCCCGACAAGGCGATCGACGTGATCGACGAGGCGGGCGCCGCGCAGCACCTGCTGGCCGACAGCAAGCGCCGCAAGACCATCGGCGTGAAGGAGATCGAGGCGGTCGTGGCCAAGATCGCCCGCATCCCGCCCAAGACCGTGTCGAAGGACGACAGCGAGGTGCTGCGCGACCTCGAGGCGTCGCTGAAGCGCGTGGTCTTCGGGCAGGACAAGGCGATCGAGGCGCTCGCCTCGGCGATCAAGCTGGCGCGGGCGGGCCTTCGCGAGCCGGAGAAGCCCATCGGCAACTACCTCTTCGCGGGCCCCACCGGCGTCGGCAAGACCGAGGTCGCCAAGCAGCTCGCAAGCACTCTGGGGGTGGAGCTTCTGCGCTTCGACATGTCGGAATACATGGAGAAGCACGCCGTCAGCCGCCTGATCGGCGCGCCCCCGGGCTACGTGGGCTTCGACCAGGGCGGGATGCTGACCGACGGCGTGGACCAGCACCCCCACTGCGTGCTGCTGCTCGACGAGATGGAGAAGGCGCACCCCGACGTCTACAACATCCTGCTGCAGGTGATGGACCACGGCAAGCTCACCGACCACAACGGCCGGCAGGTCGACTTCCGCAACGTGATCCTGATCATGACCTCGAACGCGGGGGCGGCGGAGCTGGCCAGGACCGCGATCGGCTTCGGGCGCGAGCGACGCACGGGCGAGGACACCGCCGCGATCGAGCGGACCTTCACGCCCGAGTTCCGCAACCGGCTGGACGCGGTGATCAGCTTCGCGCCGCTCGGCCGCGAGACGATCCACCGCGTGGTCGAGAAGTTCGTCCTCCAGCTCGAGGCGCAGCTTCTGGACCGCAACGTCCACATCGAGCTTTCGCCCGAGGCGGCCGACTGGCTGGGGGAGAAGGGCTACGACGACAAGATGGGCGCGCGCCCCCTGGGCCGCGTGATCCAGGAGCACATCAAGAAGCCGCTGGCCGAGGAGCTGCTGTTCGGCAAGCTGGTGAAGGGCGGGGTGGTGCGCGTGGGTGTCCGGGACGACGCGATCGTCTTCGCCATCGAGGAGCCGCAGAAGCCCGCGCTGACCAAGTCGAAGCCGCCGCTGCTGACCGCCGACTAGGCCGAAGTCCGGCGCGCAGGGCCCCCGCCCGACGGCGGGGGTCCTGTCATGCGGTCATTCGACCGCCGCCCGGTAGAGGTGCCAGGTCGCGTGCCCGAGGAGCGGGAGCACGATCACCAGCCCCAGAAGCGCGGGCAGGATGCCCAGCGCCAGCGCCGCGGCGACGATCAGCCCCCAGGCGCCGACCACGACCGGGTTCCTCAGCGCGACGCGGACCGAGGTGGCGATCGCGGTGCCGATGCCCACCCGGCGGTCGAGCAGCATCGGAAACGAGACGAGGCTCGTCGCCAGCGTCAGCGCCGCGAACAGGAACCCCACGGCCGTGCCCGACACGATCAGGGCCCAGCCCGCCCGCGTCGTCGCCGCCTCGCGCAGCAGCGCCCCCAGCGACTCGGGCGGCAGCGGGCCGAGCGTCGCGCCGTAGAGCGTGTTCGCGGCCATGATCCACGCCATGAAGATCACCCCGTGGAACAGCGCGAGGCCCAGCACCGCGCCGACCCGGCGCGACCGCAGCACGTCGAGATAGGCGAGCCACGACACGGGCTCGCCCCGCTCGCGCCGCCGGCTCATCTCGTAGAGGCCGACGGCCGCGACCGGACCGGCCAGCGCGAACCCCGACAGGAACGGAAAGACGAGGTGCGGGCCGCCGCCGCGCAGGGTCAGCGCGACGAGGACGATCCCGACCACCGGGTAGAGGAGGCAGGCGAACATCACGTCCGACCGGAAGGCCGACAGGTCGTCGGCCCCCCGCGCCAGCGCGCGGCGCAGGTCGGACAGCGACAGGCGGCGGACGGCGGGGACCGACCCGGCCGCGGCGCGGCCGGTCAGCCCGGCGGGCATGGGGGCGTCGCCCGCGCCGGCGGGCGGGGCCGTCCATGGCAGCGGATTGCCGATGGTCTGGGGCATCGCGGGATCCTTCCTCGGTTTCGGCGGGGTCCGGCGGGCCGGACGGTCGGGCGTGGAAACAGGCAGCGGATCGGCTGGGCCGATCCTACCACGGATCGCCGCCGCTCGCGCTCACGTTTTCGGTGTCGGCCGCCCCGGGCCGGATCGCGCCGACCTCAGCGCCGGGCGCGGGCGATCCGCAGCTCCTCGCGCCGGCCCGTGCCCCACAGAAGCGCGCCCGCCCCGAGCATCAGCGCCCCCCAGCCGAGAAAGCCCAGGTCCCACGCCAGCCACCGGTCGCGCGGCACGGTCTCGTTGACGTGGTGCAGCCCGAGGACCTGGTGGCTGACCGCCCCCTCGACCAGGTTGAAGAGCCCGAAGCCCATGAGGATCGACCCGGCGACCAGCCGGCCGAGGACCAGGACCCGCGCCCGCCGCGCCGCCCCGAGGACCACGGCCAGCCCCAGCGCCACGAGGGCGAGGGTGCCCGCCTGGAACAGCCCGTCGAGCCGCACCGCCGCCCGCATGGCCGCGACGTCGGGCGCGGGCATGATGCCCCCGCTCGCCACATGATGCCACTGCAGGATCTGGTGGAACGCGATCCCGTCGACGAACCCCCCAAGCCCGAGGCCGAGCAGCAGCCCGCCCGCAAGGGGGAAGCCGCGCGCGGGCCGGGCGTCCTCGGGCATGGGGCAGATCCTCCGAACCGGGCAACGCGCCAACGGCCGGCGGTGCGCGCCGGTTCCGGTCCCGGCGCGCGCCCTCCGGCCGGGCCGACCCGGCCCCCGCCGGCCGGACCCGCCGGTCAGCGCTCGGTCAGCTTCATCTCGATCCGGCGGTTCGCCGCGCGCGCCTCGGGCGTGTCGCCGGCCGCCACGGGCCGCCATTCGCCGAACCCGGTCGCGGCCATCCGCTCGGGCGGGAATCCCAGGTCGTCCTGCATGTAGCGGACGACCGACAGCGCGCGGGCCTGGCTCAGCTCCCAGTTGTCGCGGAACTCGCCCCGGCCCGACAGCGGAACGGAGTCGGTGTGCCCGTCGACGCGGATGATCCAGTCGATCTCGGGCGGGATCTGGCCGATCACTTCGTCGAGGATGGCCACGACGCGCGCGATCTGCGCCTCTCCCTCCGGGGAGAGGTCGGCGGAGCCCGGGTTGAACAGCACCTCGGACGAGAAGACGAACCGGTCGCCCACGATCCGCACGCCCTCGCGCCCCGCGAGCAGCTGCCGCAGCTGCCCGAAGAACTCCGACCGGTAGCGCTCGAGGTCCCGCGCCTCGGCCGCGAGCCGCTCGGCCTTCTCGGCCTCGAGGTCGGCGCGCCGGCGCTGCTCGGAGGCGACCTGCGCCAGGGCGGCGTTGAGCCGCGTGCCCAGCGCCTCGAGCTGCACCTGCGCCTCGGCATCCTTCGCCTCGGCGGCGTCGAGCAGGCCCCGGAGCGCGCCGAGCTGACTGCGCAGCGCCGCGATCTGCTCGTTCAGGAGGGCCACGTCGCGGGCCGACCGCTGCGACCGTTCCTGCTCGGCGGTCAGCGCGGCCTGCGCGGTGGCGAGGAGCGCCGCGTCGCGCTCGCCCTCGGTCGCGGCGCGCGCGGCCTCGGTCTGCGCGGCGGCGAGAAGGGTCAGCGTCTCCTCGGCGCGGCGGCGCTGCGCCTCGAGCGAAAGGGTCATCGCCGTGAGTTCGGTGTCCGCCTCGGCCAGGCGCCTGCGCAGCGCCTCCGCCGCGGCGGCGTCGGTCAGGCGCGCGGCCTCTTCCTCCGACAGGCGGGCGCGGGCGGCCTCGAGGTCGGCGCGCGCGGCGGCGCCCTCGGTCCGCAGGTCGGCCACCAGGGCCTCCAGCGCCGCGCGACGGGCGGCGGCGAGACGCGCGGCCTCGGTCCCGGCGTCGATCTCGTCGCGCGCGCGCGCCAGCGCGAGGTCCAGCGCCTCCTTCTCGGACAGGACCCGCGCGCGCGCGGCCTCGAGGTCGCCGACCGAGGCGGTCAGCCGCGCCACCTCGCCGCGCGCCGCCTCGCGGTCGGCGAGAAGGCCCGCCACCTGCGCCTCGAACGAGGCGATGCGGTCACGGGCCTCGACCAGCGCGCCTTCACGCGCGTCGAGCGTGCCCTGAAGCGTGGCGATCAGGCCCGCCTGCTCCTCGCCCCGCGCGCGCGCGGCCGCGAGGTCGCCGCCGAGCCGGGCCACGTCGGCCTCGAGCGCGCCGGCGCGCGCGCGCTCCAGCCCCAGCGCGTCGGCGAGGCCCGCGATCTGCTCGGTCAGGCTGTCGAGCTCGGACCCCTGCGTGGTGATCTGGTCGCGCAGCACCGACTGGACGACCATGAAGATGGTCAGCACGAACATCAGCACCAGCAGCAGCGTGGTCAGCGCGTCGACGAAGCCCGGCCAGACCGGCGCCTCCGCCCGCATCCCGCCCCGTCGCGACAGGCCCATCTACCCCCCCCGCCCGATCAGGCCGCCGCGCGAGAGCTGGCGCACCGCCTGCGTCAGCGCGGCGAGGTCGGCGCGCAGGTCGGTGGTCGTCTCCAGCCGGCCGGCGCTGATCTCCTCGAGGATGCGCAGAAGCTGGACGTCGATCGACCGCAGGCGCATCCGCGCCTCGGCGTCCACATGCGCGCCCGTCTCGGGCGCGGCCAGCGCCGCGATGACGCGGTCCTGCCCCGCGATCAGCCGCTCCTGCCCCGCAAGCGCGCGGTCCTGCATCTGCGCCAACCGCTCGAGGATCGCCGCCTCGCCCAGCGCCGCGTCCTTGTCGGCGACCAGCCCCTCGCCCAGCCGCAGGATCGCCTGCGCCAGCTGGTCGATGCGCCCCGAGAGCCGGTCCTCGCGCGCGCCTGCCGCCTCGAAGGCGGACCCCATCCCCTCCAGCCGGTCGGCCATCCGGTCGAGCACGGCCGCGAGCTCGCCCGCGTCGGCCGCACCCCCGCCCTCGGCGAGGCCCAGCCGGGTGATCGAGGACAGCCAGTCCTCCAGTTCGCGGTAGAAGCGGTTCTGCCCGTGGCTGCCCAGCAGGTCCAGAAGCCCCACCACCAGCGACCCCGCGAGGCCGAGAAGCGAGGACGAGAACGCGGTGCCCATCCCGCCCAGCTGCGCCTCGAGCCCGCGCATGAGGTTCGTGAACACGTCCGCCCCGCTCTCCCCCTCCTGCGGGGACAGGGAGCGGATCGTCTGCACCAGCGCCGGCACGGTGGTGGCAAGCCCGTAGAAGGTGCCCAGCAGCCCGAGGAAGATCAGCAGGTTCGACAGGTAGCGCGTGATGTCGCGCCCCTCGTCGATCCGCGTCGCCACGGAGTCGAGGATCGAGGCCGTCGCGGTGGAGGCGATCCGCGTCTTCGCCCCCGCCGCCCCCATCAGCGCGGCCAGCGGCGCGAGCAGCCGCGGCGCCGCGGCGATGCCCTGGCCCGGGCGTCCCGCGACGAAGGCCTCGATCCAGCCGACCGACTGGAACAGCTGGACGACCTGCCAGAAGCACGACAGGACGCCGATCGCGAAGACGAGCGCGATGAAGCCGTTGAGCAGCGGGTTCGACTCGAAGACCAGCCGGACGACCGGGAACGCCACCCAGACGCCCGCGCCGACCAGGGCGAGGACGATCAGCATCAGGACGATCTGGCGCACCGGATGGGTGAACCGGGGTCTTCCCGTTCCGCTCAGGCTTTGCATCGTCGGCCGAGGGCCCCCGCTTCGATCCGGCCCGACCATAGGCGCAGGCCCGTCCGGTGCCAAGCCTTTCGCCCTAGGCCCTCAGGGCGCGGACG
>ERZ1066123.183-NODE-183-length-50735-cov-208.640351_pt1 | contig 50735 bp, 48 predicted proteins | sample MGYA00382770_ERZ1066123 | MGnify/ENA primary metagenome ERZ1066123 (study PRJEB33369, sample SAMEA5778353) | biofilm metagenome | biome: Industrial cooling water; feature: Water cooling tower basin; material: Biofilm | place: United Arab Emirates | collected...
CCTAAGGGTCTTCAGCTTCCAGAAGGTATCCAGTCATGGAAAAGAAAATCGCCCGTCTGCGTCGCGCCAAGTCGACGCGCCTGCACATCCGCACGCTGGGCGTTGCCCGCCTGTCGGTTCTGCGCACCGGCCAGCACCTCTACGCCCAGATCTTCACGGCCGACGGCTCGAAGGTCCTGGCTGCCGCCTCGACGCTCGAAGCCGACGTCAAGTCGGGCCTGAAGGGCAGCAAGAACCTCGAGGCCGCCGCCAAGGTCGGTGCCGCCATCGCCGCCAAGGCGAAGGCCGCCGGCATCGAGTCGGTCGCGTTCGATCGTTCGGGCTACCGCTACCACGGTCGCATCAAGGCGCTTGCCGATGCGGCCCGCGAAGGCGGCCTGCAGTTCTAAGCGTCACGATGCACCCAGGTGCGCAGTGCAGCGCGCGCCTCACACAACTATAAGCGGCGCAAAGCCGTAAATTCCCTCATCACGAGAGTCCATCATGAGCAGCAATGAAAGCCGCGATCGTCGCGACCGCGAAGGCGCCGACGACGGCATGATCGAGAAGCTGATCGCGGTCAACCGCGTCAGCAAGACCGTCAAGGGCGGTCGCCAGTTCACCTTCACCGCGCTGACGGTCGTCGGCGACGGCGCCGGCAAGATCGGCTTCGGCTACGGCAAGGCCAAGGAAGTGCCGGTCGCCATCCAGAAGTCGATGGAGTACGCCCGCAAGGCCATGGTCGTCGTCGATCTCAATGACGGCACGCTGTGGCACCCGGTCAAGGCCAACCACGGCGCAGCCGCGGTTTACATGCAGCCGGCCTCTGAAGGTACCGGCGTGATCGCCGGTGGCGCGATGCGCGCCGTGCTGGAAGCGGTCGGCGTCAAGAACGTGCTGGCCAAGGCCACCGGATCGCGCAACCCGATCAACCTGGTCCGCGCCACCGTGCGCGGCCTGTCGATGATGCACTCGCCGGCCAAGATCGCGGCCAAGCGCGGCAAGAAGCTCGAGGAGATCCTCCATGGCTGAGAAGACCGTCAAGGTTCGTCTGGTGCGCGGCCTCCGCGGCACCCAGCAGCGCCACCGCCTGTCGGTGAAGGCGCTCGGACTGAACAAGCTCAACGACGTCCGTGAGCTGAAGGACTCGCCGCAGGTTCGCGGCCTGATCAATCAGCTCCACTACCTCGTTCGCGTCGAGGCTTAAGGAGAATCCCATGCGTCTCAACACCATCACTCACGCCGACGGCGCCCGCAAGGAGCGCACCCGCGTTGGTCGCGGCATCGGTTCGGGCCTCGGCAAGACCTGCGGTCGCGGCCACAAGGGTTCGTTCGCGCGCGCCGGCAAGGGCAAGATCAAGCCGGGCTTCGAAGGCGGCCAGATGCCGATGCAGCGTCGTCTGCCGAAGATCGGCTTCCGCTCGAAGATGTCGCACGAGTCGGCCGAGGTCTTGCTGTACCAGCTGGCCATGCTCGACGCCGATGTCATCGACATCGAGGTGCTGCGCGCCGCCAAGCTGGTCACGCTCGACGCCAAGAAGATCAAGGTCGTCAAGAAGGGCGAGCTGACGAAGAAGCTCACCATCAAGGGACTGCTGGTGACGGCGGGTGCGAAGGCGGCCATCGAGGCTGCCGGCGGCTCGGTGGAGTAATCGCTTGGCCTCGAACGCGGCAACGATGATGGGCGGTCTCGGCAAGTTCAAGGAACTGAAGGACCGCCTGCTGTTCGTGCTCCTGGCGCTGATCGTCTTCCGGATCGGGAGCTTCATTCCCGTTCCGGGCGTCAATCCGGAAGCCATGCTCGCCCTGTTCGAGCAGCAGGAAGGCATCGTGGACATGTTCAACATGTTCTCCGGTGGCGCCCTGTCGCGTTTCAGCATCTTCGCGCTGAACGTCATTCCGTACATTTCGGCCTCGATCATCGTCCAGCTGCTCGGGCAGGTGTACGAGCCGTGGAAAGCGCTGAAGAAGGAAGGCGAGTCGGGTCGGCGCAAGCTCACCCAGTACTCGCGCTACGGCGCCGTGTTCCTGGCCATCATCCAGGCCGGCAGCATCGCGACCGCGCTGCAGGGCTCGGCGGCGGCGGGCGGCGCGCCGGTCGTTTACAGCCCGGGCACGGGCTTCGTGTTCACTGCGATCGTTTCGCTGACCGCGGGCACCATGTTCCTGATGTGGCTGGGCGAGCAGATCACGGAGCGCGGCATCGGCAACGGCATCTCGCTGATCATCTTCGCGGGCATCGTCGCTGGCCTCCCAGGCGCGCTGATCGACACGATGCGTGGCGTCAACGCCGGCGAGATCAGCTGGTTCGCCATCCTGGTCATCGCCGCGCTCGTCCTCGGTGTCGTGTACTTCGTGGTGTTCATGGAGCGCGGCCAGCGTCGCATCACCGTGCACTACGCCCGCAAGCAGGGCGCGCGCCAGGGTTATAACAACCAGAGTTCGCACCTGCCGCTGAAGCTGAACATGGCGGGCGTCATCCCGCCGATCTTCGCCTCGAGCCTGATCATGCTGCCGGCGACGATCACCGCGTGGACGGGCGGCACCGGCGCGGCGGAAGCCGCCGCCGCGGCCACGGACGCCGGTTGGCAGGCTCAGGTCACGCTGGCGTTGCAGCGGGTCGCGACCGCGCTGGCCCCGAACGAGCCGCTGCACATGCTGTTGTATGCGGCGCTGATCATCGGCTTCGCGTTCTTCTACACGGCGCTGGTCTTCAACAGCCAGGAAACCGCCGACAACCTGAAGAAGTCGGGTGCCCTCGTGCCGGGCATCCGGCCGGGCAAGGCCACCGGCGACTACATCGATGGCGTGCTCACGCGTTTGACGCTGATTGGCGCGCTTTACCTGGTCGCGGTCTGCCTGCTGCCGGAAGTCCTCCGCGCCAGTTGGCAGGTGCCGTTCTACTTCGGCGGCACCTCGCTGCTGATCGTCGTCGTGGTGGTCATGGACTTCACGGCGCAGGTGCAGGCACACCTTTACTCGCACCAGTACGACAGCCTTCTGAAGAAGGCCAATTTGAAGGGCGGTCCGCGCGGCGGCTTGGCGCGCGGATGAATCGAGGCAGGCCCGCGCGAGAGTAGCGCGGGCGGCGAGGGGGCCCTCGGGTCCGGTCGCCAACCCCGGTTTGTCGCCGGAGCATGGGCACACTCCCCATGCCGGGTTCGGCTCCGTTCAGGGTCGAGCTTCATAGCAACACCAAGCCAGCGTATACTTTTCGATTCCTTGCGCCGCTCGTCGGCGACAAAACCAGTGGAGATCGCGTCATGGCGCGTATTGCGGGTGTGAACCTGCCTGTCCAGAAGCATGTCTGGGTGGGCCTTCAGAGCATTTTCGGGATCGGGCGCACGCGCTCGCGCCTGGTCTGCACGGCCGCGGGCGTCAACCCGCACAGCAAGATCCGTGAACTGTCCGAGCCTGAAATCGAGCGCCTTCGCGCCGAGATCGGCAAGTACACCGTCGAGGGCGACCTGCGTCGCGAAGTCGGCATGTCGATCAAGCGCCTGATGGACCTCGGTTGCTACCGCGGCCTCCGTCACCGTCGTGGCCTGCCGCTCCGCGGCCAGCGCACCCGCACGAATGCCCGTACCCGCAAGGGTCCGCGCAAGGCGATCAAGAAGTAAGGATCAGCCCAAATGAACAAGCCGGCAGCAGCCAGCAAGACCAAGAAGAAGATCAAGCGCGTCGTCACCGATGGTGTCGCCCACGTGCAGGCTTCCTTCAACAACACGATCATCACGATCACCGACCGCCAGGGCAACACCCTGAGCTGGGCCACCTCGGGTGGCGCCGGCTTCCGCGGCTCGCGCAAGTCGACGCCGTTCGCGGCGCAGGTCGCCGCCGAGAAGGCCGGCAAGGCCGCGCTCGACTACGGCCTGAAGACGCTCGAAGTGCACGTGAAGGGCCCGGGTCCGGGCCGCGAATCGGCCGTCCGCGCGTTGAACAACGTCGGCTACAAGGTGACGAACATCATCGACGTCACGCCGATCCCGCACAACGGCTGCCGTCCGCCCAAGAAGCGTCGCGTCTAAGGGCAAGGGGAATTAATCATGGCTCGTTATATCGGTCCCACCTGTAAGCTCGCGCGCCGCGAAGGCGCCGACCTCAGCCTCAAGTCCCCGGCCCGCGCCCTGGACAGCAAGTGCAAGCTCGAGCAGAAGCCGGGCGTGCATGGTCCTGTCGCCAAGAAGGGCAAGCTGTCGGATTACGCCACCCAGCTTCGCGAGAAGCAGAAGGTCAAGCGCATCTATGGCCTGCTGGAGCGCCAGTTCCGCAACTACTACAAGAAGGCCGCCAACCGGAAGGGCAACACCGGCGAGAACCTGCTGCAAATGCTCGAGCAGCGTCTCGACAACGTCGTCTACCGCATGGGCTTCGCCGTTACCCGTCCGCAGGCCCGCCAGCTGGTCTCGCACCGCGGCGTGCTGGTCAACGGCAAGTCGGTGAACCTCCCCTCGTTCCAGGTCCGCGTCGGCGACCAGATCACCCTGACCGAGAAGGCCGCGGCCCAGCTGCGCGTCAAGGAAGCGGTGGCCCAGTCGCAGCAGATGGACCTCGTGCCGTCGTGGTGCACCGTCGATGCGAACAAGTTCTCCGGCACCTTCAAGGCTGTGCCTGATCGCGCCGACCTGCCGGCCGACATCAACGAAGCGCTGATCGTCGAGCTGTACTCGAAGTAATTCTCCGGAGAACGTCGCCCATGACGGTAAATGCCATTCAGATGCTGCGCCCGAAGGGTCCGCAGATCGAGCGTCTTTCGACGACCCGCGCGCGCGTGGTCATCGAGCCGCTGGAGCGTGGCTACGGCCACACCATCGGCAACGCGCTGCGTCGCGTGCTGCTGTCCTCGATCCCGGGTTGCGCCATCACCGAGGTGGAAATCGATGGCGTGCTGCACGAGTACACCACGCTTGAAGGCCTTCAGGAGGACGTCCTCGACGTCCTGCTGAACCTCAAGGACGTGGCGATCCGCATGCACAACGTCGAGTCGACCATGCTCACCCTTCAGACGAAGGGCCCGGGCGTCGTGACCGCCGCGGACATCAAGACCGACCACAACGTCGAGATCCTCAACGGCGAGCACGTGATCTGCACGCTGACGAAGGACACGGCGCTGAACATGCGCCTGAAGATCGAGCGCGGCTTCGGCTACCAGCCGGCTGCGGCGCGTCGTCGCCCGGACGAAGAGTCCCGTGCGATCGGCCGCCTGATGCTGGACGCCAGCTTCGCCCCGGTCCGTCGCGTGGCGTATGCCGTGGAAGCGGCCCGCGTCGAGCAGCGCACCGACCTCGACAAGCTCGTCCTCGACATCGAGACCAACGGCACGATCGATTCGGAAGAGGCCATCCGCACCGCCGCCAGCATCCTCACGGACCAGCTGTCGGTGTTCGGCGACTTCATCGTCCGCGGCCCGGCGGCGAGCAAGAGCGCCGCTGGCGGCGTCGACCCGACGCTGATGCGTCCGATCGACGACCTCGAGCTGACTGTCCGTTCGGCCAATTGCCTCAAGGCCGAGAACATCTACTACATCGGTGATCTGATCCAGCGCACGGAAGTGGAGTTGCTGAAGACCCCGAACCTGGGCAAGAAGTCGCTCACCGAGATCAAGGAAGTGCTCGCCCAGCGCGGCCTTGCCCTCGGCATGAAGCTCGAGAACTGGCCGCCGGCCGGTCTCACCCAGGGCGTGATGATGGGCTAAGGCCCACGATCGATAAGGAACCCAACCCATGCGTCACCTCAACGCCGGCCGCAAGTTCAGCCGCACCAGCGCGCATCGCGAAGCGATGTTCCGCAACATGGCCTCGTCGCTGTTCAAGCACGAGCTGATCCGCACCACCCTGCCGAAGGCCAAGGAGCTGCGCCGCATCGCCGAGCCGCTCATCACGATGGCCAAGACGGATGGCGTGGCCAACCGTCGTCTCGCCTTCTCGCGCCTGCGCGACAAGGAGGCGGTGGGCAAGCTGTTCGTCGAGCTCGGCCCGCGCTATGTGGCCCGTCCCGGCGGCTACCTGCGCATCCTGAAGTGCGGCTTCCGCCCCGGCGACAATGCGCCGATGGCCTACGTCGAGCTCGTGGATCGCCCGCGCGCCACCGAGGCCGTCGACGCCGAGTAAGCGTCTGCGAGCATCGCTTGACCCAGAAGAAACCCCGGCGAGAGCCGGGGTTTTTTTTGTTGGCGGTGATTTCTGCGTGTGCCATGCCGCAGTTCATTTGGATGCAGCCGGCGATGCGGCTCGCGAAACCTGTAGGCGGAAAGCGTCGATCAGTATTGAATGTTGTTGTATTTGCTGCGACGCGGGATCGAAAGTTGCGCTGGCATGTGCCGAAAGTGTTGACGTTCACGATCCGTTCTTGAAACACTTCGCTCCGTCGTTCGGCATACGCGGGTCCCCGCCTCGTATCGCGCGACGTCAATCCCCCCGATCCCCCCAACGCCGCGCTGTCCCCGTTCGCGGCAAGGAATGCCCCCATGCGCACACCCGTGCCCGCATCCCTCGTCATCTTTATCCTGGGCATGTCGCCAGACTTCTCGCTGGCCGCGGTCGATCCGGCGAACATCAACCGGTCGTCGCTCCCGACGACGCCAGCGACAACTGCCCCCGGCATTCCGCCTGGCGTCTCGCCCGAGGTGGCTGCGCAAATCCAGCAGCTCATGGCCAGTCTTCCTCCGGGGCCGACCGGCGACGCGGCCACGGCCTGCGAAGTGATCCTGTGCCTCGCGGGCAGCGCAGGCGCAGGCGGCCGGGTCTCGGAGTGCGTGCCGCCGATCCGCAAATATCTCACCATCAAACCGTGGCGTCGGCTGAACTTTCTGAAGCTGTGCCCGAAGACGAGCGGCCAAGGCGATGCGCGAATGGATCGCCTTGTCGAGATCATGGCTCGCGCCCCGGGGGCCGACAACGAAGGCCGCATCTGCAGCGCGTCCGCGGTCAACACGGTGAATCGACGGCCATTGGGTGACGGCGAGTTCTACATCGCCAACGACATGCCTGACGTCTGCGCCGAGTACTACTCCCACGACTACACCGACCTCAAGGACTCCGTGCCGGTCTACATCGGCGAACCCTTGGATGGCGGTTTCTGGGCCGAGCAGGACGACGCCGCCGCAGCTCAGGCGCGCTACGACGCCGAACGGGAGGAGCGACGTCGCAACGGTGGGATCCGCAGCGGGCGTGAGCAGCAAAGCGCCTATTCGACGCTGTAGCGCTCCCCCAGATGCGGCCAGGTCGAGCGATGGTCCGCGGTGGCCTGCGGTCGACCAACAGAAAAGCTTTCTTCGTTTTGAACCAGGATGTGTTCCGTGATGGCAAACGTTCGGACGGCGCTCGGCGCTGTCGTGGTAGTGAGTCTGCTCGCGGCATGCGGCGTGAAGCCTGCGCCGGATTTCCGTGGGCGCTGGCGCCCGGTCAACGAGTTGGACGCCACCCCGCGGCCTATTCCTCTTCAACCGGTCCAACGTTTCTTCGTCCTTCCCGCAGATCGTACGCTGAAAGACGTCGTCGACCGGTGGGCAAAGGAGTCCGGACGTCGCGCGGTATACCGCGCGCCAACCAACTTCTCCGTGCACGTCGATGCCGCGAAGGTTTCTGCGGCGACGCTCGAAACCGCCGCAGCTCAGCTTGCCGATGCGTATCGCGCGCAGGGCGTCCAGATCGTGGTCGAGCGTCGATCGATCATCGTCAGCGCGTCCGGCCCCGGCCAAGCGTCAGCGTCCGCTGGCGCGGCGAATTGACCGGGGGCTCGATGTTCGGCAAGAAGAAAGACACGGCCAACGTCCAGAGGGCCGTCGCCGCAGCCGCAAGCTTCGAAGTCACCATCGGCGACCTCGCCCGGAAGAGCGAACGGCGAGCGTGGATGGTGGCGGGCGGCTCGCTGTTGATGTCGCTGGTCCTCGCCGGCGGCTATTACTTCATGTTGCCGCTGAAGGAGAAGGTCCCGTATGTCGTCATGGCCGATCCCTTTTCTGGGACGGCCTCCGTGGCCGCGCTCCGGGATGATCCGTTCTACCAGTCGATGATCTCGAACGAGGTGCTCGCCAGGGCCAATGTCGCGAACTACGTGGTCGCCCGCGAGTCCTTCGATGCGGATCTACTGAAAGCCAGGGATTGGGCGCAGGTCAACGTGATGTCGAGCGCGGACCAACGCAAGCAGTTCGCTTCGGTCCTGAATGCCGATAACCCGAGCAGCCCCGCACGCCTGGTGCGTGCGAACCAGGTGATCCGGATTCGCGTGTCGAGCGTTACGCCTGTCTACGACGGTGGGAAGATCGCTGGGGCGACGGTACGCATCCAGCGCAACCTCGTGAATCGTGACACCGGTGCCGCTGCACCTATCGATCGACGGCTGATCAATCTGACGTTCAACTACGCTTCGAATCTGGAGCTCGAGGAGAGTTTGCGCTGGCTGAATCCCTTGGGATTCATCGTCACGAACTACCGTTCGGATCTCGACATGACCGCATTGGAGCCGGGCAACCTGGACGGCGCATTCCAAGATGCCGTCAGCGCAGCAACCGACCTCCTGGCTCAACGCAACGCGGAGCTCGAAACGCTCAAGGCACAGGCGCGCGCGGTCGCCGCCGCTGCAAGCGGTGAGGCCGCACCCATCGACACCGAGTCCCGGCTTGCTCCGCCACCCGACCCCGTCGCCCCACCCGGTGGCGGCAACCCGGCTTCGGACGCCGTGATTCCGCCCTCAGCGGGCTCGGGAGATGCCAGTGAGACGGCCCCGACTGCCAGCGAGCCCGCCTCAACGAACCCGAAACCCAATGGAGCTACATCGTCGTGATCCGCCGAATCATTCTCTTCGCCCTGATGTTCTGCGTCGCAGGCATCGCCAGTGCGAGCGACGCGATCTCGCGATACGTCTATGAGGAGGGGGGCATCTTCCCGATCCGGACGGGTTTGGGCATCGCGACGACCATCGAACTGGACCCCGCCGACCCGATCCTCGACTACAGCACGGGATTCAGCGGAGGCTGGGAGATTGTCCGCCGCGAGCACCTCTTCTACATCAAGCCAAAGAATGTCGACGTCGACACCAACCTGCTGATTCGCACCCAGCGACGCGCTTACATCTTCGAACTCCAAGTCGTTGCGACGGACTGGAGGAGGCTCGACGAGGTGCGTCGCAAGGGCGTGCAGTATCGCGTGGTGTTCGAATATGCCGACAAGGGCAAAGCCTCCGGCGAGCTCGTCGATGAGGACGCCGCGCCACCGGAGCCGGCCTTCGAAGCGGTGAAGCCGATGCACTACGACTACGAGGTCTCGACCAAGACGAGGCGCGACTGGCTCGTGCCGACAAGCGTCCATGACGACGGCGCATTCACCTACATCCGCTTGCCCAATCCGGGGAACATCCCTTCAGGTAACTGGCCGACGGTGTATGCCCGGAACGACCGTCATGACGAGGACTTCGTCGTCAACTCGAACGTCGCGTCCGACACGATCGTTGTACACGGCATCTATCCGTTCCTGGTACTTCGCCACGGAAACGAAACCGTTGGCCTCCGCAGGAATCCGGTCGAATGAGCCAGAACGCTCCCCCCAACTCGCCGCAGGACGGCGGTAACGACAATCCCTACTACCAGCAGCAGGGGCCCGATCTCGATGCCGGGACGCCAGTGCTTCGTGACGAGGAGCAGCAGCGGCTCAACCGGAAGGCCATGTTTTTTCTCGGCGGAACCTTGGCCCTCGTGATCATCATGGCTGTGGCGGTATTGAGCAGTGGTGACGACGATGAACGGCCCGTTGCCCAAGAGGCGCCGGGGGAGGCGGTGGATGTGCCGGAATTGCCGCGCGCTGTGACCCAGCGACCTGTCGCGGAAACCGCTCCGCCGATCCCCGTCGTGGCGGAGGAGCCCGAAGAGTTGACGCCGCCACCGCCGCTGCCTACCGACGCGGCCGGACAAGCCGCGGTATCGCGACCTGATCCACGCCGTGACGTCATGAACCGTCGTATTGCTGACGCGGGCGGCAACAACGCTTCGGCGGCGAGTGGTTCGGTCGCCCCCGGCGCGGCGGGCTCCGCGACGTCGGATCAGGACCTCTCTGCGGCGCTCACGGGCGCCGGAGCGGCGCGTGCCACCGCAGCGCAACCGACTCGCCTGTCGAACCCTGACGGTACGATGATCCGCGGGACCTACCTCCGCTGCGTCTTGGAGACCCGGATCATCTCCGACCTCGATGGCTTCGCATCCTGTGTCGTCACGGAGCCGGTCTACTCGTTCAACGGCCGGAATCTGCTGCTGCCAAAAGGTTCGAAGATTTTTGGTCGCTATTCGTCCGGCGACTTCATGAACAACCGGATGGCGGTCGTATGGGACCGCGTTCTTACACCCTCCGGTGTCGACGTCACGATTGCCGCCCCCGGCGTCGACAACCTCGGATCCAGCGGTATGCCCGGGCAGTACAGCGCGCACTGGGCGCGGCGTATCTCGAGCGCGCTGATGATCAGCCTCCTGAGCGATGCGTTCAAGTACTACGGAGCCAAGGAAGGCCCGACGCAGACGGGAATCACCAGCGGCGGAATCATCACGCAGGAGCCCTTCGAAAGTAACACCGCGGAAGCCATCCAGCAGCTTGCGGAGCAGGGCATCGAGGAGAACAGTCGACGTCCGCCGACCGTGACCATCAACCAGGGCACGGTCGTCAACATCTACGTGACGCAAGACATCGACTTCGGCAACGTGCTGGCGATGTATTGACGTATGGGCGCCGACGGAGCAGTTCCGATGGACCTCGTCGACGACAGCAGTCGTCTTGCGCTTGTCTCGAGCGAGTTTCTGGAATACCAGTTCCAGGTCCTTGGCATTCTCCCGTTCATGGCGGACGCATCGATCACCGAGATATGCATCAACCGCCCGGGCGAGGTGTGGGTGGAAGGGCGCGGTGGATGGCGAAAGGTGGAGGTGCCGACGCTGACGTTCGAACGCGCCCGGCAGTTCTGCGTTTCCGTAGTCAATGAGAGCAACACCGGGCAGCGCATCACCGATGTCGATCCGGTCGTGTCATTGACGTTTCCGACCGGGCAGCGCGCGCAATTCGTGATCCCCCCGGCCTGCGATGCCGGCCGTGCGTCGATCACCATCCGACTGCCGTCGAAGCAGACGCGAACGATCGAGCAGTACCAAGACGATGGCTTCTTCGACCGAATCATCGAACACACGGGAGAGATCAGCGAGCACGATGCCGAACTGCTTGAGGTCCGCCGTTCTCGCGCCTACGGCGACTTCTTCCGCAAAGCTGTTGCATACAGGAAGAACATCGTCGTTGCTGGTGCGACAGGCTCGGGAAAGACGACCTTCATGAAGTCGCTGGTGACGCACATCCCACATCACGAACGATTGGTGACGATCGAGGATGCCCGCGAACTCTTCATCGACCAGCCGAACGTCGTTCATCTGCTCTACTCGAAGGGCGGTCAGAGCACGGCGAACGTCACGGCGAAGACCTGCATGGAAGCCTGCCTTCGAATGAAGCCGGACCGGATCATTCTCGCGGAGCTGCGCGGAGACGAGGCGTTCTACTTCATCCGCAACTGTGCCTCGGGCCATCCGGGATCCATCACGTCCTGCCACGCGGGCAGCCCAGCACAGGCATGGGATCAGCTTGCGCTGATGGTCAAGGCATCGACCGAAGGGGCTGGTCTCGAATTCGAAACGATCAAACGACTGCTCAAACTGACGATCGATATCGTCGTCCACATCGATGCGCACGGTGGCCGACGCCACATCACCGGTATCGACTTCGACCCGCGCGCGAGGATGGCAGCATGATTCCGGGTATCGAGCTGGCGGCCTGCGGCCCACTGGCGATACCGATCGATGTCATGACGCACGTCGTGCATGTCGAGTCGTCGGGCAATCCGTTCGCGATCGGCGTCGTTGGCGGGCGCCTGCTGCGTCAACCACGGAATCTTGCCGAGGCCGCTGCGACCGTACGCATGCTGGAGGCGAACGGCCACAACTACTCGATCGGCCTCGCCCAGGTGAATCGAGTCAACTTCCAGCGGTTCGGGCTTGACACGCCGGAGAAGGGCTTCGACGTTTGCAACAATGTCGCGGCCGGTGCCAGCATCCTGTCCGAATGCTTGCAGCGCAACGACGGCCGATGGGGCGATGCGTTCAGCTGCTACTACTCCGGCAACGCTCGAACGGGCTATGCGCACGGCTACGTGCAGAAGGTCTTCAGCGCGATGGCGACGACCCACGATCAGCGGTCGGCGGGGATCGCAATCCCACTCGCGGGGGCAATGACCGCTTCGCGCGCCGCAGTTCCATCGTCGCAGTCGGAGACGGCGTGGGACGCCGTCTATGCGGCGCGCATCACCGCGCCCGGCGCAGTGCGAGCGCAGCCCGTGCAGCGCACTCAGAGCGCCGCGCGTGAGCAGGGACTCACCGATGATGCCTCGGTCGTTATGGTCGCGGCTGCCTCCGACGTGCCCCCTGTTCCTGCGCCGCCGCGGCATGCCGAGAGCCCTGTCGCTTCAGGCGACGAGTTCGGCGACGCGTCTGCCCGTCCGCCCCGCCCGATGGCAACTCCCGAGGCGCGACTGATCGAGGAAATGAAGACGCTGGCCGCCGCTCGGGACGTCGACGGCGGAGAAACGGCGGTCGATGCAGTACCCGAAATCCACGATACATCTGTAAAGAATCAGCAAACGTCAAATTCACCCCCTGAGGATGCTGCCCGCGTCTTCTGAAAACGTTAGAAAGAGCGTGACGCGGAATTCCCCGTGCCGCTGTCCTCCGGCGAGGCGACCCCAGGGCCGCCTCGCCACGTCCCCCGAGCCCGAAAGGGCGTTCCAGCAAGGAGTAAGTTCCATGAGCACCAAGCAGTTCATTTTTTCAGCCCGCAATCCGATCGCAGCCGCCGGATACGCCTTGATGGCCTACGCGACCTCCATGGCCGTGTTCGCTGGTGACGTCGCGCCGGACGCTGGCGGTCTCAATGTGATCCGAAACTTCCTCAACAACATCACCGGGATCCTCAACGTCGCATCGATCGTGGTCGTGACGTTCGCGATCGTGTTCGCCGGGTATCAGATCGCTTTCAACAACAAGCGCATTAGCGAGGTCGCACCGGTGCTGATCGGTGGAGTGCTGATCGGCGGTGCGGCGCAGATCGCCCGCATGCTGGTTGGCGGAAGCACCATCGCGGCGGTCTGACGTCCCGATACGATGCGAAAGGATGTCCTGTTCAGGGGCTGCACCCGACCTGCCATGTTCATGGGGGTTCCGTACCTGCCGTTCTTCATCGGGGCGGGTGGCGCGCTGCTCTTCGCCATGTGGTTTGGCTTGCAGTTCCTGATTCTGGTGCCCGTTGTGATCTTTGTGATGCGCCAGATGGCGCGACGCGACGAAATGGTCTTCAGACTCCTTTTTCTTCGACTCTTGCTCAGGGCGAAGATCAAGAACGTCGGGCAGCACGAAAGGATGTGGGTGTTCACCCCCAACGCCTACCGTGGGCAGCCCGAGGTCCGTCGCGGAACGTGATGCACACCGCATGGCGCGCCGTCACGGCGTCGCGCCATGCGGTCCACCGCTCGGCTCGCGCTGCAGCGCCGCGAGCCGTTCCACGACATACGCCCGCTTATCGACGCTCAATCCATGCCGACCTTTACTCCCGACGCCCCTATTGCCGAGTTCATCACCCTGTCGACGCACGTCTCGCCGACGGTGATCAAGACCTCGGCGGGGGACTACCTCCTCACCTGGTATTTGGGTGGGCTGCCGTTCGTCGGCCGGGAGGAGTGGGAGCTCGAGCATCGGCATGCAACGTTCAACCGCTTGTTGCAAACTCTGCGGGCTCCGGATTACCCGAATGTCGCGTTCTGGATCCATGACCTTCGCCGTCGTCGGACGATCGACGGGCGCTCGGTATTCAAACAGACGTTCAACCAGTCGATGTCGGACGCCTACTTCAAGCTGTTGTCCGGTCAGCGGATGATGGTGAACGAGCTGTACCTGACGATGATCTACCGCCCCGTATTCGGAACCGCGAAGCGGTTCATCGAGAAATCGGCTGATCTCGGCAAGCTCCGTTCCGAGCAGGAGCAGTCCGTCGCCAAAGTGCTGGAGTTGGCGACGAACGTGGAGGCCGTCATCAAGGATTACGCGCCATACAAGCTCTCGATGTACGAGGCGCCGAACGGGCAGGTGTTCTCAGAGGCGCTCGAGTTCTTTGGTTACCTTGTCAATCGGATCGACGAGCCGGTGCCGGTGCTGAAGGCGCCGGTGTACGACTACCTCAGCATCAGTCGACACATGTTTTCCGCACGCTCCGGGGACTTCGTCATCAGTACACCCGAGGGGAAGAACCACTTCGGCGCCATCCTTAACCTCAAGGAGTATCCGGACGGCACCTACCCCGGCATCCTGAATGGGCTGAAGTACCTCGATTTCGAGTACGTGATCACCCACAGCTTCAGCCCGATGGGGCGGCAGGATGCTCTTACGGTCCTCGATCGCACGAAAGGCATGATGATTTCGTCCGGCGACAAGAGCTACACGCAGATCGCTGAGCTGGACTACGCGATGGACCAGCTGGCATCGGGCAACTTCGTCGTCGGCGAGTACCACTTCACGATGGCGATCTATGCTGAATCGCAGGAAGTCCTGCAAAAGCAGATCGCCACCGCTCGCGCCGAGCTGTCGAACGCTGGTTTCGTGACCGTCAAGGACGATCTCGCTGTCGCCTCGTCGTTCTATTCGCAGCTGCCGGGCAACTGGAAGTATCGATCGCGCATCGCCAACATCAGTTCGCTTAACTTTCTCGGCCTGTCTCCGCTGCACAACTTCGCCATGGGCAAGAAGGACCGCAACCCATGGGGCCCTGCCGTGACCGTGCTTCAGGCGACCAATGGGCAGCCCTACTACTTCAATTTCCACGCGACGCTGCCGGGTGAAAACTCACTCGGAGAAAAGGCCATTGGCAACACGATGGTCATTGGCAAATCGGGTACTGGCAAGACCGCGCTCATTAACTTCCTTCTGAGCCAGGTCCAGAAGATCGAGCCGACCCCAACCATCTTCTTCTTCGACAAGGATCGTGGTGCCGAAATCTTTGTACGCGCGTGCGGCGGAAACTACCTCGCGCTCGACAACGGCCAGCCGACTGGATTTAACCCGTTCCAATGCGAACGCAACGAGGCGAACATCCAGTTCCTCGCCAACCTCATCAAGGTGCTGGCAGGCAAACGCGAGTACAGCACGCGCGAGGAAGAAGACATTTTTCGCGCGGTCGAAAGCATGCTCGACACGCCGATGCACTTGCGCAACATGACGAACTTTCAGAAGAGCCTGCCGAACCTCGGCGATGACGGCCTCTTCGCGCGCATGCGCAAGTGGACGAGCGGCAACTCGCTGGGTTGGGTGTTCGACAATCCAAAGGACACGATCGATCTCTCGAGGGCGAACATCATCGGATTCGATTACACCGAGCTGATCGACAACCCTGAAGTGCGCGTTCCGGTCATCAATTACCTGCTGCATCGCCTCGAGGAGTTGATCGACGGGCGGCCATTGATCTACGTAATGGACGAGTTCTGGAAAATCCTCGACGGCGAAGGTGGCCTGAAGGAGTTCGCAAAAAACAAGCAGAAGACGATCCGTAAGCAGAACGGCCTCGGCATCTTCGCCACGCAGAGCCCCGAAGACGCGCTGCAGAGCAGCATCGCGGCCGCCCTGATCGAGCAGACGGCAACACTGATCCTGCTGCCGAACCCTAACGCCTCCCGCGACGACTACGTCGACGGACTGAAGCTCACCGACGCCGAATTCCAGGTCGTCAAGGCGCTCGACGAGCGCTCGCGCTGCTTCCTCGTAAAGCAGGGCCACAACAGCGCCGTCTGCCAGCTCAACCTGCGCGGCCTCGATGACCACCTCGCGGTCATCTCGGCCTCTACCGACAACATCGAAATTCTCGATCAGGTGCTCCACATGCGCTCCCGCGAGCTCGGTGTTCCGGTCGATCGGCTCACTCCCGAGCAGTGGTTGGAGGAGTTCTACGCCAACCGCAAGGGCTCGGGGAAAAAAGCTTCGGCTTCCGCCGGTCCGGATTCCGCGGGCTCGACAGAGAGCCGACGGCGGATCGCTTGATGTTTTTCACTCACCAATGCCCCCAAGAGGTGATGCCATGACGACACCGACTTCTTCTCATTCCGCCCAGTTCAATGTCAAGGCTCTGGCGGCCGCGATTCTTCTGTGCGTTGCCGGGTCGGCGCACTCGCCGCGTGTCGAGGCATCTGGCATTCCCACATTTGATGGCGCGAACATTGCTCAGATGCTTCAAGACTGGTTCAAAGACGCAGTGACCGATTGCTTTTCCGTAACGTCGGCAAAAGAGGCGCTTTCGCAGATTCAGAATATCCAGCGGATCACCGCTCGTGCCAGAGCGATGAACAACATGTCCGAGTTGATGCCCCCGAGAAATGAGTTGGATGGTGTGGAGTCATGTCCGAATCCGACGGGAGGCTCCCTGACAGCCAGCGCTGCGGGCTGGGCGCGAAATGCGCTGGGCATGGGCAGTACTCGCTTGGACGGTTCCACGGATCTTCGAACGTTGCAACAGCAGCTCTGCGCATCGGAAAAGATTCTTGAGAATCGCAAGTGGAATGCTGAGCGCGAGCTGCTTCTTGAACTCGAAGGTCAAGCGTCGGACTACGCGAGCATCATGAAAAAATGGAATTCGATGGCCGACCTGAAAGGGGAGATCGAAGCCATATGTAATCCCATTCCTGGGGGCAGCCTTAGCTTCTCAGGGGGCGGAGCGGACGAAGGTCAGCAAAACAGCCTCCAGCACGAACTGGCCCAGAACGCCGCGAAGAATCAGCAGGCGATTTCGGAGCATCTTTCCAGACTGCAAGTGATCTCTGGGGCTGCCGACTCCATTCGCAGCAAGCAGGCTGAGGTCGGACAAATGATGCTCAGCGGCCAAGAGAGCGGACTGCTGACAGGTGCAGCGGCGGGCGCAATCCAAGCGACGTTGCTCAAGAGCGCACTAGAGACGGCGAAATCAGATTGAGTCGACCTACTCCTCCACGCGGCGCCTCGAGCGTCGCGACCATTCGTCTCTGCTGTTGATGGAACAAATCTCCAATGCCTGATCTTGGCTTCTTCATTCTGATCTATGACTTCCTGAGCGATGAAATCGCCATAAGGATGTCGGAGTTGCTCGGACGCGCTACGACGTTTGCGACGTCGATCGCCTTGGTTCTAATGACGCTTTGGGTTTGGTGGCAGGGTTGGCGACTGATCACGGGCCAATCACGCGATTCGATGGCTCAATTCTTTGCGCAGTCAGCGCAGCGGATCTTCATCATCGCCATGGCCTTCGGACTCTCCGTTGGCGGCACTCCGCTCTATGAGTTCTTGGCTGAGGGCTTACCCGAAGCCATCAACGAGTTCGTCACCGGAGATGACCAGCCTCTTGGGAGCAGCATTGACGACAACCTTCTGAAGATGCAGCTGGCGATGTCGAGCATCGACCTCCTGCAGACAGGCGGCAGCGAGGCTGTCGCTGACGCGAAGGCACGGGCGCAATGGTTTGCAGGAATCGGTACCGGGGGGCCGGCGATCGTAGGAGGTACGATGCTGCTGATGTTCAAGATCGCGATCGGCTTGTTCGTCGGATTTGGCCCAATCTTTATTCTTTGCCTGTTGTTCGACTTCACGAAGCAGCTATTCAGCAAGTGGCTGTTTTACGGCATTGGAACGATGTTCGCGCTCGCTATGCTGAGCATGATGGTGGAAATCGCCACACGCATGGTCAGCGCCGTGGCTGTTTCCATGTGGCTTGGCGATTTCTTGACAAATCTCGTGGTCGGCGATTCTGCAGGTATCAACAGCCGCGCTATGCAGCAGGGAGGGTTGGGCCTGATCCTGACGATGATGATCATCAGCGTGCCGCCGATGGCGGCGGCCTTCTTCAACGGAGTGCTGGGTCAATTCACGCCTTACGCGGCATTCGGCAGTGGCGCGCAGACAGCGCCCGGTGCGCGTGGGCCTGGTAGCCCGCCGACAAGCTTCACCAACAATGAGCGCTACGTTCAGCAGCACTCCCAGGGCGGACGTGGCGCTGATGGATCGTCCGGCGCACGTGATCCTGGATATGTCACTCCGGGAGGGGCGCGCGATTACATGGCTCAGCAGCAGAGGGTAGCGAGCCCTGCAGACGCGAATTCAGCCGAAGTAGGCTCAAGAGGCGCTTGGTCAACATCATCGGCGGCGCAGCGGCCATCGGTAACGGCGCCCCCGACGACTACACCCCCGGCGCCGAGCACGCCTCCACCAAGAAACCCGGGGTCAGGCGGTTCGCGACCCGACGCAAGCTAATTTGATTGAGTTTCAGTATTTCTGCGCTAAATCAACGGAGATGTGGCCATGATGTTGAGGTCGCTAGCGTTGCTCGCTGCACTGCTGGGTGGACCGACGGCAGCTCAAACGGCATGCCCTCAGGGTGTTCCGCCTGGTGATCCCCGCTGCGGACCCTCGCCCAGCTGGCACCAACGACCGACCACGCCGGAGCGTGAGCCCGCGCCAAGGATTGTGATTCGGGAGCGTTTCCAGGTGTGGGAGGACCGGTTCGGCGCGATTGCCCGTGACGTAGATGGGCCAGCAGGCATATCGGAAGGCCAAAGAACGAAAGACGACGCGGAACGCGCAGCGGTCGACGATTGCGTCGGGAGAGGGGGAGACCGACGTCGTTGCCGCGTCGCGTATGAGTACTCCAACGCATGCGTTGTCTATGCTTGGGGTGGTGGATTCGATCAGTATGCAAGCGGCCCAGATCCAGAAGACAACGAGCAGCGTGCACTTGCCCGGTGTGCGGAACGCTCTGGGACGTCATGTCGAGTGGTTTACAGCGGCTGTAGTCGTTCGGTGGACGTCGGCTTCTGCCCGAAGGGCGTCCGCCCTCCGCACCCGAGTTGCGGCCCACCGAAGCAGTGAGCCGCAGCCTGCGGGAATCGCTCCGGCTTTCTCGGCGGTTCTGAACCCTGAGAGGATCGGAGCACGAACCGACTGGCGAGGTAAGCACCCGAGGTGCGCGAGCGAGCGGTTCGGTTGGTGCCGGACTAAGGTTCCGCGTATTCGTCGTAGTGATTGACCCGCTTTCTCTTCACCGTGCCAACCAAAGCGGGATGGAGTCCGACACCTTCGTGCCGCGCCTTGGTTACCGGTGAAGCCCCAAGCCGCTAAAGTGGCGCTGCCCCCCCCCGGACACGCCCCCCCGCAATGCAAAAAAAATTCTTCTTCGTCGGCGCGCTGCTGCTGCCGACCGTCGCTGCCGGTCTTTGGCTTTCAGCGTTCGCTACCCTGATGCTGATGGGCCTTGATACGGGGAAAGCGTCCTTCTCGCTTTATCCGGATTATCTCGAGCACATCGGTTCCGCTGCCTATGCGCCGTTCGCCGGCAAGATCAAAGCGGGAGGCGTGATCGGCTTCGGGCTGACGGGTCTGCTGTGGTTGACGGTTGCATTTCTCGCCTTGAAGCCAAGGCAGAAATCCCTCCACGGCGACGCGAAATTCGCCAGCGGTGGGGATCTCTCGTCGAAGGGTTTCTTCAAGGATGCCGATCGCGGTGTCGTCGTCGGCAAGCACGGTGGCAAGCTGATGAAGCTCGACGGTCAGCAGTTCGTGATCCTCGCGGCGCCGACGCGCTCGGGTAAAGGTGTCGGCGTCGTGATTCCGAACCTTCTCGAGTACCGCGAATCGATGGTGGTGCTCGACATCAAGCAGGAAAACTTCGACCTGACCAGCGGCTGGCGCAAATCGCAAGGGCAGGAGGTGTATCTCTTCAATCCGTTCGCTGAGGACCGCCGTACGCACCGTTGGAATCCGCTGCGCTACGTCTCCGATGATCCAGCCTTCCGCGTGTCGGACCTGATGAGCATCGCGGCGATGCTGTACCCCGACGGCGCCGACGAGCAGAAGTTCTGGGTGAGCCAGGCTCGCAATGCCTTCATGGCATTCGCCGTTTATCTGTTCGACCACTACGCCGAGGGCCTCGCGCAGGGCTTCCCTTTCTCGAGGCGGCCGACGCTGGGCGCGGTGTATCGCCTGTCCAGCGGCGACGGCTCCGACCTCAAGCCGTACCTGAAGAAGCTCGCATCGAGATCTTTCCTTTCCGATCCGGGCAAGCAGGCTTTCGCCAACCTGCTGTCGCAGGCCGACGAGACCTTCGCCTCGATCATGGGCACGCTGAAAGAACCGCTGAACGCATGGATCAACCCGGTGCTCGACGCCGCGACCAGCGACGACGATTTCCTGCTGACCGATGTGCGCAAGAGGAAGATGACGATCTACATCGGCATCCAGCCGAACAAGCTGGCCGAAGCGCGACTGATCGTTAACCTGTTTTTCAGCCAGCTGATCAACCAGAACACGCGTGAGCTGCCGCAGGCCAACAAGGCGCTGAAGTACCAGTGCCTGCTGCTGATGGACGAGTTCACGTCGATCGGGCGCGTCGACATCATCTCATCGGCGGTGTCGTACATGGCGGGCTACAACATCCGCCTGCTGCCGATCATCCAGAGCATGGCGCAGCTCGACGCCGTCTACGGCAAGGAGCTGTCGCGGACGATCATCACCAACCACGCGCTGCAGATCGTCTACACGCCGCGCGAGCAGCAGGATGCGAACGACTACTCGGAGATGCTCGGGACGACGACGGTCAAGCGGAAGTCGATCACGCGTGGCAAGGAGATTTCGCGCAGCGAGGTGATCGAGAAGCGCGCGCTGATGTTGCCGCAGGAGCTGAAGGCCATGCCCGGCGACAAGGAGATCGTCTTCTACGAAGGCATTCCGAACCCGGTGATGGCCGAGAAAATCGCCTATTACAAAGACCGCTACTTCACATCGAGGCTCATGCCGAAAGCGGATGTCACGGCGCTGAACGTCTGAAGCCCGGATCCTTGCGGCGGTTGCTGCACATCGAGAAAACGGCGGCCTTTCGGCCGCCGCCTCGAGGTTCAGAACGTCGTTTGGCGGCGGTGCATCAGCAGCTCACGCCACTCGCCAGTCCCAGTCGGCTCATCGTGTATTGCCCGGCCTGTCCGTCGGACGTGCGCGTGTATCGGAGGACGGCGGAGGAACAATTGGGGAATCGCAGGTTCACGGTGCCCCAGCCCGTGCGTTGGACGTTCTCCGGTCGGAACAGTGGGCCGAAGCGACCGCCCGTGGTGACGATGACCGGGATGTCTACCTGGGTTCCGTTCGGGGCGACTTCGGTGTTTCCCACCAGCCACAGCAGATTGCCGGCGTCGTCGTACGTGTACCACGAAAGGAAGACGCCCTTCGCACTGCCGCCGATGTCGAAGAAGTCGATCATGATCCCCTCGCCGCTACGTGCGGGATCGAAGTAGGTGCCGTTGAGGCGCCCGGCGAGTGGGATATCGCCCACGCCGGGGCCCGCCCCGCCGAGCGTTACCGTTTCCGTGGTGCCGCGTAGGCGGAATTGGAACGGGTTGCGGAGCAGCACGTTGGCGTTGCGGGCCTGCCCGATGATCATCGTGGAACTGAAGGCAAGCTGCGCTTCCTCGTTGAAGGAGCCTGCCGAGCCCAGGCATATCGCGGAAGCGCAGGCCCCGATGACCTCGGCGTGTGTCGTGGTTCCGACTTGAAGAAGCTCGACATCGCGGTTTTGCAGAATCAGTCCCGATACCAAGCCGAACTGCGTTTCGCGAATCTGTTCAAAGCGGACCATGAGGATTGGAAATGCCGCGTTGTTGGCGCAATCCTGACGCCACACGGCCATCCGGATACGTCGAGCTCCCGTCGACGACGAATAAGTCGTCTCGATCCTCTGCGCATCGGATGGCGTGGACAGGCGTTCAAAACCTCGCGTGGGGTCCGAGAACGTCTGATCGGAGGCGAAGCAGCCAGCGATGTGCGCTTCCCAGCCATTCGGTGGTGCGGTTTGGGCATGAGTCGGGGTCGAAAAAAGACCAGCCACTACGAGGGCAGCGGAAGAAATCAGCTTGTGCATGGGGGAATCGTCCTTGTTTGCGGGGCCGGGGGTGGCCCGCGGGCGCGACTTTATGGAACTGGCCGCCGCTCCGGTAGTCGGAGCACAATGTTTTTTGACTTTCGCTGTGTAGTCCTATGCCGAACGCCAATCCTTTCGCCTGGTCCTTCCGTGTGCAGATGCTGTTCGGCTTCGCGGTGTGCGCCGCGCTGCTCGGTTTCGCGCTGTATGTCGAGCACGGAATGTTCATGCTGCCGTGCCCTTTGTGCGTCCTGCAGCGCTTCTTCTTCGCGGGGATGGGCGTGCTGGGGCTTGTCGCCGCGCTTCACAATCCCGATTCGCGCGTCGGCCGCGCGGGCTATGGCCTGCTGATCGCGCTGCTGGCGGGACTCGGCGGCAGTATCGCGGCGCGACATGTCTGGCTTCAGCTGCAGCCTCCCAGCGGCTTTCCGAGCTGTAGCGGGCAGGGGTTGTCTTACATGCTCGAATCGCTGGGGCCGATCGACGCGCTGGCGACGACGCTTGCCGGCTCGGCCGATTGCGCGAAGGTGGACTGGGCGTTCCTCGGTTTGTCGATGCCGGCGTGGACGCTGGTCTGCTTCGTGCTGCTGGGCGTTGGCGCGCTGGTGGCCGGGTTCCGTCGTCGCATGGGCTGATGCCGCCGACTCATGAAGTTGCATACGTAATCGAGTCGCGACTCGAATTTCCGCATGGCATAGTCTTGGGCCAATCACGCTGAGAACGCCAATGAACGCGCAGGATCGCTCCGTCACCCCCGTCAACGCGCCCGAAGGGTGGACGCGTTCGTCGTGGCGGGCGAGAACGGCGCTGCAGCAGCCGAACTATCCCGATCCCGAAGCGCTGGCCGCGGTCGGGCGTGAGCTCGAGGCGCTGCCGCCGCTGGTCACCTCTTGGGAAGTGCTGGCGCTGCGTCGGCAGATCGCCGAGGCCGAGGTGGGCAAGCGCTTCATCCTGCAGGGCGGCGACTGCGCCGAGAGCTTCGCCGACTGCGAGAGCGGGCTGATCTCGAACCGGCTCAAGGTGCTGCTGCAGATGAGCGTGGTGCTGGTGCACGGCCTGCGCCTACCGGTGGTGCGCATCGGCCGCTTCGCCGGGCAGTACGCCAAGCCGCGTTCGGCCGACCTGGAAGAGCGCGATGGCGTGACGCTGCCGAGCTACCGCGGCGACTTCATCAATGCGCCCGAGTTCACGCCGGAAGCGCGCATTCCCGATCCGCGCCGGATGGTCAAAGGCCACGCGCGTTCGGCGATGACGATGAACTTCGTGCGTGCCCTGATCGACGGTGGCTTCGCCGATCTGCACCACCCTGAGTACTGGGACCTCGGCTGGGTGGCGCGTTCGCCGCTGGCCGAGGAGTACCAGAAGATGGTCAACGGCATCGGCGATGCCGTGCGCTTCATGGAGACCGTCACCGGTGGCGCCATCGACAACCTCAACCGCGTCGATTTCTACACCTCGCACGAAGCGCTGCTGCTGCCCTACGAGGAAGCACTCACCCGGCAGGTGCCGCGCCAGTGGGGCTGGTTCAACCTCAGCACGCATTTCCCGTGGATCGGCATGCGCACCGCGCAGCTCGACGGCGCGCACACCGAGTACTTCCGCGGCATCCGCAACCCGATCGGCATCAAGCTCGGGCCGTCGGTGACCCCGGACCAGGCGCTGCGTCTGGCCGACGTGCTGAACCCGGACAATGAGGCCGGCCGTCTTGTCTACATCCACCGCATGGGCGCGGGCAAGGTGCTGGAGAAGCTGCCGCCGCTGCTCGAGGCGATGAAGCGCGAAGGTCGCCGCGTGGCGTGGATGTGCGACCCGATGCACGGCAATACCGAGACGGCGGCGAGCGGCTACAAGACGCGTCGCTTCGAGAATATCCGCGCGGAAGTGGAGCAGAGCTTCGACGCCCACGCCGCGGCCGGCACGCGCTTGGCCGGCGTGCATCTGGAGCTGACCGGCGAGAACGTCACCGAGTGCACGGGCGGTGCGCGCGAGTTGGTCGATGCCGACCTCGCCCGCGACTACCGCACCACCGTCGACCCGCGCTTGAACTACGAGCAGTCGCTGGAGATCGCGATGCTGATCGTGCGCAAGCAGGGCCAGATCGCGGCACCCGCGTCGCTCTGACAGAGCGCGCCCGGTCCTGGACGGCGCGCGGCCGCGCGCCGCGTGTCGTTTACGGATTGCATTCCGGGCATTGACCGGCGTCCGCGTGCGTTCGGCCGTCGGCGCGAGGTCGCGTCAGCGCATGGCCGCAGGCACCACAGCCGTGCACCTCGGCTCGCACGAGGTCGGTCGGCGTATTGCAGAGCTCGCAGGGCAGGCCGGGTTCGCTGGCGATCGGCCCGAAGCCCGGCGCCCCGCACGCGGGGCAAGGCTGGGCGAGGCGATCGCGGAGGCGCTCGCCAAGGCGGGCGATGATGCGCATCCGCGTGGGGTTCATGTGGGCGCGCAGGTCGGCTTCGACGCGGACGAGCCCGTCGCTCGAAGCGGCGGCCATCGCCTCGACGGCGGCGATCACCTCGATGGACTCCCGAAGGCCTTTGGCGACAGGCATCGCTCCGAGCGCCGTTCCAGCGGCGTTGCCGAGCCACGCGTTCGGTTTCAAGACGGCCGCGTGTGAGGGCGCGCCGATCTGCACGAGGAGTGGAACGAGCGCGGCGGCAAGCTCGGGCCCCGGCCGCAGGGCCTTGGAGATCCAGTTCGTGTCATGGCCGGCGTGCTCGAGCATGATCACCTGCCCGTGCACGTCGTCGATGAAGGCCAGCAGCTCGGTGTGCAGCGGAAGGAAGCCCAGCACGGGGTCTGGGCCGAAGCTGCCTTCGGTGGCGATGCCGAGCGCCAGCCCGCTCGCGGCCATGCCGCGGCGCGCCTTCTCGATGACGACCTCGCGCGCCGTGCCCGGCCGCTCGACGTCGCCGGCGAAGGTGCCGAGCGCGTCGGTGTCGATCGCGACCGGCTCGAGTGCGAGGCCCAGCGGTACCAAGGCCGGGGCGAGCGCCTCGGCCTTGCCGTGCAGGGTGGCGACCGCGACGCGGTGACCGCGGTCGGCGAAGGGCAGACAGGGCATAGGCGCAGCCTGCGCGGCGTCGCGTGGACGCCGTGCCGAGGTCGGGCTTACTCGCCCTGCGCCTGCGAGTAGCCGCGCACGCCGTCGAAGGTGTAGAGGTTCTCGGTCTTGACCGCATCGAAGCCGGCCTCGGCGATGCGCATCAGCAGGCGCGAAATCGCCTGGCCGTCGACCGTCTCGCCCTTCGCCGGGAAACGGCAGCGCCAGTGGTCGGTGCGCAGGGTCTGCGGGTTGCCGTTCGGATAGACCTTGACGCCGCGATTGGTGATCAGTGCGAGGCGGAAGTCGTCCCCGGCGAGTTTTTCTAGCGCCGCACCCAGCTCGTTCGGGTCGCGGCTGTCGGTATCCCAGTTCAGGAACACGTCGACGCCGACCAGCGCCTTCTTCGCGTTGACGTGCGGCGGGATGCTGACGTCCGGGTGCACCAGCGATTCCGGCTCGCGCTCGGGGTAGTCCACGGCCGCGATCTTGCTCGGCCTGCGGCCCAGGCGTTCGATGACGGCTTCAGCGAATTCGCGGGTGCCGACCTTCTTCGTGCTGACGCCGGCGCGGTAGATGTCGCCGGTGTGGAGGCCTTCTTCCAAGGTGCACAGCCAGGCGTTGTGGATGTCGGTGGCGGGCTTCGCGCGACCGAGGTGCACCAGCATCGCGACCGCCGACAGCAGCAGGCCGGACGGATTCGCGATGTCCTGCCCGGCGATATCCGGTGCCGAGCCGTGCACGGCCTCGAACATCGCGCAGTCGTGGCCGATGTTCGACGAGCCGGCCAGCCCGATCGAGCCGGCCACTTCGGCCGCCACGTCGGAGAGGATGTCGCCGTAGAGGTTGGGCGTCACCACCACGTCGAAATCGGTCGGGCGGCTGGCCATGCGCGCCGTGCCGATGTCGATGATCATGTGGCTGGTCGCGATCTCCGGGTACTGCGGCGCGATCTCGTCGAAGACCTTGTGGAACAGGCCGTCGGTGAGCTTCATGATGTTGTCCTTGGTCATGCACGTGACCTTCTTGCGCCCGTGCGCGCGGGCGTACTCGAAGGCGTAGCGCACGATGCGCTCGCAGCCGGGGCGGGTGATCAGCTTAAGGCACTGCACCACTTCATCGCTCTGCCGGTGCTCGATGCCGGCGTAGGTGTCCTCCTCGTTCTCGCGCACGATCACCACGTCCATCTTGGGATGCAGCGCGGTGACGTAGGGATGGTAGGACACGCAGGGACGCAGGTTGGCGTAGAGGCCGAGGGTCTTGCGCAGCGTGACGTTGACCGACTTGTAGCCGCCGCCCTGCGGCGTGGTGATCGGGCCCTTGAGGATGATCTTGTGCTGGTCGATCGCCTTCCAGGTGTCTTCGCCGATGCCGGCCATCAGCCCGCTCTCGTAGGCCTTGAGGCCGACCGTGACGGCGTGGAAGGCGAGTGCGGGATCGGCGGCCTTGAGGATGGCGAGCGTGGCCGCCATGATCTCGGGGCCGATGCCGTCGCCGGCGGCGACGGGCACGGTGGTGGCCGGCAGCGCGGCGGGAACGTAGCGGGTCGAGGCGGAGCGTTCAGCGAGGACGGCGGACATTGTGAGATCTCCGAAGCACGAAAAAAATGTCGTGAATATTAAAGCGCGAAAAGTACCGCAGCGCAAGTCGCCCGGTGAGTCGCGCGTGAAGACGTCGAGCGCGCGCGCGCTTTCGAAGCCCGCGACGAAAGCGGGGGCCGCGTCGGCGGCGAAGCCCGCGGACGCCGAGGCGTCGTGGACCTTTCTCAGCAACCACACCCACGTGCTGGTCTGCCTTGCTGCCGATCCGGAGCAGACGCTGCGCGACGTCGCGGCGAAGGTCGGCATCACCGAACGCGCCGTGCAGCGCATCGTTTCCGAGCTCGAGGCGGGGGGCGCGCTGACGCGCGAGCGCGACGGCCGTCGCAACCGCTATCGCCTCGATCCGACGCTGCCGCTGCGTCATCCGCTCGAGAAGCATCGCAGCATCGGCGACATCCTCGACCTCGTGCTCGGCAAGGGCCGCTGAGGCCATGTCGACGATCGACCCCGGCGCACGCGCCGCCGCCGACGGAGCGCGCAGCGGGCTGCTGCGCTGGCCCGGTGGCGAGCTCGACCTGCGCTCGGCGCAGGTGCGTCGCGGTCGCCAACTGCTCTCGCTCGACCGGTCCTCGTACGAAGTGCTGCTCGCCCTGCTGCTGCGCGCCGGCCAGGTGCTGGGCAAGGACGATCTGCTGGAGGCGGCCTGGCCCGGCCGCGTGGTGTCGGAGAACTCGCTTGCGAAAGCCATCAGCCGCCTCCGGCGCGAACTCGGCGAGGAGGCCGGGGCACCGCTGCAGTCGGTGCACGGCTACGGGTATCGCTGGGCCGGCGACGTGCAGTGGGTCGATGTCGAGCGTTCGGCGGCGCCGGTCGAGCCCGCGGACCATGACGACTGGATCGACACCGAGGTGCCGCGGCGCGCCGGGTGGATCTTCCGTCGCGTGCTGGGCCGCGGCGCGCGCAGCCTCGTGCTGCTCGCCGAATCATCGAGCGGCGAGCCGCCTCGCGCGATCAAGATCGGGCTGGGCGAGGACGGGCTGCGCCACGTTCGCCGCGAAGTCGCCCTGCATCGCTATCTCGCGGCGATCGACCGCCGCGTGCCGGGCCTCGCGCCGGCGCTGGGCTGGCAGCTCGACGAGCCGCCGGTGTTCGTCGAGTACCCGTACTTCGAGGACGGCGATCTGTCGCGCTGGATGGCTGCGCGCGCGCCGGTGGGCGGACTCGCGATCGAACATCGGCTCGCGCTGGTCGCGCAGATCGCGGAAACGCTCGGCGAGCTTCACGCGGCGGGCGTCGTCCACCAGGACCTCAAGCCCGGCAACGTCTTCCTGCGTGCCGATCCGTCGCGGCCCGAAGGCTGGTCCACGGCGCTTGCCGACCTCGGCGGCGGGTACGCATCGCCCACGGCGACGATGGCAGGCGAGGCGCTGGCCGATGACGCGCTGGCGGCCGAGGCCCTCGCTGATCGCACGCGGTCCAAAGCCGCGATCTACTGCGCGCCGGAAGTGCTCGCGGGCGGCGTGCCCACCCAGCGCAGTGACCTGTATGCGCTCGGCGTGCTGATGTACCAGATGGTGGTCGGTGACCTCCGTCGGCCACTCGCGCCGGGCTGGGAAAGTGACGTCGCCGATCCGCTGCTGCGCGAGGACATCCGCAGGCTGGCCGCGATGCGCGTCGAAGAGCGGCTGCTCGGTGCGCTGCCGCTCGCACAGAACCTGCGCCAACTCCCGGCGCGGCGACGGGAGGCCGCCGCGCGCGACGAGGCGCTGTCGCGTGAGCGCGCGGCCGAACTGCAGCTGCAGCGCCAGCGCCTGCGCTTACGCCTGCTGGGTGCGACGACGGCCGCGCTGTTCGTTGGCCTCGGCCTCGCTGCGTGGACCGGGTGGATGGCGTGGGAGGCTCGCCGCGACGAGGCCCTGCGCCGCGACGAGGCGCAGGCGGTGCTCGGCTTCCTGACTGGCGACGTGCTGGCGCGCGCCGATCCCTACCTCGGCGGCAATCCGGACATCAGCCTGCGCGCCTCGCTGGACGCCGCGGCCTCGCGGATCGACGAGCGCCTCGGCGATCGTCCGCTGGTTGCCGCGGCGGTGCACGATGCCGTGGCCGACGCGCTCGAAGCCTGGGGCGACTACGCGAAGGCGGCCCGCCACCAGCGTCGCGCGATCGAACAGACCGCGCTCGAGAGGCCGGACGCCGCATCGATGGCCGCGATGCAGCGCCGCCTGTGCCAGTTCGAACGCCTTGCGGGTCGGCTCGATGCTGCACGGATCGCCTGCGACGCCGCGGCCGGCGTCGATCGCGAGCGGCTTGGCGCGGTGTCGGCGGCGAGCCTCGTCGAAGCGGCGCGGCTCGATTACGAGCGCGGCCGCTGCCGCGAGGTGGTCGACGTGGTGGATCCACTGATTTCGGACGAGGCGCGTCGCCGGGTCCTGCCGGCGGGTGTGGAAGCCGACGCACACGCTCTCATCGGACTCTGCCGGAGCCGCCTCGGCGAGGAGGGGGCCGCGGTGGAAAGCTTCCGCACCCTCGTCCGGCTGCGGGAGGGCGAACTTGGCGCCGGGCACCGCAAGACGGCGTGGGCGTTGTCGGACTTCGCGGAGGCGCTCGCTCGCGCGGGGCGCTTCGCCGAGGCCGAAGCGATCATCGAGCGGCTGGATCGTACGGTGGTCGAGCGGCTCGGTCCCGATCATCCGGACGCGCTGGCCGTTGAATACCGGCGCGGTCTGGTGGCCGCGGGGCTCGGGCGCGACGCGGCGGCCACCGACGCGTTCGCTCGCGCCCACGTGGGCTGGCGCCGGCGTTTGGGCGACGGTCACGCGCTGACGCTGCTGGCCGGCTCCGAGATGGCGCGCAGCCTCGCACGGCAGGGTGAACGGGAGCAGGCCTCGGCCGTGCTTGCGCGGGTGCAGCTTGGCGCGGCCGACGCGATGGCCGGTGCGGACGCCCGCGCGATCGATCTGCACGAGCTGTGGGCGGAAACGCTGCTGACGCTGGACCGCGTGGACGATGCGGCGCGGGAACTCGCCGAATTCCAGCGGCTCGCCGCGCCGCTCATGCCGGAGCAGCACCCGCGGATGGCGGGGGCCCGCTGCCACGAGAGTCGAATCGCGACCGTCCGCGGCCGTCTCGAAGACGCTGGCGTGGCCTTGGGCGCCTGCCGGCTCGGGCTCGCCCGCCTCGCGCCGGATGATTACCGTCGTCGCCCGCTGGCGGATGCGGAACGCGCCGCGGACGTCGGCGGCGGCTGAGGGCGCCACTGATCGCGCCCAAGCCATTGATTTGCGGAGACTTCATAACTATTCATAAATGCTCACGCTTCGGGAAAGCGCCCGCCAACCGCGGTTTGGCACTGTCGGGAGGCTTTGGGCGGGCAGCGGGATTCGAAGGGTGGTAATACCCGTATGGCAGGGAGCCCGCAGGGACGCCGATCCCGCTGCACGTGCCCGGAGCGACCGCACAGGACAGGCGGTGCAGGAGTTCCAGGGGTTCAGACGATCACGAAGGCGCCGGTTTGGAACCGGCGCCTTCGGTTTTTCCGGCACCTAGGGCTGCAGGGAGGCGCGGAACGCCGGCGCCCGTCGCGCGCCCGGCAGGGTCGCTTCGACGACCGCGCCCAGCGCCAGCAGCCCGGCATCGCCGTCGCGTGGGCCGAGCAGGCTCAAGCCCACGGGCAAACCATGCACATCGCCCATCGGCACGGTCAGGCTCGGCGTGCCAGCGACGGCGGCCGCACCGTAGCCCGCGCTGGTGAAGTGGTCGCCCAAGACGGGGTCGATGGGCCAGGCCGGGCCGGTGGTCGGCGCGATCACAGCATCCAACCGCTGCTCGCGAAGAAGTTTCAGCAGGCCGTCGTCGCCCGCAAGGCGACGGGCAGTGTCGCGGGCGGTCAGGTAATCCGCGTCCGAGAGTGGGCCTTTCGCCTGCGCCTGCTCGAACAGCTCCTGCCCGAACCAAGGCATCGCCCGGTCGGCATTCGCGGCATTCCACGCGATCAGCGCCTCGAGACTCGCGACCGGCGCGCCGCCCTCGGCGAGGTAGCGGTTCAGCCCGTCCTTGAACTCGTAGAGCAGCACGGTCAGCTCGTGCGTGCCCCATTGGCCCCACGTCGCCAACTCGACGTCGACGACTTCCGCGCCAGACGCGCGCAGACGCTCGACCGCGCGTTCTGTCGCTGCGTCGAGACCCGGGTGGCGGCCCATGGCCTGGCGCAGCAGGCCGAGGCGGCGGCCGACGAGCGGTTCGGAGCCGGCCGTGGGAACGTCGGCGGCCTCGTCGCCGGCCTCGTCGCCGGCCGGCGGTGCGGGGGAAGGGGCCAAATCGTCCAGCTCGATCGCTGTCAGCGCGCCCAGCAGCGCGACCGCGTCGGCCACCGAGCGCGCCATCGGGCCGGCGGTGTCCTGCGAGGCCGAGATCGGCACGATGCCGTCGGCGCTGACCACGCCGACCGTCGGCTTGAAGCCCACCAGCCCATTCACCGCCGAGGGGCAGAGGATACTGCCGTCGGTTTCGGTGCCGACGCCGACCGTGGCGAGGCTCGCCGCGATCGCGGCACCCGTGCCGGAGCTTGACCCGCAGGCGTTGCGATCGAGCACGTACGGATTGCGCGTCTGCCCGCCCGCGCTGCTCCAGCCGGAGATCGAATTCGTCGAGCGGAAGTTCGCCCACTCGCTCAGGTTGGTCTTGCCGAGGATCACCGCTCCGGCGGCGCGCAGCCGGGCCACGAGTTCGGCATCGTCCTTCGGCACGTGATTGGCGAGCGCGAGCGAGCCGGCGGTCGTGGGCAGGCCGGCCACGTCGATGTTGTCCTTCACCAGCACGGGAATGCCGTGCATCGGGCCGCGCACCGTGCCGGCCGCGCGCTCGGCGTCGAGGGCCTCGGCGTCGGCGCGGGCGTTCGGGTTCAGCGCGATCACCGCGTTGAGCGTGGGGCCGGCGTCGTCGACGGCGGCGATGCGCGCGAGGTAGGCGTCGACGAGATCCGCACTCGAGTAGCGGCCGCTGGCCATGCCGGCCTGGGCGTCGGCGATGGAGAGTTCGACCACGTCGACCCGGGGTGCCGCCGCCGGGATCGCCGGGGTGTCAGCGCCCGGAGCGACGCCGCTAGGCGCGGATTCGCGCGCGCAGCCGGCGAGCAGGGCGAGAGCAATGGCGAGGGCGAGGGCGAGCGGGGCTCTGATGCAAGGCATGGCGGTCTCCGGGGCGGCCCGGCGATCGTATGCCGGTCAGCCGCGCAGCAGGTCGAAAGCGAGCTTGCCGATCAGCGCGGTGACCACGCCGAGGAACACGTAACGCACGAAGCGTTGGCCCTTGCGGATGGCGAGGTGGCTGCCGATCCAGCTGCCGATCATGTTGCCGACGATCAGTGGGACCGCGAGCACCCAGACGACGAATCCGCCCAGCGCCAGCACCGCCCACGAGCTGACGTCGGCGGCGACGTTCGCGGCCTTCGACACGCCCGAGGACTTCAGGAAATCGAGGCCCAGCACGCTGACGAAGGCGAACACCATGATCGTGCCGGTGCCCGGGCCGATCAGGCCGTTGTAGAAGCCGCAGGCCGCACCGACGGCGGTCGCGACGAGGGCCTCGTTCTCAAGCGGGAAGCGCCGCGATTCGACCAGGCCGAAGTCCTTGCGAAACGCCGTGTAGACCGCGAGCACCGCGCAGATCGCCAGCACGGTCCACTTCAGCAGGTCGGGATCGAGGCGCTTGGCGAACTGCACGCCGATGGCCGACGCGGCGAGCGCGCCGACGCAGGCCGGCACGACGATGCGGCGCTCGACCGGGATGCGCGAGAGGTAATTCCACGCGGCGACGCTCGTGCCGAGCATCGAGCTGGTGCGCTGCGTGCCGATGGTCTGCAGGATCGACAGGCCGGGATGCAGGTTGAGCATCGCCGGCGTCAGGATCAGCCCGCCGCCGCCGACGATGCTGTCGAGCAGGCCGGCGGCGAGGCCGGCCAGCGCGGTCAGCGCCAGCAGCTCCGGGGTCAGTTCAAGCGGCATCGGGCGCGAGGGTGGTCAGCGCCCGATGCGGAAGCGAGCGAAATCAGGCCGCGCGACCGGCGCGCTTGCGGTCGTTTTCCGTCAGCAGCTTCTTGCGCAGGCGGATTTCCTTCGGCGTGATCTCGACCAGCTCGTCGTCGTCGATGAAGTCCAGCGCCTGCTCGAGCGTGAACTTGATCGGCGGCGAGAGCTGGATGGCGTCGTCCTTGCCCGAAGCGCGCATGTTGGTCAGCGGCTTGGTGCGGATGGCGTTCACCGTCAGGTCGTTGTCCTTCGAGTGGATGCCGACGAGCTGGCCCTCGTACACCTGATCGCCTTCGGCCGCGAACAGCTTGCCGCGCTCCTGCAGCGGGCCCAGCGCGTAGGCCGGCGTCGGGCCCGGGGCGTTGGCGATCATCACGCCGTTGAGGCGCTTGGCGATCTGGCCGGCTTCCTTCGGGCCGTAGTGGTCGAACACGTGGAACAGCAGGCCCGAACCCTGGGTCAGGGTGCGGAACTCGTTCTGGAAGCCGATCAGGCCACGCGCCGGGATCATGTAGTCGAGGCGCACGCGGCCCTTGCCGTCCGGCTCCATGTTGGTGAGCTGGGCCTTGCGGGTGCCGAGCTTCTCCATCACGCCGCCCTGGTGCTGCTCTTCCACGTCCACCACGAGCTGCTCGATCGGCTCCATCAGCTGGCCGTCGATCTCCTTGATGATCACTTCCGGGCGCGACACGGCGAGCTCGTAGCCCTCGCGGCGCATGTTCTCGATCAGCACCGACAGGTGCAGCTCGCCGCGGCCCGAGACGAGGAACTTGTCGGCGTCCTCGAGCTGCTCGACCTTCAGCGCGACGTTGTGCACGGCCTCGCGCTCGAGGCGGTCCTTGATCTGGCGGCTGGTCAGGAACTTGCCGCCCGAGAGGTCCTTGTTGCCGGCGAACGGCGAGTTGTTGACCTGGAAGGTCATCGAGATCGTCGGCTCGTCGACGGTGAGCGCCGGCAGCGCTTCCGGCATCTCGATCGAGCAGACGGTGTCGGAGATGGTGAGGTCCTGGATGCCCGAGATGGCGACGATGTCGCCGGCCTCCGCCGTCTCCTGCTCGATGCGCTCAAGGCCCATGAAGCCGAGCACCTGCATCACCTTGCCCTGGCGCTTCTTGCCGTCGCGGCCGATCACGGTGACCGGCATGTTCTTCTTCAGCGTGCCGCGCTGGATGCGGCCGATGCCGATCACGCCGACGAAGTTGTTGTAGTCCAGCTGCGAGATGCGCATCTGGAACGGGCCGTCGGCGGCGACCGGCGGCGCCGGCACGTGCTTCATGATCGCTTCGTACAGCGGGGTCATGTCGCCTTCGCGCGCGGCGTCGTCGAGGCTGGCGTAGCCGTGCAGGGCCGAGGCGTAGACGATCGGGAAGTCGAGCTGCTCGTTCGTCGCGCCGAGTTTGTCGAACAGGTCGAAGACCTGGTCGATCACCCAGTCCGGGCGCGCCCCGGGGCGGTCGATCTTGTTGACCACGACGATCGGCTTGAAGCCCATCGCGAAGGCCTTCTGCGTGACGAAGCGCGTCTGCGGCATCGGGCCGTCCATCGCGTCGACGAGGATCAGCACCGAGTCGACCATCGACAGCACGCGCTCCACCTCGCCGCCGAAGTCGGCGTGGCCCGGGGTGTCGACGATGTTGATGCGGTTGCCCTGCCAGGTGATCGCGGTGTTCTTGGCCAGGATGGTGATGCCACGCTCCTTTTCCTGGTCGTTGCTGTCCATCACGCGCTCGGCCAGCACGGTGCGCTCGTTCAGCGTGCCCGACTGCTTCAGCAGGCAGTCGACGAGGGTGGTCTTGCCGTGGTCGACGTGGGCGACGATGGCGATGTTGCGCAGGTTCTCGATGGACATGGCTGCGGTGGCGCCTCGGGGGCGCTCGGGGCTCGGCGGGAAAGGAAGCCGGCGAGTATACCGGGCGGAATTGACGGCACGTTAACGCCGCCCGACCCGGAGCGGCAGGCGCTGCGGCTACACTGCGCGCCCTTTCGAAGCACGCCGGAGCGCGCCCATGAGCACCGTCACCGCCACTTTCCACACCGCCTGCGGCCCGATCCAGGTCGCCCTGCACGCCGACAAGGCGCCGCTGACCGTCGCCAACTTCGTGAACCTGGCGCGCCGCAAGTTCTACGACGGCCTGAATTTCCACCGTGTCATCGCCGATTTCATGATCCAGGGCGGCTGCCCGCAGGGCCGCGGCACCGGCAACCCGGGCTACCGCTTCGAGGACGAAGTCGGCACCGGCCTGTCGCACGAGCGCGGCGTGCTGTCGATGGCCAATGCCGGCCCGAAGACCAACGGCAGCCAGTTCTTCATCACCCACGTGCCGTGCCCGTGGCTGGACGGCAAGCACACGGTGTTCGGCAAGGTGCTCTCGGGCATGGAGGTCGTCGACAGCATCAAGACCGGCGACGCGATCGAGAAGGTGACGCTGGAAGGCGACGTCGAGGCCGTGCTGGCCGCCAAGGCCGAGCGCGTGGCCGAGTGGAACAAAGCGATGGACGAAGCGGCGCGCTGAGGTCGGCGCGACGCGTCGCGACGAAGCCGCCGGAAGGCGGCGTCGCTGTTTCAGATCGGCCGGATGGAGTCGATCAGGGCCGCCACGGCCGCCGCATCGCGGCCGTGGTAGTGCTCGACCGGGGCCTGCCAGTAGATCGTGGTGAGCCTGCCGTCGCGCTCGAACATGGCCGCGGTGCCGGCGTAGCGCAGGCCGCTGGTCGACGCCATGGTGAATTCGAAGCGCAGGCCGTCGGCGCTGCCGAAGCGCGCCGGCCGCAGGCCGTCCGCTTCCACCTCGGCCCAGCCCTGCTCGCGCAGTGCGGCCAGCAGCAAGGCCTGCTGCTCGTCGGGGCGAAGGCCGGGCTTGTACCACGCGCCCTGCGGCGCGTTCTTTCGTTCGCGCCCGACGTGGAGCACGTGCTCGCGCGGCTTCGTGCCGGTGATCAGCCGGAGCTGGTTCAACGCCGTGCCGTCGATGGTCCAGGTTTCCTGCCGCGGGCTCGCGTAGCGCGCCCAGTCCAACGCGGTGTCGAGCTCGAGGCCCAGCACCTGGGTGCGGCCGGCGGTTTGCAGCTTGCCGCCGGTGGCGCAGGCGGTCAGCAGGAGCAGCAGCGACAGCGCCACGAGGCGGCGCAGCGCGGTGCGGCCGGACGTGAAGCGGAAGGGCAGGGTGCGGAACGATGTCATGGCGTCAGGGCCTCGAGGTCGCGTTCGACGAAAGCGCGGTCCGGCGCTTCCGGGGCAAGGGTGAGATAGCGGGACAGAGCGTCGCGGGCGGCGGGCGCGTTTCCAGCGGCGCGCAGCGCGTAGCCGTGCTCGCGGAAGGCGGCGGGCGGCGCATCGGCGGACGCGACCGCTTCGGCCTGCAGCGCAGCGGCTTTCGCGGCATCGCCTTCGCCGCGGCGCAGCCGGTAGGCCTCACCGAGATAGTGCGCGGTGCGGCCGCGCCATTCCGGCGGCGCCTCGGCGTGCAGGGCGCCGATCATCTGGACCGACGCGGCGTAGCGCCGGCGCGTCAGCTCCTGCGCCAGCCAGCGGTCGAGGAAGGGCTCGACGACTGCGCGATAGCGCGCGCCACCGTCGCTTGCCGCGCCGGGCGCCGCTGACGTGTCGGCCCGCCGTGCGGCCGCCATGCGGCGATTGTCCTCGACGCGCTCTTCGGTCTTCGGATGGCTGGCGAACACCGGATTGCGTCGCCGACCGACCGTGGCCGCTTCCTCTTGCGCGAGGCGTTCCCACATGGCGAGGCCGGCGCCGGGCTCGTAGCCCTGCGCCGCGGCGAATTCGAAGCCCAGCGCATCGGCCTCGCGCTCGTGCTCGCGCGAGAAGCGCGACAGCCCGGCCGCTCCCGCAAGCTGCGCGACGCTGCCGACCAGCCCGACGCCCGCGCCCAGCGTCACAACGCCGAAGGTGCCGAGCGCCGCGGAGCTGCGTTTCGTGGTCTGCCACAGCTGCAGCGAGTGGCGCTGGCGGTAGTGCGCGAATTCGTGGCCGAGCAGCACCGCCAGTTCATCCTCGCTGCGCAGGCGCAGCAGCGCGCCGGTGAACACCAGCGTCGCGCCGTTCGGCGCCATCGAGGCGTTGAATTCGGGAATCTCCAGCACGTACAGGCGCAGGTCGTCGCAGTGCGGGCCGGCGACGCGGCACAGCACCTCGCGCAGGTAGGCGTTGAGCGCGGCGTCGGTTTCCACCTGCGGCAGATCGCGGATCTCCTGCTCGGCGCGCGCCATGCCGTACCAGAGTTCGGCCTCCGTACTGTCGGCCGTCGGCCGCTCGCCGGGCGCGATCGGCGGTGGCGTGGCGAACGCGCCGGGACTGATCGCAACGCCCATCACCAGCGCGGCGAGCGCGCTCGCGTTTCCGAAGCCGCGTTTCACAGCGGCAGGTCTTCCAGCAGCAGGTCGACGGTCTGCTGCGCCTCGTCGCGTTCGCGCAGGTCGCCGCTCTGCCGCGCGAGCTGGTTGAACCAGACGACTTTGCCGGTGCGAAGATCGACGAGCGTGGCGACGCCGAGCTGCTGGCCGCCGCCGATGTCGAGGCCGGTGCCCATCGCCGCGCCGGCGATGAAGCCGAACACGCGCAGCGCGGTGCGCCCGCCGCTGGCGTAGCTGTCGCGCACGTAGGTGAACAGCGCGTAGTCCGCCCCCGTGGCCTGCTGCAGTTCGGCCACGCCGCTGCCGAGCGTCCAGTCGAGGCGCGGCTTGCCGTCGGCATCGCGCTTGGTCGCCAGCGCGCCGCCGGGCAGCAGGAACTGGCTGATCGACAGCGCCACGGCTTCGTTCAAGCGAACGACCTGGCCAAGCCGCGAGTCGGGGTCAAGGTCGTCGGGCACGTCGTAATCCGGCGCCTGCGGCGTTCCCGCGTCGGCGAGCCGAGCGCGCACCGCCTCCGCGTAGAAGCGCCGCGCGGCCCGCGTCCATTCCTGGCGCGGCTCCTGCAAACCGCCCGCGGTGACGAGGGTGAGTTCGATGTCGGGCTCGATCAGCACGACGCGGCCCTCGACGCCAAGCGGACGGCCGTCGGCCGCGGTCGCGACGGAAGGGCGCGTTTGCGCGTGGACCGGAGCCGCGACGGCAAGGGCCAGCACCTGGATGGCCGCGAGGTGGAGGAAAAGGCGGCGGAGGGTCATGCGGGCTCCCGGCGGACGGATGCCATCGAGCTTCGTTGATCTCCCCTCCGGCCCGCAAGGCGGGCAGGGCGGCGGTGCTACACTTTCGCGCTCCAAAAATGCCGTCCGAGGGGATTCCGATGCCGCAGCTGAGCCGTCGTATGGGGCACGCCAAGCCGAGCGCCATCATGGCGGTGGCGGAGAAGGCGAAAGCCCTCAAGGCCCAGGGCCGCGACATCATCAGCTTCTCCATCGGCGTGCCGAACTTCCTGCCGGGCGAGCACGTCTACGCCGCCGCGCGCGAGGCGCTGGCCAAGGACAGCGGCCAATACGGCAGCAACCGCGGCGCGGACGCGCTGCTGGACGCCTTCATCGCCCACATGGGCCGTCTCGGCCTGACGGGCTACACGCGCAAGCACTGTGCGACCGGCATCGGCGCCAAGCACCTGCTGTACAACCTGGCCGAAGCCCTGCTCGACCCGGGCGACACCATCGCTTTCGCCACGCCGTACTGGACGACCTACGTCGACATCGCCGACATCGTCGGCGCCAAGACCCTGCTGCTGCCGGCACCGGCCTCGCAGGACTACAAGATCACCCCGGCCCAGCTCGACGCCGCGCTGGCGCAGAAGCCCAAGGTCTACCTGTTCAACAACCCGTCCAACCCGACGGGCATGGTGTATTCGAAGGACGAAATCGCCGCGCTGGCCGACGTGTTCGCGAAGCACCCCGACACCTGGATCATCAGCGACGACATCTACAACACGCTGGTGTTCGACGGCCTCGGCTACCACAACATCGTCAATTTCCGGCCCGAATTGCGCGAGCGCACCGTGTTCGTCGATTCGCTGTCGAAGACTTACGGCATGCCGGGGTGGCGCGTCGGCCTGATGGCGGGCCCCGAATCGATCGCACAGGCGATCACCACGCTGAATTCGAACCACATCACCAACCTGCCGGAAGTGGTCACGGCCGCCGCGGTGGCCGCACTGTCGGGCCCGCAGGACGTGCCGCAGCAGAAGTGCCGCGAGTTCGAGGCCAAGCGCGACGTCGTGCTGGCCGCGCTGGCGCAGATCCCCGGCGTGCGCTGCCCGCGGCCGCAGGGGGCGTTCTACGTGTTCCCCGACATCAGCGTGGCCCTCGGCAAGTCGCACGGCGCCACGCGCATCGCCAACGACGTCGACGTCTGCAACCTGCTGCTGGAAGCCGAAGGCGTCGCCTGCGTGCCGGGCTCGGCCTTCGGCGAACCCAGCGCCCTGCGCATCAGCTACACCTGCCCCGACGCCCAGCTGAAGGAAGGCCTGCGGCGCATCCAGGCCTTCTTCGCGGCGCTGCAGTAACGCGACGCCGTCCAGCCCTGCAAGGCCGGACGTTCCCCACGATTCGACTCACCTTCAACCCGGAGTTCGCCCCATGAAGACCCCCGTCCGCGTCGCCGTCACCGGAGCCGCCGGCCAGATCGGCTACTCGCTGCTGTTCCGCATCGCCTCGGGCGAGATGCTCGGCAAGGACCAGCCGGTCATCCTGCAGCTGCTCGAGCTGCCGATGGACAAAGCCCAGGCCGCGCTGAAGGGCGTGATCATGGAGCTCGAGGACTGCGCGTTCCCGCTGCTCGCCGGCGTGGTCGGCACGGCCGACCCGATGGTCGCCTTCAAGGACTCCGACGTCGCCCTGCTGGTCGGCGCCATGCCGCGCGGCCCGGGCATGGAGCGCAAGGACCTGCTGCTGAAGAACGCCGAGATCTTCACCGTGCAGGGCAAGGCGCTCGACGCCGTGGCCTCGCGCGACGTCAAGGTGCTGGTGGTCGGCAACCCGGCCAACACCAACGCCTACATCGCCATGAAGTCGGCGCCCTCGCTGCCGGCCAAGAACTTCACCGCGATGCTGCGCCTCGACCACAACCGCGCGCTGTCGCAGCTCTCGGCCAAGGCCGGCGTGGCCGTCGGCGACATCGAGAAGCTGATCGTGTGGGGCAACCACAGCCCGACCATGTACCCGGACTACCGCTTCGCCGTCGCCGGCGGCGCGTCGCTGAAGGACAAGGTCAACGACGAGAACTGGAACCGCACCGACTTCATCCCGAAGGTCGGCAAGCGGGGTGCTGCGATCATCGAAGCCCGCGGCCTGAGCTCGGCCGCCTCGGCCGCCAACGCCGCCATCGACCACATCCGTGACTGGGTGCTGGGCACGAACGGCAAGTGGACGACGATGGGCATCCCGTCGGACGGCAGCTACGGCATCCCGAAGGACGTGATGTACGGCTTCCCGGTGACCTGCACGAACGGCCAGTACGAGATCGTCCAAGGCTTGGCCATCGACGATTTCTCGCGCGAGATGATGAACAAGACGCTGGCCGAGCTCGAGGAAGAGCGCGCCGGCGTGGCCCACCTGCTCGGCTGATCGCCGGGACCACGGAAAGGCGGCTTCGGCCGCCTTTCGCTTGCTTGACGGTCCCCAACGCCGAACCCAGACTCGCAGCGATGAGTCGCACCGTTCCCGCTCGGCGTTACAGCACCAGCTCGGCAGGCGTTGGACTGCCGATGCCGGCATCGGCGCGCGATCGCGTGCTGCGCGCCCTGGAACTGGGCCGCCGCGGCCAGCAGCTCCGCCGCATGGGCGAACATGATCGACCCGCAAGCATCGCTCGCCCTCGCTGAGCAGGTTGCCGGGACGGCCCGACGCCTCGGGCTCGACATCGCGCTGATCGGTGCGGCGGCCCTTGCGGTCCACCGCTACACCCGGGGCACCGAAGATCTGGATCTGGCCGTCAACGTCGATCCCTTCACGCGCTTGGCGGCGTTGCAGCGGGAATTGACGGCTGACGGGCTGCAGGTCGAGCGGCGCATGCCGGATGGCGATGACCCGTTGGGGGGCGTGCTGGTGGTGCGGCTGCTCGCGGATGACGGCGATCCGGCGGCAGTGGTGGAGGTCGTCAATTTCCACAACCCTGGACGGGTTGTGCCCAACCCGGCACAGCGGGCCATCGCTCGCGCCCAGCCGCTTCAGGGCAGCACGTTGCGTTGCGTGATCGTCGAAGACTTGGTCGCGCTGAAACTCTATGCGGGGGGGTTGAGCGACCATGCGGATGTTGTCGAGCTGCTGGCGCGCAACCCGGACGTCGACCTTGCCGCCGTTCGCGTGGCGGCCTCGCCATTTGATCGCGACGGCGTGCTCGATGCGCTGATCGAGCAGGCGATGCGGCTTCAGGACCACCACCGCTGAGTGGCTGGACTCCGCAAGGCGCGTGGCACCCGCGAGTACGAAGTGGACGCGACCCCGCTAAAATGCAGGTTTCGCAGGAGGTTGCATGTCCCCACTGACCACGCCCGGCGCGCGCTTCCGCGCCGCCCTTGCCTCCGAGTCGCCGCTGCAGGTGATGGGTGCCATCAACGCCAATCACGCGCTGCTCGCGAAGCGCGCCGGCTACAAGGCGATCTACCTCAGCGGCGGCGGCGTCGCCGCCAGTTCACTCGGCTTGCCGGACCTCGGCATCAGCGGCCTCGAGGACGTGCTGATCGACACGCGTCGCATCACCGATGTCTGCGACCTGCCGCTGCTGGTCGACATCGACACCGGCTTCGGCCCGAGCGCCTTCAACATCGCCCGCACCGTGAAGAGCCTGATCAAGGCCGGCGCCGCCGCCTGCCACATCGAAGACCAGGTCGGCGCCAAGCGCTGCGGCCACCGTCCCGGCAAGGAAGTGGTGGCAACCGACGAGATGGTCGATCGCGTGAAGGCCGCGGTGGATGCGAAGACCGACCCGGACTTCTTCGTGATCGCCCGCACCGACGCCATCCAGGTGCACGGCGTGAACGCCGCCATCGAGCGTGCCATCGCCTGCGTCGAGGCCGGCGCCGACGGCATCTTCGCCGAGGCGTCCTACGACCTCGACACCTACAAGCGCTTCGTCGACGCGGTGAAGGTGCCCGTGCTGGCCAACATCACCGAGTTCGGCAAGACGCCGCTGTTCACCCGCGAGGAGCTGGCGTCGGTCGGCGTCGCCATCCAGCTCTACCCGCTGTCCGCGTTCCGCGCCATGAACAAGGCCGCCGAGGCCGTGTACACCGCGATCCGCCGCGACGGCCACCAGCAAGCCGTGGTCGATCTGATGCAGACCCGCGGGGAACTGTACGAGCGCATCCACTACCACGCGTTCGAGCAGCAGCTCGACGCCCTGTTCGCCAAGAAGAAGTGAGGCCCGCCATGTCCACGCCCGCCGAATCCACGCTCCCGAAGCCCAAGAAGTCCGTCGCGCTGTCCGGCACCGCGGCCGGCAACACCGCGCTGTGCACCGTCGGCCGCAGCGGCAACGACCTCCACTACCGCGGCTATGACATCCACGACCTGGCCACGCATTCGACCTTCGAGGAAGTGGCGCACCTGCTGGTGCACGGCGCGCTGCCGACGGCCTCGCAGCTCAAGGCCTACCGCACCAAGCTGAAGCGCCTGCGCGGCCTGCCGGCGATCGTCACCGACGCGCTCGAACTGGTGCCGGCCGCGGCGCATCCGATGGACGTGCTGCGCACCGGCTGTTCGGTGCTCGGTACCGTGCTGCCGGAGCGCGAAGGCCACCCGGCCTCGGAAGCGCGCGACATCGCCGACCGCCTGATCGCCAGCTTCGGCTCGATGCTGCTGTACTGGTGGCACTTCACCCGCAACGGCGACCGCATCGACACGCAGACCGACGACGACTCGGTCGCCGCGCATTTCCTGCACCTGCTGCACGGCGAGCCGCCCTCGGCGCTGCACGCCCGCTCGCTGGACCGCTCGCTGGTGCTGTATGCCGAGCACGAGTTCAACGCCAGTACGTTCACCGCCCGCGTCATCGCCGGCACCGGCTCCGACCTGTATTCGTGCATCACCGGCGCGATCGGCGCGCTGCGGGGCCCGAAGCACGGCGGTGCGAACGAGGTGGCGATGGACATCATCGCGCGCTACGGGAGTGCTGACGAGGCGGAAACCGACATCCGCGCCCGCGTCGAGCGCAAGGAGATCGTCATCGGCTTCGGCCACCCGGTCTACACCATCGGTGACCCGCGCAATCCGATCATCAAGTCGATCTCGCGCGAGCTGTGTTCGGAAGGCGGCAATCCGACGCTGTTCGACGTCAGCGAGCGCATCGAAACGCTGATGATGGACCTGAAGAAGATGTTCCCGAACCTCGACTGGTACAGCGCCAGCGCCTACCACATGATGGGAATCCCGACCCCGATGTTCACGCCGCTCTTCGTCATCGCGCGCACCACCGGCTGGAGCGCGCACGTGATCGAGCAGCGCGAGGACGGCAAGATCATCCGTCCGAGCGCGAACTACACCGGGCCGGACGACCGCGCCTACGTGCCGATCGAGAAGCGCTGAAGGAGCGGCTCAGCCCGCGCCTGAGCCGAGGGCTGACTCAGCGCGAGCCGCCCACCGTCGTCGCGTCGGCAGCCGGCTCGTCGCGCGGCTTCAGCCGATTGACGTGGAAGAAGGTGTGGTCGTCGATAACGGCCACCTGCGGGTAGCTGGCCCAGCTCGGGTTGGCGATGCGCATCGCGGCGAAATGGCTGGCGCCGGGCACGACCTCGCGGCGCTCGGCGCGCGGGCGGTTCCACTCCTTCTGCGCGGCGAAGGCGACGGCGACGGCCTCCTCCCACGCCTCGAGGTTCCGCAGGCGGGTCGAGGGCGGTACCAGCGTCGGGGCGAACTGCTTGGGCGCCTTCACGACCGCGCAGACGTCATCGCCCCACATGCCGGAGTCCCGGCGACGCAATGCGACCTCGGCGACGGCGCGCTGGCCCAGTTCGGACTGGTCGCGGGCTTCGAGGTAAACCGTGGTGGCGAGGCAGAGCGGCTCGGCCTGGGCCGGGGGCAGCAGCGTCGCCAACCACATCAAAAACGAAAGTTCCATGGCGTTCCTTGCTCCGTTGCGTCCGTGGCGTCCCGTGCGATGTGCAGCGCGGGCGGAGCCAATGACCTGGCGTGATGGGGATACGACCCCCGAAGCGCCATGAGCCCGGGAGTCACGAAACACCGTACTGGCCAAGGGGCGGTCGGGTGAGCCAGCGCACCCTAGCCCGGCTTTTTGCAATCCGGGCTGAATGCGGAGTTCATAAGCTTTTGAATTTGTTGGGGCTTTTGCTCTAGAGCGGCCCGCAGCGCGCTCCTAGCGCCGTCAAAGCGCGGCAGCGACTTGCGTCCCCTGCGCGATCGCGCGCTTGGCGTCGAGCTCAGCCGCGACGTCTGCGCCGCCGATCCGCTGGACCTTGACCCCCGCCGTCTGCAGCGGCGCCTCCAGCTCCCGCAGCGGCTCCTGCCCGGCGCAGACCACCACGTGGTCAACGGGGAGCAGGGTGTCCTTGCCCTCGATCCGCACGTGGAATCCGGCATCGTCCACCTTCAGGTACTCCACGCCGCCGTGCGCCTTCACACTTTTCATCTTCAGCGCCGCGCGGTGGATCCAGCCGGTGGTCTTGCCGAGCTTCGCGCCCGGACGGCCCTCGGAGCGCTGCAGCAGCCACACGTCGCGGGCCGGGGCTTCCGGGTGCGGCTTGGTGAGGCCGCCGGGGCCCTCGAAGTCCGGCCGCACGCCCCATTCGGCCATCCACGCTTTCGGGTCGAGGCTCGGCGACGCGCCGGCATGGACGAGGAACTCGCCGACGTCGAAGCCGATGCCGCCGGCGCCGACGATGGCGGCCTTGGCCCCCACCTGCACCTTGCCGGTCAGCACGTCGATGTAGCTGACCACCTTCGGATGGTCGTGGCCCTCGAAGTCGACCCTGCGGGGCTGGATGCCGGTGGCCAGCAGCACGTGGTCGAAGCCGGTGAGGTCGTTCGCGGCAACGCGCGTGTTCAGCCGCACGTCGACGCCGTGCTTCGCCAGCAGGGTGCCGAAGTAGCGCAGCGTCTCGTGGAATTCCTCCTTGCCCGGGATCTTCTTGGCGAGGTTGAACTGCCCGCCGATCTCCGCGGCCGCATCGAACAGGGTCACGGCGTGGCCGCGCTCGGCGGCGGTCGTGGCGGCGGCCAGCCCGGCGGGGCCGGCACCGACCACCGCGACCTTCTTCTTCTGCGCGGCCGGCTTGATCACCAGCTCGGTCTCGGCGCAGGCCCGCGGGTTGACGAGGCAGCTCGCCTTCTTGTTCTCGAAAACGTGGTCGAGGCAGGCCTGGTTGCAGGCGATGCAGGTGTTGATCTCGGCCGTGCGGCCCTCGCGGGCCTTCGTCACCCATGCCGGGTCGGCGAGCAGCGGCCGCGCCATCGAGACCATGTCGACCTCACCGCTGCTGAGGATGCGCTCGGCCACGTCGGGCATGTTGATGCGATTGGTGGCGACCAGCGGCAGCGCGACGTGCGGGCGCAGCTTGGCGGTCACGCCGGCGAAGGCGCCGCGCGGCACCGAAGTCGCGATGGTCGGCACGCGCGCCTCGTGCCAGCCGATGCCCGTGTTGATGATCGTGGCGCCGGCGGCTTCGATCGCCTTGGCCTGCATCACGATCTCGTCCCAGGCCGCACCGCCGTCGACCAGCTCGAGCATCGACAGGCGATAGATGAGGATGAAATCCGGGCCCACGGCCTCGCGGATGCGGCGGACGATCTCCACGGCGAAGCGCATCCGCTTCTCCGGCGTGCCGCCCCAATCGTCGGTGCGCTGGTTGGTGCGTTCCGAGAGGAACTGGTTGATCAGGTAACCCTCGGAGCCCATCACCTCGACGCCGTCGTAGCCGGCATCGCGCGCCAGCTTTGCAGAACGCACGAAGGCCTTGATCTGCCGCTCCACGCCCCAGCCGGTCAGCGCGCGCGGCTTGAAGGGATTGATCGGCGCCTGGATGGCCGAGGCCGACACCGACAGCGGGTGATAGGCGTAGCGTCCGGCGTGCAGGATCTGCATGCAGATCTTGCCGCCCTCGGCGTGCACGGCCTTGGTCACGATGCGGTGCTTCTGGATCTCCCAGGGCCAGCTCAACTTGCCCGAGAAGGGCTTCAGCCAGCCGACCACGTTCGGTGCGATGCCGCCCGTCACCATCAGGCCGACGCCGCCGCGCGCGCGCTCGGCGAAGTAGGCCGCCAGCTTCGGGAAATCGCGGGAGCGGTCCTCGAGGCCGGTGTGCATCGAGCCCATCAATACGCGGTTGGGCAGGGTGCAGAAGCCGAGGTCGAGGGGCTTGAACAGGTGCGGAAAGGCGGCGGCCGTCATGTCAATACGGTGGCGTAGGGTGAGCGCGAGCATGCCCTCAGGCGCCGATACGCACAAGCAGAGACGCGGTCTGGCCCGGCGCGCGCTCGGGCCGAGCCCGCTGGCGAATCGGCGGCCGAATCTTGACCGCGCGTGAAGATCGCCCCAATGCAGGGAACGGTGCGACTTGTCACGGCTTAGCGCAGTGTTAACATCCGCCGGGCATGGCCACCCCAGGAAGGGGCCCGGCCTGCGGGGCAGCCCCTTCCCAAACACCTTTGGAGTCGAACATGAAGAAGAATCTGCTGTGTCTGGCCGTTCTGGCCGCGTCGTTCGCGAACGTCGCGATGGCGCAGGAATACGACGATCGTTGGTACCTCACCGGCACCGCCGGCCTCAACGTCCAGGACGATGATCGTCAGACCAACAGCGCTGGCGAACTCGGCCTTGGCTTCGGCAAGTTCTTCTCGCCGAACTGGTCGCTCGATTTCGGCGTGTACTCCACGAACCCGAACTTCGAGCGCGCGCAGGACCTGAACTTCAGCCAGTACGGCGCCGCCGTCGACCTGCGTCGCCACTTCCCGACCGAGGGCAAGAACTGGTGGCCCTACGTCAAGGCTGGCGTCGGCGTGATGCGTTCGGACGAAGAGTTCAACGCCTTCCCGAGCCCGAATTCGCCGGGCGAGCGCACCGACAACAACCTGACCGCCGATCTCGGTGCCGGTCTGCAGACCGCGCTCGACAACTTCAGCGTGCGCCTTGAAGGTGGCCTGCGCTGGTCGCTCGACGACCAGAGCATCGTCGCTCCGAGCCGCAGCCTGTTCACCGACGGCTACGTCAAGGCCAGCCTCCTCGTGCCGCTGGGCGCGAAGGCCGCTCCGGCCGTGGCCCCGGCTCCGGCGCCCGCGCCGGTCGCCAGCTGCGAGACGCAGGACGACGACGGCGACGGCGTCAACAACTGCCTCGACAAGTGCCCGGGCTCGCAGGCCGGCCAGGCCATCGGTCCGGACGGCTGCGCCGTGCCGCTCACCATCGACCTGAAGGGCGTCAACTTCGACTTCGACAAGGCGACGCTGCGTCCGGACGCGGTGACGATCCTCAACGAGGCGATCGACATCCTGAAGAAGTACCCGCAGCTGCGCGTTGAAGTCGCCGGCCACACCGACGCCGTCGGTACCGACGCCTACAACCAGGGCCTGTCGGAGCGCCGTGCCCGCACGGTGTTCGACTACCTGACCAGCAACGGCATCGACGCCTCGCGTCTGAACGGTCCGACCGGCTACGGCGAGAGCCGTCCGATCGACACCAACGACACCGCCGAGGGTCGCGCGAAGAACCGCCGCACCGAGCTGAACGTCCAGAACTGAGGACGACAGCGGAACGGCAAGAAAGCCCGGCGAAAGCCGGGCTTTCTTTTTGTGCGGGATTTTCAGCGCAAGCGCGCGCCGCCTTGTCGCTCGATGACGGCGTCGGTAAGCTCCGTGCACGATTTCCACGGAGCATCCGCCATGGCGCGTCGCCACGTTCTTTCCATCGCCTTGGCCTGCGTTGCGGCATCGAGTGCCGGCGCCTCCCCGGCGCTCGAGCTTTCCGGCGGATTCCTCGCCGCGCCGACCAGTTCGCCGGTGTCGCTGCAGGCCTACCTGCAGCGCGTGCGCCAGCCGGTGGCCGCGGCGCCTGCCGCATCGGCGTCGAGCGGTTATGTGCCGCGCACTGCCCACGACAACTCGCCCTACCGCTTCGACATGACGCAGAACGGCCGCCGCATGACCGCGGAAGAGTTCGATGCCTGGATGAAGGCGCGCGGCATCCGCGTGGCAACGGGCAAGCCGGGCGGCAGCGCGCCAGCCGCGGCGGCACCCGCCGCGGCGACCGCGCAGGCCTGCCAGCCGACCGCAACCACGAAGTGCTGAGTCGGCATCACGTCCGCCGCAACGTCGAAGGGCGCCTCGCGGCGCCCTTCGCTGTTTACAGGTTCGATCAGGGCGGCGTCAGCGCTTGACGAAGCGGTAGTGGGCGACGCCCCATTCGGCGCCCCCGGCGTAACCGAACAGCTCGGCGCAGGCCATCCAGAACATCCGCCAGCGCTGCGCCCACACCGCCGCGTCCTTCGCGCCATAGGCTTCGGCCAGCACGCGATGCACTTCCTCGGCGTGTCGGTCCTGGTTCTCGAGCCAATGGTTCGAGGTCTTCTCGTAGTGCACGCCGGACAGCACCCAGCGCTGCTCGATGCGCAGGGCGTTCTGGAAGTGCAGCAGCGTGTCGGCGCTCGGCATCAGGCCGCCGGTGAAGAAGTAGCGGCCCATCCAGTTGTCGTCGCCCTCGACCTCGAACGGGTACATCAGGCTGCGGTGGCAGAAGATGTGCGCGAACAGCTTGCCGCCCGGCTTCAGCCAGCGGGCGATGTTGCCGAGCAGCGTGTCGTAGTTGCGCATGTGCTCGAACATCTCGATCGACACGCAGCGGTCGAAGGTTTCGGCGTTGAGGTCGAGGCGGTTGACGTCGGTGGTGATGATCTCGACGTTGGCCAGCCCGCGCACCGCGGCCTGCGCCATGATGTGCTCGCGCTGCGTGCGTGAGTTGGAGACGCCCGTGATGCGCGAATTCGGGAAGCGCTCGGCCATCCACAGCGTCAGCGAGCCCCAGCCGCAGCCCAGCTCGAGGATGCGCAGGCCGTCCTTCAGCTCGGCGCGCTCGCCGTACAGCGCGAGCATCTTCTCCTCGGCTTCGTCGAGGCTTTCGTTGCCGTCGGGGTAGTAGCAGCTCGAGTACTTCAGGCGCTTGCCGAGACAGAGCTCGAAGAAGCGCGTCGGCACTTCGTAGTGCTGCTCGTTGGCCGCGGCCGTTTCGATGGCGATGGGGCTGCCACGCAGTTCGGAGAGCAACGTGCGGAAGCGGGCATCGGCGCGGTCGAGGTCGCCGACGTGTTCATCGCGGAGGCGCTGTTCGCAGAGTTTGCGGATGCCGTAGCGGGTGAGGAAGTCCGGCACGAAGCCGCGTTCGCACAAATCGATCAGCGCCATAAATTCTCAGGTTGAAGAGGAGTCGGTCGCTTTCGGCGGCCACGGGAAGAATGCACTGACTTCGCGCTGGTAGCGACGGTAGGCGTCACCTCGCGAGCGCAGGGCCTGCGCTTCCGTCCACGGAATGCCGCTGACGCGCCACAGGAAGGCGAACATCACGATGGGCCCGAGCAGGCTCCACCCGAAGTACGGGCCGCACCAGGCCAGCAGCACGTAGGCGAACCAGTGCACCCACTCGAAGAAGTAGTTCGGATGGCGCGACCACGCCCACAGGCCGACGCGGCAGATCTGCCCCTTGTTCGCTAGATCGCGGCGGAAGCGGTCGAGCTGCTTGTCGGCGAGCGTTTCGCCACCGATCGCGACGATCCACACCAGCACCGCGAGCAGCATCAGCGGCTCGATGCCGTCGGCGTCGGCGGCGGCCGCGGCGGTGAACGGGATCGCGAACAGCGCGACGACCACCGCCTGCGCCTGGAAGAACAGGAACCAGCGGAACGGCGAGTCGCCGATGGCCGCGCGCATCGCCTGGTAGCGGCCGTCCTCCGGCTCGCGCAGCACGCGATGCAGCAGGTGCAGGCACAGCCGCGAGCCCCACACGCCGCCGAACAGCGCGACGAGGATGCGCGGCAGCTCATCGCCTTCGCCAACGAGGCCGGCGAACATCGCCGCCAGCGCCATCAGTCCCGCCCACGCCACGTCGACGTAGCCGGCATTGCGCACGCGCATCGAGAACGCCCAGACGGCCGTCATGCCGACGGCGGCGCCGAGCCATGCGGCCAGGATGATCCACCAAAAGCTCATCGCCGGGTGCTCACGCCGCGGCGCGCGCTCGAACCGCCGCGCCGCGGCCGGCGCCGTGCAGCGCGTAGAGCGCCGGCATCGCGATGCCCCAGGTCACCGCGAGCGCCGCCATGGCGACGGGCAGGCCTTGACCGAACGCGACCGCATCGAAGCCGCGCGACGCGCCCCAGTACGCCAGCGGGCCGCCGACCGCGCCGAACAGGAACGCCGTGAGCCAGCGCCCGCGCAGGAAGGCCATCGAGTGGTTGAGCGTCAGCGCGAAGCCGGCCCACATCGCGAGGATCCACACCGGCGCCGCGAAGGTCCACGGCCACGGGCTGGCGAACTGCAGCACGCCGGTGGCGGCGAGCGCGGAGTCGGCGACGGCGCCCATCGCCAGCGCGATGCCGAGCATGCGCAGGTCGCTGGCGCGGTCGGGCGTCAGCGACAGATGCAACGCCGAGTACACGGCGACCGCCAACGGACCGGCCCACGGCAGCCCATTCGCGGCGCCGATGACGCTGGCGAACCACACGGCCTGGAAGCCGACCACGTTCGCGATGAGGAAGGCCTTGGACATCACACGTGCTCGGGCGCCGGAATCCACGCCTCGCGACGGTTCAGCGGCCGCGCGAACAGCAGGTGCGAGACGCCGATCGAGCGCTCGAGGAAGCCGCCCTCGCAGTACGCGAGGTAGAACTCCCACATGCGGATGAAGCGCTCGTCGTAGCCGAGCGCGCGGACTTCCGGCAGCTTGGCCATGAAGCGCTCACGCCAGTGCCGCAGGGTGAGCGCGTAGCTGGTGCCGAAGTCTTCCTGCGAGACGAGGCGCAGGTCGGTGCTGCGCGCCATCGCGCCGGTGATCGCGCTGATCGACGGGATGAAGCTGCCGGGGAAGATGTGGCGCTTGATGAAGTCAATGTCGCCGAGCGCGCGCTCGTAGCGGTGGTCCTCGATGGTGATGGCCTGCACCAGCGCGAGACCGTCGTGCTTCAGCAGCGAGGCGCACTTGGCGAGGTAGGTGTCGAGGTACTGGTGGCCGATGGCCTCGATCATCTCGATCGACACCAGCTTGTCGTAGTGGCCGGTGAGGTCGCGGTAGT
>ERZ1066123.189-NODE-189-length-50016-cov-15.036148_pt1 | contig 50016 bp, 46 predicted proteins | sample MGYA00382770_ERZ1066123 | MGnify/ENA primary metagenome ERZ1066123 (study PRJEB33369, sample SAMEA5778353) | biofilm metagenome | biome: Industrial cooling water; feature: Water cooling tower basin; material: Biofilm | place: United Arab Emirates | collected...
GAGGAGCTCGGCGGTCATGGGGGGATGCTAGCGCGCTGGGCGGGGGCGTGGGAAGAAAAAGATGCCGATCGAGGACAGGCAATGCCGAGCCCCGTCTGCGACAGGCTCAGCTCCCTGCAAGACCGAAGATGCCGTCGGTCAAAGCTGAAGCAAGACGCGAGAACACCCGAAGGAAGGTCTCCGAGTTCGCCGAGAATGGCAATGGAGTCGCTGATCCGTGAGCCGGACCCTGAAAAAGGACCGTCTTCCAGCGTCTCGATTTGCGAAAAGCGCCTGTTTTACAAAGCCTTGGGCGCTCGCCTTGCGATCGAGGCCGAGCGTCGACCAAAACGCGGATTGCGGCCGTGCTTTCGAATCCGGCACGTCGCGCGGCACCTGTTTTTCGGACAAGGCGCTGAGAGCCGCCAATCCGGCACTGGGCGACGGCTTAACTACTTGCGATGTATGGGTGGAATATGATCAGAGCAGCAAAGGGAAGGGCGCGTGGAAACCACGCGCCCTCTGCTGTCTTTCACATCCCCAGGCTGGCCTTGTACAGCGCGATCTGGCTGTCGCGGCCGATCTGGTCGGTGATCCTTTCCCATGCCGCGGCGATGGCGTCGGCCGTCTCCTGCGCGCTCGCGTACTGCCCGGCGTAGCCCTTGGCCAGCTCGTCCTCGGCGACCGAGTAGTACTGGAAGATGCCGGGGATGCGCGGCTCGATCGCGGCGTTGGGGTGGTTGTAGCTCTCGAGGTTGCTTCCCAGGTAGTCCTCCACGAAGGCGCGGTCGTAGCCCGCGGCCTCCCATTCGGCGTAGTCGAACTGCGACTGGCGGTAGGGCTGGTAGCCCGAGGGATAGGCCGCCATCCACAGCGCGATGTCCTTGCCGCCCAGATGCGCTGCCGCCGACCAGGCGGCCTTGCGCTTCTTCTCGTCGGCCGAGACGCGGCTCGTCACGTAGACGCCCCAGCCGAGGTAGGCGAGGTTCGGGGCGAAGTTCTCGGTCTCCTCCCAGGCGCCGGCCTGGTGGTTGTAGACGCGCCGCGCGCCGGGGTTGATCGAGAAGCCCACGACGTCGCCCACGACCGAGCTGTCGGAGGTGCGCGCGTTCGAGCCCACGTCGCCCCACCAGGTCAGCGCGGCGCCGGTTCCGGCCAGGAACTGCTGGAACGCGGTCGTGCCGGGGTCGGCGTTGATCTGGTCGGGCGGGTAGGCGCCCGCCGCGTTCAGGTCCATCACGTCCTGGATCGCCTGCACCCACCCCGGGTTGTTCACGCGCGGCTTCATCGTGTCGGGATCGAAGAGCCAGGCCTTGTCGGAGGGATGCTTCACGTAGGCCGCGGCGCGGTCCTCGAGGAAGTAGAAGCCGAAGCCGCCCCAGCCCTTCAGCGGGTCGAGGAAGCCGTAGGCGGGCAGCCCCGTCAGCGGGTCGGTCTGGCCCTTCAGCGCGACCGACATCGCGTTGATGTCCTCCCAGCGGGTCGGCACGTCGGCGAGGCCGGTGATCGAGCCGTCGCCGAAATAGTCCTTCCGGTAGGACAGGGTGTGCGTGTCGCCGTCGATCGAGATGCGGTAGGTCTTGCCGTCCCAGGTGCCGACCGGGGGCTTGAGGTAGGCCACGTAGTCGTCCATGTCGATCTGGGTCTTCACCCAGTCGGGCATCTCGTCCAGAAGGCCGCGGCCCGCCGTGTCGCCCTCGAACGGGGCGCCCATGGCGAGGACGTCGAAGTCGACCGTCCCCGTCGCGATCGCCTGCTGGAGCCGCGCGTTGTAGTCGGCCTGCGCGAGGTCGATCCAGTTGATCGTGGCCCCGGTGTATTCCGTCCAGGCCTTGAGGAACCCGCGGAACAGCACGTTGTGCTGGTTCTGGTTGTTGAGCCCCATGAACGTGAGCTCGACGCCCGCGAACTCGCCCTCGGCGACGTTGGCGCGGGTCGCGTCGAGGGTGAGCGCGCCCACCTCCTGCCAGTGCACGTCGGTCGGGCTGCCCGCGCCGACGCCGGGAATGGCGAGGATGCGCGCGCGCAGGCTCTCCTGCGCCGAGGCCGCGCGGGGGGCGAGGCCCGCGCCGCCCAGCGCCGCGAGGCCGCCGAGCGCGGTCGCGCCCTGCAGCAGTCGACGCCGGGTCAGCCCCGCGCGCACGGCGTAGTCGTAGACCTCGGACTTCATGGATGACCTCCCAGTCGGATCGTTCCGTCGTTGCGACGTCTTGGCGGCCGGGCGTCCGGCCGCGGCCCGTCGCACCTTCCATCCGCCCCGCCGGACCTGTCAAGCGCCCCGGCACCGCGCCGGCCGCGCGGTGGACAGCCGGTTTGGGCTGCGCTACGACTCCGGCCGGGGCCGCGGGACGCGCGCGGCGCGGGGGGATGCGATGGCCGACGTGACGATCCGCGACCTGCGCAAGTCCTACGGCGCGCACCCGGTCGTGCACGGCGTCAGCGTCGACATCCCCGACGGGCAGTTCGCGGTGCTTGTGGGGCCGTCGGGCTGCGGGAAATCCACGCTCCTGCGGATGATCGCCGGGCTGGAGGGGATCACCGCCGGCACGATCGCGATCGGCGGGCGGGTGGTGAACAACCTCGCGCCGTCCGAGCGCGACATCGCCATGGTCTTCCAGAACTACGCGCTCTACCCGCACAAGACGGTCGCGGCCAACATGGGCTTCGCGCTGAAGATGGCGCGCATGGCCCGGGCCGAGATCGATGCGCGGGTGGCCCGCGCCGCGGACATCCTTGGGTTGCAGCCCTATCTCGCGCGCTATCCGCGCGAGCTGTCGGGGGGGCAGCGCCAGCGCGTCGCGATGGGCCGCGCGATCGTGCGCGACCCTCAGGTGTTCCTCTTCGACGAGCCGCTGTCCAACCTCGACGCGAAGCTCCGCGTCCAGATGCGGTCCGAGATCCGCGAGCTGCACCAGCGGCTCGGCACCACCACGGTCTACGTCACGCACGACCAGATCGAGGCGATGACGATGGCCGACCGCATCGTGGTGATGCGCGAGGGGCGGATCGCGCAGGTCGGCGCCCCGCTCGAGCTCTACGACCGCCCGGCCGACACCTTCGTCGCGGGCTTCATCGGCAGCCCCGCCATGAACCTGGTGGAGGGCACGGTGCGGGGCGGGGGCCTCGACGTCGGCGGGGCCGTGCTGCCCCTGCCCTGGCGCCTCGCCGAAGGCCGCGCCGTCACGCTGGGCATCCGGCCCGAGCATCTCGACCTCGATCCGGCGGGCTTCGCCGCGACCGTCGTGGTGGTGGAGCCGACGGGGTCCGAGACGCACGTCGTCCTGCGGCTGGGCCGGCACGACCTGACGGCGGTCTTCCGCGACCGCCACGACATCCGGCCGGGGCAGGTGCTGCGCCTGTCCCCCCGCGCCGGGCTGAGCCATGCCTTCGACGCGGGCACCGGCCTGCGGATCGACACGGCCGCCGCGGCGGGGGTCGCGGCGTGACCCGCACGCTCCTGTGCTACGGCGACAGCAACACCCACGGCACGATGCCGATGGCCTCGCTCGACGACCTCGGCCGCTACGGCCCCGCCGACCGCTGGACCGGACGGCTCGCGGCGGTCCTGCCGGGCTGGCGCGTGGTGGAGGAGGGCCTGCCCGGGCGGACGACGGTGCTCGACGACCCGGTGGAGGGCGCGCACCGCAACGGCCTCGCCGTGCTGCCCGCGATCCTGCACAGCCACAGGCCGGTCGACGTCGTGGCGCTGATGCTGGGGACGAACGATCTCAAGGCGCGCTTCGCGATGACGGCGATGGACATCGCGCTGGGGCTGGAGGCGCTGGTGCTCGCGATCCAGGAATCGGGCGCGGGGCCGGACGGCGGGCCGCCGGGCGTCCTGCTCATCGCGCCGCCGCCGATCGAGGAGGTGGGCGCGCTGGGCGAGATCTTCGCGGGCGGCGCGGCGAAGTCGCGGGGCCTCGCCGCGCGGGTCGCGGCGCGGGCGGCGGTGCTGGGCGTGCCCTTCGCGGACGCGGCCGAGTGGGCGGCGGTGTCGCCGGTGGACGGCATCCACTACGACCCGCCCGCCCAGCCCGCGCTGGCGCAGGGGATCGCCGCGCGGCTGCGCGAGGACTTCGGCGACTGAAGGGGGAGGGGCCATGCTCAAGGGACTGGACAACCGGCTGAACGCCGAGGTGCTCCATGCGCTGCGCGCGATGGGGCACGGCGATGCGATCGTGATCGCGGACACGAACTTCCCGTCCGACAGCATCGCGCGCCGGACGGCGCTGGGCACGCTGCTGCGGATGGACAACCTGACCGCGGCCGAGGCGGTGCAGGCCGTGCTGTCGGTGCTGCCGCTCGACACCTTCGTCGACGACTTCGCGGGCCGGATGCAGGTCGTGGGCGACCCCGACCGGCTGGAGCCGGTGCAGGCCGAGGTGCAGGCCGCGATCGACGCGGCCGAGGGCCGGCCGCGCCCGATGATCGGGATCGAGCGCTTCGACTTCTACGACCGGGCGCGGACGGCCTATGCCGTGATCCAGACGGGCGAGCGGCGGTTCTACGGCTGCTTCCTGTTCAGGAAGGGCGTGATCGCGCCCGACGGGCGGCCCGCGTGACCGGCCGCGTCGTCCTTCTGGGCGTGTTCGTCGCCGACACCGCCTACCGCGCCGACCGCGCGCCGCGGATGGGCGAGACGGTGCTCGCGCGCGGCTTCGCGCTGGGTCCGGGGGGCAAGGGATCGAACCAGGCGGTGGCCGCCGCGATGGCGGGGGCCGAGACGCACATCATCACCCGGCTGGGACGCGACCCCTTCGCCGAGATGGCGCTGGCGACCTGGGCGCGGGCGGGGGTGGTCCCGGCGGTCACGCACCATCCCGACAGCTACACGGGAGCCGCCTACATCTTCGTCGAGCATGGCACCGGCGACAACGCGATCATCATCGCGCCCGGGGCCGCCGCCGGGATCGGCGAGGACGACGTCGCCGCCCGCGCCGCGCTGATCGAGGGCGCGGACGTCTTCGTCACGCAGCTCGAGCAGCCCGTCCCCGCCGCGCTGGCCGCGCTGCGCCTCGCGCGCGGGGCGGGCGTGACCACGATCCTCAATCCCGCCCCCGCGGCCCCGCTGCCCGAGGGGATGCTCGCGCTCTGCGACTACGTGACCCCGAACGAATCCGAGGCCGAGGGGCTGACCGGCCTGCGCGTGACGAACCCGTCCGAGGCCGAGGCCGCGGCGCGCGCGCTGCGCGCCGGGGGGGCGGGCGCGGCGATCGTCACGCTGGGCGCGCAGGGCGTGCTCTTCCACGACGGCGCGCGCACGGTCCACGTCCCCGCGATGCCCGCGGGACCGGTGGTCGAGACGACGGGCGCGGGCGACGCCTTCAACGGCGGCTTCGCGGCCGCCCTCGCGGCAGGGCTTGACCCCGTGGCCGCCGTGCGGTTCGGCTGCGCCACGGCGGGCATCTCGGTCACGCGCGCGGGCACCGCGCCGTCGATGCCGGCCCGGGTGGAGATCGAGGCGCTTTTGGCGCGCCACTGAGGGGGACGGCGATGGGACGGATGGACGGCAAGCGCGCGCTGGTGACGGCGGCGGGCCAGGGGATCGGCCGCGCGAGCGCGCTGATGATGGCGGCCGAGGGCGCGCGCGTGATCGCCACCGACGTGAACGAGGCGGCGCTGGCCGGCCTCGCCGCCCAGGGGCTGGAGACGCGGCGGCTCGACGTGCGCGACCCCGCCTCGGTCGCCGACGCGGTCGCGGCGGCGGGGCGCGTCGACGCGCTGTTCAACTGCGCGGGGTTCGTCGCGGCGGGCACGATCCTCGACTGCGACGAGGCGCAGTGGGACTTCAGCGTCGACCTCAACCTCAAGGGCATGTACCGCATGTGCCGCGCGGTCCTGCCGGGGATGCTGGATCAGGGCGGCGGGTCGATCGTCAACATGGCCTCGGCGGTGGGCTCGATCATCGCGGCCCCCAACCGCTTCGTCTACGGCGCCACCAAGGCGGGCGTGATCGGCCTGACGAAGGCCATCGCCGCCGATTTCGTGACGCGCGGCATCCGCTGCAACGCGGTCTGCCCCGGCACGGTGGAGAGCCCGAGCCTCGAGGACCGCCTGCGCGCCACCGGCGACTACGAGGCCGCGCGCAGGGCCTTCGTCGCCCGCCAGCCGATCGGCCGGATCGCCACCGCCGAGGAGATCGCGCGGCTCGTCGTCTATCTCGCGTCGGACGAGAGCAGCTACACCACCGGGGTCGCCCACGTGATCGACGGCGGCTGGACCAACACCTGAGGGGATGATGCGATGAAGCTGCTGCGACACGGCCCGCGCGGGGCCGAGAAGCCCGGACTGCTGGATGCCGCCGGCGTGGTCCGCGACCTGTCGGGCCATGTCGCCGACATCGCGGGCGAGGCGCTGTCGGACGCGGGGATCGCGCGCCTGCGCGGGATCGACCCCGCCGCGCTGCCCGCGGTGCCGGCCGGAACCCGCCTCGGGGCCTGCGTGGGCCAGACGGGCAAGTTCATCTGCATCGGCCTCAACTACTCGGACCACGCGGCCGAGACGGGGGCGGCCGTCCCGCCCGAGCCGATCATCTTCATGAAGGCCACGAGCGCGATGTGCGGGCCGGACGACCCGATCCTCATCCCCCGCGGCAGCGTGAAGACCGACTGGGAGGTGGAGCTGGGAGTGGTGATCGGCACCCGCGCCAAGTACCTGCCCGAGGCCGAGGCGCTGGCCCATGTCGCGGGTTACTGCGTGATCAACGACGTCAGCGAGCGCGCCTTCCAGACGGAGCGCTCGGGCCAGTGGACCAAGGGGAAGTCCTGCGACAACTTCGGCCAGACCGGACCCTGGCTCGTCACGCGGGACGAGGTGGCCGACCCGCAGGACCTCGGCATGTGGCTCAAGGTCAACGGCGCGACCATGCAGGACGGTTCGACCCGGACGATGGTCTACGGGGTCGCGCATCTGGTCAGCTACCTCAGCCAGTTCTTCACGCTGCATCCGGGCGACGTCATCTCCACCGGCACGCCGCCGGGCGTCGGCATGGGGATGAAGCCCCCGCGCTACCTCAAGGCCGGCGACGTGGTGGAGCTTGGCATCGACGGGCTGGGGACGCAGCGGCAGGACGTCCTGGCCGACGACTGACGGCCCCTCTCCCGTTCCGATGTATCCTCTGGGGCGCGGGGGCAGACGGCCCCCGCCGGACCCTCAGCCCCGGCGCAGCAGGTAGATGTCCATGATCCACCCATGCGCCGCGCGTGCCGCGGCGCGGGCCGCGACGATGCGGGGCCCCGCCTCGGCGAGCGGCCCCGCGTCCGTGACCTGCTGCGCCATCCCCGCGTAGGCCGCCCACCAGATCGAGAGGCCCGCGGGGTCGAGCGACCGGAACGCGCAGTCGCCGTCCAGCATCACCACGCAGGAGTCGACGCCCGGCGGGAAGCCCTCGTCCCGCAGCCGCCGCCCGGTCGTCACCGCGAAGGGCGCGCCGGGCTCGTTCAGCGGGATCGCGTGCGCCGCCGCCAGCGCCGCGATCGCGGTGACGCCGGGAACGACCGTGACTTTCGGCGCCGGCGACAGCCGCGCCGCGATCCGCAGCGTCGAGTCGTAGAGCGAGGGGTCGCCCCAGACCAGCAGCGCCACCCGCGCCGCGCCGGGGTGGGCCGCGAGCGCGCGCGCCCAGACGCACGCGATGGCGTCGTGCCAGGCCTCCACCCGCGCGGCGTAGGGCTCGATCCGCTCGTCGCGCGCAGGAAGGTCGAAGCCGGCCACGCGGACGGCGGGGTTGGTCACCACCTCGGCCACGACGGCGCGGCGCAGGTCGGCCAGATCCTCCTTCCCCGCGCCCTTGCGGGGGATGAGGATCAGGTCGACCGCGTTCATCGTGCGCACCGCCTGCAGCGTCAGGTGGCCGGGGTCGCCCGGGCCGATGCCGATGAGGACGATCTCGGTCATTCCCCCTCCGCCAGCGGGCCGTAGAGGATCAGCGCCGGCGCGCCACCCGCCGCCCCCTCCAGCGCGCGGGCCAGGGTCTCGACCGTGTGGCGGTCCAGCCGCTGCGAGGGGGTGGAGACGCCCTCGGCGAGAAGCGCGGGCGTGGCGGGGGGCAGCCCCTCGGCGACGAGGCGGGCCGCCAAGGCGGCGAAGGTGCGGCGGCCCATGTAGACGACCGTCGTCGCCTCGGCGTCCGCCAGCGCGCGCCAGTTGAGCCCCTCGGGCAGGCCGCCCGTCGTGTCCGCGCCGGTGACGAACTGGACGCGCCGCGCGGTCAGACGCCGCGTCAGGGGGATGCCCGCCGCCGCCGCGGCCGCCGCGGCGGCCGTGACGCCCGGCACGATCTCGAAGCCGATGCCGGCGGCGCGCAGCGCCTCCACCTCCTCCTCGAGCCGGCCGAAGATGCCGGCGTCGCCCGACTTCAGCCGCACCACCCGCAGCCCCGCGCGGGCGTAGTCCACGAGAAGCCGGCTCACGTGGTCCTGCCGGGGCGAGGCCCGCCCCGCGCGCTTGCCCACGCCCACGAGGTCGGCTCCGGCTCGGGCGTGGGACAGGATCGGCCCCGACGAGAGGTCGTCGAACAGCACCGCGTCCGCCGCGCCCAGCCGCGCGACGGCCTTCAGCGTCAGCAGCTCGGGGTCGCCGGGGCCCGAGGAGACGAAGGAGACGAAGCCCGTCATGCCCCCTCCGCCGCGATCAGGTGGAAGAAGCTGCCGGTGGCCCGGCCCCGGCGCGACCCCGTCTCGGCCACCGGCGCGCCGGTCGCGTCGGCCACGCGCGCCAGCGGCGCGTCGGGCTGGGCGAGGATCGTCGTGTAGTGGAACTCGTGCCCGCGCAGGGCGGTCCCGGCGGTCATGCCGGGCAGGGGGGCGGCCAGCACCGCGCGGCGGTAGCCGAGGTGCATCCGGCGCGCGGCGAAGCTCGTCTCCAGCCCCAGCAGGCCCGCCATCCGGTGCCGCGCGCCCTGCGCATCGACCAGGCCCTCGCCCATCGCCATGTAGCCGCCGCACTCGCCGTGGACCGGGCGCGTCTCGGCGAAGGCGCGCAGGCTTGCGCGGAAGCGGCCCGCAGCCGCGAGCGTGCCGGCGTGAAGCTCGGGGTACCCGCCCGGCAGCCAGCAGATGTCGGCCGTGTCGTCCGGCGCCTCGTCGGCCAGCGGCGAGAACGGCAGGATCTCCGCCCCCCCCGCGCGCCAGTCGCCGAGCACGTGCGGATAGACGAACGAGAAGGCGGCGTCCCGCGCCAGCGCGATGCGCTGCCCGGGGGGCGGCAGGCGGCGGGCGGCGAACGCGGGCATCGCCCGCCAGGCGGCCGCCGATCGCAAGGCATCCATGTCGACCGCGTCCGCGATGAAATCCCCGGCCTCGGCCAGAAGGCGGGACAGGTCGCCCGTCTCCGCGGCCTGCACGAGGCCCAGGTGCCGTTCGGGCAGCGCAAGGCCCGGGCGGCGCGGCAGCGCGCCGAAGACCGCGATGCCCACGCGCGCCAGTCCGTCGCGGACCAGCGCCTCGTGCCGGGGGCTGGCCACGCGGTTCAGGATGACGCCCGCGACCCGTACGTCCTCGCGGTGCGCGGCGAAGCCCGCCGCCACCGCCGCCGCCGACTGCGCCTGCCCCGACACGTCGAGCACCAGCACCACCGGCCAGCCCGTCAGCGCGGCGATGTCCGCGCCGGCCCCCGTGCCCGAGGCGCCGGGCATCGCCACGCCATCGAACAGTCCCATCGACCCCTCGGCGATTACCAGATCGGCCGGCTCCGCGCCCGCGACCAGTCCCGCGATCGTGCCCCCGTCCATCGCCCAGCTGTCGAGATTGACCGAGGGGCGCCCGCTGGCGGCGGCGTGAAAGCCGGGGTCGATGTAGTCCGGCCCGCACTTGAAGGGCTGCACCGCGACCCCCCGCGCGCGGAACGCGGCGATCAGGCCCAGCGTCACGGTCGTCTTGCCCGTGCCCGAGGCGGGCGCGGCGATGAGCAGGCCCGGCGTCATGTCCCCGGGAACCGGGGTGCGGCGCCCACGGGCCGGTAGCGCCGGTCGTAGTCGCCCGCGTAGAGCCGGCTGTCGGCGAAGTCGGTGGCGCCGAGGCTGCGGCCGACGAGGATCAGCGCCGTGCGCTCCAGCCCCTCGCCGACGGCCCGGCGGATCGTGGCGAGCGTGCCGCGCACCACCCGCTCGTCGGGCCACGAGGCGCGCCAGACCACCGCCACGGGGCAGTCGGGGCCGTAGTGCGGCGTCAGGGTCGCCACCACCGTGTCGAGCACCTGCACCGACAGGTGGATGCAGAGAACGGCCCCGGTGGCCGCGAAGTTCGCCAGCGCCTCGCCCTCCGGCATCGCCGAGGCCCGGCCCGGGGTGCGCGTGAGGACGACGGACTGCGCGATGCCCGGCAGCGTCAGCTCGGCCTCAAGGGCCGCGGCGGCGGCGGCGAACGAGGGCACGCCCGGGGTCACGTCGAAGGGAATCCCCAGGGCGCGCAGCCGCCGGATCTGCTCGCCCATCGCCGACCAGACCGAGAGGTCCCCGGAATGGAGCCGCGCCACGTCGTGCCCGGCCGCATGGGCCGAGGCGATCTCGGCCATGATCCCGTCGAGCGACAGCGGCGCGGTGTTGACGATGCGCGCACCGGGCGGGCAGTGCGCGAGCACGCCCTCGGGCACGAGGCTTCCGGCATAGAGGCACACGGGCGAGGCCGCGATCAGGTCGCGCCCGCGCAGCGTGATGAGGTCGGCCGCCCCCGGGCCCGCGCCGATGAAATGCACCGTCATCGTCCCGGCCCCTCCGCGATGGCCACGGCCGCCGTGCCGTCCGGCGAGACGATCCGCGGCACGACGATCCGCCCGCCGGGCCCGGCCGCGACCAGCGCCGCCGCCTCGGCGAGGCTGCGCCCGCCATAGCGCGCGGGCGCGCGGGGCGAAAGGGCCGCGTCGGCGGCGGCGATCGCGTCCGCCGCGATCCCCAGCAGCGGCAGACCCGTCCGGGCGGACAGCGCGCCGAGCGCGGCGATCCGCACCTTGTCCTCGGCCGTGGCCAGCGCGTCGAGCGCGGCACCGGCGCTCGCCCGCGCCACCAGCGCCTCGATCGTGGCGAGGGTCGCGCGGGCGCGCAGGCCGATGCCCGCCACCCTCATCGCACCGCGCTCCACTGCGTGACGGTGCGGGCGGCGTCCCAGCCGCGCGACCGCCCGAGGGGGGCCGCCTGCGCGAGGTCGATCCGCAGGAGCGTGCCGCCGTGGCGCGCGTGCAGGTCCGAAAGCAGCGCGTCGGTCTCCAGCGTCACGGCGTTCGCGACGAGCCGTGCGCCGGGGCGCAGCCGGTCCCACAGCGCCGCCATCAGCGCCGCGTCCGCGCCGCCGCCGACGAAGACGGCGTCGGCCGGGGGCAGCGCGGGCAGCGCCTCGAGGCCCGGCCCTTCCACCACCGTCAGGCGGTGGTCGACGCCGAACGCGGCGGCGTTGGCGCGGACGTTCGCCGCGCGGTCGGCGCGCCGCTCGACGGCGCTCGCGCTGCCGCCCGCGAGGCACCATTCGACGGAGACCGACCCCGAGCCCGCGCCAAGGTCCCACAGCCGTTCGCCCGGACGGGGGCCGAGGGCCGACAGCGTCAGCGCGCGGACGGGGGCCTTGGTGATCGGCCCGTCGTGCGCGAACAGCGCGTCGCGCAGGCCCGGGGCGCGCGAAAGGCCCTCGCCGCGCGCGAGGATCGCCATGGCGACGGGGGCCGCCGCGTCGGCTGGGATGACGGCGTCGGCGCGCGACGTCCGCACCCGCTCGCGCGCCCCGCCCAGCGCCTCAAGAATCCAGAGATCGGACGCGCCGAACCCCTGCTCGGTCAGCCAGCGCGCGAGCTCGCCCGCCGCCCCCCCGTCGCGCAGCGTGCAGATGAGACGCGCGCCCTCGTGCAGGTGGGGGCGCAGCCGCGCGAAGGGGGCCGCGTGCAGGCCGTGGCAGCCCGTCCCCTCCATCCGCCAGCCGAGGCGGGATGCGGCAAGCTGGAAGGCGGACGGCGCGGGGTGCGCCACCCACTCGCCCGGCTCCAGCGCCTCGGCCAGCATCGACCCCGCCCCGAACCAGAACGGATCGCCCGAGCAGAGCGCCGCGACGGCCCGGCCCCGGCAGGCCAGCAGGGGCGCGATGGCGAAGGGCACCGGCCATTCGCGCCCCCGGTCGCCCGCGCCCGCCAGCGCGAGGTGGCGCGGACCGCCGAAGACGACCTCGGCCCCCGCCAATGCGGTGCGGCTTGCGGCGGGCAGGCCCGCCGGTCCATCCTCGCCCAGGCCGACGATCGAAAGCCAGGGATCAGCCATGCCGCCGCGCGTCCTTCTTCTGGGCGGGACGACCGAGGCCAGCGCCATGGCCCGCGCGCTGGCCGAGGCGCGGGTGGAGGCGATCTACTCCTACGCCGGCCGGACGGCGGCCCCGGTGGCGCAGCCCATCCCGGTGCGGACGGGGGGCTTCGGCGGGGCCGAGGGGCTGGCGCGCTGGCTGGCGGCCGAAGGGATCACCCGTGTGATCGACGCGACCCACCCCTTCGCCGCGGGCATGAGCGCGAACGCCGTCGCCGCCTGCAAGGCGCTCGGCCTGCCGCTGGTCGCGCTGGAGCGTCCGGCGTGGACGCCTGTGCCCGGCGACCGCTGGACGCGCGTGCCCGACCTTCCCGCCGCCGTCGCGGCGCTGCCCGATCGGCCTGCGCGCGTGTTCCTCGCCATCGGGCGCCAGCATCTCGACGCCTTCGCGGACAAGCCGCAGCACCGTTATCTTTTGCGCCTCGTCGACCCGCCGCAGGGCCTGCTGCTGCCCGACGCCACGGTGATTGTCGCGCGCGGGCCGTTCGATGAGGCAGGCGACACCGCGCTGCTGCGCGAACACGCGATCACGCAGGTCGTGGCCAAGAACGCGGGCGGGACGGGGGCCGTGGCCAAGGTCCACGCCGCCCGCGCGCTGGGTCTGCCGGTGGTGATGGTCGACCGGCCCGCGATCCCGCCTCGCCCGGTCGCGGCGACGGTTCAGGCCGTGATGGACTGGCTGCATCACGCGGACCTCGGCGTGTAGACCCAGCGCCCGACGCGGCGCGTGGCGGAACTGCCGACCAGCACCACGGTGCGCATGTCGGCCATGCCGTCGGTCGCCTCGGCCAGCGTCACGGTCGACAGCCGCTCCCCGGGCGTCGTCACGGCCCGGGCGAAGGTGACAAGGCGGCCGGGCCCGCAGACCTCGCGCAGCGCCGCCAGGACCTGCCCGAACTGGTGCGGGCGACTGGCCGACCGGGGGTTGTAGAAGGCCATCGCGAGGTCCGCCTCCGCCGCCAGCCGCACCCGGCGCAGCACGAGGTCGAGGGGCTTCAGGTTGTCCGAAAGGTTGATCGCGCAGAAGTCGTGGCCCAGGGGCGCGCCCGCGCGCGCCGCGGCGGCGAGCATGGCGGTGATGCCGGGCAGGACGCGGACGTCGACGGATTGCAGGTCCGGGTCGCCCTCCATCGCCTCGAACACCGCGCCCGCCATCGCGAAGACGCCCGGATCGCCGGATGAGACGACGACCACGCGGCCGCCGGCCTGCGCCAGCCGCAGCGCATGGCGGGCGCGGTCCAGTTCCACCCGGTTGTCGGACGGGTGCGGCGTCAGGCCGGGCCGCGGGGCCACGCGGGCCACGTAGGGCGCGTAGCCCACCACGTCGGTCGCCTGGTCCAGCGCCGCCGTCACCTCGGGCGTCACCAGCGTCTCCGATCCCGGCCCGAGGCCCGCCACGGCGACCCAGCCTCTCGCGGTCCGGGCGGTCACTCCGGCACCTCGGGCCGCCGCCCGTGCCCGTGGACGAGCACGATTGCGAAGTAGGGGCAATCGGCGCAGTCGGCCTCCGCCAGCCGGACCACCCGTTCGCCCGGCATCGTCCCCTTCTCCACCAGCCAGGCGTCGCCCAGCCGCCCCGCCGCCGCCAGCGCCCGGCGCACCTTGGGCAGGTTGCGCCCCGTCTTCATCACCACGAGCGCGTCGGCGCCCTGCATCCGCTCGACCAGCACGGACTCGGGCAGGGTGCCCGTCAGCACGCACAGCACGTCGTCGCCCCAGGTGATCGGCGTGCCCGTCGCGTGCCAGCAGCCCGCCATGCCGGTGATGCCGGCGATGACCTGAACCTCCGCCCGGCCGCGCAGGCGCGTGTAGAGGTGCATGAAGCTGCCGTAGAAGAAGGGATCGCCCTCGCACAGGACCACCACCTCGCCCGGCAGCGCCGCCAGCCGGTCGGCCCAGCCGTCGTAGAAGGCGGCCAGCGCGTCGTTGTAGGCGGGGCTGTCGAAGGGAAGCTCCGTCGTCACCGGGTATTCCATCGGCAGTTCGACGGCATCGGGGCGCAGCATCCCCGCGACGATCGCGCGCGCCTGGCCGGCGCGGCCCGCCTTGCGGAAGTAGGCGACCTGGCGCGCGGCCCGGATCGCGCGGTCGGACCGGACCGACATCAGGTCGGGATCGCCCGGACCCAGGCCTGCGCAGATCACCCGCGCCATCACTCGGCCCGGCTCGCCAGCGCGTTGACCGCAGCCACCGCGATCGCCGATCCGCCAAGCCGACCCTCCACCGCCAGCGCGGGGCAGGGGGGTGCGGCCATCAGCGCGGCCTTCGATTCCGCCGCCCCGATGAAGCCCACGGGGCAGCCGACGATCGCCGCCGGGCGCGGGCAGGCGGGGTCCTCGAGCATGTTGAGCAGGTGGAACAGCGCCGTGGGCGCGTTGCCGATGACGACGACCGCGCCGCCAAGATGCGGCCGCCACAGCTCCACCGCCGCAGCCGACCGGGTGTTGCCCATCGCGCGCGCCATGTCGGGCACGCGCGCGTCGTGCAGCGTGCAGATCACCGCGTTGCCGGCGGGAAGGCGGGGCCGCGTGATCCCCTCGCTCACCATCCGCGCATCGCAGAGGATCGGCGCGCCCCCTTCCAGCGCCGCGCGGGCGGCGATGGCCATGCCGGGGGTGAAGCGGATGTGCCGCTCCAGCCCCACCATTCCGGCGGCGTGGATCATGCGGACCACCACGACCTCCTCCTCGGGCGTGAAGCGCGCGAGGTCCGCCTCCGCGCGGATCGTCGCGAACGAGGCGCGGTAGATCGCGGCGCCATCGGTCTCGTAGGCATGCGGCATCAGGCGCGGTCCTCCAGCAGCATGTCGGGCGCGCGCCAGTCGCCGGCCTGACGGAGGGGGGCGTCGTCGGGCACCTCGGCGGCGGTCGTGTCCCGGCCGGTCGCATAGCCGCCGGGGCGGCCCACGATCACCTCGTCGGCCGCCCCGGGGTGCGCGCAGCCCTTGGCGCAGCCCGAGACGTGGATCACGCTGCGGTGGAGCGGCCCGAACGGCTCCCACGCGGGCAGGATGCGCGCGATGCGGCGGGCGAGGGGCCGGGTCGGCTGCAACCCTTGCGCGCAGCCGGGCGCGCCGGTGCAGGCGACGATGCGAAGGCGCGGGTCGCGCGGGTCGTGGATCAGGCCGGGGATGCGCGGGGCCTCGCGCAGGCCCTCGACCAGCACCATCCGCCAGGGCGTCATGCGCAGGGGGCCGAGCGCCGCGAGCGCCGCGACGGTCGCGGCCCTGGCCTCGCCGAACGCCAGCGCGGCGAGGACGCCGGCAGGGCGGAGCCCCGGCCCGGGGACCGGGGCAGGGGCGTCCGGGGCATCGGCGGCGGCGAAGGCGGGGGGAAGGGCCGCGCGTTCGAGGTGCGCGGCCATCCGGCCCCGGCCCGCCGGCCCGCCGCTGGCGACGAACCAGCGCGCGAGATCGAGCGCGGCGCCTGCCGCCTGGCGCCCGGTGACGGCCATGCCCCGGCCGCAGCCGTCCGCCCGGACGACCAGCCGGTCGCCTGCCCGCTCGATGCGGATGTCGGCCGGGGCCCCGCGCAGGACCGGCGCGGGTCCGATGTCCACGGCGAAGCCGAACTTGCCCGGCAGGTCGGGGGCGTCCTCGGCGGCCAGCGCCCGCTCCAGCGCCGCCGCGACCGCGGGCGTCCCGTCGTCCGCCGTCCATTCCGGCGCGACGAGGATGTTCCGCCGCGCCTCGGCCGCCTCGTCGGCGTCGAGGAGGCCGAGGCCGCGCAGCCCCTCGGTCAGCGCGGGAAGCGCATCCTCGCGGATGCCGCGGAGCTGGACGTTGGCGCGGTTCGACAGCGACAGGGTCCCGTTGCCGTGCGCCCCGGCCAACGCCGCGATCCCCGCCGCCTGGTCCGGCGTCAGCCGCCCCGCGCGCGGGCGCACCCGGACGAGCCAGCCGTCGCCCGAGAGCATGGGGCGCAGCGCGCCGGGGCACCAGCCCTTCACGTCCGGCGCGGTCATTCCGCCGCCCCCAGCATCGCGGCGATGGAGTTGCGGCGCGTGACCCAGAGCCCCGCATCCGCCAGCGCGCGGAACCGCGCCTCCAGCGCCGCGAGCGCGCCGGGGTTGGCCGCGCGCAGGAAGGCCACGACCTCGTCCCGCCCCAGCGTCGCGTCGTGGTAGAGGTCGATCAGGTGCGCGGGCACGGCGCGGGTCAGGTGCGCGAAGGCCGCGAGGTGGTCGGCCGTCGCCGCGATCTCGGCCGCCCCCCGGAAGCCGTGGCGCATCATGCCGTCGGCCCAGGCGGGGTTCGCGGCCCGGCCCCGCACCACGCGCGCCAGCTCCTCCGCCAGGCTGCGCGCGCGGGGCGCATCGGGGCGCGTCGCGTCGACGCGGTAGAGCGCGGGCGCGCCACCGCCCAGCGCCGCGACGGCGGCCGCGAAGCCGCCCTCGTGCGCGGCGTAGTCGGACGCGAGGAGAAGGTCGGTCTCGGCCAGATCCTGCACATGGGCGAAGGCGTCGGCGCCCCGCACCCGCGCCTCCAGCGCCGCGCGGTCGCGATGCGAGGCCCCTGTGGGGTCGATCGACCATTCCGAGGCCGCGAGCCAGGCCTCGCCCGCCGCCGTTCGGCCTTCGTCCGAATAGTCCTCCATCGCCTCGCCCATCGCCAGGCCGTAGAGGCCGGGCTTCGGCCCGAAGACGCGGGGGCCGCGGGCGGCGTAGGGGTTGTCGGCCGCGTCCTCCTCGCGGGCCGCCAGCGCCTGCGCGCCCGCCCCGAACATCTGCGCAAGGCCGGGAAACACGTCGCGGAACAGGCCCGAGACGCGCAAGGTCACGTCGACGCGCGGGCGTCCCAGAAGGGCGAGGGGGATCACCTCGAACCCCGTGACGCGCGCCTCGTCCCATGCGGGGGCCAGCCCCGCGAGGTGGAGCGCCATCGCGAACTCCTCGCCCGCCGTGCGCATCGTCGCCGAACCCCAGAGGTCGACGACGACGTGCCGCGGATGCTCGCCCCGATCCTGCAGATGGCGGCGGACCAGTTCCTCCGCGAGCTTCACGCCCTGGGCGTGGGCGGCCCGGCTCGGCACCGCGCGGGGGTCGACCGCGTAGAGGTTGCGCCCCGTGGGCTGGACCGCGCCGCCGCGATGGGGCGAGCCGGCCGGTCCCGCGTCGACCCGCCGGCCGTCGAGCGCGGCGAGCAGCCCGTCCCATTCGCCCGGCGCGTCGCCCCAGACATGCAGGCCGTCGCCGAAGCGCGTCTCCTTCACGTCGCAGACGAAGCGGTCGATCCGGGTGATTGCCTCGGCCGGGGTCGCGCCGGGGGGCAGGCCCAGGTCCTCCTCCACCCCCGCCGCGCGGGCCTCGGCGCGGACCGCCGCCACCAGCCGGTCGCGCCGCGCGGGGTCGAGCCCGTCGGCGGTCGAATACTCGTCGAGCAGGCGTTCGAGCGTCGCGAGGCCCGCGGGCAGCGCGCCCTCGACCAGCGGGGGCGGCATGTGGCCCAGCGTGACCGCGCCGATCCGCCGCTTGGCCTGCGCCGCCTCGCCGGGGTCGTTGACGATGAAGGGATAGATCACGGGCAGCGAACCCGTCAGCGCCTCGGGCCAGCAGTCGTCGGCCAGCGCCACGGCCTTTCCCGGCAGCCACTCGAGCGTGCCGTGCGCGCCGACGTGGACCAGCGCATGAACCCCCTGCGCGCGCAGCCACAGGTAGAAGGCGACGTAGCCGTGGCGCGGGGTGCGCGCGAGGTCGTGGTACTGGTCGGCCCGCGCCGCGACGTCGCCCCGCTCGGGCTGGAGCGCGACGAGCGCGTGGCCGCAGACGCGCGCCGGGAACCGGAACGCGCCGTCCCGCACCGCGGGGTCGTCGTCGGGGGCGCCCCAGGCCGCGCGGAGGCGGTCGCGCAGCGTCGGCGGCAGCGCCGCCAGCGCGGCGCCGTAGGCCTCGACCGGCCAGGCGAGGGGCGTGTCCTCGGGGCCGAAAATGGTGAAACTGCAAGGGGTTGTCGCGTAACCCTCGCATCCGAGGCGAAGAAGGATCGCCTGTGTCGAGGCCAGCGCGTCCAGCCCCACGGCATGCGCCGCGTTGTGCGCCTTGCCGGGATAGGTGGACAGGACCAGCGCAAGCCTGCGGTCCGCGCGGGGTGTCGCGGCCAGCCGGTGCCAGGCCGTCACCCGGCCGACGGCCGCCGCGATCCGTCCGGCGTCCGCGCGATGCGCGAAGTGCGCGAACTGAAGGTCGGGGTCGCGCCTGCCCGGGGCCTTGAAGCTTGCGACGCCCGCGAAGATGCGCCCGTCCACCTCGGGCAGGACGACGTGCATGGCGAGGTCGGCGGGCGAGAGGCCGCGGCCCGATGCCATCCAGTCGCGCCGGCGGGCGGTCGACAGCGCCACCTGGAACACCGGGCACCCGGGGGCGTCCAGCGGCGAGGTGCCGTCCGCCCCGCGCCCCGAGAAGGCGGTGGCGTTGACGATGGCCACGGGGGCCAGCCGCGCGAGCGCGTCCCTGAGGAAGGCCGGCGCGCCCGGGGCCTTCAGCGAGGGCACGAAGAGGCCGGCGGCCGCGAAGCCCGCGTCCCCGAGCGCGGCGATCAGCGCGTCGACCGGCTCCAGGTCGGCGGCGGTGACGTAGCTGCGGTAGAAGGTGACGGCGACGGCGGGCCGGCCGGAGGGCTGCGGCGGGCCGGCCGCAACGCCCCCGCCGGGGTGGTACCAGCCGCAGCCGGGCACCTCCTTCGCGCCGATCACCGGCCCGGCGTAGAGCCCCGCCGCCAGGGCGAGCTGCGCCAGCGCCGCCTGCGCCGCCACGGCCCCCCCCGCTTCGCAGAGCGCCGAGAGCCGCCGCAGCGTGCTGACGGGCAGCGTCGACAGCGCGTCGAGGCGCGCGTCGGGGCGCCCGTCGGCCGGCAGCACCGCGAGCGCGATCCCCCGCCGTCGCGCGAGGTCCTGCACCGAGGCGAGGCCATAGGCCCAGTAGCCCTCGCCCCCGATGACGCGGATGAGGATGCCCCTCGCGCCCGACAGCGTCCGCTCGACGTAGGTGTCGACCGATAGCGGGTGTCGCAGCGCCACGAGGTTCAGGAGCCGCAGGGTCGGCAGCGACCCGCGCCCCCGGCGCCAGCCCGCCGCGAAGGCCCCGAGGTCGCTGTCCGAGAACGACAGCACCACGAGATCCGCCGGCGTCTGGCCGGGGTCGAAGGGGGTGTCCGTCTCCTCCAGCCCGTGGGACTCGCGGAAGACGACGTGCATCGTCAGGCCCCCAGGGCCGCCCGGATCGCGGCTTCGTCGACCGCGTGCCGCTCGGCGATCACGACGAGGCGGGTGGCGCGCGGCTCGGCCCCCCAGGGCCGGTCGTACTGCGCGCGGACGCGGGCGCCGACCGCCTGAACCAGCAGCCGCATCGGCTTGCCCGCCACCGCGGCATAGCCCTTGACCCGCAGGATGTCGCGGTCGCGCGCGAGGGCCGCGATGGCGTCCTGCAGCGCCTGCGGATCGGCGATCTCGGGCAGGTCGACGACCACGCTCGCGAAGTCGTCGTGCTCGTGGTCCTCGAAGCCGTCGTGGTGGCTCGGGCGCGCGCCGATGTCGTCCTCGGCCGCGGCGCCCAGCCCGAGGATCACCCGGGGGTCGACCGCGCCGTCGGTGACCGCGACCATCGGCAGGGGGCGGGGCGCCTCCGCCGCGATGGCGGCGCGCGCCGCCGCAAGGCCGTCCGCGCCCGCGAGGTCGGCCTTGGTCAGCAGCACGATGTCGGCGCAGGCGATCTGGTCCTCGAACACCTCGGCCAGCGGCGTGTCGTGGTCGAGGCTGTCGTCGGCCGCGCGCTGCGCCTCAACCGCCGCGGGGTCGGGGGCGAAGCGGCCCGCCGCCACGGCCTCGGCGTCGGCCAGCGCCACCACGCCGTCGACGGTGATGCGCGAGCGGACCCCGGGCCAGTCGAAGGCCTTGAGCAGCGGCTTCGGAAGGGCGAGGCCCGAGGTCTCGATCAGGATGTGGTCGGGGCGCCGCGGCAGCGCCAGCAGCGCCTCCATCGCCGGGATGAAGTCGTCGGCGACGGTGCAGCAGATGCAGCCGTTCGACAGCTCCACGATGGCCTCCTCGGGGCAGGACTCGTCGGCGCAGGACTTCAGGATCGCGCCGTCCACCCCCAGCGTGCCGAACTCGTTCACCAGGATCGCGAGCCGCCGGCCCCCGGGGTTGGCCATCAGGTGCCGGATCAGCGTGGTCTTCCCCGATCCGAGGAAACCGGTGACGATGGTGACGGGGATCTTCTCGAGGTCAGGCATCGGCGGGCTCCACGGGCGGGACGCGGGCGAGGGACTGCTTTCGGAACACCTCCGGCCGGTCGCGCCAGGGGACGACCCCGTCGGGGCTGGCGGCGTAGCGGGCCGCGCCGTCGAGGATCGCGTCCGCGTGCAGCGCAGGGTCGAGGCGACCATAGACATAGGACCATTTGCCGGGCGCCGAAAGGGCCACGGCGCAGCCGGTGCTGCAGGCCGAGAGGCACTCGACCCCGCGCAGGGTGACGCCCGGGGGCACCCCGCCGGCCGCCAGTGCGGCCAGCAGTTGCGCGCCGGGCCGCGGGCCCTCGGGGTCGAAGGCCCCGGTCCCCTTGCAGGTGGTGCAGACGATAAGCGTGGCGGTCATCCTGGCCTTCCCCTTGTTGCGGGCGGGGCATGGCCGAGGGGTGCCGGGGCCGTCGCCCCCGCCTCCACCGGTCGCGGATCACCCCGTCCGCCCGTTTCGCGCCTTCGCAGGCAGGTCTCCCGGCTTGCGGAGCGGGTTTCCCCCCGGGCCCGGCCTTCCCGGCGACGTGCCAGTGGCGGTGGACCCTCTCCGGTCACGGTCGCGGGGGCGGCTGCGCTTCGGCCGAAACCTGTCGCATTCCCTCTTCGCCTGTCCTACGACAGGCACCTGCGAAGGCGGCCAGAAGCCCACGTGTGGCCGCCGCTGTCAAGGAGGCGGAGCGGCGGGATGGCGGACGCGAGCGACACCGACGGCCCCGACGCGCTGGCGCGCCACGCGGCGAAGATGGCGAAGAAGAAGGCCGCCCGCGACAGGATGATGGCCGGCAAGGAGGGGGAGCGGGGCCTCGTCATCGTCCACACCGGGGCGGGCAAGGGGAAGTCGTCGTCGGGCTTCGGGATGATCCTGCGCTGCATCGCCCACGGCATGCCCTGCGCGGTCGTCCAGTTCATCAAGGGCGCCTGGGACACCGGCGAGCGGCGGCTGATCGAGGGGCATTTTTCGCATTTGTGCCAGTTCCACGCGATGGGCGAGGGCTTCACCTGGGAAACGCAGGACCGCGCCCGCGACGTGGCGATGGCCGCGAAGGGGTGGGAGACGGCGAAGGCGCTGATCCGCGACCCCGCCGTGCGGTTCGTCCTGCTGGACGAGATCAACATAGCACTTCGGTACGATTATCTCGACGTGGCGGAGGTGGTGGCCTTCCTCCGCGACGAGAAGCCCCCCCTGACGCATGTGTGCCTGACGGGGCGCAACGCGAAGGAGGCGGTGGTGGAGCTGGCGGACCTTGTAACCGAGATGACGCTGGTGAAGCACCCGTTCCGGTCGGGGGTGAAGGCGCAGAAGGGGGTGGAGTTTTGAGGATGGCCGTGTCGTTTGGGAGCCTGCGGAAATGACGCTCCGATCTTTCGTTCGTAGTCTTTTCGGAAAGCGATCGGTTGGTTCAGAACCGGGACAGGCATCCGGAATTGTTGATCTTGATCGGCTACCGATGTGCCAGAAATTGGAGGTTCCGGGCACTCTGTCCATTCAAGATGGAGATTTAAAAGAGCCACTTCCTATTCAAACTACGACCACACTAGGTGCACGCGTGCGATGGCGCGACGGGTCGTTCCCAATGGCAATAGTGGGCGAGAGCTTTCACCAAGAAGCATTAATTGCGATCTGCGGCAAACACCGTCGGTATGGCTCCGACCTTCAAGTCGACGCTGTTATTGCAAGAGAGCCAAATAATCCGCACGATGGCAATGCGGTCGCGGTCCTTATTTCCGGCCGCAAAGTCGGCCATCTTTCGAGAGAGGCGGCAGCAGGAGTATCCGACCAGATGCGCGAGCAGGGCTTGGATCGTGCCGAATGCGCCGCGCGCATTCGCGGCGGCTGGCGCACCAACCAGCATGACGAGGGGGCCTACGGAGTCTATCTCGCGATCCCGCAAATGGGATGGATTGAATTCGGTACAGGCGCACGTCCACCAGCGAGTTTCAAGACCAAGCGCAGGGCGGTAAAATCCCAATGACCACAAGCGGCGAAACCTGCGCCACCGCCCCCACCCCGTGACCGCCCTCATGATCCAGGGCGCCGGCTCCAACGTGGGCAAATCCCTCCTCGTCGCGGGCCTCTGCCGGGCCGCCAGGCGGCGGGGCCTCTCCGTCGCGCCGTTCAAGCCGCAGAACATGTCGAACAACGCGGCGGTGACGGCGGACGGGGGGGAGATCGGGCGGGCGCAGGCGTTGCAGGCGCGGGCGGCGGGGCTGGAGCCGCACACCGACATGAACCCGGTTCTGCTGAAGCCCGAGTCGGAGGTGGGCGCGCAGGTGGTCGTGCAGGGGCGGCGGGTGGCGACGGTGAAGGCGCGCGCCTACGCCGCGCTGAAGCCTGGCCTGATGGCCCCGGTCCTGGGCAGCTTCCGCCGATTGTCCGCCGCGCATGACCTCGTGATCGTCGAGGGCGCGGGCTCGCCCGCAGAGGTGAACCTGCGCACGGGCGACATCGCCAACATGGGCTTCGCGCGCGCGGCGGGGGTGCCCGTGGTGCTGATGGGCGACATCGACCGGGGCGGGGTGATCGCGCAGATCGTGGGCACGCAGGCGGTGCTGGAGCCGGACGACGCGGCGATGGTGAAGGGCTTCGTCATCAACAAGTTCCGGGGCGACGTTGCGCTCTTCGATGAAGGCTATGCCCTGATCGCCCGGCGCACCGGCTGGCCCGGCTTCGGCGTGGTCCCGTTCTTCGCCGAGGCGCATCGCCTGCCGGCGGAGGACGCGCTCGACATTCCGGCGGGCGGCGGGACGGAGGGCCTCCGCGTCGCCTGCCTGCAACTGTCGCGCATCGCCAACTTCGACGACCTCGACCCGCTGGCTCAGGAGCCGGGCGTGGCGCTGACGATGGTGCGGCCGGGGCGGGCGGTGCCCGAGGCCGACCTGATCGTGATCCCCGGATCGAAGTCGACGCGGGGCGACCTGTCGTTCCTGCGCGCGCAGGGCTGGGACGTGGACATCGCCGCCCATGTCCGGCGCGGGGGGCGGGTGCTGGGCATCTGCGGCGGCTACCAGATGCTCGGCCGCGTGGTGCGCGACCCGGACGGCATCGAGGGGCCCGCGGGCGAGACGCCGGGCCTCGGGCTGCTCGACGTGGAGACGGTCATGACCCCCGACAAGCGGCTGAGCCGGGTCGCGGCCGTCCACGCCGCCACCGGCACCGCGATGGAGGGCTACGAGATCCACATCGGCGCGACCTCCGGCCCCGACCGCGCGCGCCCCTTCGCGCATGTGGGGGGCGTGGCGGAGGGCGCGGTCTCGGCCGACGGGCGGATCATGGGGAGCTACCTGCACGGGATGTTCGCGGGCGACGCCTTCCGCGCGGCCTTCCTGAAGGCGATGGGCGCTCCGTCGACGCTCGCCTACGGCGCGGGGGTGGAGGCCACGCTCGACGCGCTGGCGGGCCACCTCGAGGCGCACCTGGACATCGACGGGCTTCTGGCGGCCGCGCGGCGGGGACCGTAGGCCCGGAGGGACTCGAACCCCCAACCAAGGCGTTATGAGCGCCCTGCTCTGACCATTGAGCTACAGGCCCGCAGGCCCGGCTTAAGGCCGGTCGCGCGCCCGCGTCAAGGGCGGCGCGGCCATGGCCCCCGGGCGCGATTGCCCCGGCGCGCCGGGTCGTGTAACCCCGCGGCGAACGGGCAGGGGAACGCGGATGGCATCGGACGACGGCAGGGCCCTGCCCTATGCGCGGGCGGGCGTCGACATCGACGCCGGCAACGCGCTGGTCGAGCGGATCGGGCCCGCCGCCGCACGCACCCGCCGGCCGGGGACGGTCGCCGGCCTCGGCGGCTTCGGCGCGCTCTTCGACCTGAAGGCGGCGGGCTACCGCGACCCGATCCTCGTTGCGGCCACCGACGGGGTGGGCACGAAGCTGCGGCTCGCGATCGACACGGGGCGGGTCGACGGGATCGGCACCGACCTGGTGGCGATGTGCGTCAACGACCTCGTGTGCCAGGGGGCGGAGCCGCTGTTCTTCCTCGATTACCTGGCGACCGGGAAGCTCGACGTGGATCAGGCCGCCCGCGTGGTGGAGGGGATCGCCGCCGCCTGCGCCGCCTGCGGCTGCGGGCTGGTCGGGGGCGAGACGGCCGAGATGCCGGGGATGTATGCGGCCGGCGACTTCGACCTTGCGGGCTTCGCCGTGGGCGCGATGGAGCGGGGCGCGGACCTGCCGCGGGGCGTGGCCGAAGGCGACGTGCTGCTGGGTCTGGCCTCGAGCGGGGTGCATTCCAACGGCTTCTCGCTCGTCCGCCGGGCGGCGGAGCGGGCGGGGCTGGGCTGGGGCGACCCGGCCCCCTTCGCCGACGCGACGCTGGGCGAGGCGCTGCTGACGCCCACGCGCCTCTATGTCGTGCCGGCGCTCGCCGCGATCCGGGCGGGCGGGGTCCGGGCGCTCGCTCACGTCACCGGCGGCGGGCTGACCGAGAACCCGCCGCGCGTGCTGCCGGACGGGCTCGCCTGCGCGATCGACCTCGCGGCGTGGCGGCTGCCCCCGGTGTTCCGCTGGCTGCGCGACGTCGCGGGGCTGGACGAGCCGGAGATGCTCAGGACCTTCAACTGCGGGATCGGGATGGTGCTCGTGGTCGAGGCCGGGCGGGCCGGGGCGCTGGCCGACCGGCTGTCGGGCCTGGGCGAGACGGTGGTGCGGCTGGGCACGGTCGTTTCCGGGCAGGGCGTTGCCTACCGGGGACGGCTCGCGTGAAGCGGGTCGCCATCCTCGTCTCGGGGGGTGGGTCGAACATGCTGGCGCTGGCCGCCTCGATGACCGGGGACCATCCGGCGCGCCCCGTCCTCGTGCTGTCGAACGATCCCGCCGCAAGGGGCCTCGCGCGCGCGGCCGCGCTGGGCATCCCGGTGGCCGCGGTCGATCATCGCGCCTTCTCCGACCGCCCTGCGTTCGAGGCGGCGCTGATGGGGCCGCTGGCCGGGGCCGCGCCCGACATCCTCTGCCTCGCGGGATTCATGCGGATCCTGACGCCCGGCTTCGTCGCGCGCTTCGCGGGGCGGATGCTCAACATCCACCCGAGCCTGCTCCCCAGGTATCCTGGGCTCCGCACCCATGCCCGCGCGCTGGCGGCCGGCGACGCGGAGGCCGGCTGCACGGTCCACGAGGTGACGGCCGACCTCGATGCCGGCCCGATCCTCGGGCAGGCGCGGGTGCCGGTCCTGCCCGGCGACGACGAGGCGGCGCTGGCGGGCCGCGTCCTTGCGGCGGAGCACCGGCTTTATCCGGCAGTGCTGCGGCGCTTCGCGTCGGGCGACCGGACTCCGCTGCATCTCGAGGCCGCGGGTCTTCACATTGCCGCGCGGCGGCCCTAGAACGGGCGGGCGGGACGAAGCCCGCGCGGGCCGGAGGCCGAATGCGCACGATCACGACCACGGACGACCTCGCCGCCTTCTGCGCCGCCGCCAAAGCCCAGCCCTACGTCACCATCGACACCGAGTTCCTGCGCGAGCGGACCTACTGGTCGAAGCTCTGCCTGATCCAGATGGCGCTGCCCGGCGACGGCGAGGCGGTCCTCGTGGACCCGATCGAGGGCGAGGGGCTGTCGCTGGAGCCGCTCTACGATCTTCTGCGGCACCGGCCGACGGTGAAGGTCTTCCACGCCGCGCGGCAGGATCTGGAGATCTTCTGGGTCGAGGGGCGGACGCTCCCCGATCCCCTCTTCGACACGCAGGTCGCGGCGATGGTCTGCGGCTACGGCGAGCAGGTGGGCTACGAGACGCTGGCGAAGAAGATCGCCAAGGCCAGCCTCGACAAGACGAGCCGCTTCACCGACTGGTCGCGCCGCCCGCTGTCGGACGCGCAGAAGGAATACGCTCTGGCCGACGTGACGCACCTGCGGCCGGTCTACGAAAGCCTGTCCGCGCAGATCGAGCGCAGCGGCCGCCAGAAGTGGGTGGAGGAGGAGCTCGCGATCCTCACCGATCCCGCGACCTACACCGTCACGCCCGAGGATGCCTGGCTGCGGATCAAGACGCGCACCAGCTCCGCCCGCTTCCTCGCGGTGGTGAAGGAACTCGCGCGCTTCCGCGAGGCCTATGCGCAGGCCCACAACATCCCCCGCAGCCGGGTGATGAAGGACGACGCGCTGCTGGAACTCGCCTCGACCCGGCCCGCCAACGTGGAGGAGCTGAACCGCTCGCGCCTCCTGCTGCGCGAGGGGCGGCGGGGCGACATCGCGGACGGCATCCTCGCCGCCGTGAAGGCGGGGATGGAGATGCGGCCCGAGGACATGCCGAAGCCCGACACGCACCGCGACCAGCTTCAGGTCAACCCCGCGCTCGCCGACCTGCTGCGCGTGCTGCTGAAGGCCAAGTCCGAGAGCCTGGGCGTTGCCGCGCGGCTGATCGCGGCGGCCTCGGACCTCGACGCGATCGCGGCGGGGGAACGCGACCTGCCGACGCTGGCGGGCTGGCGGCGCGAGGCCTTCGGCGAGGACGCGCTGCGCCTGTGCCGGGGCGAGATCGCGCTGGGCGCGAAGGGCAGCGACGTGCGGATCGTGACGCTGACCGCCTAGCGGCGCGAGGCCAGCGCGTTCAGGCTGCCCTGCACGGTGATGCCCGACAGGCGCGCCAGTTGCGCGTCGGTCAGGAAGGTCGCGACCACGACCTGCCGCGACTGCGGGGTCGACACGCGCGCCGGCCCCGGCGGGGGGGCGAGCCGGAAGTCGTAGACCTGGACGCCGTCCTCGGCCAGGGGACGCGCGACCAGCTCGCCGTCCCAATGCCCCTGCGTCGGCGGCAGCCCCGTCGCGCGCAGGATCGCGCCCCCGGGCGCGGGATCGACCGTGACGTCCACAACCTGCGCGACGAGCGGGCGCGGGTCGGCCGCGACCTCGGGCGTCGCCGCGACCACCGCCGCCGGTGCCGGCCGGCCGAACCAGTTGAGAGGGTTGAGGCGCGAGTCGCGCACCGCCGCGCAGCCGGCGAGCGTCAGGGTCAGGGCCAGTCCGGCCAGAAGCGGTCGAGTCATCGGCGGTCCCCCGGCCCGTTCGCAGGCCCGCCCCTTGGCTATCCCATCGGCCCCGCTTTGAAAAGCCGCGGCCGACTGGACGCCGCGCCCGCCACATCCTAGGTGAGGGAGGCCCAACCGCAGGAACGCCCGTGGCCCGCCCCGCCTTCGAGGACATCGCCGAGACCTTCGCCTTCCTCGACGACTGGGAGGATCGCTACCGCCACGTGATCGAGCTGGGCCGCGCGATGCCGCCGCTCGACCCGGCGTTCAGGGTGCCCGCCTTCAAGGTCGACGGCTGCGCGAGCCAGGTCTGGATCCGCCCGCAGGTCGAGGGGCGCGGGAAGGGCGCGGTGCTGGATTTCCAGGGCGAGAGCGACGCGATGATCGTGCGCGGGCTGATCGCGATCCTGCACGCGCTCTATGCGGGCGAGACGGCGGACGGGGCGCTGCGCGTCGACGCCGCGCGCGAACTGGCGCGGCTGGGGCTGAACGACCATCTGTCGGCGCAGCGGTCGAACGGGGTGCGCGCGATGGTCGACCGCATCCGCCGGACGGCTGCCGAGGCCGCGGCCTAGGTGCGCTGCACGGTCACGCGGTCGGGGTAGAAGGCGAGATGGCCCCGGATCGCCTCGACGCCGGGCTTCGGGTCCTCGTAGCTCCAGACCGCGTCCGCGAGCGTGCCCCCGGGTACGGAGATCGAATAGTAGCTCGCCACCCCCTTGTGCGGGCAGGTCGTCTGCCGCGCGGTCCTGTCCAGCAGAGCCATCCCCATGTCCTCGCGCGGCACGTAGATCACGGGCGGGTGGCTGCCCTCGCGCAGCTCCAGCGCGCGGTCGGTCTCGCCGATGACGGCGCCGCCGGCGCGGACGACGTAGTGCCCGGCGGCGGGCGTGATGGTGATGGAATTGGCCATGCGGAACTCTCCCCCCGGATCGAGCGGGCAGCTTAGGGGCGGCGGCGCGGGCCGCCAAGACTAAAGCGGGGCCGTGGCGGAAACCAGCCAGTCGCGTGCGGCGGGCGACAGGCGCGGCGACAGGGCGGCCGCAACGCGCGCGTGGTAGGCGTCGAGCCATTCCCGCTCATCCGGCGACAGGCGATCCGCGCGGATCAGCCGGCGGTCGAAGGGGGCGAGCGTCAGCGTCTCGAAGGACAGGAGCGCGCGGCCGTCGACATGTGCCTCGGGGGGGCGCACGACGATCAGGTTCTCCAGCCTGATGCCGAAGGCCCCCTCGCGGTAGTAGCCGGGCTCGTTCGACAGGATCATGCCGGGGCGCAGGGGCACGTCCGACGCGCGGCTGATCCGCTGCGGCCCTTCGTGGACCGACAGGAACGCGCCCACCCCGTGCCCCGTGCCGTGGTCGAAATCCATCCCCGCGCGCCACAGGTGCGCGCGCGCCAGCGCATCGAGGTGGCAGCCGGCGACGCCTTCCGGGAACCGCGCGAGCGACAGCGCGATCAGCCCCTGCAGCACGCGGGTGTAGGCATCGCGCGCCCCGGGCCCCGGGTCGCCGATGGCGATGGTGCGGGTGATGTCGGTCGTGCCGTCGACGTACTGCCCGCCCGAGTCGATCAGAAGAAGGCTGTCGCGCTCCACAGGCCGGTTCGTGGCTTCGGTCACGCGGTAGTGCATGATCGCGCCGTTCGGCCCCGCCCCGGCGATCGTGTCGAACGACAGGTCGTGCAGGGCGTTGGTCGCGCGGCGGAAGCCTTCCAGCGCGGTGACGACCGCGATCTCGTCCAGCGTGCCCGGCGGCTGCGCATCGAGCCAGCACAGGAACTCCGCCACCGCCGCCCCGTCGCGAAGGTGCGCCTCGCGCATCCCCCCGACCTCGGCGGGCGTCTTGCAGGCCTTGGGCAGGCGGCAGGGGTCGTCGGCCCAGCGGATCGCCGTCCCTGCCGCCTCGAGCGCCTGCGCGACGGCGAGGGGGGCCGTGCGGCGGTCGACCTGGACCGGGCCGGCCAGGGTGGCCAGCGTGTCGGCGAAGGCCGCGGGGTCGCGCCGGTCCACGCGCTCGCCCAGATGGGCGCCCGTGGCGTCGTCGATCTTGGCGGCATCGGCGAAGAGCGTGACCCGCCCGTCGTCGTGCAGGATGGCGAAGGCATGGAGCACGGGGTTGCGGGGCACGTCCGCGCCCCGAACGTTGAGCAGCCAGCAGATCGAGTCGGGCAGCGTCAGCACGGCCGCGCGGCACCCCGCCTGCCGCAGCCCCTCGGCCAGACGCGCGCGCTTCGCGGCGGAGGATTCGCCCGCCAGCGCGTCGGGGTGCGGGAAGGCGCGGCCCAGCGGCGGCGCGGGCTGGTCGTGCCAGATCGCGTCGACCGCGTTGGGCGCAGGCCGCAGCGCGACGCCGCCGCCCGACAGCGCCGCCTCGAGCGCGTCGATCTCGTCCCGTGTGTGCAGCCAGGGATCGAAGCCGACCGCCCCCCCGGCCAGCCGCGCGCGGATCCAGTCGCCGGGCCTGGTCTCGGGCCAGGGGACGGGGGTGAAGCGGGCAAGATCGACCTGCCCCTTCACCTGCGTGCGGTAGCGCCCGTCCACGAAGATGCCCGCCGCATCCGGCAGGACGATGCAGGACCCGGCCGACCCGGTGAAGCCGGTCAGCCACTGCAGCCGCTCGTCGCGCGGGGCCACGTACTCGCCCTGGTGCGCGTCGGCGCGCGGGATCAGGAAGCCCGCCAGCCCCCGCGCCGCCAGTTCGGCGCGCAGCGCGGCCAGCCGCACGGGCCCCTGCGAGGGGTCGGCCGAAGCCTCGAAGGTCTGGAGCATCAGGCCACCCGCCGGATGCCCACGACGCGGGCGATCTTGCGCGGGTCGGTGTCGAACAGGCCCGCAAGCTGCTCGGTCATCGCCCCGGCAAGCTGGTCGACGTCGGTGATCGTCACGGCGCGGTCGTAGTAGCGCGTCACGTCGTGGCCGATGCCGATCGCGATCAATTCCACCGCGCGGCGGCGCTGGACCATCCCGATGACGTCGCGCAGGTGCTTCTCGAGGACGTTCGCGGGGTTGACCGACAGCGTCGAGTCGTCCACCGGCGCCCCGTCCGAGATGACCATGAGGATCTTGCGCGCCTCGCGCCGCGCGAGAAGGCGGCGGTGCGCCCATTCCAGCGCCTCGCCGTCGATGTTCTCCTTGAGAAGCCCCTCCTTCATCATCAGACCGAGGTTCTCGCGCGACCGCCGCCAGGGCGCGTCGGCCGACTTGTAGACGATGTGCCGCAGGTCGTTCAGGCGGCCGGGCTGTGCGGGACGTCCCGCCGCCAGCCATTTCTCGCGGCTCTGCCCGCCTTTCCAGGCGCGGGTGGTGAAGCCGAGGATCTCCACCTTGACCGAGCACCGCTCCAGCGTCCGCGCGAGGACGTCGGCGCAGATCGCGGCGATGCTGATCGGCCGCCCCCGCATCGAGCCGGAGTTGTCCAGAAGAAGCGTGACGCAGGTGTCGCGGAACTCGGTGTCCTTCTCGCGCTTGAAGGACAGCGGGGTCGTCGGGTTCGCCACCACGCGCGCAAGGCGGCCCGCGTCGAGCGTGCCCTCCTCCAGGTCGAACTCCCAGGCGCGGTTCTGCTGCGCCTGCAGGCGGCGCTGGAGCTTGTTCGCAAGGCGGCCGACCGCGCCCTTCAGGGGTTCGAGCTGCTGGTCGAGGTAGGCGCGCAGGCGCTCGAGCTCGGCCGGCTCGGCCAGGTCGGCGGCCTCCACCACCTCGTCGAAGTCGGTCAGGAAGACGGCGTAGTTCGGGTCGGCATCGGAATGGGGCGCGGGGGGCGGCGGCTCCAGCGGGGCGTCGCCCTCGGGAAGCTCGGCCTCGTCGCCCTCCTCCATCTCGGCCGCGTCGTCATCGGCGAGGCTCGCCTGGGCGGCGTCCTGCTGCTGCTCCTGGCTCCGGTCGGCGGAGGCCTCGGCCTCCTCCTCGTCGGCCTCCTCCTCGCCGGCGCTGTCCGGCTGGTCGGCGTCCTCCTCGGCGTCGTCGCCGCCGTCGTCCCCGTCGGGGCGGTCGGGGTCGTCGCCGAGCTGGTCGCCGTAGCCGAGATCGGCGATGACGCGGCGGGCCAGCCGCGCGAAGGCCGCCTGGTCGGCCAGCGCCGCGTCGAGGCCGCCGAGGCTTCCGCCCGCCTGGTCCTCGATCCGCGCGCGCCACAGGTCCATGACGTTCGCGGCCGAAGCGGGCATGGCGCGTCCCGTCGCGAGGTGCCGCACGAGGTAGCCCGCGGCGGCCGCAAGGCTCGCGTCCTCTGCCCGGGCGATCTGGCCGTAGCCCCGCCGGTCGGCCTCGTGCCCGATCTTCGCGTCGATGTTGCCGGCCGTGCCGGGCATCGACCGCGCGCCGACCGCCTCGCAGCGGGCCGTCTCCATCGCGTCGTAGATCTCGCGCGCGAGCGGGCCCGAGGGCGCATAGCGCGTGTCGGTCGCGTCGTCGTGGAACCGGCGCCGCAGCGCGAAGGCGTCGGCCGTGCCGCGCGCCAGAAGCACCTCGTCGCGCGTCATGCGGCGGCTGACCTGGGGCAGGCGGATGCCGTCCTTCGACATGCCGGGGGGGTCGACCGAGTAGCTGACGGCCATGTCGGGGTCGTCGGCCATCACGCGCGTGGCCTCGGCCAGAGCCTTCTTGAAGGGATCGGCGGGGTTGTCGGCGGGTCTTGACATGCCCGCGACTACATCACCGGCGCCGGGCAGGGGCAAGGGGCGGATCGACGCGCGGGCCATCGGTGCATCGGCGAACAGCGGCTGCGCGGCCGACGGGCTTGCCCGCCGGGCGGCCGGACGCATCTAGTGCCCGGACACAAGGACAGGAGTTCCGTCATGACCGACAAGCCGAGGATCGCCCTCATCATCGGATCGACCCGCGACGCGCGCTGGGCCGATGTGCCGGCGCAGTGGATGCTGAAGCAGATGCGGGCCCGCCCGGACCTTGAGGTGGAGCTCGTGGACCTGCGCGACTTCGACCTGCCGCTGTTCAACGAGCCCGCGTCGAACCGCTGGATGCCCTCCAGCGACCCGCGCGCGCTGGCGTGGCAGAAGAAGGTGGGCGAGTTCGACGGCTACGTCTTCGCGGTGGCCGAGTACAACCACTCGATCACCGGGGCGCTGAAGAACGCGCTCGACCAGTGCTACAACGAGTGGAACCGCAAGCCCGCCGGCGCCATCGCCTACGGCAGCATGGGGGCGGCCCGCGCGCTGGAGCATCTGCGCACCATCGCGGTGGAGCTTCAGATGGTGCCCACCTGGGGCGCCGTGCACATCGGCGGCGCGGACTTCTTCAGGATCCACCCGCTGGGGGGCAACCAGCCCATCGAGACGATCGAGGAGAACCTGCTTCCGGCGGCGGAGAAGCTGCTCGATGACGTGGTGTTCTGGGCGAACGCGGCGCGGAACGCGAAGGCGGCGCAAGCCGTCGGTGCGGCCTGATCGGCCGGCGGGCGGCCCCGGCCGCCCGCCGTCATCGCCGGTCGGCCGACGGTCTGGTCAGGTCGACCGGTTTCACCGCCGCGCCCGTTCGTCAGGATCCCGGCAGGGGTTGCGCAACGATGCCGCCGAACCGGGCCTCGGTCACGAGTGCGGGCCGTCCCCCGATCAGACATACCACCGATCCGACATCATGGTTTTCCGGGCGGACACCGGCTTCGTCGACCAGGGCCCAGGACAACCCGCCCGAAAGCCCGGCATTGAAGAACCGAAGCCGGCGCCCGCTGCCATCGGTCGCGGCGCCCAGACACGCGTCACAGAAGCGCCGGGGATACCGTGGGCTTGGCTCGATCCCCGCGCCGCAGCCCGGACAATGCTGCCCCCTCACCGCATCGCCATGCTCGCCGCACTCTCTGGCAGCTCCTCCGCGAAGCAGCGCTGGTAGAACTCCGCCACCGTCTGCCGCTCCAGCTCGTCGCACTTGTTGAGGAACGTGAGGCGGAACGCATACCCGACGTTGCGGAAGATCTCGGCGTTCTGGGCCCAGGTGATGACGGTGCGGGGGCTCATGACGGTGGAGAGGTCGCCGTTCATGAAGGCCGTGCGCGTCAGGTCGGCGACGGTCACCATCTGGTTGATGGTGCGGCGGCCCTGCGCGGTGTTGTAGTGCGGGGCCTTGGCCAGCACGATCGCAGCCTCGGCGTCGTGGCTGAGGTAGTTGAGAGTGGCGACGAGGCTCCAGCGGTCCATCTGCGCCTGGTTGATCTGCTGGACGCCGTGGTAGAGGCCCGTGGTGTCGCCGAGGCCCACCGTGTTCGACGTGGCGAACAGGCGGAAGCAGGGGTGGGGCGTGATGATCTCGTTCTGGTCCAGCAGCGTGAGCTTGCCGTCATGCTCCAGCACGCGCTGGATGACGAACATCACGTCGGGGCGGCCCGCGTCGTATTCGTCGAAGACGATGGCCACGGGATTGCGCAGCGCCCAGGGCAGGATGCCCTCGTGGAACTCGGTCACCTGCTTGCCGTCGCGCAGCTTGATCGCGTCCTTGCCGATCAGGTCGATCCGGCTGATGTGGCTGTCGAGGTTCACGCGCACGCAGGGCCAGTTGAGCCGCGCGGCCACCTGCTCGATGTGGGTGGACTTGCCGGTGCCATGATAGCCCTGAACCATGACGCGGCGGTTGTAGGCGAAGCCCGCCAGGATCGCGAGCGTGGTGTCGGCGTCGAACTTGTAGGTCGGGTCCACCTCGGGCACGCGGTCGCCGCGGGCCGCGAAGCCCTTGACCGTCATGTCGGTGTCGATCCCGAAGACATCGCGGACCGCGACCGTCTCGTCGGGTTTCTGGGCCGTATCCAGCATCGTGCCGTCCGTTCCTTGGCGCCGCCGGGGCGGGCCGTTCTCGTCTGCGGTTGTGGATCATAACGGGGGCGGCCGCAAGCGGCCCCGCCCGCGCGTTGCGGCGCTTCGGCGCAGCGGGCCGGGCGTCCGCCCGCCGCCGCTAGTCGCGGAAGTAGCGGCTGTCCTTGATCTGGTCCCAGGCCCAGACGACCTCCTGCAGGCGGCCCTCGTCGTCGCGGTTGCCGCCGTTCATGTCCGGGTGAAGGTCCTTCACCAGGCCCTTGTACTGCTTCCGGATTTCCGCCTTGGTCATGGTGTCGCGGGCGTCGAGGATCTCCAGCGCGCGACGTTCGGTCGGGGGCAGCTTGCGGGTCGCCCCGCCGGCGGGCGCGGGGCCGGGGTTCTGCGTGGCCTTCTCGCCCAGGATCTGCATGGGGTCGTCGACGCCCAGCCGCGCCCAGGCGCGCCCCTCGTCGGGCCGGCGGGCGAAGGGCTGGGTCTCGCGCCCCCAGAGCCGGTCCTTCTCGAGGAACTTCTGGAAGTCCTCGTCGGTCTGGCCCTGGAAGAAGTTCCACTTCAGGTTGTACTCGCGGACGTGGTCCCGGCAGAACCAGAAGTAGTCGTCGAGCTGGTCGGGCGACTTCGGCGCGCGGTAGACGCCCGCCTCCTTGCAGCCGGGATAGTCGCAGGCCCGCGTCGACGTCTCGAACGCCCCCGACATCCCGCGGCGCGTCGTCCGGCGGCGCTTCTTGTCGGCCGACACGCGGATGTCGAACTCGAAGGGGGGCTTGGCCATGTCATGCCTTTCCGACTCGGGCGGCAGAGTTTAGTCGATGCCCCGGGGGATAGAAGGGGTACCGGGAAAAATGCCGATCGCCGACGAGATCGCCGCGCGGCTGACCGCCGCCTTCGCGCCCGACGAGCTGTCGGTCGCCAACGACAGCCACCGCCACGCGGGCCATGCGGGCGACGACGGATCGGGCGAAAGCCACTTCGCGATCCGCATCCGCGCGGCGGCGCTGGCCCGGATGGGCCGCGTCGCCCGGCACCGCGCGATCCACGCGGCGCTGGGGGACGTCAACGCCCGCGTGCACGCCATCGCGATCGACGCGGGCTAGGCCCCGGCCTTGGCCGCCAGCCGCGCGGCGTGAAGGATCGGCTCGGTGTAGCCCGAAGGCTGGGCTGCGCCCTCGAGTACCAGCGCGCAGGCGGCGCGGAAGGCCGGGCCGTCGAACCCGGGGGCCATGGGGCGGTAGGCGGGGTCGCCCGCGTTCTGGCGGTCGACCACCGCCGCCATGCGGCGCATCGTCTCCGTCACCTGTGCATGGGTCACCACGCCATGCCGCAGCCAGTTGGCGATCCCCTGCGCGCTGATGCGGCAGGTCGCGCGGTCCTCCATCAGCGCCACGTCGTCGATGTCGGGCACCTTGGAGCAGCCGATCCCCTGGTCCACCCAGCGCACGACATAGCCGAGGATGCCCTGCGCGTTGTTGTCGAGCTCGGCCTGGACCGCCGCCGGCGACCAGTTGACGCGGTCCGCAAGGGGCAGGGCGAGCAGGTCGCCCAGCGCCGCGCGCCGCCCCCCCGCCGCGATCGCCCGCTGCCGCGCGGCCACGTCGACCCGGTGGTAGTGCGTCGCGTGCAGCACGGCGGCGGTGGGCGAGGGGACCCAGGCGCAGCTTGCGCCCGCTTCGGGGTGTGCGATCTTTTCCTTCAGCATCGCGGCCATGCGGTCGGGAGCGGCCCACATGCCCTTGCCCACCTGCGCGCGGCCCGCGAAGCCGCAGGCGAGCGCCGTGTCCACGTTCCCGTCCTCGTAGGCGCGGATCCATCGGCTGTCCCGCATCGCCGCCTTGCGGACCATCGGCCCCGCCGCCATCCCGGTGTGGATCTCGTCGCCGGTGCGGTCGAGGAAGCCCGTGTTGACGAAGGCGATGCGGTCCGCCGCGGCGCGGATGCATTCCTTGAGGTTCGCGCTCGTCCGCCGTTCCTCGTCCATGAGGCCAAGCTTCACAGTCCCCGCGGGCAGGTCCAGCGCCGTCTCGACCCGGTCGAGGATCGCGCAGGCGAAGGCGACCTCGTCCGGCCCGTGCATCTTCGGCTTGACGAGGTAGACCGACCCCGTGGCGGAGTTGCGCGGCCCCTCGGCCCGCCGCAGGTCGTGGAGCGCGCAGAGCACGGTCACGAAGGCGTCGAGGATCCCCTCGAAGACCTCGCGCCCCTCGGCGTCGAGGACCGCCGGAGTGCGCATCAGGTGGCCCACGGTCCGCACCATCAGCAGCGCGCGCGCGCGGGGGACCAGCCCCCGGCCGCCGGGCGCGGCGTAGGGGCCGGGGTCGGGGTTCAGGCGGCGCGTGACCGTCCCCGCGCCCTTGCGGAACGTCTCCGCGAGGTCGCCGCGCATCAGGCCGAGCCAGGTCGAGTAGGCCAGCGCCTTGTCCGCCCCGTCGACGCAGGCGACCGAATCCTCCAGGTCGACGATGGTGGACAGCGCCGCCTCCACCCGCACGTCCGACAGCCCCATCGGGTCGGTCGCGCCCACGGGCGTGCGGCGGTCCGTCAACAGTTCGATCAGCAGGCCGTTGGCGCGGAGGAAGACCTGCACCTCGGCCAGGTCGTCCGTCTTCCACCCCGCGAGCTGGTCCGGTTCCGCAAGGCCCGTCCGGTGGTGCCCGCCCGGCCCCGTCGCGGCGACCAGTCGGCCATCCTCCACCGCAAGGCCCGTCGCCTCGGTCCAGGACGCGCCGGCGAGCGGGGCCGCGGCGTCGAGGTGGCGCTTGACCCAGGCCGCGACCGCCGCCCCCCGCGCCGGATCGTAGGAACCGGGCGGCGGGGCATCCCCCATCGCGTCGGTGCCGTAGAGCGCGTCGTAGAGCGAGCCCCAGCGCGCATTGGCGGCGTTGAGCGCGAAGCGCGCGTTGGTCGCGGGCACCACGAGCTGCGGCCCGGCGAGCGCCGCGACTTCGGGATCGGTCGGGCCGGTCGCGATCGTGAAGTCGGGTCCCTCGGGCACCAGGTAGCCGATCGCGCGCAGGAACGCCTCCTCCGCCGCGGGATCCTGCGGCTGCCCGCGCCGCTCCGCATGGCGGGCGTCGATCCGTGCCTGCAGCGCGGCGCGGCGGGCGAGCAGCGCCTCGTTCCGGGGCGAGAGCGCGCGCAGGGCCTCGGCCAGCGCCGCCCAGAACCGGTCCGGGTCCACGCGGCTGCCCGGCAGCGCCCGGCCGTCGACGAAGGCGGCGAGGCGGGCGTCGACGGCAAGGCCGTGGCGGTCGGTGCGAAGGGTCACGGCGGTCTCCGGCTGCGGTGTCGGCCGGGACGCTAGCGCCTGCGGCCGGGCGCCACAACCGGCGCGGGGGCACCCGCCTTCGGCCGCCGGTCCCGGCAGCGGTCGGAGCAGTAGCGCACCTCGTCCCAGACGCGCGCCCATTTCCTGCGCCAGGCGAAGGGCCGCCCGCAGGTGGCGCAGGTCTTGGTCGGCAGGTCGCCCTTGCGGATCATGGGCGGCCTGCCAGCCCGAGGTCGAGTTGCCGCGCCGAACCCCCCGACCGCGCGGCCCGCGTCGCGGCGACCGGGTCGACCAGCGGCTCGGGGTAGTGCCGTCCGAGGAACGACCGCGCCCCGTCCCAGCGCCAGGGCCGGTGCAGGGCGCCGCCGTCGGGCAGCCGCCTCAGTTCCGGCACCCAGGCGCGGATCATCGCCCCGGCGGGGTCCATCGCCAGCCCCTCGGCCACCGGATCGGGGATGCGGGGACGGCGACCGCCCGCGCCCGGTGCCGACCCGCGCGCGAGAGGGCCAAGCAGGCGCGGATCGTGATCGGTGCTCATCGCCCCAAGATGGGCCGCGGCCTCGCGCCAGTCCAGCCCGAGATGGTGGACCGCGACCGCCAGCACGAGGGCGCGCGCCCGGTCGGGCAGCCACCCCGTCGCCGCGAGATAGCGCAGGCAGGCATCGACGAAGGGCAGCCCGGTCTCCCCCGCGCGCCACGCGCCCAGCCGCCCCGTGGGGGCGGGCCCGGGGGGCGGCACCGCCTCCGCCGCGGCGCGCAAAAGGACCGCCCGCCGGCCGAGCCCTTGCAGAAGGCCGCGCCCGGGCCGGCGATCCGGGGGCGCCCCGGCCTGCGCGGCCCGGACGGCCGCCGCGACCTCGGCCGCCGAGAGCACCCCCTGCGCGAGGTAGGGCGACAGGCGCGAGGCCGCGCGTTCGGCCCGGGCAAAGAGCGGCGAGGGGCCGGCCGGTCGCCGGCCGAGATGCGTCTCCAGCGTGGACAGGGCGCGCGTCCGGCCGCCGGCCTGGCGATGGGGGCAGGGGTCGGGCGCAAGGCCGAGGCCGCGCGCCGTGGGGATCGGGCCGGGTTCGACCCCCGGCACCCGCGCGAAGGGCAGGGGCGCGGGCAGGGCTGCATCGTCGGTTCGATGGACCTCCAGCCCGAGGCGCGCGGCGAGGTCGGTGAGGCCCGCGGTCGCCGGGGACCGGTGCACCAGATGCCGGCATCGGTGCTGCAGGGCCATCCGCTCCAGCACCGGCAGGCTCCGGCCGGCGCGGACGACCAGCGGCGCTCCGAGCGCCGCGAGGTTCTCGCGCAGCCCGGCGAGCGTTTCGGCAACGAACTGCCACTGCCGGCCCGACAGGACGCGGTCGGCATCCGCGACGTAGAGCGGCAGCACCGGGCCGAGCGTCCGGGCGAGCGCCAGGGCCGCGTTGTCCTCGACGCGGAGGTCGGCCGTGAACCAAAGAAGAACAGTCATAGCGCCGGTCTACCACGCCGGCCGCCGCCGTCCAGCCGGCGAGGGCGTCAGTCCGCGGGCGCCGGGCTCTCCGACGAGGCGGGCGGGATCGGGGCCACGGGCGTGATGCCGCTGTCGGCGGGCGCGCGCGCGACCGGCGGCTCGGCCGCCGCCTCGGTGTCGACCGCCTCGGGCGCGGTGCCGCCGTTGGCCGAGGGATCGGCCGACGTTCCCTCGGGCAGCGCGCCGCCCGCGCCGCCGGCCTCGGCCGCGGTCGACCCGCCCGCCGCCTGACCCGTGCCGCCGATGGTCGCGCCGGTGTCCTCGGGGGGCCGGCCTTCGTCGGCCGTCCAGGTCAGGAGGGCGAACAGGATGATCGCGACGAACGTCAGGACGGCGAGGATTCCGATCAGCGGGCCGCGGTGACGTCGGCGCGCCTTCTCGAGATCGGGTTCGGATGCGGACATGGCGAGGCCCCCGGCGGTGGCGGTTGAAGCGCCCCTGGTCAGGGACTACGCTTTCCGAACGCCGCGACCCCGCCGGGGTTCCGCCGGACGACGAAGGAAGCCTCATGCCCGCCGACACGATCGAGACCGTCGACGCCCCGCGCACCGTCCATCTCGCAGACTACCGCCCCTACAGCCACCGGGTCGACGGGGTGGAGCTGACCGTCCGCCTGTCGCCCGACGCGACGCGGGTGCGCGCGCGGCTGCGCCTGTCGCCCGACCCGGCGCGGGGCGGCGGGCAGGACCTGCGGCTCGACGGCGAGCATCTGCGCCTGATCGCCTGCGCGCTCGACGGGCGGCCGCTCGACGTGGCGCCCGACCCGCGCGGGCTGACGATCCCCGCCACGATGCTGCCGGACGCGCCCTTCGTCCTCGAGACCGAGGTGGAGATCGACCCCGCCGCCAACACCGCGCTGGAGGGGCTTTATCTCTCGAACGGGGTCTACTGCACGCAGTGCGAGGCCGAGGGCTTCCGCCGCATCACCTTCTATCCCGACCGCCCCGACGTGATGGCGCGCTTCCGCGTGCGGATCGAGGGCGACGCCCCGGTGCTTCTGTCGAACGGCAATCCGGTGGCGCGCGGCCCCGGCTGGGCCGAGTGGGACGACCCCTGGCCGAAGCCCGCCTATCTCTTCGCGCTGGTCGCGGGCGACCTCGTCGCGCAGCGCGAGACCTTCACCACCGCCTCGGGCCGCCGGGTCGACCTGAACATCTGGGTGCGCCCCGCCGACGCCGGCCGCAGCGCCTACGCGATGGACAGCCTGATCCGCGCGATGCGCTGGGACGAGCAGGTCTACGGGCGCGAATACGACCTCGACGTCTTCAACATCGTCGCGGTCGACGACTTCAACATGGGCGCGATGGAGAACAAGGGCCTGAACGTCTTCAACGCGCGCTACGTCCTCGCCAGCCCCGCCACGGCGACCGACGACGACTTCGCGCGGATCGAGGCGATCGTCGCGCACGAATACTTCCACAACTGGACCGGCAACCGGATCACCTGCCGCGACTGGTTCCAGCTTTGCCTGAAGGAGGGGCTGACCGTCTTCCGCGACCAGGAGTTCACGGGCGACATGCGCAGCCGTGCCGTGAAGCGGATCGAGGATGTGCTGACGCTGCGCGCCCGCCAGTTCCGCGAGGACGACGGCCCGCTGGCCCACCCGGTCCGGCCCGAGAGCTTCGTCGAGATCAACAACTTCTACACGGCCACCGTCTACGAGAAGGGGGCCGAGGTCATCCGCATGCTGAGGACGCTGGTGGGCGACGGGAACTATGCCCGCGCGCTCGACCTCTACTTCGCGCGCCACGACGGACGGGCGGCGACGATCGAGGACTGGCTTGCCGTGTTCGAGGATGTGACGGGCCGCGATCTTTCGCAGTTCGCCCGCTGGTACGCCGAGGCGGGCACCCCCCGCGTCGCCGTGACCGAGGACTGGGACGAGGGCACCGGCACCTACGGCCTGACGCTGGCGCAGACGAACCCGCCCACGCCCGGCCAGCCCGTCAAGCGCGACAAGGTCATCCCTGTCGCGGTTGGCCTTCTGAACCCCAACGGCGACGAGGTCGTGCCCACCCGGGTGCTCGAGCTGACCGGGGCGCGCCAGCGGTTCGCCTTTCCGGGCCTCGCCGCGCGCCCCGTCCCCTCGATCCTCCGCGGGTTCTCGGCCCCGGTCATCCTCGAGCGCGACGTCCCCTCCGAAGAGCGCGCCTTCCTTCTCGCGCACGACACCGACCCCTTCAACCGGTGGGAGGCGGGGCGCGCGCTCGCCAAGGACATCCTGTCGCGCATGGTGACCGAGGGGGCGGCGCCCGGCCCGGACTGGCTCGACGCCATGGCGCGCGTCCTGCGCGACGAGGGCGCGGACCCGGCCTTCCGCGCGCTGGTGCTGCGCCTGCCCGCCGAGGACGACATGGCGCAGACGCTGCACGCGGCGGGCCGCGTGCCCGATCCGCAGGCGATCCATGCGGCGCGGCGGCGCCTGGCCGACGCGCTGGCGCGGCATCTCGCGGCCGACCTGCCCGCCGTCTTCGAGCGGCTGGCCGAGCCTGGCCCCTTCACCCCGGACGCGCGGTCGGCCGGGCGGCGCGCGCTGCGGCTGGCGGTCCTCGGGCTGCTCACCCGCATCGACGACGGGCGCACCGCCCGCGCGGCCTTTGCCGCCGCCGACACCATGACGGAGGAACTCGGCGCGCTCGGCTGCCTGCTGGAGGCCGGCGGGGGCGAGGAGGCTCTGGCGCGGTTCGAGGCGCGCTGGTCGGGCGACCGGCTGGTGATGGACAAGTGGTTCGCGCTGCAGGTCACGCTCGCCGCGCCCGGCGACTGCGCCGCGACCGCCGAGCGGCTGACGCGGCATCCCGCCTTCGACCTGCGCAACCCCAACCGCTTCCGGTCGGTCCTCGGGGCGCTCGGCACGAACCACGCGGGCTTCCACCACGCCAGCGGCGCCGCCTACCGGCTTCTGGCCGACTGGCTGATCCGGCTCGACCCCCTGAACCCGCAGACGGCGGCGCGGATGTCGACGGCCTTCGAGACCTGGGGGCGCTACGACGCCGACCGGCAGGGGATGATCCGCGCCGCGCTGGAGCGGATCCGCGCCGCGCCGGGCCTGTCGCCCGACCTTGCCGAGATGGCCGACCGGATGCTCGGCGCCTAGCTCCGGCAGTAGTCCTGCACGGCCGTCCAGGCGGCCATCTCGGCGCGCTTCTGGCTGCTGCGGAAGGGGCCCCAGTCGCGGCCCAAGCCGGCGCGGCCGTCGCCCGCGACGGCGCGGTCGCGCGCCACGTTGACCGAGGCGATCTCGATCGCGCAGGCGAGGTTCGCCCCGCCGTCCTTCAGCGCGCCGGCGCTGGTGGCCGAGCAGCCGTACTGCCGCGCGGTCGCGGGCGCGATCTGCAGCAGGCCGAACCATCGGCCGCCGCCGCCCACGGCCGCCGGATTCCACGTGCTTTCGTGCTTGGCCACCGCCGACAGCAGGCCCGCCCAGAAGGCGCGGCGATCCTCGACGCTTGCCTGCGGATAGTCGGGGCACCAGGCCGCGATGTCGCGCGGCACCACCTGCGTGAGCTTGTCGTCCTCGGCGGCGACGGCCTGAAGGGCGGTCGCGGTCCAGTCGGCGGCCCCGGGGCGGCCGTCCCACAGCATCCGCGGCGCGGGCTCGACGACGCCGGACTGCGCGCGGGCCAGATCGGTGCAGGCCATCAGCGGCAGCGTCGCCAGCGCGGCCAGAGCCGCCTTCACCCGCCCGCTGCGCAACCCGCGCCCCCGATCCGCATCCGTCATCCGCCCCTGCCCCGTGTCGCATGCGGTCCCGGCCGCACGGTCCGGGTCTAGCGGCGGCGGCGGCGGGGCCGCAACCCGCAACGGCCCGCTTGGGCGGAAATCCGCCCGGCCGCGCTTGCGGGCCGGCAGGGCGCTGCCTAGAAGACGGGGGTCCATGGAGGTTCCCGATGCCCGATCCCGCCTTCGCCGCGCCGAGGCCCCGCGTCCTGTCGGGCGCCACGGGCGACTGGGAACTGGTCATCGGCATGGAGATCCACGCTCAGGTCGCGAGCGAGGCCAAGCTTTTCTCGGGCGCCTCGACCGCCGTGGGGGCCGAGCCGAACAGCAACGTCAGCTTCGTCGATGCCGCGATGCCGGGCATGCTGCCCGTCATCAACGCGTTCTGCGTGGAACAGGCGGTGCGCACCGGCCTCGGGCTCCGGGCGCGGATCAACCTGGTCTCGGCCTTCGACCGCAAGAACTACTTCTACCCCGACCTGCCGCAGGGCTACCAGATCAGCCAGCTTTACGCGCCGATCGTCGGCGAGGGCGAGGTGATCGTCGGCATGGGCCCCGGGGTCGCCCGCCGCGTGCGGATCGAGCGCATCCATCTGGAGCAGGACGCGGGCAAGTCGATCCACGACATGGACCCCGCGCTGTCCTTCGTCGACTTCAACCGCACCGGCGTCGCCCTGATGGAGATCGTGAGCCGCCCCGACATCCGCGGCCCCGAGGAGGCGGCGGCCTACGTCGCCAAGCTGCGCCAGATCCTGCGCTATCTCGGCACCTGCGACGGCAACATGCAGAACGGCAACCTGCGCGCCGACGTCAACGTGAGCGTCTGCCGCCCCGGCGCCTACGAGCGCTATCAGGCGACGCAGGACTTCGGCCACCTCGGCACGCGGTGCGAGATCAAGAACATGAACTCGATGCGCTTCATCCAGATGGCCGTGGAGGCCGAGGCGCGCCGCCAGATCGCGATCCTCGAGGACGGGGGCGCGGTCGTGCAGGAGACGCGGCTCTACGACCCCGACCGCAACGAGACGCGGTCGATGCGGTCGAAGGAGGAGGCGCACGACTACCGCTACTTCCCCGACCCCGACCTTCTGCCGCTGGAGATCGACGAGGCCTGGGTCGAGGGCATCAGGGCGTCGATGCCCGAGTTGCCGGATGCCAAGAAGGCGCGCTTCATGGCCGACTTCGGCCTGACCGACTACGACGCGGGGGTGCTGACGGCCGAACGCGACGCGGCCGCCTACTTCGAGGCGGTGGCCCGGGGACGCGACGGCAAGCAGGCCGCGAACTGGGTCATCAACGAGCTGTTCGGGCGGCTGAACAGGCAGGGCCTCGGCATCGCCGCAAGTCCCGTGTCCGCGGCGCAACTGGGCGGCGTGCTCGACCTTCTGGCCTCGGGCGAGGTCTCGGGGAAGATGGCCAAGGACCTGTTCGAGATCCTCTGGACCGAAGGCGGCGATCCGGCGGAGGTCGCGGCCGCACGCGGGATGCGGCAGGTGACCGACGGGGGCGCGATCGAGGCGGCGGTGGATGCGGTCATCGCCGCCAACCCCGACCAGGTGGCGAAGGCGCGCGCGAACCCCAAGCTCGCCGGCTGGTTCACGGGTCAGGTGATCAAGGCCACGGGGGGCAAGGCCAACCCGGCTGCGGTCAGCGCGCTGGTGGCGGCAAGGCTGGGGCTCTAGGCCGGCGGGCCGCGGAAAAGGAAGGGGCCGGTCCTTCGACCGGCCCCCGTTCGGTTCGCGTCGGTCCGGTCAGGCCGCCTTGCGGCGCTTGACCAGCGCGAGCCCGCCGAGGCCCGCGAGCAGCATGAAGCCGGCCGCCGGCAGCGGGATCGGCGCCACGTCCATGCGGACCACCATGTCGTCGTGGTTGTCGTTCGGGCCGGCGCCGCCGTCATCGAAGAACAGCCAGACCGACTTGCCGGTGCGGCCCGTGGGGTTGCCCGCGATCGATGCGAAGAAGGTGACTCCGGTCGTGTCGTTCTCGCCGTTCTTGACGGTGGTCGGGGGCGTGGGCGACGCGCCGCCGCCTCCGTTCGTGCTGAACGAGAACTGCGCGAGGCCCGCGCCCATGATCTCCATGTACGACTCGAAGCCCGAGACGCTCCAGGTGTTGTTGGGCTGCGACTTGTTGCTGAACGAGCCGGTGGCCGTGTTGAAGGTGTTCTTCCACGACGCCTCGGTGCCGAAGTAGGAGAAGGTCACCTTCGCCGGGCCGGCCAGCCGGATGGCGGCGTTGTAGAAGCCGTCGAGCGAATTGGTGCCGAACAGCGGCATCAGCGCGTCGTTCTTGGCCTTGCCGCCCGGAATGGTCCCGGCGGTCCCGCCGTCGATGGACAGAGTCGCGGCGCTGGCTGCCCCCGCCATGAGGGTGATCGCCAAAGCGATACCCGACAGTGCCTCTTTCAAAGCCATTGTATCCTCCAAAAAATCGCTCATGCCGGGTGTACGGGCCGGCGAAAAACAGCTTAGTGAAAACGCAACATCAAAAGAACTTGAAAATGCCGCAATCAACCGAAGCGTGCATAGATAATTTTGATTCGCGACCCGGTGGTGGGAACGGTGGCCAAGCGAACTTCCGCCTGTCGAAAATAAGCAGATCGGCGGCCTTTTGTTTCCCGTTGGTTCCCAGGCGTCAGGCTGCGTCAGTCCGCCGCGGTGCCGGCGACCGCGAATCATCGCGGCGCCGTGATACCGGGTTCCGGCATCTTGGCCTTCGCGGGCGGCCGGTCTAGGGTCGCCGCGCCGGCCGGGGCCGCCGGTCCGTCCCTGGGGTGCGCGGATGCAACGCTACGAATACCGGGTCATGCCGTCGCCGCGGAAGGGCGAGAAGGCGAAGACCGCGAAGACCGTGCCGGACCGGTTCGCGGTGGCGCTGACCGCGCTGATGAACCGGATGGGAGCGGAGGGTTGGGAATACCTGCGCGCCGACACGCTGCCCTGCGAGGAGCGGGTGGGGTTCACCGGGCGGTCGACCACCTTCCAGACCATGCTCGTCTTCCGCCGCGCGCTGGCTGCGGCCGAGCCGGCGGGCCGGGCCGAGGTCCCCGTTCCGCGCCCCGCCGACCCGGTTCCCGTCGCCCCGCGCCTCGGTACCGCCGAGGGAGCGCCCGGGTCCGCGCCGGCGCTGGGGCCGGCCGCGTCGGTTCCGCCCCCGGCACCGGCCGCGCGCCCCGCGTCAGGCGGCGCGGGCTGAGGCGAGCGCCCGCGGCAGGGCGTCGGCGAAGGCCGCCAGCGCGTCGTCCGGTGCCAGCGTGACGCGGATGCAGCGGTCGAGCGGGGCGACCCCCGGCATCCGCACGAAGACGCCCTCTGCCGTCAGCCCTGCCAGCACGCGGCGCGCGAAGGCGCCGTCGCGCCCGCAGTCGATGGCCGTGAAGTTCGTGGCCGAGGGCAGGGGTTCCAGCCCGTTCGCCCGCGCGATCCGCGCCACGCCCGCCCGCGCCGCCTCGACCGCGCGGCGCACCGCGGCCGGCCAGTCCGCGTCGCCCAGCGCCGCCAGGGCACCCGCCTGCGCCACGCGGCCGAGGCCGAAATGGTTGCGCACCCGGTCGAAGGCGCCGATCAGCGCCGGCGCGCCCAGCGCATAGCCGACCCGCAGGCCCGCGAGCCCATGGGCCTTCGAAAAGGTGCGCAGCCGGATCACCCGGGGATCGGCGGGGTCGATCCGCGGCGCGGTGCCGGGCGGGGCGAGGTCGACGTAGGCCTCGTCCAGCACCAGCAGCGTGCCCCCGGGCAGGCCGTCCACCATCGCCTCGACCACCGCGCCCGGATGGTGGCTGCCCATCGGGTTGTCGGGATTCGCCAGATAGACCAGCCGCGCATCTGCCTCGCGCGCGGCATCCAGCAGCGCCTGCGGATCCTCGTGATCGCCGCGATAGGGCACGCGGACCAGCCGCGCCCCGAAGCCCGCGACATGGAAGGCGAAGGTCGGGTAGGCCCCGGCGGAGGTGACGACCGTGTCGCCCGGCCCTGCGGTCAGCCGCACCAGGGTGCCCAGCAGCCCGTCGATCCCCTCTCCCGCCGCGACGTGATCCGCCGTGGTCCCGTGACGGGCGGCGATGGCCTGCCGCAGGTCGAAGCACTCCGGGTCGCCGTACATCCAGGCGTCTTGCGCCGCCGCCCGCATCGCCTCGACCGCACGGGGCGAGGGGCCGAAGCCGCTCTCGTTCGCGCCGAGCCGCGCGGCGAAGGGGATGCCCGACGCCCGCTCCAGCGCCTCGGGCCCGGTGAAGGGCACCGTGGCGGGCAGCGACCCGGCAAGCGGGGTAAGGCGGGTCACGCCATCTCCGCCAGCCGGGCCAGCGCGGCTTCCAGCTTCCCGGCCTCGTCCGCCTTCTGCTCCAGCAGGGTGCGCGCCTCGTCCACCACCGCCTCGGGGGCGGAGGCGACGAAGGCGGGGTTCCCCAGCCGCCCGCGCAGGCCCGCCATGTCCTTCCCGAGCTTCGCGATGGTCTTCTCCAGCCGCGCGCGCTCCTCGGCGATGTCGATGATGCCGGCCAGCGGGATGGCGAAGGTCGCCCCCTCCACCGCGACGGTCAGCGCGCCCCTGGGGGCGGCGGGGGCGTCGGTCAGGCTCTCGATCCGCGCCAGCCGCCGGATCAGCGGGGCGTTCCGGTCCCAGGCCGCGCGCGCCGCGTCGTCCATCGCCAGCGCCAGCATGTCGAGCTTCAGGCCGACCGGCACGTGCATCTGCGCGCGGGCCGACCGGATCTCCTCGATCAGGGCGACGGTCCAGCCCATCTCCGCCTCCGCCGCGGCATCGCCGAGATCGGCGTAGGCGGGCCAGTCGGTGTGGACGAGCATCGTCCCGCGCCGCCCCGTCGTGGCCCAGAGCTCCTCGGTGATGAAGGGCATCATCGGATGCAGGAGGATCATGCACTGGTCGAGCACCCAGGCCATGACGGCGCGGGTCTCCGCCGCCTCGGGCCCGTCGAAGAGGGGCTTTGCGAACTCCACGTACCAGTCGCAGACGCGGCCCCAGACGAAGGCGTAGAGCGCGTTCGCCGCCTCGTCGAAGCGGTAGCGGGCCAGCGCCTCGTCGACGGCGCGCAGGGTCTTCGCGGTCTCGGCCACGATCCAGCGGTTCGCGGTGGCGGTGGCGGGGGGCGGGGCGCTTTGCGTGGCGTGCCCCTCCCACACCCCGTTCATCTCCGCGAAGCGGCAGGCGTTCCAGAGCTTCGTGCCGAAGTTCCGGTACCCCGCGATCCGCGCGGTCGACAGCTTCAGGTCGCGCCCCATCGCGGCCATCGCGGTCAGCGTGAAGCGCACGGCGTCCGCCCCGTATTCGTCGATGAGGTCGATGGGGTCGAGGACATTGCCCAAGGATTTGGACATCTTCTTGCCCTTCTCGTCGCGGACGAGGGCGTGGACGTAGACGTCGCGGAACGGGACCTGCCCCGTCACCTCCAGCTGCATCATCATCATCCGGGCGACCCAGAAGAAGATGATGTCGAACCCGGTGACGAGGGTGGAGGTGGGGAAGTAGCGCCTCAGTTCGGCCGTGTCCTCGGGCCAGCCGAGCGTGCCGATGGGCCAGAGGCCGGAGGAGAACCAGGTGTCGAGGACGTCGGGGTCGCGGTAAAGTTCGATCTCCAGCCCATCATCGGACAGCGTTGCATGGTTTGCCGTCCGGGCCGGGCGCCCAATTTGCAAATCTTCGACGGTCGGTGCCGGTGGTTCTTTGAACTCAGTGAAGCGGATGACCGGTCGCGCGACATAGCGCCCGTAATGGGACAGGGCCAAATCTTTGGCCGCGTCTTCGTTGGGCGCGCAAAACGCAATGCGCGGACCGATTTCAGCAAATCCCTGCGGGCTCTCGACCTTCGGCCCATACCAAACCGGCACCCGGTGCCCCCACCAGAGCTGGCGGCTGATGCACCAGGGCTCGATGTTCTCCAGCCAGTTGAAATAGACCTTCTCGTGCTGCTCGGGCAGGATCCGCGTCCGGCCGTCGCGCACGGCGTCGATGGCGGGCTGGACGATGCGGGCGGTGTCGACGAACCACTGGTCGGTCAGCATCGGCTCGATCACGACCTTCGACCGGTCGCCGTGGGGCTGCTGGATCGCCTTCGGCTCCACCAGCGGCACCAGAAGCGCCTCGGGCGGGGTGCCGCCTTCCTCGTAGCTGTCGGTGGGCATCCCGTCCTGCGCGCCCGAGGCGGGCGGGGCGGAGGCGGCGGAGGCGCGGCCGAGGCGCGGGTCGCTGGCGGGGACCATGACCGCCAGCCCTTCGGCGGTGATCGCGTCGACCACGCGCCTGCGCGCCTCGTAGCGGTCCAGCCCGCGCAACTCGTCGGGCACGAGGTTCAGCGCATCGACCTGCGCCTCGTCCGGCGTCACGGGCTGCTCGGCGAAGCCGGGCTGGACGTAGCCCTTGCGGATCAGCCAGCCGCGCGCGGCGGCCTGCGCCTGCGCCGCAGCCTCGGCATAGGGCGCGCCGTCGTCGCGCATCCGGGCCTTCGTATCCATCAGCCGGTAGCAGGGGATGCCGTTCCGCTGCGCCACGCCGTAGTCGTTGAAGTCGTGCGCGCCGGTGATCTTCACCGCGCCCGACCCGAAGGCGGGGTCTGGGTAGTCGTCGGTGATGATCGGGATCAGGCGGCGGCTGCCCTTCGGCCCCACCGGAATCTCGCACAGCATCCCCACGATGGCGGCGTAGCGCTCGTCCGACGGATGCACCGCCACCGCGCCGTCGCCCAGCATCGTCTCGGGCCGGGTGGTGGCGATGCCGATGTAGTCGCGCACCTCCCGCAGCACCTCGCGCCCCTCGGCGTCGCGCTCGACGTGCTCGTAGGTGGCCCCGCCCGCCAGCGGATATTTGAAGTGCCACATGTGCCCCGCGACCTCGACCGGCTCGACCTCGAGGTCGGAGATCGCCGTCTCGAAATGCGGGTCCCAGTTCACGAGGCGCTTGCCGCGGTAGATGATGCCCTTGTTGTAAAGATCGACGAAGACGCGGATCACCGCGTCGTGGAAGTTGCCCCCTTCGCCCTCGGGTGCGCCGGGGGCGCCGGACATGGTGAAGGCCTCGCGGTCCCAGTCGCACGACGCCCCCAGCCGCTGAAGCTGGCCGATGATGTTGCCGCGCGAGCGCCGCTTCTGCTCCCAGACAAGGGCGGTGAAGTCGTCGCGGCTCATGTCGGTGCGGCGACGGCCCTCCTTCGCCAGCTCGCGCTCCACCACCATCTGCGTGGCGATTCCCGCGTGGTCGGTGCCGGGCTGCCACAGCGTGTCGAACCCGCGCATCCGGTGCCAGCGGACCAGGATGTCCTGCAGCGTGTTGTTGAAGGCGTGGCCCATGTGCAGGCTGCCCGTGACGTTCGGGGGCGGGA